>Ga0315307_1000254_pt1 | contig 22309 bp, 27 predicted proteins | sample TDP2_MG_FD_203079 | JGI IMG/M metagenome (GOLD analysis project Ga0315307, IMG submission 203079) | Freshwater sediment microbial communities from Lake Towuti, South Sulawesi, Indonesia - TDP2 | ecosystem: Environmental > Aquatic > Freshwater > Lake > Sediment | place: Indonesia: South Sulawesi...
TGAAGGGAAACCAGTGGGAAAAACCCGCCTCCCAAGCGTGTTCAAAACCCAGATCCGGCCTGACGTGATAAAACGTGCCGTTGTGACCATTCAATCCCACCGCATACAACCCCAAGGAAGGGACACATACGCAGGTAAGCGGACAACAGCGGAATCCTGGGGTGTTGGAAGGCACCTTTCGCGGGTTCCCAGGTTAAGAGATCGTGGCAGAGCCGCCTTCGCTCCGGGAACAGTGGGCGGAAGAGCTGCCCACCCGCCTAGAACTGAAAAGAAGATAGCGAAGAAGATTCCTTCTAAAGAGAAGCATTTGGCTCTGTGCTCTGCTGTAGCCGCTACAGGCTTAAGGGAGACTGTGGAGTCAAGGGGCCACGTAGCAGATGATGTGCCGGACTTTCCATTAGTCATTACAGATGAGGTTGAAGGTTTAAAAAGAGCAAAGGACGTAAAAAGCGTCTTGCTCAACCTAGGTTTGTGGCCAGATGTTTACCGAGTAAGAGACAGCATAAAGGTCCGCGCTGGGAAGGGCAAGATGAGGGGTAGAAAGAAGAAGATGGGTGTAGGTCCCTTAATCGTGGTTTCAGAGAATAATGGGATAATGGAGGCGGCGAAGAATATTCCGGGTGTAGAGGTCTCCAAGGTGGAAGATTTGAATGTTGAGCTCCTAGCTCCTGGGGCTCATCTTGGCAGGCTTACGCTATGGTCGAGTTCGAGCATCGAGAAGCTAAGGAAACTGACCGGGGAGGAAGCGGATTGAACCCTCACGAGGTTGTGTTGTACCCTCTGATGACCGAGTCCACAACCCGTCTAATCGAAGACGAGAATAAACTAGTCTTCATTGTTAACTTAAAAGCTAATAGGACGGACATAAAGAGGGCTGTTGAAGAGCTCTATGAAGTGAGAGTAAGCAAGGTAAATGTGCTGATCACGTCTAGGGGCGAAAAGAAGGCTTTTGTCAAACTCTACCCGGAATACAAAGCTGCAGACGTAGCTATCAAGCTTGGTTTACTATAGGAGGAACAAGTTTGGGAAAAAGAATTCGCGTTCAAAGACGTGGAAGAGGCTCATCAACATTCAGGGCTTCAACCCACAAGCGTGTGGCTCCGGTCCGCTATCTCAACCTCCCGAAAGAGGTTGGCGAGCGTGCAATCCGTGGCCAAGTTGCCGAGCTTCTCCATGAACCTGGAAGAGGCGCGCCTCTCGCTTTGATAGAACTCGAAAACGGTGAGACATTCTACTTCATCGTTCCTGAAGGGCTCTATGAACGAAAGATTATAGAACTTGGAGGAAGAGCCCAAGCTGAAATTGGCAACGTGGTTCCAGTAGGGAAAATTCCTGAGGGAACGATTGTATGCAATGTTGAGTTGTCCCCTGGCGACGGAGGCACCTTGGCCCGTTCCTCTGGGACTTACGCGACGATCATCTCGCATACGCCGAGTGGAACGATGATAAAGCTTCCTTCAGGAAAAACAAGGTATATTAATGACTTGTGCCTAGCAACAGTCGGAGTCGTCTCTGCGGCGGGCCGAGTTGACAAGCCCTTCTTGAAGGCTGGTGAAAAATTCCATCTGATGCGTTCTAAGGGACGTAAATATCCGAGGACCCGCGGCATAGCTATGGTTGCGGCTGTCCATCCTTATGGAAGTAGCAAAAGGAGCGCGAGGAAGGTTACGACGGTCGGCCGGAATGCTCCACCAGGAAGAAAGGTAGGTCTGATCGCCTCCAGAAGAGCCGGAAGGAAGAAAAGGAAGTAGCTGCAAAATATTTAATAGATCCCAATAACCCAATTATCTGAGTGGTAAGATGCCTAAAGAATTTAGATATCGCGGATATACGTTTGAAAACCTGCAAAGAATATCGATGGACGAGTTTATACGCTTGCTCCCATCTCGTCAGCGAAGGAGCTTACAGCGCGGTCTATCGGTGGAGCGGAGGAAGCTCCTTGAAAGAATCAGAAAGGTTAAAGAAGATTCAGGCGGGGGACAGGGAGAAGCCATAAAGACTCACGCTAGAGAGATGGTGATACTTCCGGAGATGGTTGGGGTAACCGTGCAGGTTCATAACGGAAAGGAATTTACCCCAATAGAGATAAAGCCGGAGATGATTGGGCATTATCTAGGTGAATTCGCCATCACGAATAAGCCTGTTAAACATGGGACGCCTGGAATAGGAGCAAGCCGTAGTAGCATGTATGTTCCCTTAAAGTAACGACGGCTTCTTACTTCCTTATCTGTTTTAGGATTATTTCCAACTGATCTTCCGTGATGGCGTTCATCTCGTATAATCTCTTAGATACTTCACTTATCTTAAACAGGGAATGAACCTTAACCTCGTTTTTGGCTAATCTCTGGCTCCCACCCTCTTCTCGGTCTAACAATACAAACGCATCCGTAACAATACCGCCTTCAGATCTAATAGCCGAAGTTGCCCTTTTCAGGCTTAACCCTGTTGTAATAAGATCGTCAACCAGTAGGACGCGGTCACCAGCTGTGAGCAAGCCTTCAATGCGGCGTTCCCTACCGCGAAGTTTTACACCTTGCCGTACATAGAAGAAGGGCTTATTCAACTGATATGCGAGTATGGATGCAAAAGGAATCCCCGCAATGGGTATCCCAGCTATTCTATCAAAGGTTTCAGCATTCAGCTCTTCTCTTATGAAGGTGGCACAAAACTCGGATACTCTGTCAAAAGCATTTGAAAAGCTGGGAATTAGCCTGAGGTCAAGATAGTAGGGTGTAACCCTCCCGCTTGAAAGCTTGAAAGTTCCAAACTCCAAAGCATTAATCCTGGTCAATATTCGGCAAAACTCATCCTCAAATGCTTCTTTATCTCTGGACATTTCTGTTCAATCCCATTAAATGTTTAGGTATCCCTCTTCTTATGCATATTGGAGGCATTGATAGTTCTCTAGGGAACGTCCAAGAAGGAAACCCTTTGCTGAGAGGGATTTCGAATAGGTATAGTTTTGGGTTTTGTCAGGACCTAGCGTAAACCCTCTCCCTAGGGTTCAGAACACGACCGGTAACCATAGGGTAGCGTCGATTCTTTCACCAAAAGACAGCCTTGGTTGGTTTTCCTGCCAGCACCGCCTCAGTCTCATCAGGCTCGAGTGTCTTCCTAATACCTAACTTGTAGTGCCAGTCGAAGCAACAGTAACGGACAAGCTTCACCTTTTTCCCCTTGATCTCCTCGGGAACCACCTCGTCTGGTGTACGCTTGGAAAAGTTAGTGATCTCAATGGTAAACACGCATTTCTCCCATTTATCACCCTCTTCATCCGTCATGGATTCGCCAGTCTTCTCGATGTCTAAAACTTTTCCCTGTAATTTTCTAACTCTATCCGTCATCCAAAACACCGTTTTCTACCATTCACCGTCTCGACTTATATCTTTTTCTAATTGCGAGAATGAGATCCTATAGCCATCACAACGGCTTCAAAAAGAGATATGAGGAGACGCAGGCGGCTGTTCACATAGGCTTTGTTACCCGTCCAGTCATTAGCGGTTTTCTCGGGATGCCTTTGGTTCGTGGATAGTATTTTATGCTCTGACGGCATTCTCAATGGTCTCATTCCTTCAGACTGTGCTGTTGAGGGAGCGAAGTTGTTCAACCCTGTAAAATCTTATATTGGGCATATTAGCATCTTAAAATGGGGGAATTGTTAGGTTGTCTGAGAGAATACGAGTTGTTCTGAGCAGCCTTATTGAGGACATAAAGTCGCAGCAGTCCGTCTCCAGCATAAGTTTGTTTGGAAGCTGGAGTCGAGGTGACGCTGTTCCAAGTAGCGATGTTGACTTACTAATTGTTGATAAGAAGGAGTTTGACTATGAGTATGTAGAGCGAGTCGAATCCGAAAACTTACTTGTAGACTTGAATCACATTCCGGAGAAGTGGCTAGTGGGGAGGATTCCTCCTGAGCTCGATCAGAAAATCTACGAGGCAGATATCTTGTACGATCGTAATCAAAGGTTGACCAGAACGAAGAACTGGGTATCGAAGAATTGCTGGACGCAGGAGCGTGTCGATTTGCGGACGGAGTCCTACCTTATAGATGCTTACACTCACCTTAGCAGGGCAACCTCAGCTCAGAATAAGGGAGACTTGAGGAGCGCACGCGTTTACGCAACGACTGGATTGGAAGGGATCCTCAAAACCTTAATAGAAGTTAATATGCTTCCGGTATCGAATAGCCACTTCATTGAGGCCCTCGGATCAAGTGCAAGAGAGTTGAGTATGCAAGAGATTTTCGATGATTACCTTGAGATATCGAGATTATCGGAGCTTGATCGAAGCATGGTTGAAAAGGGGCTAAATCATTTGGAGACAGCGTGGAACGACGCAATATCTTCCATAAACGCTCTTAGTTCGATACTTGAAACATCCCATATCAGAGTGAAGACAAACTTGAACTACTACGGGAAACCCTTCTTCTTAAAAGGCCTGATCACCCGATCTAGGGCAATGATTGAAAAGAATGCCTTCATCGAGGCCAGTCACTACATCAACCGAGCACTTCTTGACATGCTTGAAAACTACGCTTGGCTGGCGTTGACTGCAAAGGGAGCTAAACTTGACTACACAACCCTGTTTGACTCCTTGGGAAGCGAAGATTCCTCACGAACAATTTATGGCGGCGCTATCAAGACTCTTGGTCTAGAGGATGTGTCATCGACAGAGGTTGACGAGTCTTTGAAGAAAACCAAGGAGATGATCAGCAACATCCGCCAAAGACGTAAAGAACTGATCAGCAAATATGTCAAATCTCCCGCTTGACGGCATATGTTTTAAACTATGGCGCTAGGTCCTTTACTCCATCCTTCTACGGGAACTGTGCGAGCCACAAGGAAGAAGCACAATTTACATTCCTGATGAGAATTGAATCTATCAGAAAAAGGCAAAGTGCCCATGAATTCTGAAGAAAGCCCGGTGGTGTAGCGGTCTTTAAGCCGGTTTACGCTAGCATTTTTGTAGTAAAATAGTAATCTACTATACAGGTGTCGCTTTGAGGCTGGATACCCGAAATTTCATACCTGATTCTACGCTAATAAGATGGGCTAGTTATGAAGAAGAAAGAAAACTTCCCAGAGAAACTGAATCCCTCAAGATATCTGACCATGAAAGCGAATATGAGGTGTCATACACCTTGACGATTGATCCAGTGAATGCCATTTTGTATAAGAGAACCATCTTAACTTTCGTTCCAAGAACTCTGGAGTATGATGCCCGTTTTCAAACGGTTGTGATGGCATATATTTGTGAGGGAGACGATCCAAAACGGGCTAGTGGAATCAGGATCGGTTTGAATAACAGTGATTGGGGAATCACTAGGTTAGTGGTGGATGAATCTGAAAAACTTGGCATGAAACGCGAACGACGGAATGTTAGACTTGAACTTTATCGTGGAGAACATAGAGAGATAGAAGAAAAGGAATGTTGGTCAAAGATGTTACGAATTCCAATTCGTTGTTTTACGAAACCTACGTTGTTTGATGGAAATAGAGAAAAAGAGAATTACAATCATCATGGGCGTGCTTGCGTTCAAAGATCTTCAGCTATCTTCGCAGCCATTGTTGACCACACTTGTGAGATGGTAATGGGAGATTTATTAGGAAGTGGTGGTGATCCTTTAAGTGGCCCGGAAAGCCCGGTGGAGGGAAGAGACCCTTTCCGCCGAATGTAGCGGTCAAGCATGGCGGGCTCTGGACCCGCTGACGAGAGTTCGAATCTCTCCCGGGCTACCAAAAAAACGCTTTTTTTCAGCTGCTTTGCGAGCATAGATGTTGCAAGATCAAATGATTAATGCTTCTAAGACGGCCGTATAGAATAGATGAATATCTAATGAGAATGAACTTGGTGAGCTGATAAAATGAGCGCCCCGCGTTTTAGACTTGATCCGCTATCTGAATCATTTGTCAGACTTATAGATATTATGTTTGGCCTCACCATAACTCAGGGATTTGTAATATATCGTGACAATATCACTACTCCCAGTCTATCTGTAGAAAATATTTCTCTATTGCTTGTATATTCAACGATTATTCTCAGCTGGATTGGGTATCATGGATCGATTCTACGTTACCCTTATAACAAATCAAGATGGAGCCGAATCAGGCTACTCCTAGACATTGTAATTCTCGTACTTTATTCATATCTTGTATTTGTCAGTAGAGATCTTTCAAAGGTTTTTCTTGGAATATCAATAGTCTTTTTGGTATATGCAATAAACGGTATTGTCCGAATATTGGAATGGGGACGAGATAGGAAAGTTAGTGCACCTTGGCTATCCGCCATCTTTATGGTAATATTCTTATTTTTTTGTTTTAACAACAGATGGTTGGAAGATTTCTTGGCACCCGTTTATGTTGAATGGTTACTATTGGTATTAGGGTTGGTCTTGGTTTTTGTTTACAGATTGATTAGAGGATCGTCAAAAATTGGCTATCCAACATTAGTCGTTGTAGGCGTTGATGTTGATGGTGTTTTGGCCGAACAGGTTCCTCCAGTGTTACAGAAGCTTCAAAGTAAAGGAATAGGAATAGGGCTTACAAAAGATGACATAATAGACTGGAATTACAGAATCGACGACAAGCTCGACATTTCAGATGCGATAGAAGAAGATCTTATTGATCCCAATTTTACAAGAGAGATGCCGGTGGTTCAGGGTTCGACTTCGGTTATGAAGACATTGCATGGTAAATACCATATAGTTATTGCGACATCAAGGCCTCTAAAGACTCAGAAAGAAACTATTGAGTGGTTGAAGAAAAATTTCAAATTTCATGAATTTGTCAGCACAAGGGAAATAGGAAAGGGAAATATTGAACTTGATGTTTTGATAGACGACAATCTAGGTAACGTGAAAGACTTTGCCACGCGTAATAAGTTTGCTATTCTTTTTTCGCAACCATGGAATAGTGATGTTAAAGACCAAGATATGCTAGGGCTTCTCAGAGAGAAAAAAGTGGTGCGTTGCAAGAGTTGGGAGGAAGTATTAGAGGCACTCAAAAATAACCGAAATATAAGTTCTTCCGGATATAGGAAGCACTTTTCCCTGCCAAGCAAAAGGTGACTGACAAAAAAGGTATTCTTCATGTGACTGAACTCTTCTCAATTTTATGACCGTCCAAAGGAAACCTTTCGCTTTATGCGGTATAGCATAAAAAGGGTTCTTTCTTGCCTATTTCCGTGGGATTTCATGCCCGAATCTTGCTTTTTGCGAGAAATTTAAACGAGAATTTAAACCTATCCCAGGTTACCAATTTCTCTCCTCGAGGCTCATGATTTTAATGCCTTCTCTCAGTGCATAATCCGCAACATCTCTGTTAAGCAGATGCTTATCTTCGGTAATTAGAGTTACATGATTGATTATAGCTGTGGCTAGGTAGACTGCGTCTGAGGCAAAGAGAGAAAGGGCAATTTCAATATCTTTGGCTTTATCTAAGGTTTTTCCGATAGGTACGGCTTCAATGAATCCTAAGGAAGTAATCTCCTTTAGTGTAGTATAAGCTGTTTCAACCTTATCCCTTGGATAATTAACCTTAACCAAAGCGCGAACCACCTCTAGGAGGAGCCACTCAGAGGTGACGGCGTAGACTTTAGACCCCAGAATCTTGTCTCTGAGGCTTAACGCTTCTCGTTCAAGCTCTTCACCTTTCTTGAACCATTTCGCAACAACAGACGCATCAAGAGCTAAGACTTCATCCAAGATGCTCATCTTCCTCTTTATGAGATGAGACCACAGCTTCAGTGGGACTGCGGTAACTCTCTGTTCCCTCTCTTACGCTGTCTATTTTCTTGACTAATATCTCACCTTTGTAAGTTTTTATCAACAGTTTTATGGCTTCCGAGAAAGCCTCCGTCTTGCTTGAGAAATGTCCACTTTTTATCAAGTCGTCTATTTCAACGACAAGTTTCTTTTGAAGCCTTACGTTGACTTGAGCTTTACTCATATTATACACCATTTAGCTATATGACTGATGTATAGTATTTAGCTGTATATCAATGTAGCGCTTCGATCTTTAAGTTGTGACATCTTTCAGCCTTCAAAACATCTCTTTCCATCTAAGTTTCGGCTTTGTATAAGCTGATTTTTGCTCTTGACTGCAACACATTCGCCTGAATCTTGCTTTTTGCGAGAAATTTAGACGGGAATTTGAACCCACCCCGGGCTACCATGAAACCCAAGTCATGGCGAGGTTTAAATTCTCGGGATTTTTTAGTCAGCGCGCCTCCTGGTCCTCAAAAATGAATAAGTCGTCTATTGTTGTTTTGAGGGCTTTGGCTATTTCATGCGCTAGGTTCAGTGAAGGATTGTATTTGCCTTTCTCTAAGTAGAGTATGGTTTCTCTTCTTACACCAACCTTTTTTGCCAAGTCATCCTGTGTTAAGTCGTATCTTGCCCTCAGTTCCTTGATTCTTGTTCTGAACGTCATCATTAGTCGGCCTTTCTTTCAAGGTACCAGTGCAACACAAGCAATGTCACACTCTGTACAAGCACAGATGCTACTAACGCATCTCCTGCGTTGAACAGATAGTATCCGAGAAGTTCTCTGCCGACGATAAAGACTGACAGAAGGGCTATCATGAAGTATAAGCCTATATGTAGCGAATAGGTTGCTGCCTTTCCAGTAATCCTTTGTGTACGCTCATCCTGTAAAGGAAAACCCGACCTTCTATCTTTGACCGTTCTCCATACCAGTAAGACACCGATTAAAACAATCATAGCAACTATTCCGACGCTCACAATCGGCCACAAAAGATCCGTCAGGCTTCCCTCCTCCTCGCTTTCGTCTTCCTACATTTCGTGTTGAATGTCTCTATGATGCCGATTCCTACTATCCCTACCACGGTTGCAATACCACTGTGGTTTTCTCCCAAGACCGATTCTCCTACCACCATCAAAAGGGCTCGAATCAGACACACTGAAACTCCTAGGGCAAATATCGAATATTGCCAACTGTTTATTGCCACATTCTTCTTCATCAATTCACCTAACCTCCATAGAAGATCCTTCTTATTTTCTTCCTGACTTGACTGTGCTGATAATCGATAGCAGCACTCCGGCCCCAATTAACGGATAGCCAACTATCCTTTCCGTACCAAACACAATTCCAACGACTTCTAACATCATTCCAAGGGTCAGAAGTTCCCGGTTCCCCATTCATTCCACCTCTATTATTTATTTCACACATTTTGTTATATATACCTAGCTGCAAGTTAGAAATAAATAACAACGCATATTTAAGCTTCACTATTCTAGAGGCTGACCCACGGTTGCCCCTTTGCATAACATTTGCTAGCCAAAAAACGCTCAAAAACGGCTTTTTTTGTTAAACAAGAAAAAAGAGCTTTAGCGGGCGCTCCTTTTGCCGATCAGTTTGCAGCGACTGCAGGCTTTATCCTGACAATTGCGCTTTTACAATCAGTTGAATTTTGATTCTAAGGGTTGTCTTAACGCCGAAAATTCAAGTAGATTTTTTCCTGCAGTCAGACCCAAAATCCCAATCTGAGAAATTTAAACGAGACAAGCCACACATCCCGGGCTACCACTTCGAAATTTTGATTTAGGACCATTTTTGGGGATATTTTTGGAATAGAAGGGCTCTTAGGTTGATGTCGTTTTTTCCTTCTGGGAGAAGTTTAGGTTTGTTTGGACCGATGATGCTTTAAAGGTGAGAAAAACTCTTGAATCTACATTGAGTTGCATCTCATTAAATGACCTCTTGGTTATCTGCACAATGAACTCTTTCCCTGCTCTGACCCTTAGCTTCACCACGGATCCCAGATCTGATATCTGCACGATTCTGCCCTCAAAGGTGTTTCTAGCACTTGAAACTAGCTGGCGAGTGGACAGAACAATGTCCTCGGGAGGCACATAAAACGTTACGTTTCCTACTTTCTGGAAGGTAGCTTCAATCCGCAATCCCTCGCCGACATCAATGACTGATGTGCCTTCCGGAGAGACCTTTGAGACGCCAGAAAAAACGTTTTCAAGTCTAGCGAAGTCAATCAAGAATCTGGACGGCTTCCCAAAAATCTCTTGAAATGTGCCGATCATCTCTATCATTGCTTCATTGAGCACAGCCACTCGATGTGCCAAGTTCTCTGCTTGAAACATATTGTGGGTTGCCATTATCATTGTTGTTTTCCCTTCTCGATTAACGCGGGATAAAGTCTCTTCAACAATTGAGACGTTCCTCGGGTCGAGATTCGCCGTAGGTTCATCAAGAAGCAACAGTTCAGGTTCAGTGACTACAGCTTGAGCCAAGGCCACCCTCTGGGCTTCGCCTCCTGACAAAGCCAACGCGTTTTTATGCTCAAAGCCCGCCAACTGCACTACTTCAAGTGCATCTCTCACTTTTTGCTCAACGCTCTTGCCGTTTTCACCCCTGACTTTTAAACCATAAGCTACATTGTCGAAAACACTCATGTTGAAAAGAACTGTTTGCTGAAAAACCATGCCAATTCTTCTGCGTAGAGCCGCCCTATCTCTTGCAGAATAGTTGACCGGTGCCCCATCAATCAAAAATCTTCCCTTTGTGGGCTCCTCAAGCAAATCGAGTATCCGAAGAAGAGTGGTCTTGCCAGCACCGTTGGGACCTACAAGGACAAAAATCTCTCCGTTTTGAACCCTAAAGTTTATGTCCTTCAAAACCTGTCTTCCAGAGTATTCTTTGGAGAGACTTTGCACTTCTATGACGGGCATTTATCTTCTCGGTCCTCTCAGCTGTATAATTGTCAATACGAGATTTATTATGAACGCCATAAACAACAGAATGACCCCGAGCGAGATGGCTAGGTCGAAGTTTCCAAGATTAGTTTCAACAACTATCGCGGTCGTTAATGTCCGTGTCACCCATCTAATGTTTCCTCCAGTGATCATTATGCCGCCAACCTCCGAGATTGCAGCTCCAAAGGCCACGATAATGGCGGTTAACACGCCCATTCGAGCTTCTCTCAAGACCATCCAAGCCGCTTGTCTGTCTGTCGCGCCTAGTGACAGAGCTTTCTCCCTTATCGCTCTTTCAACGCTTCCAACAGCCGACATTGTCACGCCAGTTATGATCGGAACTGCCATAATGAGCTGAGTTATTATCATGGCTGTAGGCGTGTATAGTAATCCTAATGGACCAAGAGGTCCTGATGCAGTTAGCAGAAGGTAGACCACCAAGCCCACAACAACGGGGGGCAACCCCATAAACGTGTTTACAATGCTTCTTAGCGTAATGTCTACGAACCGCATCAAAAACTGTTTCCCTCTAAACCGTCCAAGTCCCAGAATAGTTCCAATAGGCACACCTATCAATGCGCCAATCAGAACAGCTGTTCCCGAAACCCTCAAAGACAGCAATGTTATATTCAGAATCTCTTCCAGAAAGGTATTGTTAATCATTAATCTTCACACTCTAGGATTGTGCTCTCAATCTGAATAGAAAATGAGTTGAAGACGTGCAGCAGCACTTCAACAATGAACTTTCCACAGTTGAGCCTTCCTTTGAGGAGTCTAAGGTTTTTGTGCGTCATACCATGCGAGCTCCTTCCCTTGGTCGGGGAAACCTAATTTTTGAGCTGATTCAAGGTTGCGAGCGATTGGTTTGAATAAAGTTTCTCCCTCTTTGGTGAAGCCTGATATCAGATTTTGACCTTCTTCTGAAATCATAAACTGAGCCAATATCAACGCGCCTCTGTAATTTCTCTGCGGATATTTTTCTGGATTGACAAGTATAATAGCATAGGGATTCAGCAAGATTTTGTCACCTTGAACTAGAACAGCCATGTTTGTTAACTGATTTTTGAATGATGTCCATGTGGCTCTGTCTGTTAGTGTGTAGGCTCCCTTTTCATCAGACATTCGCAGGACGGTTCCCATACTTGCACCAGCTTCCAGATACCATGCTTGAGTTTTGTTTGAAGGCACCATTGCCAGCGTACTCCATATGCTCAGTTCTAACGTATTTGTGCCAGACTTGTCAGCACGAGAAATAAATATTGCGTTGCCTTCAGCGCCTTTGTCGCTTATCCTTTTGAAAGCCTCTGTGGCGTTCGTCAAGCCCTCTATTCTAGCCGGGTCGCTCACAGGACCGATTATCATGAAGTCATTGTACATAACGCCGACTCTGTGAATGCCATATGTGCTGTTGATAAACTCTAGCTCTGACTTCTTGGAGTGTACTAGAACGAGATCAGCGTCGCCTCTCTTAGCGGCATCTATTGCTTGTCCTGTACCAAGCGAGAGTATATGGACTTCGACATTGTATTTGCCCTCAAATTTCGGTATCAGGTAGTCCAACAGTCCTGAATCGTAGGTACTTGTGGTTGTCGCCAGTACAATAACCGACTTTTGAGAGCTCAGATACTGCTCATACGCAAGTACGCTCACAGCGGCAACCGCCAGTATGATGATCGCTCCCAATATCTTTGACGGTTTCTTCATCTTTCAATCCTGCCTGAAGGGTCGTTATGTTTCAGCGTATATATCGTCACCGTTATAGATTTATAAGCATAACGGTTACATAAATAGTAAAGTATGCTCCTCCGAAAGAAGACAAAACCCACAGCAAAAGTCTGGCTTGAATACGAGGGAAAGCCAATTCTTGGCAGTGGCGGCGCCAGAATCCTACAGGCTATCAAAGAAGAGAAATCCATCTCAAAAGCAGCCCAGAAAATCGGAATGTCGTATCGATTCGTCTGGAACTACTTGGCTAAGATGAAAAACGCAATGGGCGAGCCCATAGTTGAGACGTTTAAAGGCGGGAAAGTGGGAGGTGGTGGAGCTAAACTCACTCTCTTGGGCGAGAATCTAATCAAGGAATACAATCAAGTTGAAGAGTATGTGGGCGGAGTCCTGGGTGATGAAGAGTATTGGGAGGCGGTGGGATTGAAAATAAGCGCTAGAAACAGGTTGAAGGGCATTGTCAAGAGTGTGGAGAAAGGGGACATCGTAGCTAAAGTCAAGATGGAGATTGATGCCCCAGCAACCATAACTGCGCTCATATCCACTGAAGCCGTGGAAGACCTAAACATCAAGGCCAGCGACAAGGTTGAAGCAGTGATTAAAGCAACCGAAGTCATGATAGCCAAAGAAAAATAGATATCAGGCGTCTTTCACCTTCAAATTGACACCAACCAAGAAACATCCAATCCAGTTCCGTTTTTCTTTCCCTTTGCTAATTGCTCACTGCTCACTTGGAATCGAATTTCAAGCTCAATTTTGGGATACTCATCAGAAAAGAAAGAGAACCAGGTGTTAACTCCGATATTTTGGACCGTTATTTGAACTTGTCCCGGGCTACCAAACTTATCTTTCTGGCACACTAAACCTCACTTTTGATCGATACCCTACGCCGACTTGGCTTCGGTCTTTACGTTACGGGAACTTAGAAATCCACAGAGACGGCCGCATAAAGGACAGCCGTTACGCGTTCAACTCTGCAGGGTCCACCCCATGTGCCATTTTTTTGCTGGCGCGGCGCTAGGCTGAGTATTGCTGATTGCACGATTTCCTGTGCTATAGGAGTGTCCAATCGGGCAATGGCTTGAATAGCTGCAAAGATGTTCGAGCCTCCCCACCATCTATTCCGTTTGTCCTGGGAGACCTGCTGCATAAACCTTAGAGCCTTCTCAGAATAGGGGCTGTGTCTCAGCTGGGAATGAGATGCTAAAGCTCTGATCGCGTGTAAAGTGCAATTTGGATGTCCCGCTAGGTTTCTACACCATCCTCCGCTTTCCCGTTGAGCGCCTAGCAAGACATTGATCGCTGGCTTCAGCTTTGCATCCTCTGCGTAGCCTGCACGACAGACAGCCTCAATGGTGTAACAGAGCGGGATCAAACCCCATGAGTAGCAGGAAGAAGGCCTAGGACGATCAAGACTAGATTTACGTGAAGCCCTAACCATCGTCTTGGGTCCGAACAGCGGCTCGAATTCACGATAGAAGTTCATTTCTCTAGCTCCCAATGCCAGCGCATCCGGACGGTTCCGGTCTTCATACGGACCGAAGAAGACGCATAGGTCGCAAGACGTTCTTAAGCTGCCCGGCGTCACTCTCCTAGCCCGTTCGTAGCCAGGTTGAGCTTCAAGAACCGACATCAGGTATGATGATCCTTCTTCGATTAGGGTCTTGGAATTAAAAGGTTTCAAGTCATCTAGGAGGTTGAGCACACCAGCGGTCTTGATAAGGCTATGTTCAAAGCTCCCATTGGGCAGCTGAGTCTTTAAAAGTTGCAGTTCAACGGATCTTACAGCCTCGTCATCGTCATCCCGGTCCAGATCGAGAACTCTACGAGCTCTGACCGCTGCGAGTCCCTTTTGAGCCATCAGCCACGGAATTGGATCATAAGTTAGCAACCGTTTCCCCGATAGTGTGTTATTCTCTTGCGTCGTTAAACATAGACGTAATTTCCTGCTCTTTCTTGGAGCGGAATTCTCGATACTCAACTGCCTTCCCGCGCAGGGTCATCATCAAAGTATCAGGCTCTTCTTTATCTGATCAACTATTTAAGCAAATATGAGGTTCCTCGCAATAGACATCTTGGTAGAAAACCAATCCAGATTACGTATGTCATAGGCAAAAATCCGCCTAAAGATGTTTTCCGAGTGGACGAAAACGTGTAACCTTCTCAGAAATCAAAGATATAGATATGGATAGAAAGATCGGCACACAATAGTTTCATTTCGGAAGCCTTATGTGTTTGTATTACAGCGCGTATTACGGTGCTTTAGATGAGCATTATCACCATCAGAGTTACAAGGGATGTCAAGGAAAAACTGGAAAAATATGATGTCAATATCAGTGAAACGGTGAGAAAATTGCTTGACAAGTACCTCTTGGAGTTGGAGTTGAGCGATCTTGCTGAAAGGCTCGAGTTGTTGAGAGAGCGTTTAGGCGGCAAAATAGACCCGAAACTGGTAGCAGAGATTGTGCGCGAGGACAGGGAAATACGGTGAACTATCTTCTTGACGTATCAGCGCTCATACCTCTAATCACGAGGCGTGGCAAACAGTTAATAGTTGATGCATCCCTTGAAAACTTAGCTACGACAGACCTTGCGATATACGAAGCCTGCAACAGCCTCTGGAAGCTTTCAACGCTACTGAAGTCCATATCTTTGAAAGACGCCGTGGATGTTGCGACCACGCTTGAAGACTTAGCCATGAAAGGTGTAATTCAGCCAATAAGTTACACTCAGCTAGATTTTTCTAACACACTTAGCAGAGCCCACGAGGAGATGCAAACATTTTATGACGCTTCATATGTCGCAGCCACCGAGACTTCAGAGGCTATCTTGGTAACTGAAGATGAGAAGCTAAGAAAATCAGCAAGCAAGTTCGTGAAAACAATAAACTATGCAGACTTTGAAAGCAGACTAGCCCAAACGTGACAAACGGAAATTCTGGCCTGAGTTTTGCTCATATCTTACACCTCTTGGCTATGTCAAGAACTACAACGGTCAGCTACTGACCTAGTACCTCCGCATTCCTTTACCGCTATGTTCCAGCTCCTAAATGGCCTGTCCCTGTTCAATTCCAGACCACCAGACCGACATCCTTGCTTGTGTCAGGATAGGAAAGTTAGTATTGGATCGTGCCTACTGATAGAATTGTTGAGGATGCGCAATGCCAACCTTCAGCGTCTGTACCCTCCTTTCGGTTCAGTAAGACATATATGCGGAAGCATATCTGTTGTGCGTTTATGGCAAGGACCGCCGTGAATCCTCTATTCGTATGGATTAGGCAGACTAGAAACTGGAAGATGATATCAATACGGTCTATGCTGAACAGATTCCTCCAACATCTAACTACGCCCTATGAGAGCATCTATATCACGCAGTTAGGTGCGAATCCAGTTCAACTTGGAATTGTAAACAGCTCTTCCAATGTTGTGGGGACCTTAATCTCAATTCCAACTGGATGGCTCCAAGACAAATACAGCTTAAGGAAGATCTTTCTCGCGGGTCTTGTACTATCTCTAACCGTGAGCTCGATATATGCTTTGGCTACGGAATGGGTGATGATCATCCCCGCGATGCTTTTGTCCGCACTGGCTATTAAGATAGGAAGCTGTTTGACAATCTGTGACGTTTCCCTGAAGAGTGAGGACAGATCGACCTGCAAGGGGATCTGCGATGGTGTCTTCGAGACTCCTTCCCTAGTCTCACCCGGATTAGCAGCATTGATAATCACCTATCTTGGGGGGATAAGTGTAGCGAGCATCAGACCTTTATACTGGATCCAGCTGGTGGCAGGCATCATTCTCTTCTTTTTCTTGGCTACGCAGCTGACTGAGATTGATAGGCCTAAAGTGACGAGCACGTTTGGTTTCATAGGAGACCACCGCGAAGTCTTGAAGAGGGGAACAGCTCTAAAGAGATGGATCATATTCGACATGGTGAGCACATTCTCGACAGCTATGGTGGCCCCCTTTACGCTTTTGTATGCCTATGAGATTAAGAGGGGTGACCAGTTCATCTTGGGAGGGATGATCACGACTGGCCTTGTGATTGAAATCGTGTTCGCCGCCCTGTTAGGCAACATAGCAGACCGAATTGGACGGAAGAGAGTGATCTATATGGTAGAACCCTTGTATTGGGCTTCTACTCTTATGCTCGTCTTGGCGCCCTCTCCGGAATTCCTCATAGTCTCATCGATCTTAGGCGGATTTCGGACGATTTCCAATTATGTTGCAGTGACACCTCTGATGGTTGAACTGGTTCCGATTGATTGCATCGGGAGATGGAGGGGTATTCTAGGCCTGTTTGAGGGTCTGGTATCCATCCCCGCGCCCATTATAGGTGGAATCATCTGGGAAACCATTGGCCCGTCCCACCTAGTCCTGATCCCGATGCTGATTGGCATGCTCGTAAGAATACCCGTACTTGCAACAATACCGGAAAAACTCAGGTCAAAAGAGAGGGTGAATGAGACCAGTGTTTAACGATGATATCGCTTGTTCTTATCGCGCGCGCCACCGCAAGAAAGACTGACGTTCTAGCTTAAAGTGAAGAATTAGACTAGCTTATGTAAACTGGACTATCTTCTCTGATTTCTCCGCACTTTTCACATCTTTTATATATCTTCCCATTATACGAGGACGATCCTAGTTCATTCCACAAATGCTCGCACTTTTCTGTACGGTCCAAGACCGCTTTCTCTTCCATGACCGAAACAATACATCAGCACGGAATATCATTTTTATGAAAATCTATTCTATAATTAAATTATATCTTTATGAGACAGGTTCTAGAACCGTGATCTAGAGTTATTCCTCGGCTATCTGTATATGGGGCTGAGCTGCCGAACAACAAGATTCTAACCTTGAACTCTACGAGAACCAGAGAACGCTCTGAGACCTTGAATGTTCAACCTCAGTGAGCATGAATCTTTAAAAGCCAGCTACGCGCAACTGTTTAACTGATGTGAAGATGGTTCTTCCAGCTAAGATCTTCCAGATAAAAGACGAAGCTAATCTCGGAATGATAGTTCAGAAGCTTAAAGACTTCCGTGAAGAGAAACCCTATCAAACAAATGACGGAGAGAACATAGATCTATTAACGGAGATTTTGGACCTCAAGGCAAAAGAGGGCTCGATTTCAGGGGTTTTCAGCATGGATCTTGTTCGCAGCCGTTATTATAGACGCAAGCTACTTGAAACAGTCGTCACTGAGGAAGCTCCTTTCTGGATTCGGAGCTACAAGGATAGAGTTTTCGCGATCGTGCTGGCGCCATCTGTGGCTCGCGGGGTAAAGAAGCTATTGACGGGTCATGTAGCTAATAAGCTCAGCAAGGTTCTCTTCATCAAACCGAACGCAATCGTCGAGGCAAGGATCTCCAATGAAACCCTCAAGGAATTACATGAGTCAAATCCGCAGGCGACTAAGCTCATATGGTTTGACGATGTTGACATCCCAGGCATAGAAAAACTTTGCTTGGCGGGATCTGACCTCGTTGAGACTGAGCTGTACCGTGATTACCTTGAGCATGGAAAGATCTGGTACGTTGTCTTTGAAGTTCAGAAGCGTGGAATTGTAGTTGGGATTACAAGGAATTGTGTCGTGACCCTCTTCAGCAAAAGTACCACCGACGAGTTCCTAGACTACATCTTAGAAGACCTTCTAGCACTGATTGAATGAGCTGGTATTCATCACAGAAGAGTGGCGAGAAATCGACAGATGACGGTGAAAAGGCTTCAACTCTCAGGAAACCCAAGAAAGCTAGTTAACTGCTTCTGCTCCTCTTGTTTCTTGACGAAGTTGAATACCTTAACGCCCACTCTTCTTGCCTCAAGTTCAGATTCTTTGAGTAGTCTCTCAAAGAGTTCTTTGGCAGTCTTCTTGAGGACCTCCAAATCATCCGTAGGGTTTTCGAATGTTTCGGATCGACTTAGAATGCTCATGTCTGTCATAACCGCGACTATTCCAACAGACTTGAAGCTAAGTCCGCTTTGGGCAAGGTGTTCGTAGACTTGGTCGCATAGATGGTTAGTTTTCTCAGTAATGAGCTCTAGATCGCGCGTATTTTTCTTCAAGGTAGAAATCCTGCTTATTGATTCGACTCCGCTTCTCTCTTGAACGGGTTCGTCGTCTATTCCGATTGAGGCTTTGTGGAAATAGGTTCCCAGATTCCTTCCAAAAGCTTCGATCAATCTTTGCGCATCGTATTCTGCCAGATCACGAACCGTCCTGATCCCCATAGCTACCATTTTCTCTTCGGTTTTCCTTCCAACTCCGATAAGGCTGCTTACTGGAAGAGGAGATAGGAAGCTTTCAACTTGCTCAGGCTTGACAACCGTTAAACCGTCAGGCTTTTTGATATCAGAGGCAATTTTGGCGATTAGCTTGTTCGGTCCAATTCCGATTGAGCAGGTGAGCTTCTCGTGGGCTTTAACCTCGTCCTTTGCTTTTTTGGCTAGTTTCTCTGCCTGTTCAAAGTCTCCGTTGACTTTTCGGCTCACGTCTAAGTATGCTTCATCTATTCCAACCTGTTCGAAACGGTCAGCATGACTTCTTAGAATCCTCATTATCTTCTCTGAGACTTCGTCGTAAAATTCATGGTCTACTGGCAAGAAGACGGCATCCACATCTTTCAGCTTCTTCTTAGCCAAGTAGATAGGAATTCCAGCTTTCACGCCGTATTTTCTGGCTATGTAGTTCGCCGTGCTTACGGCTCCGCTGTCTTCACTGCGTCCCGAATATACGCACACAACCACAGGCTTATCTCTAATGGATGGATTCCGCCTTTCCTCGCACTGAGCAAAGAAGAAGTCCAAATCCACCAACATAATGACTCTGGCCTGCAAAGATCTCCACCTGATTGGAAAAAAATACCTACGACTTAGACGCTCATACAATTCTACATATCCCTTTCATTGCTTTATAGCTTTTCTGCACATCCGCTACATCTTCGCGAAGCACAGTTAGTCCAACCAGCTTTAGCTCTGTGAACGGTATTGTTCCAAATGCCGTTATTTTTTCTTTCCCAAAAGTCTAAAACCCTAGTTCACAGAGCCTTTTATGGTTTTCGCTGATATTAAGCTCATGATGCAGGGCCTTTTTCTGGCATGAAAAGCTGTCTTATGATACTGGTGCCTTGGAGACGTCATGATTTCCAGCAAGAACGAGACACGTGAAAGGGAAAACAAGATGCTTTTATCAGTGCCTTGATGTGCCCTTTTAATAAAGATAGGCATGTATCTATGATGTAACGAGAAAGAAGTATGGAGCGTATTATATTGAAGAACCCCCTGTATGCGGATTTTCCCGAGCGTGAATATAAATGGAGAATGGAGAGAGCCGCAAGCTTGTTGAAGGAAGAGAATCTAGACGGACTCATACTCACACAGACCGAGAATGTCTACTACACAACAGGGATCCAACATGTTGATGTGCTCAAGAGTATAAAGGATATGCCGCCAACCATCACGATACTTACGCAAGACATGGGGACAATCCTAATAGGCCGCTGGCCCCGATCTCACGCCGTTATCAAAGACTGTTGCTGGCCTGAGAATATAATCTGTTACAGCGAGAACGAAAAGCCTGCTGACGCCGTCACGAGAGCTCTCACGGAACACGGACTTTGCAAGGGCAGAGTGGGGATGGAGCTCGGAGAAGGTACACGTCTAGGGATTTCTACAAACCAACTCGACCTCTTGAGGAAGCGGGCATGGGAGTCAGCCAGCACAAAGGTCGTCGACGGCTCAGCGGTGGTATGGAGGCTTAGAAGCGTAAAATCGGATTTTGAGGTAGAACGTCTCAAGAGATCGGCTTATGCTACGTGTAGAGCTCTTGAGTATGCTGTTGGTATTGTGGATACGGGCATGAATGAGATTGATATGGCTCGTGAGGCTGGACGGGTTATGATGGATGAAGGAGCCTTCTGGTACAATACGCAGGTCTTGTATCCGCCCTTTTGGGCTTGCGTCGCCTTTGATGTCAAGATCCCTAAGGGGTACGTCTGTTTCGACTTTGGCGCTGAGTATAGGCACTATTTGACTGACATGCATCGGGTTGTGGCATTGGGCAAGAAGCCTTCAGAAGAGGAGAAACACTTATACAATGTGAGAGTCGAAGCGAATGATGTCATACAAAATGCAGTCAAGCCTGGAAAAAGTTTCAATGAAGTTCTAATGAAGCTGAAGGCATTCGTAGAGGAATCAGGTTGTGTGATGCCTGAGAACCACATCGGTCACGGTATCGGTTTGGAGGTACATGAACCGCCGAAGATAGGAATCTCTCCAGTGCCTGAGCCCTATTCAGGGTCAGGTATGCCGGGATACCCGATAAGGTTTGAGATTGGCATGGTCTTCACACTCGAGCCGAACATTCAAGACCTCGACTTGCCTATGTCGTTCAACTGTGAGGATGATGTCGTCGTTACTGAGACCGGTTGTGAGCTTCTAGCAGAACTGCCGCGTGAGATGCGGATCAAGGTGTAAAGACCCTAATGATAGGAAACAGGAAACCTAGATCGATTGCTGAAGGCATTTCAGCCAACCAAGAAAAGTTCAAGCTTTCCGCAGGTACTCGTCATTTGCTCGTCGAGTGAAGACCGCATTCTTCTGAACGGCTTCGAAAACCTTTTACAGGATTGAAGAATGAGTCTTTGACTATGCCTACAGGCTGGGATCTCGAGTTCATAAAGCCAAGTATATAAGCTGGGAAAAGGCAAGTATGCGAAAGACATGGCTGCCGTACGGCTGATTTAGGAGATCCAATTGCTGAATCGCACGCCTATTTGCCTGCTTGTAGACGATGGATGTCCACTTATCCACGTCTATAGGTATCACTGGGAAGACGTTCATAAAAGGCCTCCAATCACAGATGACGGCAGACCTCTTCTCGACATCATTCCCAACGATTTTCTAGATCGTTTCTGCCACGTGATGAGATTGCACGGGATCAAAGGCAAATTCTCAATCGTGCCCGCACCAGCGGGCAAAGGCGACATCGTGCAAGGTATTGAGGGGTTTGACCCATCCCTCACATGGGACTGGCTGGAGACAACCCAGCGCCGACTGAGCTCACTTTGCGACTTCTGCCCCGAGGGCATCACACACAATCTAACCTTGAACCTGGAGACGAACGACTACTATAACGAGAGCGAGTCTGATTGGTCCCAGCTCCAGACGCGCGAGACGTTGACGCCCTACCTAATCCGTGCTTTGCAGCTGTTGAAAAACGTAGGGTTCGACGCGACGGGCGTCACTTCACCGTGGAATTTCGGAGTCAAGGTCGAGCCGGAATATGTCGCGGCAATCATCGCCGCGCAGAAGGCTGTCTACAACCGTGACTTCTCTTGGTATTTCCTTCACATGCTCCACGATAAACCCGCTACTCGCCCTTGGATTGCCCATCAGAGCGGAAAGACTACCTTAGTTTCTATTGCTTCTACCGTACGAGACTGGTTTTGGGAGACGATTAACTCCCCGCGTACAGATGCTGAATATGTTTCGGCTATCGCCGACAAGATGCTGACCGATGATGGACAGAATGGTCAGATCGTGGGCGTCCTAAACTCGGGAGGTTGGCCTGTGATCCTCACGCACTGGCAGTCATTATTCTCCAACGGCCTTGAAACCGGTTTGAGAGTGTTGGATGAACTTGGGCGGCGCATCGAGAGGTGCCTCGTCGACCAAGTCGAGTGGATGACCTGCTCACAAATCGCCGCTGTTAGCTGTAGGTGGTAAACAATTGCAAGAATTCGCTTTTTCGGATATGGTCTCGTGCTTGCACCATCGATCTGAGAATGAAAGATCGAAGGGAACACGTGTCTAAGACCTTTGTCTACTAATAAGTGGCCTTAGAAGTCATTGAACA
>Ga0315307_1000255_pt1 | contig 22304 bp, 28 predicted proteins | sample TDP2_MG_FD_203079 | JGI IMG/M metagenome (GOLD analysis project Ga0315307, IMG submission 203079) | Freshwater sediment microbial communities from Lake Towuti, South Sulawesi, Indonesia - TDP2 | ecosystem: Environmental > Aquatic > Freshwater > Lake > Sediment | place: Indonesia: South Sulawesi...
ACACTTGCTATATGAGGACAAGGCGTCTCTCATCCTAGACAAAACTGGGCGGGAGGTTCCGCTTAAACAGCTACCTTCTGCTCCCTCTGAAGAGCAGCCAAAGAAAATGTTGGCCGAGCTTGGCGAGAACGCAAAGAAACTTGAAATCACTTCTGACGCAGATGTAGGCATCCTCAGATCTAAAATCGTTAGGAGACCAACGGACATAAAGCAGGTTGTCCAAGAGCTTTTCGAGGTCACAGAGCGCGCCGTAATCTACACTCCAATATACAAGGTCTTATTTCAGAATGTGAAGACTGGAGAGGTGAAGACTTTAGAATTTGACGGCGTCACCTCCAAGAGAATACCATAAAGATAGCCTTGAAACCCCGTTTCATGCTCTGTTAGCGGGACAGAAAACGACCCGGAGAGCGACTTCTAAGGTTGTGAAAACGAATGCGCGTGTGTATTCTAGCCATGAAAGACGACGTGTACGGGCGGCGCATCATAGAAAACATCTGCAAAAGAGGATTCGCCCACTGGATCCACTGGGTGCACGAATTTGAGCAACCACCAGCAGACATCCTCGACGATCCGGAGAAGCATCTGCCTAAGAACCTGCCGGAGTGCGATCTGATTCTATCCCTGGGCCTGCCCTCAGACCTGCAGTACACCTTGCCCATTATCGCCAAGAAAATGAAGGCTAAAGCTGTCATAGCGCCAATCGATAATCCTAACTGGATTCGCCCAGGATTAAGGAATCAGATTCAAAGGGAACTCACGGAAGCTGGTGTGGCATCAGCGTTTCCTAAGCCGTTCTGCTCGCTCGAAAAGACTGGCGACCCCTATATAGACGAGTTTGCAGAGCATTTTGGGCGACCAAGACTAGAGATAGAGACTGGGAGAGGGCTGATCAATAGGGTTGAGGTCAAACGTGGCGCCCCATGTGGCTCCACTTGGTTTATTGCAGAGAGGCTGGTTGGACAAGAGACCTCTCAGGAGAAGATTTATGAGGAGGTAGCTAAGGCTCATCACGCCTATCCATGTCTCGCAAGCATGATCATAGATCCGGAACTTGGAGATACAATTCTCCACAAGTCTCAGTACATAATTCGAGAAGCAATAGAGAAAAAAGAAGGGTTAGATGGTGATGACGAATAGGAGGCGATCAACCAACTCTTTGTAGCGGTTCCGAATCGTGACCTCTGTTACCTGAGCGATTTCAGCGATCTCTCTCTGGGTTTTTCGTTCGCCGGTGAGCACGGATGCGATGTAGCTTGCGGCTGCCGCTATGCCTGTTGGTCCTCTACCGGACGTGAGCCTTAGTCCTTTTGCGGTGGTGAGGATGTTGTGGGCGATTTCCTCTACCTTTCCCTGCATGGTGAGTTGATTGGAAAATTTAGTGATGTATTGGCTAGGTTTCAGGGGTGGAATGAAGTAGTCCAGTTCCTTAACGAGGAATCGGTAGCTGCGTCCCACCTCTTTCTTGTTGATGTTTGAAGCTTGGGCTATCTCATCCAAGGTTCTGGCGAGTCCACACTGCCGACAAGCCACGTATAGGGCGGCGGCGGTTACACCTTGAATAGACCTTCCTCTGATGAGACGCTCCTTGACGGCTTTCCGGTAGATAATGGACGCGGTTTCCAAGATGTTTTTCGGGAGGCTAAGCGCATTGGCTATCTTAGATATTTCAGACAGAGCAAAGGCAAGGTTTCTCTCGGTAGCATCTGAGACCCGTATGCGACGTTGCCACTTTCGAAGCCTGTAGATTTGGGCTTTTTGGCCGGGACTTAGCCTCTTACCATATATGTCGCGGTCATGCCAGTCAATCATGGTGGAGAGGCCTTTGTCGTGAATTGTGAACGTTAGGGGGGCGCCGACGCGGGTTCGTTTTTCTCGTTGTTCAACGTCGAAGGCACGCCATTCTGGCCCTCGGTCTGTGAGTTTGGCGGCGACGACGAATCCGCAGTTCATGCACACGATTTCGGCGCATTCGTAGTCCCGCATGAGTCGTTCGCTACCACATTCTGGGCATTGTCTAACCCTTGCGGGTTGTAAAGGAAGGGCTTCTTTACTCATATCTTCTTTTCCTTCTTCTCTTCATCTCAGGGGAGGGGGTAGCGTAAAGAACGTGGTTGACGAGACGATGCGGTTCTTCCACGTCGGGTTTTACTGCCACGTAGGGAGAGGATGTGGGTCCAAAAACGTCGAAAACTGTTCCTACAGGCTTAAGGTGGTTGTCCATCACTCTGTCGCCGATTCGTGGCAGGTTTTCTGCTTTAATGATTAATTTTTTGTTAGAGCTTACGTGTAGTGCGTAGCCTATCCTTAGCAAGCCCTCCCCTCGCAAAAGTCAATGGTGTCAACTGACCGCTTTATTTAAACCTTTCTAAAGGCTTGGCAGAACTCAGTTTTGCTTGCGAGCTTTTAAGAGTTCTTCAGCAATCCTTCGCAAGATTTGAGTCTTAGAACCCTTTTTAGGAACAACGATTAGACCTGTTTTCTGCCATGGGGAACTTGGATGTCCAGCGTCCATGAGAACTTTGGGTTGAAGGCCCATTTTCTCCACAGCCCTCTGGAGTTCCTCAAGTTTTGGTGTTGGCACTGCGAGGTTCTTTGGAACTCTTCGCCCTTCCAACCGAGTTTTGGTGGAGTCGAAGTAGACGGGCCACAAGACAAACTTGTCTCTTTCCTTCAAGTTGACACCTAGCTTTTGTTGGGTTTTGAAAGTTTTAATTATTTTGGCTTGCTAGAAGGTTGGCGGTTTCATTGGAGCGTTAGCTTTTAGTGGGAATGAGGACGGCGTTTACGGAGCCGTCTTGTCCTGGGCGGGAGGTTACGCGGGCTGTGCCCACTGGTGTTTCTACTACTGTTCCTTTTGTGATTACTCCTCGGCGGTCGTAGTCTACGTTAGCTGGGTTTTTGATTACACGGAGGATTTCAACTCTCTCTGTTTTTCCTGTGGATGGGTTGGAAAGATTTGCATGGGTTATGCCTAGTAAGCGTGTTTTTGTTCTGCCTCCTCGTGTGCGTCCGGTTTTCTTTTTGGGTTTGCCCATGGTGGTTTCTGTGGGGAAGGAGCCTCTCTCGAATCTTCTTTTCATTCGGTATGCTCGTTTTTTGCCGCCTGAGGTTTTCTTTTTGTGTAGGTTTCCGTGCCAAGCTGACAAACTTGTTGGTCTTCCTTTTTGGTCTTGTCAGGGGACTACACGGAATTTGGCATATAAGTTTATTGGCTTTGAGTGAAAGCTGTGGTGTTGCTTCCTTCTCTTTCTGCTCCTCATATGGCCCTTATCCTCATTTTAGCGCAAGGCAGTTTTTCCGAGAAAATACTGGTTTCAACATTCCACCTTTATTAGGATCCAAATATGTTTCAGTGAGTACGTGGAAGGAAGGTATATGGTATACTTATATGCCTGCGTTCTTTTGTATTTGTGTGGTAAATATGTCGAAAACGAAGGTTACGAGTAAGTTTCAAGTTACTATTCCGAAGGAGGTTCGTGAAAAGGTTGGCATTCGACCTGGGGAGATTGTTATGGTAGAAGGTGTTAGCGAGGAGGAAATTCTTGTTAGGAGGTTTCGAAGGGTAAAGGATCCCCTAAAGGTCTTGGTGGGTAAGACCCCTTATGTTCGCCACGTTCCTGTAGAGGAGCTTGAGGAAAAGGCTGAGGCGAGGTAAGTTTTTGGTAGTCTATTTCATTGATAGCAATGTTTTCTTCTATGCTAAGATTTTGGATCGTGCGTATGGGAATGCTTGTGCTAAGATTTTGGATAAGATAGTGAAGAGTGAAATAGAGGCTGTAACTTCAACTCTTGTTGTTATCGAATTGGCAAACGCTTTGAGAAAATTTGGGTTAAGCAATGAAGTGAAAGAGGTCATTGATGCGGTCCTTTCATTGGACGTTCCAGTCTATGAAGTTGATTCGTTGAGTGTTAGGGATGCTGCTGGCATCTTCAATGAGTTTAGAATCAGCCCATACGATTGTGTTCATGTGGCGGTTATGAAAAGGGCTAGAATTGTTGACATTATATCTGCGGACAAGGACTTCGACAAAATAGCTTGGATAAAACGTCTAGATCCCAAACTTATGCGACTGACATAGATGACTTATAAGGTTATCAGGTATTAGAGGCGTTTTCTTTCTCGTTGTGGGGGCATCGTTAGGGGTTATCATGGCTGCGCCGTCATAATAACGCTTGGATGTTTATTGTTTGTAAACAGTCTTTCGGTGGCCAACAGTTCGAATTATTATCTTGTTTTCTGAGGGTTGGTAGATTATTCTGTAGTTGCCCACTCGGAATGAGAATAGTCCTGTGAGACGCCCTGTTAGTCGTTTGCCAATGAAGGGTTTCTCTTCTAGGGTTCTTAGCTTTCTGAGAATTCTGATTTGCGTTTGTTTATCGAGTTGCTTGAGTCGGTGTAAAAATTCTTTAGTGAATACAAGCTCAAATCTGGTTTTCATTTATATCTAACTCTTTGAGGAGCTCTTTGAAGCTGAGCAGTCTGCCTTTTTGGATGTCGTTTTCACTTTTTCTGATGCTTTCCATGAGCTCCTCATCACCGAGGATTTCTAGGGTTTCTAGGAGGCTTTCTATGAGGGATCGAAGTTTTGGTAATTCTTGGGCTAGGGTTCTTAGGTTGTTTTTGTCTTCCTCTGTAAAAACAACTTCAACCAATTTCATCACCATGACACTACGTTCATGACTACTGTCTATTCTGCTTCTATTAAGATTTCTCTTTCAGAAGCAAGGGATTGTGTATTCAACCGCCAGTTAAGATGAAGTTTTTGTTCACCTTTTCCTTCTACGATTCGGGCTTTGCAAACTCTCCGAATATGCTCTTCAACTGCTTCTTCATGGTCCGCACATCATGACTTAGGCCGAAGTAGTCAGCGAAAAACTCGGTGGTTCCTATCACCCTAGTTCGTCCAGCTCTCTCACGATGGATCAAACCCAGCTCCTCCAACTCTTTGAGATGATTGTAGGCGTGATGCCCCCTCACATCGATAACCTGGCTTTGAGGAACTGGCTGACGATAGGCAATATATGACAACGTCTTCAGCGGACCAACACTGAGGAGAGGCCTTGTAGCCAGCCTTCGAACCATCGGCGTGTACTCCGCCTTCAGCTGCATAACAAATCGTTCATCCTCAAGCTCAATGATCTCAAGAGCCGTGTCACGGTTTTCATAATCCCTCATAAGCTCACTTGTAAGCATCTTAGTTTTTGTCTCAGAACGGGTTTTGATCATCGATCCCAACGTTTTCAAGTCTAGGGGACGACCAGCCACATAGAGGGCAGCCTCTATCAAGGCTAACTTTCGCCTGACCTTTTCCCTTTCAAAAGGTTTAGATGATTCCTGCTCCTTCGCCTCCAATGGGCGGGACCTCGCTGAGGGTTATGTAAATCTCGCTGAAGTTTTCTTCCTGCCACAGACTCACCTTGCCTGTCTGGGCGAGAAAGAGAAGAACAATGAAAGTTTTGACAGCCCTCAACCTTTCCAGTCCAGCTACAACCTTAGAAAAGACAACCAACATCCCCTTCTCAGCCAACCCCAGAAGCGATCGATACAGCCTCTCCATCTCTTTCTCAATCTCCATAAGGTAGAGATCAACGGGAGGAAGAAAATCTGGTGGAGGAGGCAGAACAGGTTCCAGACCGGGCTTCAAAGCGAGGGCTCGTTCACCCTTGAGCACCTCATCCAAGGCCTCTAATAGGTTCTGGATGGTTGTGGACGTCAACTCGTAGCGAAGAGGAATGGACAGAGGCGGGGGGAGAAAGTCCGGCGGAGACTTGGGCGGAGCTGGGGGCTCCTCCAATTTTAGCAGAAGCTTAGACTTCATGAGGTATATGAGGGACGAGGAGTCAAGCGCCACCCCTGAAGCCCTAAAATCAACATCTCCCCTCTTATCCATTTCCTCTATGAAGGAAGTTAAGAGAAAAGCTATGTTCACGTCCCACGGTTTCAGCCTTCTAAACTTGTGAAGCTCAAAGAGTACGTTCCAGGGAGGGTGAAAGTAGAAAGGCCTCCCGAGCGATGAGGACACTAGGCTACCTCCTTAAAGGTAGTTGAAACCACGTTGGAGACTCCGTTGTGTTCATATACGCCGTAGACCCTCTCGGCCTTGCTAACCATCTCAGGCTTTAGAGTAATAACCAGAAACTGTGACCCAGTCGATTCCTCGGCTAGCAACTCTCCCAGCTTGCTCACGTGGAAGGCGTCCAGATGGGCGTCAACCTCGTCGAAAAGGTAGAAGGCTGCAGGTGAGAAGTCTTGCAGAGCGAATATGTAGGCAACGGCTGAAACTGATCTCTCCCCGCTACTGGCTCCGCTTACAAGGATCGGAGGCTTGCCAGGGAACTGAACAACCATGTCTATTCCGCCAGCAAACGGTTCCTCAGGCTTCTCCAATTTAAGAACGGCTTCTCCACCACCCGTGAGTTTCAAGAAGTACTCCCCGAATTTCTTGTTTATTTGATTGAATGCACTCATGAAAACCTCGCGTTTTTTCCGTTCAATTTCCTCCATGAAAGAGATTATGGCTTGCTTCTCCCTCTCAAGTTCGTTCATGCGAAGAGACAACTCTTTGTATCGTGAAATCTGTTCGGCGTAGTGGGACTGGGCTAGTTGATTGACGGCTCCGAGGCGCTCCAGTTCGAACCGCATCAGCTTAAGCGATGATTCCGCCGCCACGAGTTGATCTGGCGAAACTTTTAGGGGTTCCTTGTAGCCGATTTCCCCCAGCCGATAAGAATGTTGATCCTTTCGCAGCTGGAGCGTTTGGAGTTCAAGTTGAAGTCTGTTGTGCAATTCGTCAGCTTTCTCATACTCAGCGTCTAGTCTGTGTAGTTTCTTGTCGATGCTGTCAATTTGGGATACGAACTTCTTTGCCTCTTTTCTGGCTGTTAAAATGGAACGGGAGAGCTCTTCCTTCGAGGTTTCGAGTTTTGGGAGTTCCTGTTCAAGTTCCTCTTTCTGTTGAATTGCCTCCCCAACCTCCCTCTCCACGACAGAGAGCTGTTGGCTTACTTTTCCGAGCTGAATCCTTATGTTGCTAGAAGCCGTTACGAGAACATTTTTGAGCTTAGACTCGAGGGTTTTCAGGTTAGTTTCTACGCTAATAAGCCTCTGCCTCGACTCTATGACTTCTTCAGTCAGTTTTTCTCGCTGAATTTCCATTTCCTGGATTCGAGACGGATCCGTTTTCTGTCTCAGCGCAACCAATTCGTTGTTTAGGTCCTGCATCTCTTTCTTGAGGGCTTCGCGTTGGGCTCTTCGGAGTTCTACCTCTGTCTTTTCCTTTTCAAGTCGCCTTTGAGCGTGTTGAATGAGTTTCTCGACGCGTCTTGTGTTGCGTTTAGTTTGCTTGGTGTTTCTGCGTATTCGCGTGATTTCACTTTCGAGGGCGGTTATGGCTTCGGCTAGTCTGGCGATCTGCACTCGAGTTTTGTCGATTTCTTCCTCGAAGTTAGTCATTTCGTCCTCTCTTCTCGTCAGGTGCTCTCGGAGGGTCCTCACCGCCTCGTCTAAGCTTTTGACAGCGGACTCGCTTGGAATGACGGAGGAGAAGTCGATGGGAGAACGATAATATCCGCTCTCTAGTCCTCCACCAGCCTCGTAAAGATCCCCGTTAACCGTGACTGCACGATAGCCGCCACGGGAAGCTGCAAGAGCAGCCTCATTATTCCCTGCTATCAAAGTGTCTCCAAAAACGAAAACCACGGCGGGCTCAAACCGTTTTTCGCACTTGACAAAACTGGAGGCAACACCCCTCACCCCACTGATTTGCGAGGGATTGACAGGTTTAACTGGCAGTTCCTTGAGGGGAATGATCTTCACTCTGCCGAGCTTCAAGCGTTTCAGTGTTTCGGCGCAAGTGAAGGCTGTTTCCAAATCTTGGACAACAATGGAGTTCAGCCAGCCAGCTGCTGTTGCCTCTATAGCCTCTTTGTAAGTACCTTCTATCTTGATCAGATTTCTTAGTCGTCCGTACACCCTAGGGATTACGCCGAGTTCTCCGAGTTCTTCGATGTTTCTTAGGGCTTTTTCCTCGCCTGCAACGGTTTCGGCGAGTTCTCGTTGGGTGATGAATTCTACGACCGCCTCTCGAGCTGACTCTGCGATCTTTCCTGCTTGGGATATCTCTTTCTCTATAGAGTCTTTCTGAATGATTCTCTGGTCTAGGGTTCTTTGGAGACTTTTGAGTCTGGTCTTCTGCTCTTCTTGAACGCTCTGGAGATCCTTGAGGGATGTTTTCAATTCGTTAAGGGTGGATGCAAATCTATCCTTGCGAGCGTTAAGATCTTGTAATCTGCCTGAGAGAACTCTGATTGTTGTTTGACTTTGAACTTGATCAGTTTGAAGGTCTGCGAGGTTTTGGTAGAGCCTGTCTAACTGTTGCTCAACTTGCCTGATTTTTTCGCTGTTTTCACCTAGGTTTGCCCAGAGCTGTGCAGTTTCGGTTTGGAGAGCATCGTGCTGGGATTGTTTGGTCCCAATTGTTTCGGATATACTATCATGCATCCGTTTCAGTTTTCGAATTTCCTTGCGGTTTTCGGTAATTTCATTTCTGATTGCTTCAAGTTGTTGAAGGTTGTTCTCTCTCACTTTCTTAAGCCCTTCGAGGCTTGCTGTCCCTGCCCCAATTTTTGTTGTGAGTTCGGTTAGCTTCGATTTGACTTCGCCTATCTCGATTTGAACTTCGAGAACGCGGGTTCCGCCCTCCTCAACTTTTTCTGAGCTAAGTTGCCTCCACTCAGTTTCGACTTCGTGGCGTTGAGTTCTAAATTCTTCCCTCAGCTGCCTTAAGTTTTCAACCTTGCTTCTGATCTCCTCGACCTTTGATGAAAGGTCGGCAATTTTTCCTTCGACTTCCGAAATTTCGTGGGATACCTTCATGGCTTCGAACCGTTTGATTTCCTCTTGAATGAAGTCGTGGCGGAGCAACTCATTGCGTTCCCTCTCTAGATCGTCCACCCTCTTCTGCACCTCGTCTATCCGGCCCATGGCGGTTCGAATAGATATCTCGGCGGCTCGAAGTCTCTCTTCGGCTTCAGCCTTTTCGGCGTCATACTGGGCTATGCCAACCAAGTCGTCTATGATCTTTCTGCGTTCGTATGGGGATATCTCAGCCATGCGTGTGATGGTTCCCTGCACGATCACGTTGTGTCCAGTTGGGCTGATTCCAGCCATGGACAATATGTCGACAGTGCGGGTTCTGGAAATTCTCCTTCCGTTAAGCCGATAGATGCTTTGGCCGTTTCTGTGGACTTCACGAGAAATGGTTACGGTGCTGGTGTCCACGGGTAAGCGGCTATCAGAGTTGTCGAACTGAATAATAACCTTAGCATGACTTGCCTTCTCCACCTCTGCTTCTGGGCTTCCGTGAAATATGAGTTTTGAGAAATTTTCAGCTCTGAGTCTTCTGGAGCTCAGCTCGCCTAACCCGAACAGAATAGCGTCTACAATGTTTGTTTTTCCACTGCCGTTTGGCCCTGTGAGCACGGTGAAACCCTTGTCTAGCAGGATGGTGGCAGCTTTTGAACCAAAAGACTTGAATCCCCTCATCTCAATCTTCTTGATATGCGGCATTCTTGAGCTGTCCCTCGTGATTTTCAGCTCTGGGGGTTGCGCCTAACTCCATCTGAGCCATTTTTAGAAAAATATTGTAGAAAACTCGTTTTAACTCTTGTGCAAGCAAAGGTCTAAGTTTTTTCTCCTTTTCTTTCGACTTGAAGCTCTTCAGCCATCTTTTTGACGAAAACCTTGACTTTTTCAACATCACCGTAAACGAGCATATAGCCGTTTTTTTGCATTTTGCTTGAAAGTTTGTTTTCCTTCGCCAACCTTTTTATGTCGTCCTTTGTCATGTCTTCTGAAATCTGGACTCGCACCCAGTGTTCGCCCCTTGGGAGTCCTGGGACAAACCTAGGGGCGGCTTTCTCTTCCTCCTCAGGAGCCCTTCTGGCTTTATCTAGCTTCTTTATCCAATTTTCAACGTAGTCTGAGCCGAATCTTTCCTGCACAGTGAAGGCGAGGTATGATTCTACGTTTTCCATGTACGTCTCGATCCTCGGACGGTTCTCAAGGTGGGTTGGGTCGGCTTTCAGAATCTGTATCATGGTTTTGGCAGAGCGCAAGTCGTTCATCACGTTGGGTGGGATGGTCTCTCCCCTCCTTCGGAGTTCTGTGATCATGTCAGCTAGCACCTTCCACGCTTCTCCATAACCCATTTTTTCACACCTCTTGCGGGTGCTCCACCCGTCCTTGTATCGATCATTCCTTTTCCTTAAGTTTACTGCATAACTGTTTTATATCGCCTTCTCTACAACTGAAGAGGCAACATGTGTTTGGATGCGTGAGGTGATGAAATGAGTGTGTTTGCGGTGCCCGGGGCTTATGACCGTGCTATAACAGTGTTTTCCCCAGATGGGCGCCTATTTCAGGTTGAATACGCCCTCGAAACTGTAAATCGCGGAGCAACTATATTGGGAATCATCTGCTCTGAGGGAGTAGTTTTGGGGGCGGAAGAGAAAATTGAAACAAAACTACAAGACCCGACTTTTACTTGGAAACTTTACGAAATAGACGAGCACTTGGGTGCGGCGGTTGTCGGCTTGGGATCCGACGCCCGCATTCTCATAGACCAAGCGAGAATTTACTCTCAGAGCAACCGATTAATGTATGATGAACCCATAGATGTGGAGGTTCTCACAAAGCGCGTCGGAGACATAAAACAACTCTACACTCAACACGCAGGGGTCAGACCCTTCGGGGTCTCCATAATCTTTGGTGGTGTAGACAAAACAGGAAACAGATTGTTGTCAACTGATCCAAGCGGATCTTACAGAGGCTACAAGGCTGTTGCGGTAGGTATTGGCCGCGAGTCGGTGGAAAACATCCTAAAGGGAGAGTATAAGGAGGACCTGACACTCGACGCGACCATTAAACTCGCAGTGAAATGCCTTGTAAAGGCGCTTGAGGCAAGAGGAGAAGCGCCAAGACTTAAGATAGCCGTGATCCCAACCGAAACAAAGCGACTCCGAATGCTGACCGATGAGGAGATAGAAGGCTACCAGAAGGGTCTCCAGGGCAGTGGAGCCCATGAGTGAGCGCTACACGGTTGCGCGCCTAACCCGTGAAGGAGAGCACTTCGAGGTCCTCGTCAAACCGCAACCCGCCTTTTCCTACAAACTCGGAAAAATCAAGTCACTTTCCGAAGTGTTGGTCAGCGACACCGTTTTCACCGACGCCAACAAAGGACTGAAACCCTCAGAAGACAAGCTGCTTAAAGCTTTCGGAACCACGGATCCTCTCAAGATAGCCGATGCAATCCTGAAGAAGGGTGCTTTGCAGTTAACTACGGAACAACGGAAACAATTAATCGAAGAGAGACGAAGACAAATCATCTCCTTCATATCCCGTCAATCCGTCGATCCGAGAACGAATCTTCCCCATCCCCTCATACGAGTAGAGCAAGCGATGGAGCAGATTCACTATTCGATCGACCCCTTTAAGGAAGTTGAGGAACAAGCAAAAGAGGTTGTAAAACTCTTACGTCCAATCTTACCCCTAAAAATGGAAAGGGTCTCCGTGGCTGTCCGCGTCCCACCCGAGCACGCGAGCAGAGTTTACGGAACCGTTAAGGGATTCGGCACCATAAAACGTGAAGAGTGGCGAGCTGACGGATCATGGTTCGCTGTTGTGGAACTGCCCGCTGGCCTTTACGGACCCTTTCTTGAAAAGCTAGGAGAGATGACTCGAGGTAACGTTGAAGCAAAAATGGTTTGAATGAATCTATACGTTTGAGGTGATGAATTTGCCTACCTTCTACGAAAAAAGAGAAATTGTAACACCCGGCGACCTGCTTGCGGAAGACGATTACGTGGCTGGCGACAACACGTACAAAGAGGACGGAAAGATTTACGCTACGAGAGTTGGACTGGTCCAGTACGAGGATCGTAGAGTCTATGTGGTTGCATTAAAAGCATTTTACGTTCCCTCTATCGGAGACATGGTCATCGGGAAAGTTATCGAAGTCGGTCTCGGCTCATGGTTGATTGATGTTAGGGCTCCATACCCAGCGCTGCTTCTTGCGTCAGACGTCATTGGCCGACCGTTTAAGCCCCAGAGAGACGACTTACCCTCAATACTCGATGTGGGCGACCTCGTTATAGCCAAAATAGTTGCTTATGACCGAACACGCGCCCCCCTATTGACTATTCGTGAGCCTGATCTGGGAAAAATTGAGCGTGGACAGATCGTTGAGATCACTCCCACGAAAATTCCTCGAGTTATTGGAAGGAAGGGTTCAATGATAAGCATGTTAAAGCAGGAAACGAACTGCCACATCACAGTCGGCCAAAACGGCGTAATTCTTGTAACAGGCAAGTCCCCAAAGAATGAACAACTCGCCGTTATGGCCATTCGCAAGATCGAAGAAGAAGCCCACACAAGCGGGCTAACTGATCGCGTAACTCAAATGGTTAGAAGTGAAAAAGGAGGTATTGATGAAAATGTCTCGAAAGAATCCTGAAAAATTGATAGATGAGAAAGACGTCCGCCTTGATGGCAGAGGACTAAACGAGTTAAGACCAATAAAGATAGAGGTCGGCATTCTCGGCAACGCTGACGGCTCCGCTTACATTGAACAGGGGAAGAACAAGATTCTCGCCGCGGTGTACGGGCCCAGGGAGACTCATCCTAAGCACTTAGCTCTACCGGATCGAGCTCTGCTTCGCTGCCGCTACCACATGGCTCCGTTTTCAGTTGATGAGAGAAAGTCACCAGCCCCTTCCAGAAGAGAAATAGAACTCTCTAAGGTGATCAAGGAGTCCCTCGAGCCCGCTGTCTTCACAGAGTATTACCCACGAACCTCCATAGACACTTTCATCGAGGTTCTCCAAGCAGACGGTGGAACCAGATGCGCCTCCATCACAGTCGCTTCCTTGGCACTGGCAGACGCCGGCATTCCAATGCGAAGCTTGGTAGCCGCTTGTGCTGCCGGAAAGGTGGATGGGCGTTTGGTATTAGACCTAACCGACCTTGAAGACAAGGGGGGCGAGGCAGACTTACCCTTGGCGTGGATTCCCAACCTAAACGCAATAACATTGCTTCAGATGGACGGAAGTCTAACCATCGACGAGTTTGAGAAAACCTTGAACATGGCAGTGGAAGGCTGCAAACAAATATATGGGCTTCAAAAAGAGACCCTAAAAGCGAAGTACATAACGGTTAAGGAGGAGGTGGAGGAATAATGTCCCCCACGGTTCGCGTGAAACAGAAACAAATCGCCCAGCTGGTTTCCCTCGGAAAGAGACTGGACGGACGAGGGCTAACCGACTACCGCGAGATCCAACTGGACATGGGAGTTGCTGGACGGGCTGAAGGCTCCGCCCGCGTGCGCCTAGGAAAAACCGAAGTGATGGTGGGGACAAAAATCGAGTTAGGCGAACCATTTCCAGACGTGCCCAATGAGGGAGTCCTCACAGTGAACGCCGAGCTGGTGCCCCTTGCGTCGCCCACTTTTGAACCAGGACCACCCAACGAGGACTCCATAGAACTCGCGAGAGTCGTTGACCGAGGCATACGGGAGTCCAAGGCGATCGCTCTAGAAAAACTGTGTGTGGAACCTGGGAAGAAGGTTTTCGTCGTCTTTGTTGACGTTTACGTCCTCAACCACGACGGAAACCTCATAGACGCTTCGGCTCTTGCGGCACTAGCTGCGCTAATCAACACCAAGATGCCAAAATATAAGGTGGAAGAGGGCGAAATCAAGGTTAAGTCGGGCTACGATCCGCTTCCAATGAGAAACTATCCTATAGCCGTGACCTTTGCCAAGATAAATGACAACATCATAGTAGATCCTTGGCTCGAAGAGGAGCAGGTTATGGATGCCAGAATCACCATAACCACTGACAAAGACGGAAAGATCTGCGCGGTGCAGAAGGGCGGCTACGGATGCTTCACTACGCAACGGATTCTAGAAGCCGCCAAGATAGCCCGAGAAAAAGCCCAGGAATTGCGGAAGCTTGTGGTGAAAGGCTGATGGGCCGTCGAAGACGAACAAAGAAGGTGGGCTCAACCAGAGGACTCGGGGCCAAATACGGCTCAACTGTCCGAAAGCAATACATCAAAGTGTTCTCAGAGATAAAAAAGATGCATAAATGTCCCCAATGCGGCAGCGAGTCGGTTCAAAGACAAAGCGTAGGCGTCTGGAATTGCAGAAAATGCGGGTTCACCTTCACCGGAGGTGCCTACACTCCGGTTACAAAGCTGGGCGTGGTAGCGAAGCGAACTGCAAAGGGCTTACCGACCTCACAAGTTTCCATGGCAGAGGAAAATGAAGGGTGATATTGTTAACCACCTCTCGGAGGCCAACGAGGAGAATACGAACTTTTTGCCATGACCTCGCCCGCTCCATCCCGAACATTGTCAGAATCAACCGTGGCAAACTGGGTCTAGATGGCGTAGCTGAAAAAGCACTTGAATTCAACGCTGACCGAGTTGTTATTATTGATCGGTGGAGGGGTGGACCCGGTAAGATCGAGTTCTTCCAAACTGGACCAGGGGGATTATTCCCTGTTTCTCCCATGATGTACATTGCGGGCATGCGGCTTCAAAGGGAGTTTGAGGGAACAAAGGCTAAGCCTATCCAAACACTCACCATAACGATGTCGCCAGAGAAGAAACCTCAAGTCGTGAAGATTGCAGAGTTCTTGTCAAACTTCCTTAACATCCCGATGTTATCAATGGACGAAGCGACCTCACAGTGTTCGGCCGCGATGCACATTTCTCTTGACCCTTCACGTCGCACCCAGATTACATTCATGCTCCTCCCAGACGCTGTTGAGGTTGGTCCTCGTGTCACTTTATCGCGTGTGGTGTGGGAAGTCGAAAAATGAAGTCTCGCATCGTTGTGCGCCTAAATTTTCCGTCTGAAGAGCGTTTGAAGATTGTTTTGAGTGCGTTGGAACCTGAAACTAGGACTCCGCCTTCTCCTCGTTCCAGGGTGAAAGTGGAGGGTAGGGGCAGCAACCTAACATTGAGCTTTAAGGCAACAGACACGTCTGCCTTGAGAGCTGCCGTGAACTCTTACCTTCACTGGGTCAGTCTTGTCAACAACATGTGCTCTACTCTAGATTCTATGCGTGAAGAATAAATGAAAAACACTTAATTTTGAGAACATGCGACAGATGATGTTGCTGCTTGGAAATTAAGACCAACGTATTTAAGTTATGCGGCTGTTACGGAAAGGGAAGGTTAGAGGTGGTGGAGTGGGCAAAAGGAAGGTTAAAAGTGAAGAAGAGTTTAAGAATATGGTGTTGCCTGCAGCCAGGGATGTTATGGGCATAGCAGAGAAAATGCTGGGGTTTGACAGGGTTTTAGTGAAATGTCAGGACGGCCACGAGCGTCTCTGCAGAATCCGAGAAAAATGAAAAGAAGAATGTGGATAAGACAGGGAGACATCGTATTGGTCTCTCCGTGGGACTTCCAGTCCGACAAGCGAGGCGACATCATATGGCGATACAAAAGAAGTCAAGCCGAATGGCTAAGAAGGAACGGATACCTGAAGATTTAGCCTAATAATGCGTGCTCGCAATTTATCTGGAAGATCAGTCTTTTTTACAGAAGGGGTGAATATCAAAGATGCCCAATGTAGGCGATCACGTTAGATGCCCGCAATGTGGTGGAAAAGCCAGTGTTGTCTGGGTTTCGCAAGACGGGAAAACAGTAGCAATCAGATGCATGAGGCATCATAGTCATAGTGAGACGGAGCTCTCTACAAAGGTCAGTTCATACTGCAAAACTAAACCTAAAAAGAAATCTGTCAAAGGAATGGTATTTCTCATAGAGGCAACCAAGAATGAGTGAAAACTCCTTTGTTTACATGGCATGTGTGCGCGCACTGAAATTCTGTTTTGGCTGTGATTCCCATATTGTTTCACCTACTCTCTTTTCTGCTTAGCTTTTTTCCTTTTAAATTCTGGACAGTAGAATCTCGCTGGACATTTTCTACAACTTTTCTGACCAGTTCTAAGATTGCACATGTCATTTAATCTTTCCTTGCCTTTTGCATTTTGGACATTTCGCTTTAGATTTGCTGATTGTTCTGTATTATTTTATGTTTGTTTTTAGTAGATGTTTTAACAGTATTAATCTTATCTTTAACTTTATCCATAACTTTATCCTAATGCGCGCGTGCATTCGTCAAAGTAAAAAAGTAGTTTTATATCGTGACTAGTGCGGTTGGCAATAGCCAGAAAACTAAATTATTCCTCACGAATTATTCGCATAGGTGGTTGTTAATTGTGCCCTATTATGTCTATGTTCTCCTTTGTGAAGATGGCAGTTATTACACTGGGTATGCAAAGGACATAGACTCGCGTGTTAAGCAGCACATGAGAGAAGGTGGGGCTAGATACACTAAACTGCACAGGCCGAGGAGGCTTGTTTACACTGAAGAATTTGATACTATAGGAGAAGCGATGAAGCGAGAAAGGGAAATCAAACAGTTAAGTCATGAAGAGAAATATAGGCTCGTAAGTTTGCATCCACGTTAATTGTGAGGGTTTACCTTAGAATAAAGAGAAAAGACGTGTGCGTTAAAAAAATACTTACTCTTTGAGGGCGTTCTTAGCTTCATTAACCCACTTTGAAACTACCTTCTCTGAAACCTGAAGTTTCTCTGACAGCTCTTTTGGGTCAAAATTTGCTAGGTCCTGAACCGACCTTACACCGCAAGACTTCAATTTCTCTGCCCTCTTAACCCCGATATCTACGTTGGCCAGGTTTATACATTGACTGCCTTGAGTCCTTTGGTGGGCGTTTCTTTCCAAGACGACGCGGTTGTTGTATTTCCTCCTGTTTTTAACCCTTGGATTGAGTTTAGGTTTTGACCTGTCTTTCTTGGCGTCATTAAGCGATCTAACCTTTGCGCGCGCATTTGAAAGAAATTATTTAATTTCTAGGTTGACATAAACACTTAATTAACGCTTGGTCATAATGCTGAGTTAAGAGAGTTGTGTAAAGACAATAAGGGGAATTTTAAATGAGCGAGGAAATTTCGAAGCTTCCACCCCAAGTTCAAGAGCGACTGCTGAGGCTTCAGCAGCTTCAACAGACGTTGCAGGCGGTGCTGACGCAAAAGCAGCAACTGGAGTTGGAACTCACCGAGGTTGAACAAGCTTCAAGCGAGCTAGGAAACCTCACCGAAGACGCGGTAATCTACAAGTCCATCGGTTCACTTCTCGTGAAGTCCGAGAAGCCCAAGGTGACCCAAGAGCTGAACGAGCGGAAGGAACTTCTAAATATGAGAATCAGTGTGCTGGGTAAGCAGGAGGAACGACTAAGAACCCAAGCGAAGGACCTACAAACAAAGCTCCAGCGTGACCTACGTCCAATTTCACCCCCACCTTAAGGTGAAAAAGACTTTTGGAAGAGATAGGCATACCGGAGCTCACCCATGAACAGGTGGAAGAACTATGCGAGGTCGCAGAGGGGGCGGCAAGAGAATACATACTGTCAAAGATTCCCCTACATAGAATTCCCGTTCTCAACATAACAGTTGAAACCGAGGGGACGAGGCCAGTCACTGTTAACGTTGATGTGGAGATCACCCTCTCACCCCTGTTGAAAAACTATGATGTGGAGAAGCTTGCCAACGAAGCCACGAAAAGGGCATTTACATCTGTTGAAAGATATTTGAGGGGACTCGCGTGCAAGTAGGAAAAATAACGTCTCTCATAGACAAACTTGACGCAAAACTGGTTGTTCTGTTGTGCCACCATAACGCTGACCCAGACGCCATATGCGCAGCATTCGCTTTCTCTCAACTGCTAAGGCGTTTGCGACCAAAACTGACCGTTGAGATCGCCGCGGCTCAGGGAGTCAGCAGGATTTCCAAGTTCCTTCTAAAATCGCTGCCCGTTGAGCTGACATCTAAACCATCCATTGAGAAGGCGGATTTCATCGTTTTGTTGGACACAAACACTGTCCAGCAGTTGGACGAGTGGGGCGAACGGGTCAAGGCGACTAATTCTCCTCTCGTCGTGATCGACCATCATGCCAGTCATCCGGAGACGGAGCGTCTCGCAACCCTTAGCGTGACTGACGAGGAGGCTTCGTCCACCTGTGAAATCGTGTATGAGTTTTTTAGAGAGGCAGAAGTCAAGCCGGGAGAAGTCGAAGCCAAGGCGTTGTTCCTAGGAATAGCGTTTGACACGAGGCACTTCGTTTTAGCCAGCTCATCTACCCTCAAAACCGTGGCTGACCTAATCGAAGCTGGGGTAAACGCCAAAGAAACCCTGCCCCTGCTTTCCTTGCCAATACACCCTTCAGAGCGCATAGCACGCCTTAAAGCGGGCAAACGAGTGAAACTCATGAAAATGGATGGGTGGCTGGTCGCGCTGTCCCATGTCAGCGCCTATCAAGCTTCAGCTGCGAGAGCCTTGATTGGGCTGGGGGCCCATGTGGCGATTGTTGCTGGGCAGAGAGCAGACGCGGTTCAGGTCAGTCTTAGAGCATGCCGTGACTTCTATGAGGAGACTGGGGTGCACCTAGGTCGAGATGTAGCCAATCCTCTCGGCCAGTATCTCCGCGGCATGGGTGGTGGACACTCAGTTTCTGCTGGAGCTAACGGGGTGGGAGATGTGGAATCCAGCCTGAAGCGCTGTGTTAGGCTCTTGAGACAAGGGTTAAAGAAGAAAAAGGGGTCTGAGCGGCTAACCCTTCCTCAGTCCGAGCACAACTCCAACAAAAAAGCTGCCTAAAAACGGCAAAGCGGACAAGAAGGGTGCCAATAGTCCCAGTGCCGGCTCGGTAACACGGGCAATACCTATTAGTTCATCGTAGTCTACGTTGATCACGTTTGTATAAGCCAAGAACATGAGAGAAAATGCGAATACTCCAATGATTATGGCGATTCTAACAATCTTCTTAACTGCATACCCGACGAAAAACCCTCCGATTCCGCCTATGCCTAGTTGAAACGCTATTGGGAGTAATGCTTCGCTCATTTAGATCACTTCACCATTTCAATTCCACACTCTGGACAAGCGGGTTTCTTGAAGATCAAACCGACCTTTGGGGAACATTCTTCGCAGAATATCTTCTTGCACCTGTTGCACTGCCAAGCTGTTGGTTTCAAAAATCCACCGACTTCTCTTCCGCATGACGAGCAGAATCCCCTGACCATACGCATCACTACTGAAGTGATCTCTGTTAAATCTTAAGAATTACGCTCTCCCCTCAGAGGATTTCTATGAACTTTTAATGAACCCGAGAACCTTTCTTGCAGGAAACAATGGATCAGTTACCAACGAACGTGTTAATCTTAGCCACGAAATTGATTATTATTAGCCAGCAACTTTTTCATTTCAACTGGCTGGCTACGCTCTCACTTGAAGCGCAGTAACTCTTTTTTGAGTAGCCACTCTTTTATGGAAGCTCTAGCGTCACTATGTTGAGCGGGATTAGAAGTTGGCAGTCGTCGAAACAAAGGATCTAACGTATACTTACCCTGGCGGAACAAAGCGGGCCGTCGAAGACGTTTCCATAACGATTGAGAAGGGAGAGTTTGTGGTCCTTACTGGTCCAAGTGGCTGTGGAAAAACCACTCTCTGCCGATGTTTCAATGGGCTAGTTCCCCACTTTTACGGCGGAAAGGTTGAGGGCGACATCCTAGTTAAGGGTCTCAGGGTGGGCGAACACTCAATTCACGAGCTCGCTCGACACGTCGGTCTAGTCTTTCAGAACCCAGAAAACCAGCTCTTCGCCTTATTTGTGGAGAAAGACGTGGCCTTTGGACTTGAAAACCTCGGGGTGCCAAGGGATGAGATTAGAAAACGAGTTGACTGGGCTCTTCAGATGACTGGCATAGAAGACCTCCGGGAGATGGCGCCCCACGAGCTCTCAGGTGGCCAGCAGCAGCGAGTTGCCATCGCCTCAGTGCTCGCTATGCAGCCAGACATAATGGTGCTCGACGAACCCACCTCCTTCCTCGATCCGTTGGGTGCCCGAAAAATCTTTGAGGTGATCAGCGAGTTGAACAAGGAACTGGGAATCACGGTTGTTCTAGTTGAGCATCGATTGGACCTAGCCTCAAGATACTCTGACCACGTTATAGTTATGGATGGAGGGAGGGTGATTTTAGACGGAGAGCCTAGAGAAGTCTTCAATTCAGAGACAGCCCGTGTGATCGGTGTGGGCATTCCCAAGGCAATTAGGCTTAGCCAACTTCTTGAAAAGAGTGGAGTACATCTGGGCAGGGTTCCAGTCACATCGGAAGAGGCGTCCCACGTTCTTAAGGAGGTTTTGAAGCGTGATTGAGGTAAAAGACGTTTCCTTCACTTACCCAAACGGCGTTGACGCCCTCAAAGGAGTTTCTCTCAAAATACGGGATGGAGAATTCGTGGCCATAATGGGTCAGAACGGCGCTGGCAAAACAACGCTGGTAAAACACTTCAACGGGTTGCTAAAACCGACGAAGGGAGAGGTCCTAGTTGATGGAGTCAACACCCAAAAGGTGAGCGTAGCCACCCTCGCCCGAAAGGTTGGATTCGTGTTTCAGAACCCTGATCACCAGCTCTTTTGTGAAACAGTTGAGGACGAAGTGGCTTTTGCCCTTCGAAACTTCGGTTTCCACGAAAGGACGATCAAGAAGCGGGTAACTTGGGCCCTCAATCTTTTGGACTTGGCGGAATACCGCAAGACATCGCCTTTCATGCTTAGCGGTGGGGAGAGAAAAAGAGTTGCGTTGGCGTCTGTTCTCGCTTGGAACCCGAAAGTGGTTATACTTGATGAACCAACGATTGGTCAAGATTATAAGCAGAAGGAGAGGCTGCGACAGTTCATCGTTCAGTTGACTACTCAAAAAAAGACAGTGATCATCGTCACTCACGACATTGAATTCGTGGCAGAGTGCAACCCTCATGTCGTGTTGATGGCTCAGGGAAAGATCTTGGCTGAAGGAGGCGCCAAACAGATGCTCACAAACCCACACCTTGTTGCGCAGACTTCTATTGTGCCTCCTCAGATCACTCAGATCTTTCTTGAACTAGCAGACTTAGGGTTGCCCACCGACTTGATTGACATCCATGAGGCGAAAGAAGCTTTGCTCACTTTTCTGGAGGTCAATTCATGAGCGTTTTCGACGGGCTGAGATTTAGAAGGGTTTCATCTCCCATCCATCGGTTGGACCCCAGAGCTAAATTCTTCTACGTTTGTATAATGTTTCTGGTTGCTATTCTGTTTCATGAGTTGCTGCCTTTAGTCGTGTTGTTTCTGATTCAGGTACCTTTCGTGTTTGTGGCTGGTGTTCAGCGGGAGTGGATTCGATCTTTGAGGGGGGCTCTTTTCTTGGCAGTTGTAATCTTTGCATTCAACTTCCTTTTCGGGTACCTTTCTCCCGGAGGGGTTCCGGGAATTACGCCGCCCGTCAATACCCATTTAGAGTACCTCATCATTTTGGAGAGATCCCTCGCCATGGCTCTTCGTTTCGTAGTGTTGGTGGAGTCTTTCTCCGTGTTCTTCCTCACCACCTCGCCGGACCATTTGGGCTTGGCTTTGGAGCAGAGTCACGTGCCCTACGAGTTTTGCTTCGCCTTCACCACCGCTGTTCGCTTCGTTCCAGTTTTGGCTGAGGAGGCTCAGACCATCATGGACGCCCAGAAGGCTAGAGGACTGGAGCTGGAACGTGGAAACTTCATAAAGAGAGTGAGGAACTACATTCCCATTCTTATCCCACTTATCGTGAACGCCATCCGCAGAAGTCTTGAGCTCGCCGAAACTATGGAGTCACGAGCTTGGGGTGCCACAGAGAAGCGCACAAATCTGTACGTGCTCAGGCTGAAAAAAAGCGACTATGTTTTGGCTTTGATGTCTATCCTGCTGCTAGTTGTCGCCGTCTACATACGCCTCTTCCTTCCGGTCCCACGGTTAGCCTTCATCCTCCGCATCTAACCATTTCAAAAAGGGTCTCCCCTCAATGAAGCGAGTTCCCCAACGAAAACAACGCCACGCCACAATCGAGTAACCCTTAAAAGTTGCGTCTGACTATTTTGCGTAAGCTCACAGAGGACAGGAGAGTAGGTCAACATCCGCAAGAAATGGAAAAAGAAGCGAGTGCGCCGCGAAAAGCGGAAGAGAGAGCGCAGACGTGAAAGGCACAAGTAGAAAATGAACTCTTAAAGTTTGAATTCTTCGTGAATTGCTCGAACAGCCTCTTCTCCGTCAGCCTCCTTCACCACAAATGAAACGTTAAGCTCAGACGAGCCCTGGGCTATCATGCGCACGTTCACTCGCCTACGTGCAACCGCTCCAAACA
>Ga0315307_1000258_pt1 | contig 22107 bp, 21 predicted proteins | sample TDP2_MG_FD_203079 | JGI IMG/M metagenome (GOLD analysis project Ga0315307, IMG submission 203079) | Freshwater sediment microbial communities from Lake Towuti, South Sulawesi, Indonesia - TDP2 | ecosystem: Environmental > Aquatic > Freshwater > Lake > Sediment | place: Indonesia: South Sulawesi...
CTAGCGGTTAGCTGTGACGAATTCCACCAGCGCCACGTTCCACTTTCTCAGCTTCGTGCTTTAGCTGACCTATGCAGCAGAATAGGTTTGAGGATGACGCTAAATGTCTGCAGATCTGCCAAGAGTACATGCGAATACGGAGATATCAAAGCAACAGTCCACGAGCAAAACCTCCTGCCTCTAGGCCGAGCCTCAAATCTCTCTGACGATTTCTTTGTGCGATATGAGACACCCCCACGGGGAAGCTGCAATAACCTCCTACTCCCTAGGATCGACTGGAACGGTCAAATATTCGCGTGCTGTGGTCCAGCTCGGTTTTCGACTAGAACGTCACCACTATGCTTAGGAAATGTCAATGAGCTTGGTCTGCGAGAGACGCTACTCAGAGCAGCTGAAGAACCGATTCTTGGGGCAGTTAACGTATGGGGCCCGTATGGACTGTGGAAGTTGCTTCAAGATGGAGGACCCAACCAATTGTACCGTCCTAGACAGCGATACCTAGGCGGAATCTGCATGCTCTGCTTGGATCTTCTGAACTCACCGAACTTGGTGACCGCTCTCCACGAGAAGCTGGAGCGCCCTGAGATCAAGAGAAGGCTTGAAGCTGCATTACTCGTGGCAAACTACCGGATCAAGATTGAAAATGCTTCTAAGAGAGCTACTGGGTGGAATGGGAGTCACTCGGAACGATCATCTCCATCATATTGTAGAGAGAGGACTTGAAACTTAATTTGCAATTTAGGAATCGAGAAGAACTTTTTACAGTGTTCTTAAGCGCTCTATTCGTTCCTAAAGAAATCTTGATCAAGGGCCTTCAAGTTGCCGATGGACCTGTCAGCCTAAGCTGGGAGAGTGTTCTAAGACTTTCCTTATCTCAAAATACTCACGCAATCATGTACAGTAATCTAAGGAAAATTCAAGGTGATATGGATGAGAGAATACCTGAAATATTCATGAAGAAGTTACGAGAACTTTACTACAAAGCGGCAGCGCGTGATGCAGTCCTATACAACGAATTTGGAAAGATCTGCGATGCTCTAAATGGAGCGGGCGTTGAATTTATGCCGATAAAGGGCGCTGTCATTGCATACAGCATCTACCCTGAAAGTCACCTAAGACCGTTCAAGGATATTGACATCCTGCTGAATACGTCAGAGCTTCCGCGTATTGTGGAGAAAGAGCTTGCCGAGCTTGGATACGAGCTACACAATCCTGGATTCAAGACATCTCCCTTCTTCCTCAAGAAGACTTCAGCGGGCCCCATCAGTATTGAGCTACACGGTCAAGGCCATGCTTGGAATCGGCTGCATAGAAGCCATCAGCTCGACTATAGTCTGATTGGAAGAGATCTTTGGCAGAGGTCCAAGATTAAGCATATTCAAAGTGTAAAGGTCAAGACGATGTCTCCTGAAGACTTGTTGTTGATCACTTGCCTAAATAGAGCTGATCTGGCAGATTTGCGACTAATGGATGTAAACGACGTTATGGGTGTGCTCACGCAACATGCAGATGCTTTCGACTGGAACTACGTAGAAAGAAAACTTTCTACGACTGGGGCAGTAATAGTATTCCACCTTCTCCAAAGTTTCATCAAGTCCGTATACGGGCTCGATGTCTTTCCAAGAGCTTTTCAGACAACGCTCGAAAAGGATGTACGCAACCGGCTTTTTGGGTACATGTTTGGAAAAGCCTCTATTATCCAGAATGCCCAAGATTTTCAACTACTCTACTTGGTCTATAGAGCGATCTTCTTAGACAAGTATGACATAAGACATCAATTCATAAACACTGGTCATCTGAGGAATCTGCTTCAAGCCAGAATATTAGGTAGAAGAAGCCATGCGTAGCTGAAGGTTGAGGCCCGCGTTAATGCTAATTTACGTTACAACAAGATGTCACAAGCCTCATCAGCATTCGTCTGGACGTATCGAGCCGAGCCCTAGCGCTAAGACTATCAATGCAGCCTAAGATTGTCGACTTCAGATGACCCTAGTTCTCCCCGATCAGAGATGTGTATTTACATTTCGGTTCCATCACAAAATATGCATACTTGCTCTGTTGCTGGAATCTCATGGCTACGGGTTCCTCTTTTCTCGAATCGAAGAGGACCCGTGCCCTTTTCCAGCCGCTTGGAACTCGAACCTTGATGGTTAAGGGTTCGTCATAGACTCTTAGATCTAAGCCGAATATGACGGTGAAGTTGACTTCAGAATGTTTCTTGGCGGTAGATGAAAGATATGTCTTGCTGCGTTCTACTACGTATTTTGCAACTGACTTCTGCGCTTCCACCCAGACAGTCTTTGAGAGCGTGTCTTCCAAGTGTCTTCTTCAACCCACCCTCGGGCTCTTATAGCTAGTAGCTAGCTACTATCATATCTTACCTTTAAAGCCCCATTCTCCTATGATGAGAGAGGAAGCCATCTCATTTGGACATACAATCCCGAAGTTTGGCGCGTGTCATTGGCTCCAGCACCTCTTACAGACCGCTCATGTAAGAGGGTAGATTTTTCCATATAAAAGAAGGACAGTGAAGAGTAGAACGAAACTTGAAACCATTATTACTGGAACTAATATCACTTTCAGAAATCGAGGCGTGTAACGAAGCCAAACCCCAGGTACAGCAATCATAATCAGATAAAGAACAAAAAGAAACGCGGAAACTATATTGAGCCAGCCGAGAAAAAAGAAAACCGCAAACTCAATAACTCCTACGAGTGCAGATAATTTATAAAAGGTCTTGGCGGTTCTTAATCCTTTCATAACAGCCACAGTTCCTTTTCCTGTTAGCAGATCGACGTTGTAATTTACGATTTCATGTGCAAATCGATGAGTCATGGCGAGAACCGCAAAAACAGAAGATATGATTATTGTTTGGAGAGTTACAGTACTTATGGAAGCAACCCCAGCAAGGAAAGGTAAAAAGCAGCCTGCGAATTGTGTTAACGTGGAGAATGGGTACTTCGTTTTGAGCCTAAAGGGTGGGGCCGAGTAAAGCGTCCCCAACAATGCCATTGCAAGGGCAAGCACGAAAAGACTTGCAGAAGTCATTCCGGTGGAAACAAGTCCAATCAAGAAAATTGAAAAAGTTATTGTGAACGCTGTTTTCCCTGAAATTATTTTTGAGACGACTAACTCTCTGCCCATGGTTTTCTCCTTTATTTTATCTATTTCAACATCAAAACAATCATTGACAGATTGAATGTAACAAAAGATCAACGGTATTCCGATAGCTAGTCCTTGAAATTGAAGCGGTGAAAAATTATTGTTCGAGTCAAGTGCAAAGGCAAAGCCCAAGACAGTTGCCCCAAACCACTTTTGCCATCCGCTGACATCTACCAACATCCACAAACCTTTCGCATAGCGGATGATTTCATCTGTCTTCATTCGATCTGATCTCACTAGGTAAAAACCTAATCACAGTATATAACAAATTCTGATATGACATTGACAGCCTTAATAATTACCTATTTTGTAACTGATGGGTCGGTAGTGTTTGTGAAGGAAAAAGCATTTTGAAACAACGCTCCCTGCGCTGCCAGATTGTCAATATTTGGGCTGTTCTTCTTAGAATAACGGTAAGAGCCTAGATTTCTAGCCCTGAGAGCATCAACAACAATGAAAAGTATGCTGGGGTCTTTCACCATTTACTGTTCTAGCTCCTTGATGATCAGAGTAGAAAATCACTTTTTACTTGCTTTGAAGTTTTTGAATATACAAATGCAACGCGTATAAAGGACTAGCTTGAGAAAAGAGAGAGAAATACTTAGTTGGACCAGAAACGAATGGGACTTTTTGATCCCAAGAACCATCCGACTTCTGCAATGAGACTGTTAAGAGCGCCATTTTCCTTAAATGCTCGTCAGAGTAACCTCCCTCAAGAAGAGCCCATAATACGTGACCCGCTTCTTCCCCTGAGCCTATCTTCTGGTTCAAGAGCCATTTGACAGCAAAATCTGTTTTGGGATTCTTGATTCTGTTCTTAAATAGTGCAATGAGCGCCATCGCCGTCTCGTAAACAAGGGAGTCAGACCACCTGTGAATGTCGTGGAATGTACTATTTTGAAAATGTGTGAGCAAATAGCTTGCCCCGTTTGCCACGGCTCTCTTGACTTCTACGTCTTCTTTGAAGCGAGCCAAAGCTACTAGGGTTCTGGACGTCATGTCTATGGTTGATTGATAGCTTCTCTGCCACATTAGACGAGAACCCATCTGCCTTAGAAATGCGTCGAAGCTAGGAATGTGCTTGAATCCAAATCGATAGGGAAGAGCGTGTGACATAGATAGTAACGATATATAGGCCCAACCACCATCTGGGTTTTGAGACTCCAGCAAGAAACGTACGCTTCTCATGTCGTCCTCATCTATGTAATTAAGACTCTGCTTTAGCAGCAAGATGAGGGAGGTGTCGTCAGCGTCGGGATAGTATCCCCCCGAATAATAGGGGTATCCTCGACCAACTCTTTTGCTGTCCAACCATTCGACGGCTGAGTCAACGGCTCCTCCTAAGTGCAACAACGCGAGAGACGCCCAGGCAGTGTCATAGACATCTTGGCAAAAAATGGGGCGAAAGCTTCCATTATCGTTGTGTGTGTTATCTAGCCAGTCCATGGCTTTTTCAGCATAATGTTCGTTGCCAAGTTTTCTAAGGACGTAAGCCGCCTTGATTGTTGACACGGTTATTCCAGCGTAGGATCCGTCTGGGTTTAGAGCCTTTGTCAATGCCGACTCGACTTTGTGGTTGATCTCTGTTTTTCCCAGAGAGACTAACAAAAGCGCCCAGCTGGGTAGGTAATCATAGAATTGGCTAGTCTTAGAACACAAGGCAGCTTCGGGAAAAGCCATAAAAAACAGCGACAACAATTTCCGTTTCATTTTAGTGAGGCTTTGAGATCCCTCTCCTGGTTTCAAAAGCTTTAGAGCTTGAACAAAATCATAATCCCACTCTAGGTCATTAGATTCTTTTAACGATGCAATTTGCTGCTCGGCAATTTCTGTTGCTAGGGCTTTCTCTCCTATCTCATTTAGTGCTGATACTAGAAGCGTGCTCATCACTGTGCTTGTTCTCCAAGCCTTCTTGTTCAGAAGGTAATCAACAATCTTTTGCCTTCTACTGTCGGAAACAAGGTAGAGCATGAGGACCGTTGAGAGCAAACATTCAGAGGTGACCGGGACTCTCCAACACGAACCGGTCTTCTTTTCTAAAAGCCAGTCGTCTCCTTTGTTTGCGGCATCGTAAATAAGCTCATTACTGTTCATCGTTTATTACCAAACAGCGTTGGATCTTGGATTTGTCAATAATACTTTGATATTTAGCTCATCCGTTTGGAATACCTCCTCCATAAACTTTTGCCTCTAAAGGTTCTCTTTTCAATTGCACATCGAATCCAGCTTCAGCTATTGCCTTTGCAGTTGTTGAACCCGCTGGACCGGCACCTATAACTATCACATCTCTCATGTGAAACCGTTTATCCTTAGGTAAATGGACTTTCTTTTATCGTGATTATAAGATAAGTGATTTTTCAGCGAATTTTCGCTGTTTTTGAGTCTCTGTTTCAATTGTTTGCCTTTCTATTTAAGTTTCAATATCACAAAATTCCGAATTGACTAATAAAACGCTGGGTATTTGTATTTTTGTTGATCCTTTCCTAGTACTATAGACGTTTCTCAAGGGCCGCTGAATCCGTAGGTACCTCAACTGCTTTGCTCATATCTTGAGCTGAGTGTCAAGTTCTAACGTGGAGGTAAGCAAGAGCGAAGCCGACAGCATCTTCCGCCGTCTAATCATGTTCCAGAAGCAATTATCCGAATTGACTTGGCGGAGGCTCAAAAGCATATGCGCAAAATGATACTGGTCAGCCGCCGAGTTGAACCGAATGAAGGTCTAGGTTAAGTATTGAAAGTGTCAACGTTCTTGAACTCATTCAATATAAGGATTGAGACGAATGGTTTGTTGGAGATTCGCCGTCAGAATCCAGAATCTTTTCAAGAGGAGGAAAGAAAATCAAAGGGTCAATGTTAAAGAGTTGCTTGAGAGCAACCAAGAGGGACTTACGATTAGTGTTGACATGCAATTTGAAGACCATTTTAATATGGATCATCAATGAAGACTTTCGTAGGTTCCTCCAAAGCAGAAAGGGAAGCTGCTTGCACTGTAAGGCTTGCGGTAACGAGTGGAAAATAAAAGAAGGTAAGGACTTGAGCGAAAGTTCGGGAAATACGCAAGACTGCCACTCGTGCGCGCGCTCACAGTCGCGGTAAAACCGCCAGTCAAGCCACTCAACGGACTATGTGCCTAGGGGATGTGTTTTGCTCACGCAAAAGGTTGACTCTGCCTCCAAGGAATTCTGCGATCTCCCCTATGCTAGCACTTTCAAATATTTTGTACCTCCCTTCGGCATACTTTATTCCGGCATGGGGACATGGACAAATCCTAGCAGAACACGGTTCTGGCTCCTCGAAAAGTTTCATTTTGCCTTGAAATATGTTCCCGATCTTGGTTGCCTCCCCTTGACATCTGACAATCTCACCATCGTATCGTATTGCAACGAAATCCTTGCCCGCCATACAGAGCAATCCCTTGAACGACAAATCTGAGAAGATCATCCTCGAGAGGAATTCTATATCCAAATCCGGGCGCATATGTGTAATATCGGATGGCGACAACTGCCCTGAGTGTAGAAAGCGCAGAATCGCGTTTAGGTTCAGCTCTAGCGTAAACTTCTCTCAACTGCTCGATCTTGGGAATAGAATAGAGATTCTCTTCTCCTGAAAGCTTATGCCCAGTTTGCTTGTACTCCGGAGGCTTCCAGATCCTTAACGCTATTGTGGCTGACAACCAATTTTGAAAAGAGGGGCTGAAGATTCATCTTCCCTTCTTCGCCCACAACACCCTATAATGCCCAGTGATGTAGTCGTAGAGCCCGAGGACAATGGCCGCCTGAACAATGAATCCGTAGAGTATGCTTAGGGCAAATGGCCTCGTCTTTGAGCTTGTATAGAGCGCTATAAATGCGATGAAGGCCCCAGCCAATAGAGCCAGCAAGGCTGGGTATAGCGCTATCATTGCTAGAAAGGAGGCCTGAGCTAAGAGTAGGAGGAAAGGCGCCACCAGTATCCTTAACGCGTACATCGGGGCGATCATCATGCCGAACAATCCTAGATGCCTTTTTAGGAAAGCGTCTCTATGCCTCGAGAATGCTTGAAGGGTTCCTGCGAACGTCCTCCTCTTATGGGATATCTGCCCCAAAACAGTCTCAACGTCCGTCTCAAACGTCTGAGCATTCGGCTCTACGATACATCTATAACCTTTCTTTCTGACGGTGAACAAGATTTCGAGATCGTCGGAGATAGTGTCCGCATTCAATGAGTCGATGAGGTTGCGCCTGACCGCCAAAGTTTCGCCGGAGAGGAAAGATGCTGAATCCAAGGCTGACTCCCACTCCCTAAGCTTCTGCCTAAAAAGCCGATAGAATGCTTCGTTCATCGCTCCGACGAAGGACCGCCCCGTTATGTATATATCCCCCACGACCGCCCCGACGGTCGAGTCGGCAAAGTTGGCTACAATCTCTTTAATCGCGCCTGGTTGAACTCTAGCATCAGCATCGGTAAGTACGATTACCTCCCCGCTGGCGTACTGTAGCGCCTCGTTTATGGCTGAGCACTTGCCCCTTCTTTCTGGTTGTTCGATAAGCGTAATGCTACCGGAAGAGGCGAACCGACCTAAAACCTGAGCAGTCCCGTCGGTTGAGCCTGAATCTATAAAGACTAATTGGACTAAGCCATCTGGGTACTCGAGTTGCAGTAGTTCTCGAACCTTCCCCTCGACATGCTCAACCTCATTGTAGCAAGGAACAACAATAGACAGTCTTGGCATGCAATCTCGCCGTTTTCGAACAGGAACAGGTCTTAACCGTGATAGTAGGTGTATGAAGATAGGGTAGCCTAAGAGGAGAACTAAAGAGATGGAGAGCGAAACCGCAAAGATCAGGAGCACCGCGAATTCTATGCTCATTCAAGTACTCCGCTTCTAGTCGAATCTTTACTCTTTCCGCAACGTGCTTAAGACAATTATCTTGTGGCGCACGACAAGTTCGCCTGAATGAGGAAGGATAGACAGTTGCCCGCTTGCGATGCTGAAGTTTTGAATCCGAGCCGGGTTGAGCGCTTGCTCGATGTTTCGACCAAGGATCAAAGGGTTGTAGCTGTTGCTTGCAAGATGGTTTCTATGGAGGATCATTCCCGTCTGGACTCGGTTGGGGGAATGGGTATACCTCTCATGTAAGACGAATACCAATGAGCGTATGGTCTAAGGATGTCTGCTGACTTGTCAGAAGTCAAGCCTATGTCGACTACCCATTTGACCAGTCGTGTGTAGTCACCTTTTTCGTTAACTTCTGGGTACCACTCTTGCATGTCCACCCTCTTGTTGTATAGGTATCTCAGCGTTAGGAGGGGGGCTAAGACTCTGAAGGAGGTAGAGAGTTCTCTCAGCCCATGTCCGATAATCCACTCAATCAGCTTGCCGTATTCTCTGTTGACGTTAACCTCTGGGAACACATATCGTAAGTCAAGCCTCTTCCTATGCAGTTCTAAGATAGGATTCATCCACACCGCTTCGTTCCTCGGCAGCTTTGTTCCAATCTCATAAGGTATACGTACAGGGAAAGAGTTGGGGTCGCTGAGATATAGCGGGATGAGTCGTTTCAAGAGGAACCTAAGGTGTAAAGGGATGTACCTGTAGCAATATCCGATGCTATTTTTGAGTAAGGCGAGGAAGGGTGATGGGAGGTATCTTAAGGAGCTTGGGGCGAGAAGCAAACTGGAGCCAACTACCTTTGGGGGACGCCAAGAGCCGTAACGTGTGTCAAATCTGCGGTCAAGGCTCCATGCGCAGTCTTCATTGTATCTCGTAAGCTTCTCCGGGTTGATAGAGAAGCACATTTCGTCCATTGGAAACCTGTTGTAATGAATCATCCAACCTTCTGGGAGTGGGGGTCTCTTGAACCTTCGTCTCCCATCTAGAATTTTTCGTCTGCCCTGCTCTGATGAACGGATCTTGTAATGGCGGAGGACGAACTTTCTTGGAGAAACTCTCGGCTTGATGCCCTCTGGGAAGTAGACTATATGGCTTCCACCAGACCAGCAGTCGGTGCCGGGGTAGTTCCTCCAGAAAGGGAAGTGGAAGTCGTCGCTCCAGATGTAGTACTTGATTCTCTTCACAGGGTCCTTCTGACCTTTATCGTCAAGGGGTGTAGGCCAGAACTCGAAGCAGTTTGATTGAACTAGGTTGTACCCTAATTTGTCTTCACGTTCAATGGCTTGCTTTAGAGTCAGACCAGGGAGAGGTGGCTCATGGATCTCATCGGAGTCTATTATCGCGAGCCAGCTAGGACTGTGGGTTTGGGCCATCTCTTCCAGTCGTCTGAGAATAAAGATCGGGTCGTACACCTCTGAAACTGTTCGCTCGACTTCGAGGACCCCTCTCCCAACATACTTCCTGCATATCTCGTCTGAACCATCGGTGGAACCGTTATCAAGGATAACTAAGTCAAGTCCTTGATTGATTGTATGCTGTATGACCTGGCCTACAATGTCAGCTTCATTGTAGACCGCCATTAAGCCTAGGACCATCAACTGTTGCTCTACCGGAGCGTATCTATTTTCTACAAGGCTATTCAAATTGTTTTCTTCATGAGAGGCTGGATTGACGCCTTGAAATGTTTCATATTTCCAGCTACGAAATATTCCGGTCTCTCAGAACTCTATCCATCTCTATTCCATCGCACCAAATCCCCAACCTTAATTCAACTATTCGGCGAGACATGTGGATAGACCGTTCATTAATTTCCTAGTCAATAGTGCCCACCATCTTCGCGATAAAACGCATCACAAAGTAATTCAAGTACCTACTATTCTCTCTGTAAAGATGGGTGAGCCTTCTTGGGAAGACCTGCAATACTGGGTGGAAAACCTGTTTGTGAGAAACCTATTCCATTCTGGTCCCCATCCATCATTGAGCAGCAAGATCGTGTCATTAGAGACTTTAGAAGAGTCCTTCGAAGCGGACGACTCGTCAACGGCGACTTTGTGAGGAGGCTTGAGGAGAGGATTGCCTCATATCTCGGTGTTCATAACGTGGTCGCCGTCTCATCGGCTACATCAGGACTTGTCTTGACGCTGAGGTTGTTGCTTTGTGGAAGACCTAGGAATGTGCTTCTGCCTAGCTTCACGTTCTCCCCCGTTGGCGACTCTGTCCTCCTTGCGGGTGGGCATCCTGTCTTCGTCGATATCCAAGCTGACACTCTGAATTTGGATCTTGATGATCTGAAATCAAAGATGTCGGAAGAGGTTGGGTGCATAGTTGCAACACACACCTTTGGGAATCCTTGTTCAATTGACCAAATCTTGAATGTAGCGAAACGCCAAAGGGTGCCTGTGGTCTTTGATGCATCCCATGCATTCGGCTCAAGATACCGCGGGCAATTGGTGGGCAGGTTTGGGATTGCTGAGATTTTCAGTCTCGATGCCGTAAAGATCCTGTGCGGCATGAAAGGAGGTCTCGTGGTTACCTACGATGAGCGATTGGCTGAGATGCTGCGCCTCGCAAGGAACTATGGGAATTCACCGGAAGGAAAACATCTAGTCTGTGGCCTCAACGCAAAAATGCCTGAGGTCTGTGCTGTGGCGGCTTTGGCATCTCTCAGTGCGGTTGGTGACCACATCCTTTCTAGAAAAGCTATTGCCGAGGACTATTTGGAGGGACTCGGTAGCCTTCCTGGACTGCAGTTTCAATCGATCGAAAACGGAAACACGACTAACTTTCAGTTCTTCGCCATCCAAGTTGAAGAGAGAACGTTTGGGGTTTCCGCGGAGTCCTTGGTCAAGGCTTTGGCTGCGGAGAAGATTGAGTCAAGAAGATACTTTTGCCCTCCACTTCACCTCTCGCCAGTCTTTTCTAGCGGACATGTCAAGTTGAGGATGACCGAGGAGGTCTGCAGGAAGCTAGTTTGCCTACCGATCTTCGACGGAATGAAGCGCAAAATGGTAAAGCGGGTTTGCTCTGCCGTCTCCCGCATGCATGAGTACGCTGAGGAGCTACGCAATTATCAGAACGTGAAAGGTCATGAATAATCATAGTCAGAGGATTAGCAGGACTAGACATTGGGAGGTCGAAGCTCCGACCTTGAAATTGAGCTCATTGTATAAGGCCTGTCTGTTTTCCTTTAGATTTCCTTTTATTGTCGAGGTTGAGGCGCAACAGTAAGCGGTTTGGAGGAATCTCCTTGAATAGCGTGTAGCCGGTTTTCCTGCACAGCCCGATCATTTTACGGTTCTGTGAATGAACGTTTGCTATGAGTTCCCGAATCCCGAATTGGCGACCTTCCTCTATCTTAATCTTCATGATACACGTGCCCAAGCCTCGACTTTGATAATCTTCCGCTATGAAGGTCCCTGACTCTGCGATATAGCCTTCGTAGGTAGGCTTTCGTAGTTTGAGAAAGGTAAAGGCGACGATCTTGCCTTTGGCGTTCGTTGCAACATAGCCCAACGTCACAGCTCTAGGGAGTAAGTTCATAAGGAGTCTTCTGAGCGCCCCAATAGAGGACAGGGCGAGGGGAACGGCCCACATCGACCAACCGATTAATCTGTGAGGGAACGGATCCGAATACCTTCTCGTCTCTGGGGACAGAGACTGATACATGGCGTAGCAACCGAAGATGTCGGTTGGTAAGATAAGTCTGACTGTGACTATCTCGCCGTCAGCTAGCGTGACCAGTTTCTTCACCGGAACCGTCGGCCTTCTGGGTTCAGACTTAAGTGCGTGCGAAAGCTTCATTGAGCCTTCAGAGCCCCCAGCACACCACTTCAGATCTGAACAACCGGGTAGTTTGAAGAAATAGCATCGTTACCCAAAGTTTCCGATTACTTACAGCTTTAACTTCCGAAACAAATGGTGGAGCCGCATCAGATTGTTGACCATGAATGCTAGGTCCGTCTCTCACCACGAGTTTCATGTTCTTCACCCATGTTGAGTCAGTGTGCAAGCTTCCAATCGTACCTTATCTTATGCTTGACTGGCTTTAAGCTCCTCCTCGTCAAGCTTCTTCCAGTCGTACAGGTTTGTGCATGCGCCTTCGATAAGATTATGCTTTTCAAATATCTACGATTGTCGGGCCGAGTGCTATATGCATTGGCTTACAGTTTAATATTATCTAACTGTATCTCAATGCTGAGACAGCGATTCGATTGAAGAAGATTCTTATTACTGGAGCCAGTCGTTTATCGGGAGACGAGCTGGTCGAAACGCTGTCCAAAGAATATAAGCTTACTTCAACTCGTAATGTGCAGGCGCTTGATCCTGATTCGATAAGGATGGATATCGTCGAAAAGAGTCGTTGAGGACTTCAAGTTGAGAAACCCAAGGTATAAGATTATGTATATTTCAAGCTGGTATCGGGGTAGGGTGCATTCCTTCGATAAACGCGCTCACAACGTTGGCATAGCGCGCCAAGCATAAGATACGTGTTTCGTTGGAGTGGCCTACCCGGGATTGATCGTGGGCATCACTTTGTCCGCGAATAATCTGAGCGGCTCCCGCTCCGCTGCGTCCACTATGTAAAGCATGAACTCCCCCGCCCCCATGCGCTTGTAGCTTAGAAGGGTCTCTGAACACTGTTCAGGAGTGCCGACGATCCAAGCCGCTGGGGGCCTGCGCTGGATAATCTGTTTCCTTACGTAAGAGAGGGCTTTCTCGGGATGGCGGAGGGCGATGCTGATTTTAGATGCCACTGGTATCTGAACCTTTGAAGCATAGGCTCTCAACCTGCTTCCAACCTCGCGCTCGTCGCGGCCTAGTATGACCCTCCCGTAGAGGGACTTTCTGATCTGTGTGTGATCCCTTCCTATTTCGTCGCAGTACCTCTTCAAGAGCTCAAGCTTGGCCAGGTATTCTCTCGGTTCAGCGGCGAAATTGCATCCATCCGCGTATGCTGCAGCCACCTTAAGTGTAGACCTGCCTTTACCGCCTATCCATATTGGAGGGTGAGGCTTCTGGACAGGTTTGGGCTCGCATATAGCTTCATGCGTTCGATAGTGTTCGCCGATGAAAGTGACCTTGTCCTCAATCCACATTCGCTTGATGAGGTGAACGCTCTCTCGGAGCATACTTGTCCTCTCATCTAGGGATGGATAAGGGAAGCCGTACGCAACGTACTCTCGTTTATGCCAACCGGCTCCTATTCCGAACTCCAGCCTTCCATTTGAGATGCTGTCTAACGTCGCTGCCATCTTAGCGACGAGAGCCGGATGCCGGTATGAATTGCATGTGACCAATGTGCCGAGCCTGATCCTTCTCGTCTCCGCCGCTAACGCGGCTAAAGTTGTCCAACATTCAAAGCAAGGATGATTTGCCCTCGCTGGGCTGATGAAGTGATCTTGGAGCCATAGTGATGTGAAGCCCAGTTGCTCAGCTTCACTAGCTACTCCCTTGATCAGGCTGTATTGCTCGGTCGGGGATCCAGATAAGTCCGCGTTGAACCCTTGAGGAAGAATAAGCCCAACAGAAATTTGTGATCACCACCTTTGCACTCGTAAGGGAAAAGCACCTCTTCATGAGGTCAAGATGGACTCTCTGAACTTGTGAGTTTAGTTCTTTCCGATATGTCGCGATCCAAGCGCAACACGTCCTCACGGGTTTCCCTATCTCTGATGACGCTTACGTTGCCGTCGACAGTTACAAGTAGCACGCATGGACGCGGATGAAGATACTGGCGTGACATAGCAAGGTTGTAGGCGCCCGTGTCTAAGATCGCTAGGATGTCTCCTCTATCTACCCTGGGAAGAAACTGCTTCACCGCGATCAAGTCGCCGTGAAGAGGCCCAGCTATATTCACGCACTCAACTGGCTTAGCGCCCGCCCGATTGGCGACCAAGATTCGATGACGCTCATTGTAGCCAGCCACAAATATACTAGTGGTGCCATCAACGAGGACCCATTTGCCGCCGTATGGCGACGGTTTCAGATCTAGCACCCGCAGGAGGAGAACTCCAGCGCTTCCAACCATGAAGCGCCCAGGCTCAAAAGCCAGCACTGGCATTGGCAAAGAGTACTTCTGCAATTCGCTCTTAAGCTCGTCTATTGTCGATTTGGCGACTTCATTCAAATCGTTAGTTTTCTGTTCGTCCAACGATGACCCAAGGCCGATCTTTCCTTTGAGGTTATCTTCAAGCAAGTCCAAGAATCCGATCGACTTGACATGGGGAACGCTGAAGCCTCCTCCCAGGTTCAAGTAACGAACGGGAAGTTTGAACTGATTGAAGATCCTCCCTGCCAAGGCCGCAAGTGGTCCAGCCGCTCCTTGATACGGATGCGTCATCAACCCTTCCAGCTGAAGATTACTCATACTCAATGCATGCGTACAAGCCAAGTTGGCATCCTCACGCGGAAAGCCGTATTTTGAGTTATGGTAAGAGGTCGCCCCTTCGATAACCCTGCGAAAGATGTTGTTGGGAGGCCTAGAGAAGTTGAGTCTGATGCCGATCGATTGCTTCACACCGAGCTTTCCAGCAATCGAGTTCAAACGCTCCAATTCAGAGAGAGATTCGACATTCACCAAGCGGACGCCCTGTTTCACGGCTTCATAGAGCTCCATGTCAGTCTTGGATGGGCCGTCGAACACTATACTTTCCGGCGGAAATCCTGCCCTTCTGGCTACGTAGAGGTCAAGTCCAGACATGACCTGCGCATGAGCACCTTCTTGCTGGAGTATCCTACATAAGGCGAGGTTGTAACTTGCCTTGCAAGAGTAGTAGATAAGAACATCAGGGTAGTATCGTCTGAAAGTTTCATGGAACAATCGATAGTTTTCTCGTATCTTCATTTCATCATAAATGAATAACGGGGTTCCATACTTCTCGGCGAGATCTGTAAGATCCAACCCTCGGAATTCCAGATGATCACGTGTGTTTATTCCAAAAAGGTCGGCATTCAAAGAGGGACCATCCATGGCTATTTGTGTGATCTAATACTCGTCTTGATAGATAATTCCTTGGATTTCCTTGCAATTATGACAAAAAGTCCTGCGAAATGTTTCAGCAGAAATTGAGAGAGCTCAGAGTACTCTAGGCGCAAGACCAAGGCGTAGATTAGCTTAGGCAATCTTCCGCTAGTTCGCCCTAACTCAGACAGCAGAGTCATTGTACAGTATCCACCTAGTGTGTCAAAACCCTCTCCCAGCAGTAGCGCCTTCGTTTGCTTGACTGGCAAGTAGTACTGATGCGGCCAATTCCTCAGGTTTTTCAGTTTGAACAGTGTGCGAATTAATTTCAAGAGTGCACTCTCGTACCAGAAAACTAGAAGTATCAGCGCAGACTTCTTCAGAGCCCTTCGGTACTCTCTGACCACTATTGGCACTTGGTGCGGTGGAACGTGATCAATCGTAGATAAGTCAAGAATGATATCGAAAGATCCGTCTCTGAAAGGCATGCTCTTTATATCGGCCCGTATGATTTCAGTGTTCTTCAAACGTCTCCTAGCTAGATAACACACAACCTTCGAGATATCCACCCCAAATAGGCTTAGGTTCCTGTTACGCTCCAACACGCCCAAAATATCCTTACTTGTTTCTACACCCTCATTCCATAAATCAGTCTTCAGTGCACAGAGTCCGCGTGTGTCGGCATGTCTAAAGGCTATTGCTATCGCATTTAGATATGACCGGCCGATGTATGACTGGCCTGGCTGAGCTTCGGCTCCAACTATCTTTGCTTTAGAGTCCCAAAGCTCATCCTCCTTCATAGATGCTCTAACCCTTTTTTGCAACTAATCGCATTATCTCAAATCAGCTTCTTGAGATCCATTAAAGCTGAGAGCCTAATGATTCTTATCTAGCTCGATTGTCCAGAACTCTCGCCAGTTTATCTTCTCCAAACCAGTCTAAACAAGCTACGGATTCCTTCTTTCCTAGCTAAGCGCAGGCTCGCCACTATGACCTTGCGAAGATCACCTCGTCTAGTGCCATCTGGGGCCATCCTATAGATAATCCTAGCATAGAAACGCATTAGAGAGTGCCAAGGATCGGATAACCCGTGTTTCTTTATGACGACTTCATAAGCATATATCCATCCATCTATATTCGAGTCATCGGAAATTGAGGGCTTATTTTTCGATGAAGTGTTGAAGAGTATTTCCGGCACCCATATGCCTTGATCCCCATTCTTCAGCATTGTCAGCCAAAGATCCCAATCTTGCAGTCTTCTTATTCTTACATCAAAACGTGGGAACTTGCTTCGCCTGATTAAAGAGACTCCACTAATATAGTTCTTTTTTCTTAATTTTTCAGGATTGAATCGTTCCATTCCAACGATTTCATTGTCAATCTTGAACCCGCAGTAGGCGTAAGCCTTGTCAGGATTTGATATCAATGCTTGAACCATTTTCTCTAAGAAACGCGGCTCGAGTTCCACATCGTCATCGCAGAACAACAGAAACTCTCCTATAGACTGCGCGAATCCATTGTTCCTAGCGGAGTTAGGGCCTGCTTGCTCTTGGCGGATGACGTTTATCATAGGATAGTCTTTGACTGCTTGGCAGATGTCTAGTTCGGATCCATCATCGACCACGATGACCTCGAAGTTCTTGTAAGACTGTCGGAATATGGTTTCTAAAGCTCTTCTCAGCGATTCAGGTCTGTTTCGTGTCGGTATTATTATACTGACGAGTCTCTCCTTGCCTGAAGCACTCAATTTCCCGTCAACCTGATTAACAAGACCGATAGTCTTAAGCTATTCCTAGTTCGATACCGATCTAACGGTCAAATTTGTATCAGACAAGCGGGCCTTCGTAGGAGTGGGCCTGCCGTCGATGAAGGTGAAATTATGCTCAGTAAAGTATCTAATGTTTTGGTTGTTGGAATGGGTGAAGTGGGTAGAGCTATTTATGGAATAGCTAAGGAGAAATACAACGTTATAGCTCTTGACGTAAAACCAAAGGATTTGGATAAAGATGTTGACATCATGCACATATGTTTCCCGTACACAGAGAAGTTCATTGATTGTGCAATAGGTTACATCAAGAGATACAGACCAACATTAACCATAATTGAAAGCACGATCTTACCTGGAACTACAGGAAGAGTATATGAGGAAACGAAGAAGCCCCTCGTTCATTCCCCGGTGAGAGGAACGTATGCAAAACTGTCTTGGTATATGAGAAGAGCAGTTAAATATGTAGGAGCATTCAACCGAGAAGACGCTTTAGCCGCTCTCAAGTATTATACGTCTTTGGGTTTAAGAGTCAAGGTTTTGAATTCGCCGATAGAAACGGAACTAGGTAAATTACTGGACACTACTTATTATGCTCTATGCATAGCTTGGCATCAGGAGATGAAAAGAATGTGCGATAGATTTGGTGCTGATTTCGACCAAGCAGTAACAGAGTTCAACAAAACCTATAACGAATTGTATCGGAATTACCACCCTAGAGTTGCAAGACCTGTTCTGTTTCCCGGCTATATCGCTGGACACTGTTTGATAGCTAATGCTAAATTGTTGAAATCGGTCTATCCGTCCAAATTTGTCGAGTTGATTCTTGAGTCGAACGAGAATTTCGAAAAGGAGCATATGCGTCCAAAAGAAGTAGAATCAAACAAATCACGAATTCCAGATAAGCACGTTAGAGCATGAGTTATTCAAAAGTATTGAAAACAGATTATAAAGAAAAATTGAATATGGGTTCAGATGCTATGAATTAAATGATGAGAACAACGAGATCACTGTTTTGATTTTATGAAAGAGCATATGGAAATATCGAGTTTATTGATTTACGCCCGGAGCAAGATGGTCGATTTCAATGATCGAACCGTTGCTCAATTACGGTCCCTTCCACAGGATCTGGCCCGCCGCCGACAGAATTGGGAACATTTACATAACTGTCAGTTCCGTCCGCTCGTTTGCAAATCCGATTTGCAAGTTTTTCAAATCTGATGATTTAGGTAACTCATGGATTGAATTGGCTGACTTTCTCTCTATGGATGAAAAGAATTCTACCACTGGCCAGCCTTTCGTTTCGAGAGAAGGTCTAATCTTGGCTTCAGTGTGGGATTCTAGCTATTATCAGTTCGGCAAGACTTGGTTAGCGATCTATCGAAGTAACGATGACGGACTGAACTGGGATATAGTGTACTCAAACCCTGCAGCGACCTACGGTAAGCATTTCTTCGAGGGCGATCGTCAGGGCGAAGTTTATCTCTGTGCTGGAATAGGGGGCGGAGGATCTGAAGGTGAGGTGCATTATGCCCCGGCTAGGGGCCTCTTGCTGAGATCTCTAGATTCTGGCAAGAGTTGGGATATTTGTCTAGAAGTGGATAGTCCGACGGCCCTTTACGACGGGACAGTTAGTAACGGGATCACAATAGTGTCTGCTAGAGAACGCGGATCAATCTTCAGGAGTGATGATAGTGCCAAGACTTGGAGTGAGGTCCGATTAGGTGCAGCTGCTAGAAATGTGAGCAGGATTGGCTCAAACATAGTGGTGAGCAGTGATAGCGCGATTTTCATAAGCCGCGACGAAGGGTGCAGTTGGATCAAGCGCAAATCGCCGCTAAGGAATCTTGTTCTCAGATACCCGACACTCCTCCAAGATCAAATCCTCATGACCGGCGTCGGTTGGCGCTCGTTGATATTAGCAACTGATCTTGAAGGAAACGAATGGCGTATCTCCCTTGACGCAACGAAATTTGCTCGCTCAAAGTTTATGACTAGGTTGGCTACTGCAAGAGAATACTTTTTCCTTGGCGATGAAATAGAAGCAGGAGTACTCCTAAGAGTTGCCGCAAACTCCCTTAAGCGCGGCCATACATTTCCATACTCCATATTGAGTCGCCTAGGCTCAATCGACGACTCTTTTGACGCACCCAGGCTCGGCTTCGATGCAAGGAATACATAGATCTACTAGCTACTACATGGACGCCCTAGAAAGCACGATAGGCTGGTATGTGAACAGCGAGTAACTAAGCTTTCAGTCGGATCCCTAAAAGTTACGTCGTTGCATCTTCTCCTTACACCAAAGAGAATCATGACATATACTTTGCCGCCAAGAACAATCGCCAACGATAGCTTGAACCTCTATTTGATCCAGCGCGTAAAGACCTTTAATGCAGTTCAGGATTATCGACATCAGAGGACTTTACTTTTCCCTCACCAAGGATACATATCCACAGGTGGGTTCCATCTCAAAATATGCATATTGGCTCCGTTGGTACAATCTCATGGCTACAGATTCCTCGATTCTCGAATCGAAGACGACTCGTGCTTTCTTCCATTCGTTTGGAACTCGAACCTTTATGGTTAAGGGTTCGTCATAGACTCTTAGATCTAAGCCGAATATTACTGTGAAGCTGACTTCAGAATGTTTCTTGGCGTTCAATGAAAGATACGTCTTACTGCGTTCCAAGGCGTACTTTGCAATTGATTTCTGCGCATCCAGCCAGACACTTTTTGAGAGAGTCTCTTCTAGGTGCCCTCTAAGATCTTGGAGCATAGTTTGATACTTCCGTTCGACGGCCCGATCTTCGGTGACTAGATGGTGGAGCTCGATCAACCAACCGTGGCTCCTGATAGCCCTGTCAACCCACAAGTTGGCTCTTTTCAGATCAGTCGACTTTTCCCAAGAATAGCATTTGAGCGCGTAGAGGTCGAGCGCTCCGGAATTGATCCCTGGGTCTGTCGATCGCGCTGAGATATAACCCGCCTGACCGACTAAGTCCTTTAGAGCTAGGTTGTAGGCGCCGAAGGGATATGCGTAGGAAACAACTGCGTGTTGAGGGATACCCTCCTCTATCCTTCTTTTGGATTGAACTAGCTCGCTATATACGGTGTCGGAAAGCACAGTCGGCGTTGAGGCACACTTGTTAACTCGGGTCAGTCGCCGTTGAAGATCACCGCATATTTGTCTTGCATACCAAGTCACCCGAGCTGGATCTCCAACCGAAGACGAAAGTATGGCCAGTTTGTCTGCCAATGAAACATCGAACTTTGTATGAGTTAAGCCGTGGGAGGCAACTTCAAAGCCTGAAGAAGAGGCCTGATTCCACTTATCCCAATTTGCGACCTGATACCCATGAAGGCTCTGCCCCACAGCCTCTGTTGCGATGAAGTATGTGGCGCGGATGTTCAACTCCCTGAGCAGCGCCGCCGTCAAGTCGTAGGTCTCTTCGTATCCATCGTCGAATGAGAGGGACATAGCCGCGCTAGCATCGCCCTGCCACTGACAGATCGTTGCTTCGAACAAACTGTCTCGCTCCTAATGAGCGTTGTAGGACCTGTATGATTTCCAATGCTTAGGTTTATGCTATGATAGTTCGTCACGATAATAAAATTGCTGAACGTTGTCATACGCCATTGGGCCGCACTCCTTCGAGGCCGCTCCTGTAAGAGGAATACTAGTGAGCGCATCGTCCAGGGATGTCTGCTGACTTGTTAGAAGTCAAGCCTATCTCGACTACCCATTTAACCAATCGGCTGTAATCACCTTTTTCGTGAACTTCCGGGTAGAGCCGTTGGATGTCTGCCCTCCTGTTGTAGAGTTCTCCTAGTGTTAGGAGGGGGCTAGAAGTCTGAACGAGGGAGGCAGTTCTCCAAGCCCATTTCCTTCGATCGTGTGAAGATCAAGGCGTTGAAATCTGGTTTACGCATTAGCCTCAATATCTCACTATCCGGGACCTTCCTGATCGACAGTTGGACCCTAATGCGCCTTCTCCATAACCGGCCAAAGTTCTTAAGTGGCCAAACCAAGGCCCTGAGCCTTGCGAGCGCTGATTGAGGTTCGTTTTTCAGAGCCAGCAGAGCCCTGCCGACTTCTAGGGTGATCAATGGTGGTATACACCTCACCAGATTTAGAAAGTTGTAGTTCTTGATGAGCGTGGATATGTGGTTTTTTAGGTAGTGGAAAACGAGGTCTGGACGTGTCTTCTCCTTACGGCAAGCGTATCCCCTGTAATGATATACGACGGATTTAGGAGCGAACATTATCTCATAGCCTCGAAGCCTGACCCTCCAACAAAGATCGGTTTCTTCATAATAACAGAAATAGTCAGGGTCGAAGGGTACGCCCACTAGACATGATTCATCTAAAACTCTTCTCTTAAGGGCCATGGCAGCGCCGTCAGCATATAATACTTCCTCCACTTGATCAAACGAGTCTCGTCTCCGCGTCTGGGATCGTGGATAAACGTAGCCTAGGTAGTCGAAGTCGTAGCCTACACTGTCAATCTTGTTGCGATCTCTCATGCTGAACAATTTGCACTGAGCAACGCCTATGTTTCCTCCCATGTCTAAGACCTGCATCAGCTCTCGCAGCCAGTTTCGCTCGACCTCCGTGTCGATGTTCAAGAAAACGATGACTTGTCCCTTGGAACTAGCGTATCCTACGTTGTTTCCTTCAGCAAACCCGAGATTTCTCTCGTTTCGAATTATTCTAACGATTTGATTCTTGCCGAAGAGCCTTAAGGCGATCTCTAAGCTGCCATCCGTTGAACCGTTGTCAACCAGAATTACCTCAAAGTTCGGGTAGTCGGTCTCCAAGATAGACCTCAAACACCTCTCGATAAATCGTATTCCGTTATAGTTCAGAATAATTATCGACGCTAGGGGCCAGTGCCGATAGGGTTTGTCGCTAGCTTTGTTCTCGCTACTCAATCTTTTCCGCTCCAAGTAGTTTCCAATTGCTTGCGGCTTCAACAAATCGAAATATATGCTTCTTTACCGAGACGTTCCTTTTTTATGAGGTATTCTCTGATTCCGTCTATCACGAACCTTGCGTCGTCGATGGTCGTCCTAGCCTTCTCTAGCGTATAATACTCCATCGGTGTCACCCATCTATCAGCGACCTTAAGAGGATATCGAGCATAAGCAAACTCTCTCTGAATCTCTCTTCCTTTCTCGATCAACTGCTCGCATCCTTCTTCCCTCAACCAATCGGGTCTTCTTAGAAGTTGCTACTTGGAAACTAGCATACGAGCCTTCGCACAGTATTCTCTGCTTTGAAACTCGAAGTGCTGGTGCACAATCCAGCGAAAAGGTACCCGGATTGAAACGCATCGACCCCACAAC
>Ga0315307_1000259_pt1 | contig 22083 bp, 22 predicted proteins | sample TDP2_MG_FD_203079 | JGI IMG/M metagenome (GOLD analysis project Ga0315307, IMG submission 203079) | Freshwater sediment microbial communities from Lake Towuti, South Sulawesi, Indonesia - TDP2 | ecosystem: Environmental > Aquatic > Freshwater > Lake > Sediment | place: Indonesia: South Sulawesi...
AACCAAGGGAAGCTGGAAAGAAACAGTCGCTGGAATTAGAAACATAATTCCAACAAAAATCTACGCGACTACAAACACTACTCTTAGCAAATATAATGCCTCGAATTTTTTGGAAACCATAGACTTCATAAAAGAACTCGGAGTTGCTGCTTTTGGATGCAACAGCCTGATCTACTCGGGAAAGGCTAATGCGATAAGCGAAGAATTTGTCTTGCCACTCGAGACACTGAGAGAACTTTTACCCAAGATTAATGATAAAGCGAATCAGCTCGGACTAAAGTTTTTATGGTATACTCCAACTCAATATTGCCGCTTGGATCCCGTCCAGCTAGGTTTAGGCGTCAAATCATGCACAGCAGCAATGATCAACATGTGCGTTGGACCGAATGGCGACGTTTACCCATGTCAAAGCTACTTTGAGAGCCTTGGCAAAATCCTTAAAGATGATTGGCAAGAAATCTGGAACCATCCGCTTGCGTTACGAATAAGAAAGAGAGAATTCGTGGAGCCAAAATGCAAGGACTGCCCACAACTGCAAATCTGTGGTGGCGGTTGCCCCCTAGAACTAAAGGAGACAAAGTACATCTGCGGCGAGACCCAGTAATCTATAGAGCATTTGCTTGTTTCCATGGACAGAATACTTTATCTATACGATGTCAGAACATAAGGAGAAACAAAGTAAGGTCTAAGTGGTGTAGACGATGCGAGTCTTGGTAGTAGGTGGATATGGAGCCCAAGGACAAGTCATCTGTCGAGAACTTGTTAACCATCCCAAAGTCTCAGAAGTTATATGCGCTGGACGGAAACTTGAACAAGCCAAACGATTTGTCTCTAAGTACAAAAGTGAAAAGCTTGTGGCAAACCGCGTAGATCTAAACAACATCAATGAGGCACGCGCAGCAGTCAAGAATGTCGATTTGGTGATTAATGCTGCATCCTACATATACAACCTGCGATTAATGAAAGCATGCGCTGAGAGCGGAGTAAACTATCAGGACCTTGCCTCTGCCTGGTCAATCGAAACAATGGATCAACCGATGGAGAAAGTTGTAGAGAAAGAGTTAGAGCTTGACCAAAACTTTAAAGACGTGGGAACCTTAGCGCTGATCAGCACTGGAGAAGACCCGGGAATAACAGATGTAATCGCGGGCTATGCCGCAGATAACCTTGACCACCTTTACGAAGTGCGCATGAAAGATTGCAGCGTCATGAAAGCCAAAGAGGTTATCTCCACATGGGCGCCTGACCTCTTATGGAGAGATATGACAAATGAGCCTATAGTCTTTGAGAATGGAAAATTCAAGAGAGTTCCACCATTCGGTGGAGAAGAAATCTACACCTTCCCTGACCCTTTTGGATCGCAGCCATGCTACCACCATTTACATGAGGAACCCGTTACGCTGCCCATGTTCCTTAAGGACCTTAAATATGTGGAGTTTAAAATGTGCGGTCCTGATATGCCTTTTGCCAAGGCAATATTCGATTATGGCGTCGCAAAACAGGAACCCGTAGAAGTCAAGGGAGTTAAAGTTGCTCCTCTTGACGTGTTTCTGGCGCTGACTCCGAGAGCGTTGACGCCGGAAGAGATTGAAAAGAAAATTGCAGATGGAATATTAATGGATGAAAATTGTTGTCTGTTACTTGACATTAAAGGTGAGAGAAGGGGCAGAGAAGTAAAATCAACATTCTACACGATGCTAACCCTAAAAGAAGCTAATAAGAGAATGCCCGGAGTAACGGCCACATCCTATTACGTAGGAACAGGCGCGGAAGTTTTCACGGAAATATTTGCTGAAGGGAAAATAAAGACAAAGGGAGTGGTTGCCCCAGAAGCTTTGGCGCCGGAAGAAAAAACAGCAGTCATCCAACGACTAGACAAAAAAGGCATAAAAATACACAAAATAGAGCATGTTGTTCTTTAAAGCGTAGGAATTAAGTAGATCCTACAAGGTTATACTGACTTTTTTTCATTCTGGAAGAGTTAAGCGCCCTCAATGAGATTGTGTAATCGGCGAGAACAATGGAGTGGCTATATATATTGCAAATGCAAATGAAAAAAGTAGAATAACTCAGGGCTCCGGTAGTATAGTCCGGTCAAGTATAGCGGCCTCTCGTCCCCTAACGACAACGGAAAGAAAGCCGCCGACCCGGGTTCAAATCCCGGCCGGAGCACCAACTTTCTAGCCACTGTTTAAATTATCGGTTTTCTCTGTTTTCTGGTGAATATTCGGTACCTGTGACAAATGATTCCCCCTCCGTGCGAATAATCGAAAACTAGATTAGTTTCCTTTAGTCAAACCAAAATAAGGTGACTGGAATGGTTTTGGATGTAGTTTGCAAGATGGAGATCGATGAGAAGACAGCGAAGTGGAAGTCTGAGTACAAAGGGAAGACTTACTACTTTTGTGCACCCATGTGTAAGCAGAAGTTTGACAGAAACCCAGAGAAGTATGTCAAATCTAAGTAAAAGCGGAGTGTGCCGCCCGATTTGGAAGAACAAGTGAGGTACCATAGAGGCGCTATGACGGAAAGTAGGGTATTCAAAGAAAGAGTAAAGCGCGCCAGTGTACTGATGGAAAGAACAGGCCTCGATGCAGTCCTCCTAACAAAGCCTCAGAATATGATGTACCTTGTAGGAGATGGTAGGCTGTGTGCTTTCACCATAGTCTCAAAAAGAGGCGCCACCTACGTTGGGGTACCCAAGACAGACCTAGAAGACGTGAAAAAGTCGTGTGCATCAGAGCACATCCTCGGATTCGAATCCGAGGTTGAAATGCTGCATTCACTGATGCACATTTGGAAGGAGCTCGGACTGGAAAGGGGAAAAGTCGGCGTTGAAAATACTTTCCTCAAGGTATCGATGCTCGGGATGTTCAAGCATCCACATGCAAAGCCTGAGAAGCTAGAGTTCGCTGATGCAACCTCCATCATGACCGATTTAAGAATAGTAAAGTCTAGCGAAGAGATCGAATTGATCAGGAAGGCGGCAAAAGTAGCTGACACCGCCATAGATGCTGCAATAAAAGCAACCAAACCAGGCATAGCTGAAACGGAAATCGCCGCAGAAGCGGAATACACAATGAGGAAAAATGGCGCTGAAGAATTCTACAGAACCTATGTAGCCTCAGGCCCCAGGTCATCGATAGCCCACGGACTGGTAAGTCACAGGAAGGTACAAAAGGGCGATTTAGTCATGATTGACCTCCACCCAACAGTGAACGCGTATCACGCAGACCTTTGCCGGACAATCTGCGTCGGAAAATCCTCTGAGAAACAACGCAAGGCCTTCGAGGTATATTTGAAGGTTCAAAGAGCAGCGGTAGAAGCCGTAAGGCCAGGGGCAACAATGACAAACCTTGAAAATCTTATGCACGAGATATTTGAAAAGGAAGGCTACGAAGAATACTTTATCGGTCCACCGATTCACGGTGTAGGCTTAGAATTCGAAGAACCTCCCCTACCTGCAGGACATGCCTTCTTCCACGGAGAGGAACCTAAGGATGAGCTGAAGTCTGGCATGGTGATATCAATTGGCAACTGCGGTCTCTATCTAGGCGAGTTTGGGGTAAGAGTCGAGGATACCGTTGCAGTCACGGGCAAGGGCTACGAAGAACTCACCAGCTACCGCAGAACATTACAATGAATCCAAGGTTGGAGAGCTTCTGCTATCAAAGATCGATGTAGGACGGCTTAGATGACAGAACACGCCACCGAAACACGCGGAATAAAAATCGCTTTGACAGGCTATTTGATACTAGTCGTTCTGCAACTAGCAACATACGTTTTGACCAACATTCTGGTGTTATTGGCACAAGCGTTAGAAATGTTAAGCGATGTTTTAGTTTCCACTTTTCTTTTGTTATCTGCTTTTTGGTCGAGGAAACCAGCAGACGAATTTCACATGTTTGGACACGGAAGAGCCCAAAACGTTGCTTCACTGGTCTCAGCCACAATTCTAATCTCTTTCATGAGCCTCGAAACCTTTCGAGAAGCTATTCCAAAATTCTTCCACACTGAGCCTAGCGAATTCCAAAACCCGAATCTCGCTTTGATAGTGATATTGATAGGCATGTTTGTAATCGCTGTCCCGACAATAGACATTCTAAAAGTGAAGGCAAAGGGGGCTTCAGTAAAAGCGCAACTGGTCGCACTTCTCAAAGACGAGGTCTCTTACGTTACCGCGCTTATGGGTGTGATCCTCGTTGCACAAGGTTATCGCTTGGCAGACCCTTTAGCATCCCTATTTATAGCTACAGCTATCGCCTTCGGCGGTCTATACCTTTTCAAGGACAATGTCCACTACCTTGTGGGTAGAGCGCCGAGTAAGCAATTTATGGAAAAAGTGAAATCAACTGCAAAATCAGTGAAAGGTGTTTTGGGCATCCATGATTTGAGGGCTGAGTATGTAGGACCAAACCTCGTTCACACAGGTTTCCACATAGAAGTGGCAAAGGGCACACCAATAGAAGAAGCAGACAGAATAGCCGAAGAGGTAAATGAAAAAGTTAGTCGGGAGACAGGTTGTCAACATTGTGTAATTCATGTGGACCCCCAATAAATAACTTAATCCTCACATGACCTTTGCGCGGGTGTACACTGGATCAGAACAAGATAAACCCCGACAATTTTAAACCGAACTGCTAGATGCCTGTTTTCTTTCCATGTAGAGACTATAAAAGATGATCGACAAGCAACAAACGCCGAAGATTGCTGAGACCAATAGCAGGGCAGTGAATCCTGGCATGTAGGTCGGTAGAAAAAGCTTCACGGCAACAACTTTTCCCATCACTTCATCAACACTAATCGGGCTCCAAGGATCATTAGTTGTATTTGCGTCAGCTTTGGTAACAAAACATAGTGTTCCATTTTCATCTTGGTATTTCTCTACAACCCTACTCAATACAACCTTCGAACCATCTAGTTCATATAAAGCAATTATGTCGCCTTCACTAATAATGTTCGCCTGAGTCGCAGAATAGTCCAGTTTGATCACAACTTTATCGCCCACTTTCAGCGTAGGCTCCATGGATGCGGAACCCACCTCATAGATTGGGAAGTCGCCCCTTTCATGTTCATACGTTATGTTGAGTAACAAAACTGACGACACAAAAACTGCATAGACTACTAGAAAAATGAGAAACAGTCTGGAACTGCTTATCTTCACCTATGTTCGCCTACATTATTTTCTATTTTTCATTCATAACTATTTTGCGCTCTCAGCATTGGACGGTCTACCCATAGCGAAAGGAGAGGTAAATATACTTCTTCAGACATAAATATTATTGGAAAGGGAAAGGAGGAAATGAGGCTATGGAAAGGTTAGTTGATAGGTACAAGGTCCTAGCAGACCTAACTAAGAGACTGCTCAATATTCCTTCTCTCACTAGACCAGAGAATATCCTTCGGCAATTGCGCATAGAGACATGGCTGGAATCAGAGCACATCTGTTCAAGCTCAGAAATGAGAGAGATTCTTCAAAAAAAGAATCCGTATCTAGTTTAACACGAACATCAAACAAGATGAAGTTTTTATCAGAGATGAGAAACAGATAAGACTGGCAAAGGATGGTAAACAAATTCAAACGAACCATCTTGATCACAGGCACCCCTGGAGTTGGAAAAACAGCAGCCTCCCACCTCTTAGCCTCCAGACTAAACGCCACCCACATAGACCTAACAAAACTCGTTGAACGAGAAAAGCTGACCAGCGGCGTGGACAAAGCCAGAGGAACCATAATCGCTGACACGGAAAAGGTTTCAAAACAAATGCAAAAGATCATAGCAGCTTGCGAGCGAGACATCGTAATCGACAGTCATTATGCAGTAGACGTTCTGCCAGCCAAAGACATCCATCTCGTCTTTGTTCTCAGGCGGGACCCCGAAGAACTGAAAGAAGCAATGAAGAAACGGGGGTTTAAGGAAAGAAAACTCTGGGAAAACCTAGCCGCCGAAGTTCTAGACGTCTGCCTATGGGATGCTGTGCAAGCTTGCGGCTCCGAAAAAGTGTGCGAAATTGACGCCAGTGGCAAAGAAATAGAAAAGGTCGTAGAAGAGATAGTGTCGATTCTAGAGGGGAAAAGAAAATGCAGAGTGGGCATAGTGGACTGGTTGGGAAAACTGGAAAAGGAAGGACGATTACAAGATTTTCTAAAAGACTTCTAGTCTACCCAAATTCCCGTGAGAGCTGACGCTTCGTGAACAACGTGACTCCTCGACGATTCGCGTATGCCTTGGCGTGTCCGCTAAACTTTCCAGAAACCATCACAGGGTTTGAGAAGCCAACATCTGCCGAAGCCCTGTCCATGTTTATCACCATGTTGACGCCTACCGTTCTTTTCCAGTCTCTGATCCAGACTATGCGCCGCTCTTTACCCTTGCGAATAACGAGGTCAAAGCTGTGCGGTAGTCCGGAAAACCCCTCCAAAACCGCGTTCCTCTCTATCTTGTAGCCCTTCTGTCTGAAATACGTGATTGCGAGATCAAGAAGGGAGGCACTATCCATTTATTAACATCCTCTTACAGCAATTAAACGGCTTTGAGGAAAAGCTTTTCGCCTATCGAGGCACGTCGAATGTACCTAGTGATCCTTTGCTACAAGTGTGGACAACTCCTGCTGGCTAAGGACAATCAGAAAACGAGACGATGCCCTCACTGTGAAGCCCGATTGATTTTGGAAAAAGTGAGGAAGGTTGCCTACGCAAAATCTGCTTCCGAAGCGTCAAATCTCATACGCGCCTTAAAGAAGGAGAGAAAGGCAGTCTCTCTTAATCCTTAGCCGCCCATTTCCAGCAACCGCTGTCCATCTCTCAGCAGCCGCTGCACCATGTTGCCGTTAGTTGCCTCTGCGTAGATCCTCAGGATAGGTTCTGTTTCCGAAGCCCTTATCAAAAGCCAACTCCGCTGATCAGTGAAGTGAAACTTAATCCCGTTAACAACTTCAACCCCACGATAGGTGCTGACCCTACCCACTTTCAAACCACACACTTGACGGGGCGGGTTAGACTGCAGGCGGGGGACAAGTTCCATGCGGTCAGGCTTGTCGTACGTCAAGTCGATTCTATCATAGTGCACTTCGCCAAATTCGTCCTTCAGCTCCTTCAAAAGTTCGTCGATGCTCTTTTCTTCCATCGCCATCATCTCTAAAATGAATAGAGACGCCAGTATCCCGTCGCGCTCTGGCACATGGTTTTTGAAGCCAGCGCCACCGCTTTCCTCTCCACCGATGAGGATATCCTCCTTGAGCATGAGTTCACATATGTTTTTGAAGCCCACCGCTGTTTCGTAAATCGGCGAACCCAGCTTCTCAGCCACTCTGGTCACAATGTTGCACACTGAGGCTGTTTTAACCACTCCACCTCTCCAACCCTTATTCTTGTGCAGATGCAGGATAAGTAACGCAAAGGCTTCATGGGGAGAGACAAAATCCCCCTTCGACGTGATCACCCCAAACCTGTCCGCGTCTCCGTCTGTGGCCAGCCCGATGTCAGCTTCCCACTCAGCCACCGTTTCAATAAGGGGCTGCAGGTTTTGGGGGATGGGTTCAGGTTTCACTCCACCAAACGTTGGGTCTGGTGTAAAGCGAATATTCTTTAGCCTACATTTGGTAGCCGACAGAAACCTTTCAATGATTCTGTCTCCAGCCCCGTGCATGGCATCAATAACGATTTTGAAGCCAGCCTCTCCGACGAGCTTTAGATCAACCAGCCTTTTTATTCTGTCAACATAATCAGCTTCGAAATCCACTTCCCTAACGTATCGCTTAGCCTTTTCCTCATCATACCTTACTGGACTCTTGTAAAGAAGGCTTTCAATTTCTTTGGTGATTTGGGTTAGGGCTGACCCCCCGTACTCTGGCTTAAACTTTATTCCACTGTACATAGACGGGTTGTGGCTGGCAGTGATGACCACTCCTCCGCCTGCGTTGCGCTTCTTCACAGTGAAGGAAACAATGGGCGTAGGGGCTGGTTTAGAAGCCAAAAAAACCGGGACATCGTTGCTAGCCACAACCTCACCAAGACTTCTCGCAAACATGTCTGACAGAAACCGTGTGTCGTAGCCAACAATCAACCCCCTTTGATCTAACCCTCTGGCTCTCAGATAGTCAGCTACGGCTTGGGCAACCACCCTAACATTTTCAAATGTAAAATCTTGGGCGATCACTCCGCGCCAACCATCTGTTCCAAAAACTATCCGGTTCAACCAACCCACTCCTTTTCATAATCTTAATGCACATGACAGCCTCTAGTTTCAATAATAAAGCTCACCTTATTTAAAAGCTCAGCAATGAATGCGTTTGGTTGTCTTGGTCAGAGCCCTATTGAACATGAACTTGGATACTTCGGTGAAGATAGTGAGGAAGAATATAGTTTAGTGAAACATAAGTCTTAATATGCATGTGAGCCTTCAACTTATCCCGCTATAGGAGGTCTCAAATAATATGATAAGCAAGCCTGAGGTTCCGAGGTTCACTGTTCTGCTTGTGGGCGTAGTCCTATTAGTGTTCGCGTTTCTTAACGCCTACATTTTCCTTCAAAAGAATCTAAAAATAGTCTCTACATCTGGCCTTGAGAATCTTTTCGGTGAAGCTTTGGGTCCATTGATTGAGGCATGTATTCGAGTAATGTACCTTGGCATAATGGGATGGATCGGCTCCATAGTGACCATAAGAGGAGTGCAACTCCTAACTTCGCCCAAATCAGAAGTCAAGGCAGAAACCGTTCCAAAGGTTGAGCCCGTAGCGAAGAGCTCCAAAAATCCCGGAAATTCCCCAGCGAAGACGAAAGGGAAGAAGAACGAATGAAGCCAGCCATAAGGGCGCTGGGCATAGCAACAATCATGATTTGGATAATCCTAATTGTTTTCGCTGTTACGGCTCTTTATTCGGTCATGAAACTGGGCATAGGCTTTGGAGAGCCCCAATTTTTTCCATCAAGCAGGGGCATAGTGCTTTCGCTGCCTTTCTCCCTCAACAACAGCGGCTACTATGACATATCTAAGCTGAACATAACGACAAGCATAACGGATTCTAACGGGACAACGCTGTCCACGTCCGATACTTTTGTTCCTTTGGTCTCAAAAGGGAGCAATGTTGAGGCTGCGCACAACATAACCATTGAACTAAGCGATGTCATGGAGAATATCGGACTCCTCTTCAACGACAGTTTCTTTATGTTTGACACATTTGTCTCATTGAATTTCGCACGCCTTGTTCCAGTTCAGCTGTCTATGAACATTCCAGTGCCTTGGGGAGCGCCCTTCCATAATCTCTCTGTCGGAGAAATCCAGAGCAACAACGACAGCATAGCGGTACCGCTGAGCTTTGAAAACCACTCCTTTTTTGACATAACAGGAACAATTGAGCTGGATGTATACAATGACGTTAACGAGCTGATCGCCACTGGAGAAACCAGCCTAGCCACACCGTCGCAACAACTATATGGGGGACAAATTGACATGCCCGCAGACGTCTCAAAACTAACAGAAAGCGGGAGAGTGCATTTCATTTTTGTGACTCCAATCTTTGCGGTGGAGCGGTGGGTGCCATATGGTTGAGAAGGGAAACAAAAAAGGACTAATGAGGAGGTTGATTCCAAACGTTCTCAAGGCGGCATTATGGGGTACGATTACGTTTTTGTTTGTCTATTTCTTGCCAATGCTCCTATATCCTATGGAACTTCTCCCCATCGAGTACAGCCAGTTTTTTTACGTGTTCGTAGGAATAACCGTCTTCTTCACTGTCATCACTAAGCTTTTTTCTGGAACAATTCTTGAACACGCATTTAACATGACGAGAGCGTTGGTTATGATAATCTACCTTATCGCTGTCTTTCACGGCGGCATCATCAGATTGACAATGCCCATGGAAGAGGCCCCAGTGAATCTTGCAGCTGACCTTACAGCAATCCTAGCGATACTCACCTTGGTTAATCTCCTAGGAATTGCGAAAACCATGTTTCAAATAACGGAGTTCCTAGCGAAGAAAACCGAATCTAGCCAGCTTCCCGAACCTCAATGAAGAAATGGTGACAACAGCTTCTTGGAGGATGAAAGATGAAAAGACAACAAGGCTCGGTGATCTTGCATTCGCTACTTCTTTTTTTGATCCTGGGAGTTCTTATCTTTCCCGTTTTTCCCATGGTGCTTTCTGGGATGGGTTCAAACGATGTTGCTAGATCACTTGTTTTCACAGAATCTTCACCAGTCTCTTCAGGAAAGCCCATTTTTCAAAAGGGGATGTCTTACACGGCTTGGTCCAGAAACGCCTACAACAGCTCTGATTCTGACGAGTCTTTGGCTCTCTTGGCAGACACGAACACGGAGTGGGTGGCGATCTGTGTCTTTTGGTATCAAACTAACATATTATCGCATGACATTCACGCGGAGCCTGAACGCACGCCGACCAACGAGTCAGTTGCACACGCCATCAGCAGAGCTCACAGTCTGGGTTTGAAAGTCATGCTGAAACCAATGGTTGATCCGTTAGAAGGTGAAGAAACACGCCTCTGGCCCCCTTGGAGAGGCGAAATTCCGCCATCTCCTGAGTGGTTTGAGAGCTATTCTAAATTCATCAACTTCTTCGCTGAGTTTGCTGAACAAAACGATGTAGATCTTTTCTGTGTTGGATGCGAATTTAAAGAAACAACTCTGGAAAAGCAGCAATGGGAGAACATCGTTTCAGGGGTGCGTGAACGCTACTCTGGTCCCATCACGTACGCTGCAGACTGGTCTGAGTTCCAAAACATTGAGTGGTGGGACTCCCTAGACTACGTCGGAATAGACGCCTACTTCCCATTGTCATTACTGGAATACGACCCCACTTTTGAGGAACTGAAAAGGGCATGGAGCAGATACGCAATGGAAATTGAAACTTGGCATTCAACCGTGGACAAACCGATAATTTTCACAGAGATCGGCTATCGAAGTGGCAACGGAGCAAACATGGCACCAGGGAATTATTGGGTGAAACTGTCTGTCGATCTTCAAGAGCAGGTGGACTGCTACGAGGCAGCCTTCCAAACCCTCTGGAACAAGAGCTGGTTCTACGGCTTCTATTGGTGGAACTGGGAAACCGACCCAAACGCTGGCGGACTAGATGATACTGGTTACACTCCGCAAAACAAGCCAGTTCAAGATGTCGTCACGGAGTGGTATTCTCTGAGTAGGAGAGTTATTGCGATAGACCAAACTTTCGTTAGTGGTGATAAGTGTAGTGTTAACGAAAACCAGTTGGTTGGTCTCCACCTCCTTTGGGAGCACAACGACACGGACGTAGTTGAGGCTAGAGTTTACGTGAACGAAACCGAACATGTAACGAACGGAACAGGATGGATGAGCTTCAGCGTGTCATACGACACTGTGGGCAAGCGTTTGTGGGCAGTCACTGATGTTCGACATCCCGAAGCGAATTGCTACAAAAAGACTGTTGACGATCCGTACATCATTTGGGACAAAACGGAAATAGCAGAGGTGACTGTGGACACTAACACCTTTGGAATATTAGAGGTGAGAGTGAAAGTTGTCTATGCTTACGACGAGACTTCGGCGACGGGCGCAACTACGATCGTGAATGGAAAACTATGTGAGGAGATTGAACCTGGTGTTTACGAGTGTGAGATATCAACTTGGAACCCATATCCAAGTGTGACGGTCCACGTTGAACATTCTAGCTTTCCACGGGCAACAAAGATAGTGTCAACAGCGCACACGATGAACGCTATCTTATACCTTTCACTTTTCATCATAGGTACTTCACTGGCGGCCCTACTCGTTGTATATGTTTACACGCGTTCTATGCGTCGAAGGTTATGGCGTTTTGAGTGAGGCGCTACAAGACAAGTCTTCAGGTTTCTCTCTCGATTTTCCATTGAGTTCCTTCCGGCGTATCTTCAAGTACAAGCCCTAACGCCAGCAGTTTGGCTCTGATCTCATCCGCTGTCTTCCAGTCTTCCCGTTCACGCATCTGCCTCCGCATGTCAATGATTAGGTTCATGAGATTCTTCACGAGCTTGTCAGTTTCTGGCTTCCTCCTCTCTATTCTGATGCCGAGTACGTCTTCCACGAGCCTCTTCAGAATGCCCGCAATCTTCTTTTTGACTTCAGCCTCTATCTCCCTATGATCTTCAACGTAATGGTTAATTTCCCTTGTCAGGCTGAACAGCGCGGAGAAGGCTAGAGCCGTGTTAAAATCGTCGTCCATTGCCTCCTCGAATTTTTGCCTCATCTTTTCAACCTGTTTAAGGAGTTCCTCGCCGCCAGCCCTTTTGCGCTTCCTCTCTTCCAACGCATCAAATTTCTCCATGGCATTGAGCAACTTTTCAAGATTTCTTTTTGCCTGCTTCAAGCTTCTTTCATTAAAATCAATTGGGCTTCGGTAATGGACGGAAGCCAAAAAGAATCTCACAACCTCTGAACCGTATTTGTCTATTGCTTCATGGGCGGTGACGAAGTTTCCAAGAGACTTAGACATCTTTGCTCCATCTACCGTGAGCCATTCGTTGTGAAGCCAATATTTTACAAAGGGTTTTCCGGTTGCAGCCTCCGACTGCGCAATTTCATTTTCATGATGCGGAAATATGAGGTCCTTCCCGCCGGCGTGAATGTCGAGTGTTTCACCCAAGTATTTCATAGACATGACCGAGCATTCAACGTGCCACCCAGGTCTGCCCTTGCCCCAAGGGCTGTTCCACCCTGGTTCTCCTGGCTTCTGTCTTTTCCAAAGGGCAAAGTCAGCTGGGTTCCTCTTTAGGGGGTCAACTTCGATTCTGGCTCCTGCTTCCAGTGCTTCTGCCTTGTTTCCAGAGAGTTTGCCGTATTCTTCAAACTTTGAGATATCGTAGTAAACGTTTCCGTCAACCACGTACGCGTATCCTTTACCAGTCAGGGTTTGAATCAGGTTGATGATTTCTTCGATGTGTTGAGTAGCTCGCGGGTTAATGTCAGGCTTTTTTATCCTGAGCTTCGTGAGGTCATTGAAGTAGGCATTGCTGTACTTTTCGCCGAGTTGTTGGAGGCTTATCCTCATTTCCTTTGCTCTTTTGATTGTTTTGTCGTCTACGTCGGTTAGGTTGCTGACGTACGTTACCTTATAGCCCTTGTACTCTAAGTACCTACGGATTACATCGAAGGCAACAAAAGATCTCGCATTGCCTATGTGTATGTAATCGTAGACGGTGGGGCCACAAACGTACATGCGGACCTCCCCTTTTTCTCTTGGAACGAACTCCTCTTTCTTTTTTGTGAGTGTGTTGAAAACCGTTAATGTCAACGTTTTCCTCGCCTTGGCTTTTCCGTCTCTCTAAGGGACTTACTTAGACGTTAATCGATTTTAGGGTTTCTACAATCTAAAACAAGCTTTGATGCTAGTATAAGTTTTCTTCTAGCAGAGTTTACAGTCGAGGTTGTGAGGACTATTCTCTCTTCTTCTAAACGACTTCATTCCATAAATTGTTGTGGCAATTACTGCAGGTATCCAGAAAAAGTGAATGCAAAAGAGGACGATGAACCACGCATATGGATACATGTAGGCATGCACAAAACCTGTAAAAAAGGTTATCAAATATATGAAAAAACAAACCATGAAAGAAATAAATCCGCTGAAAAAGAAGAAATCAAACAGTTCCTCTTTTAATGTTCCTTGAATAGGCCTTTTGTTAATCCAGTAGCCTAGCATCACACCTACAAGGTTGACTAACAAATAGAACGGGAAACCGTATAAGGGTCCATTCTGAGGAGGAACTGACAATATTCTTAGTGCTAAGAATTGAATGTTGTACGCGTCCAAGTCTCCAGTTGACGAAAAAGGGAACGAAAGTGACCCTAATGGATAAAACATAGGCAAAAAATATGCGTAAGCAAAAGCTGCGGAAAATAAAGACGCCAAGACGATAAAAACAGCCATACTTAGAACGTAATCTCGTTTGTAAATTTTCGCCAAATTACGTGATGCATAATACGAAACATACATGGAAAGCAACATCGGTCTTCAATCACTTAACGCTTCACAACATCTCGATCTTGATTATGCGCCTTTTTTCGAGACGCTTTATCGCGTCTAGAAACTCGCTCTTCTGTTTTCCGCTCAGTTTAAAATGTTGCAGCATCTCCCTTATTGGGGTTCGTGCGCGGCCACATCTCCGAAACTTTTGTCGTAGATAGTCCACCACTAACCGCTCCACCCTCCCACACTTCCAAGTGGTGTTTCTAAGAAGAATCGCGATGGCTCTGATCATTCTTTGAGCATCTCTTTTAGTTCGGCTTGTCATAACTTTCGTCCTCAAGGGTTTACTCACTAATTAGTTGCAGTTGACTTTTAGGCTTTCTGTAGGATGCAAAATAATCGAGAAAGATTTATCATGCCACAAAGGGAAGATAGCCGTTGAGATGCTTAACTTGGATTTGAACGAAAACATCGCAGAAGTCACGTTGAACCCAAAAACCAAGCCTATATTAAGGATGACTTTTCATCAGAAGCATCTACGATTCGCGTGTCAGCGGTGCGCCATCTTCTGCTGCAAACTGGGCGGACCAAAGCTCACACAAAGAGACATCAAACGCATAAGACAAGCCGGCTACCATGCGGAAGACTTTGTTGAGCCCCTGCCAAACAAAAGGTTCAAGGGCTTGCCAGTTATGCGTGACAACCTAAGAAACAGAGAGGACGGCTCATGTGTTTTCCTCAAGTTCGACGAAGAAAGAAATGTTCACGAGTGTTCGATTTACGATTTTAGACCAGCTCTCTGCAGGCTTTACCCCTTCGACTTCGAAAAGGCAGGTCCTCAGTCCTTCTTGCTGAAGCTCATTCCCTGCTGCAAGGGATTGACCGCCCTTCGTGGAGAACTGGTAAACGAAGAGTTTGTTACCAACAATCTACTCGGTGCTATACTTGACCTGACAGTCGAATGTAACACGCCTGTGAAGAAACGTTAAGGTGAGCGGAATGCGTTACGAATGGAGAAAAATGAAAAGCTCTCAGTTTGCATCTTTAGTTGCCGTCTTTGCATCTGTCAACATTGTTTTTGACTCTTTGATGGGCTTGCCTACATTGCCCAACGATGTTTGGTCTGGCTGGGTTTTCATGGTTGCGCCCCTCACTGGGATGGTGCTTGGCCCCTACGCGGGATTCTTATCCACCCTCATAGGGGTCATGATTGGTCATTCCATATATTTTAGAGACGTATACGAGTTTCTCTTCACCTTTGGAGCTCCCATCGGCGCCATGACTTCTGGTTTTCTGTTCAGAGGAAGGTGGAAAATCGTTTTGATCTACTACAGTGCGTTGCTTGGAGTATATTTCATCACTCCCGTTGCTTGGCAGCTTCCCATCTGGGGAATGTGGGATGTATATATGGCATACGTTATTCTCTTGGTGGTCGTCGCGATGATGAGGAAGGGTTTATGGAATTTTAAATCGAAAATTAAATTGAAAAGACTGCCATACATCATTGCTACATGTACCATCATCGGGTTAGAGGCTGATGTACTATTCAGGATTTTCATCTTGATACCATGCCAGACTTACCGACTTTTCTATACTTTGGACGTAAACACCTTAATTCTCTGGTGGGCTGCAGGAGCCTTTGAAACTCCAATAAAAGTAGCGCTGTCCACTCTGGTCACGGCAATAGTTGGGCTTCCAATCATCAGTCGTCTAGAAAAGTTGCTTCCCTAAATTGGTTGCAATAATTTGAAGATCGATTTGGTTAGTTTCTTCGCTCTTCTTAATGAAGAACTTCTGCTTTTTCCCTCTACAACTATAGAGCAGACGGGCTCACCCTCCTCTATAATTACTCCTGGCAAGGGGATGTCTCTAACCTCCTCTAGAATGCTTAAGTTAGGCACAATTGAGGGTTGTGGAGCGAACAAAACTAATCGAACACAGAAACTCGAGGTTTTTCTCGCAATTGTTGGAAGAATCCCTTGGACACAAGCTTCCACGTGAGCCCTTACAACATTGGTTCTAAGGACTCGCTCGACACACTCTAGCGTTCCTTGAAATCTAGGGTTCACCTCCATAACGTAAGGTACGCCTTCTTCGGTTATTACCAGATCTACGCCGTTAGATCCAACAAGACCAAAATGCATGACAACTTTCTCAACCACGCTTTTGCACGCATCTCCGATGGCTGCTGCCACTGAGAGCGGAACAACGTTTCCGCAGTAGCCGAAGGGCTCTCGTTGACCAACCTCGTGCATTCCCAAAAGTTGCTCGTTTAATGTTAAAACAACGGCTTTGTTGGTGGATGAAATCAGGGAGGCGCTTGCCGGTGTTCCAGAAACGTGTTCTTGAATCAAGACCCTGTTATCATAGAGAGCAACGTCTCGGAATGCTTGTTTCAATTCTTGAGCATTTCTCGCTACTCTTATCCTCACACCTCCAAAACCCCTTAAAGGTTTAACCACAACTGGAAACCCAATGTCCTTAGATTTCTCTCTAGCCTCTTCGAAATTCTCAGCTGATGCTGTCTCCGGACGGGGTATTCCCAGATGTCCAAGCTCCCGGAAAAACTCCATCTTGTTGCGAACCTTCCGGATAACTTCAGGCGGGTTTCCGAGTATGGAGATCAAATTGTTAAGCTCAAACAAAACCTCTGGGGCGTCTTCCAAGCCGGAAGATAGCAACGCAGCTTCTATCCTATTGTCTTTGAGGAGGTCCTTTACTAGCTGGATGAGGGCTTTGGGACTGAAAATGGTGTTTAATTGTCCACAGTTTTCTCCTGCCCTCTGCCTAATGATTGACCGAGTTTTGCGACACACGCGCTTAAGGTCTTGATCACCAAAGTAGTCCACAGCGTAGACTTGGTAGCCAGCTTTCCTCGCGGAAGAAGCTAGTGAGACAACGTCTAAACCGATAACCAAGACGTTGCGAATATCCGTTTCAGCCAATGAGTAGACCGCCCGATCACAGTTGATCAGTGGTTATCTCATAATTTCTTAGTTCATATATCTTCTATAGTTTAGTTTCTGAGACTATGGTTCTTTTTTCTTCCGGAGAAACACTTGCCCATCTTTTTGGCAGACATGTCCGCTTGAAACTTAGGAAATCTTTACGACTCTTAATCCGTTTTCATCGTAGGTTAGTTGGTTACTGAATAGTTCTCTTATTGTTGAGATTAATTTGGGTTCGTGGGCGCTGGCGTTCAGCAAGAATAGACCAGTTATCTTTTCTGAAGACAGCATATCCAGTGCATGGCGCAGAAAGATGAAGGTTTTCTCTTGCCCCATCGATGTTAACAGTTCTGAGAGGTCATGGAAAACAAAACAGACATTAGCATCAGCATGGGTTTCTAACAACCCGCTAATGGCGTCCAGAATTAGGGACATGTTGTTAGCGGGTAAGATCACCTTGTTTTCAGAGGTTGATTCCGGAGTGGACACTGAAATTGACGTTAGGAAAAACTTGATTGCAGGTTGTTTAGCTAGACGCGTGTGGATGGGGCTTATGCTAGATGTGAAAACGGATATAGGCTCAACGTTAGCCATGCTCTCCTTTGCCAAATCCTCAACAACTTTCTCGTAGTCAGAAATCGGATCAAATTCCAGCAGAATCTTACGTCCAGCCAGTCCTTCATGATCCAAGCCTATTGACCTCGAGAACGAGTCTACATCTTCAATAAGGTCAATGAATCTCGCTGGCGCAACGTTTCCCCTACCGAAGGCTTCCAAAAGTTCAGTAACTTGTTTCTCCATCATGCGTTCCACATTGATGGCGGTGATCTCCATGAGGAACGGAACGTACACAACTCCCACCGGCTCTTTAGACGTCACCCACTCCGAAACATTTGGATCGTCCCACCTGGGGTCTAACCAATAGTCTTCAACGTATCTTTGCCACTGCCCATTAACAAAAGAAAAGTTGCCAACGTCTTCGATGCCTCTCGCGTGCTTGTATCCTTTCCTTTTCGCCTCAGCCCACCAGTTTAGAGCATCGACAACCGCCCTTTCAAAGTCCAATTTACCGTTTGGCATGAAAAATTTGGTTAGGCTCCTCATGCGCAGAGTGCCATCTTTTTCGTATTTCTCCACGTCGATTCCATGATCCTTAAGCTCGGCCCTAACGGTTTCACTTTCCTCATCTGGGTAACTATAAGCAACTGCATCGCCATTTTCAAGGCCCTCACGGATAAAAGTTGAGAAGATTTTCATTTTATCTGCGGCTGACGTGTACGTTAGAATAATTACCTCGCCCTCCCTAACATTAAGGAGGGGACCAGCCTTCAAAATATTAGATGGAATAGAACGTTTCCACTTCTGTCGTAAACTGCCTATAATAGGTAGTTCAGGCATTTTGACATCCTTTCGTTTTCACATCTAGGCATATTATGGAAGAGCAATATATTAAATATTGCTATTCAATACGCCTTCCTTGACGAAAAGGCTTTTCTCTGGCTGCGCGCGGCTTAAACCTTTTATTTTTTTAGATCTACATTATTAGATATGTTAGCAGCTACACTTGCAATTTTGAATGCTAACGTAATAACTTCAAATCCGAAACAACCCAGAGCCGAAGCAATAGCTATCCAAAACGGAAAAATAATCGCTGTAGGCTCCAACAAAGAAATTCGCAACCATGTGGGCAACAAAACAAAGGTGATTGATGCTGAAGAAAAGACGGTTATTCCAGGACTTATTGACTGTCATGTGCACATGACTGATTTTGGGCAGTCTTTGGAAGCTTTGGACCTGAGAGAAACAAAGTCCATAGGAGAAATGCAGCGAAAACTGAAAGAATATTCTGAGAAAAACCCTGAGAAGAGCTGGATCCTTGGGGGAAGATGGGACCAAGAAGAATTCGAAGAAAGGCGTTATCCAAACCGTTGGGACTTGGACGCTGCATTAGCCGACAAGCCTGTCTTTTTAACCCGTGTTTGCGGGCACATGGGAGTTGTCAATAGCAGAGCCTTACAGCTAGCTGGAATAACTAAGGAGACAAGCATTGAAGGCGGGAAAATAGACTTGGACGAGGCCAGTGGTGAGCTCAATGGAATTTTGCGGGAAAACGCCCTAGAACTTGTTTGGAAAGTCATCCCAAAACCAGGCCCAGGAGAGCTGGAAGACGCTTGCCTTCGAGCTTGTCGAAAGGCTGTTAAAGTTGGGCTTACAGGCGTTCATTGGCTTGTGAACACATCGGATGAAATAAGCGTCATACAGAAACTACATTGTGAGGGGAAACTACCTTTAAGAGTTTATTTGGGCATTCCGGCAAACCTTTTAGACGAACTAATTGGTTTAGGGTTGCTTACGGGTTTTGGCAATGACATGGTTAAGATAGGCTTTGTCAAGGTTTTTGCCGATGGCTCTCTTGGTGCGCACACCGCCGCCTTAAAAGAACCTTACTCTGATAAGCCTGAAGTAAGTGGCATGATGCTATACACACAGAAAAAGCTGAATAGACTAATTTTGAAGGCGCATAAGGCTGGTTTACAGGTGGGTGTTCACGCAATAGGCGACCGCGCCATAGAATCAGTTCTAAAAGCCTTTTCGAAAGCTCTGAAAGAGTTTCCACGGAAAAACCATAGGCATAGGATTGAGCATTGCTCTGTTCTTAACCCAAGACTGATTGAGCATATGAAGAGTTTAGGCTTGATAGCCTCGATTCAACCCCAGTTTATTATTTCCGATTTCTGGATTGCTGATCGTGTAGGCAAAGCCAGAGCGCTTTGGGTCTACCCCTTTAAAACGCTTATGCGTGAAGGTCTGATCGTTGCTTCCGGTTCAGACTGTCCAGTGGATCCCATAAATCCTCTTTTAGGTGTTTGGGCAGCGGCAACAAGGAAAAGCTTTTCACAAGAAAGCCTCACAGTAGAAGAAGCTTTAAGAACCTACACTTCGAATGCTGCTTATGCTTCCTTTGATGAAAATAAGAAAGGAACAATCGATGTTGGAAAATTTGCAGATCTAACAATTTTGTCAGACGACTTGTTTAATGTTCCACCGGATAAGATTAAGAGAGCCCGTGTAGAAATGACCATTGTTGATGGAAAGATTGTTTATGCAAGGAAGTCCACTTCGAGCAAACTCGATGCATAACTGAGAGAAACCCTTTCTGACAATATGGTGTGGTTGGGATGGGGCATTCAACACAAAAACATATAGTCTCTTGCATAGCACTTTGTTCGATGCAAATAGGTTACGCGCATGCGGTCTCATTTTGCATAGGGTATGAGACAGAGAAACTTTACAGTCTTTTCGTCGTTATTTTTGAACTGGTGTTTCTCATTTGGAGGGATGAAGATGACATTGCCAGCCCTAAACTTTCTTTCTTCTTCCTCACCAATCACAAGGCCCTCACCTTCTAGGATGAAGACCTCATGTTCCCAAGGGTGACTATGAAAAGGACTGCAGCCTCCGGGCTTCATCTCGAATAATCTCATTGCAAAGTTTTTAGCTCCCATCTCCTTAGTGATAAGCCATCTCACCCTTAATTTTGAGGCCCCCTCCTCCGCATCCTTCGCTTCAATATCTTGATAATGGAAGATTCTCATCCTATTCACCTCTCTAAATCAACTAAAAGGTAGCAACTATTAAGCTTCCTCAGTGGATATAGGCTTTCTCCATGAGGCCCTTCATTAATTTCACAAGCGCACGCAAAAGTTTTAATCTAAAAAAGCCAAAAATCGCGATTATGAACAGAATACTGAAGAAGCCAATAGCAATTCTTGGTGGTGGAGCTTGTGGACAGACTTTTGCAGCTGATTTAACTCTTGCCGGTTGCAAGGTCCGCTTATATGAGCTACCTGATTTTGCTCCTAAAAGTTTAGGACAGGTTTTAAAGACCCACGAAATAGAGCTTGCGGGTCTACAGCATAATTTTAAGTGGTTCAAAAGAGTCGGGGTTGCAAACGTCGATATTGTTACTACGGACATGTCTGAAGCGCTAGATGGGGCTGATTTGGTGTTGGTGACGGCTACAGCAATTGGTCATAAACGTTTCTTTGAGGAGATGATTCCATATCTTGTGGACGAACAAGTGGTAAGCATGTTTCCGGATAATTTTGGCTCCCTATTGCTCAGGGAGATGATGCGTGAGAAGGGTTGCGATGCAGACGTTATAATTGGGGGATGGAGTACAATGCCATATGCCACCAGAATGATAGAGCCGGGTAAGGTCAATTGCATTTTAAGGACGCGTGAGCTCATGTACGACGCTCTACCAAGTAAGGATGGAGATAAGTTCTTTAAAATTCAAAAGGAACTTCCTGCGTTTGACGGAACAATCGAATTCAAAAGAGGGGACACTGCTATTGGAGTGGGGCTTTCCAATCCAAACCCCGTTGTCCACGTTCCCGCATCCATTCTTAATGTAGGCGCAATGGAGGTTTCAGAGATGGAAGGAACATTAGGCATACCTAGGGGTAAGTACTCCATATATAAGTACGGCATGAGTCCTTCAGTCTCTAGGGTTCAACTTGCCTTTTATCAAGAGGAGAAAAAAATAGCAAATGCGCTTGGGATAAAAATTGTCAAGTACACTAATGAACAATTCTTCTGGAAAGGCAGCGTCATGGGCGTAGAATATTGGGCTCCATTCACAGATGTGATTCTCCCGCCGATAGTTGGCCCCCTTTCCATTGAAGACCGATACTTTACAGAGGATATACCAGTTGGCTGTAACGTGCGTTATCAACTTGCCCAAAAACTCAATGTGGACGTCCCCATAATAGAATCGATGATAACGTTAGGCTCTGCGCTCTGTAAACGAGACTTCTTTAAAGAGGGAAGATCACTGGAAGAGTTAGGCATTGGAGATTTAACTAAAGATCAAATAATTCGATATGTTAAAGAAGGCGTAAGACCGAAAGAATAGGTGAGCAGATTAACCAACATCGTGGCAGGTGGTTCTAGCTGCGGTATGATAGCAAAATAATTGGAGACGCAGACCTAAAAATCGTTGTCGCGAGTAGATCCTCGCATATCTCCACAAATTCTTAATATACTCTTATAATTTAGAACTCTGTAAAAGTGGTATGTTTCATTTGGATTTATGAGGGTGTAAGAATGATTTTTGTTTCGTCTAAAGCATGTGTTGAGGGGCGTTTGGAGGGCGAGAACATTATTTTGGGACCTACGGTGATAGGAGAGGGTTCTC
>Ga0315307_1000260_pt1 | contig 22070 bp, 19 predicted proteins | sample TDP2_MG_FD_203079 | JGI IMG/M metagenome (GOLD analysis project Ga0315307, IMG submission 203079) | Freshwater sediment microbial communities from Lake Towuti, South Sulawesi, Indonesia - TDP2 | ecosystem: Environmental > Aquatic > Freshwater > Lake > Sediment | place: Indonesia: South Sulawesi...
TACCTGCGCGATCTTCGACAAACTTCACCTTCTCAGGAAGACTCAGACTCTGAAAGATCTTACTGTCGTACTGCAAACCAAGATCAGCCAATACTCTCGCAATCTGAATCTCCAGACCGACTTCCACGTGAAAACGCATCATCTCATTGAATCTCTCACTCGGCACCGCTATGTCTGTAGCCACTTTGTGCGTACCTTTCAATCGAACATAGTCGTTGATGCCTTCAGGCAACGAGTGTCTAATCTCTGTCAGCTTCTCTCTGTCGTGTTGATCCATTGGAAGCCAGCTATTGAAGACGTGATGCCGCTCGAACAGAGTGTTCCATTGTGAGAGGCAATCGTAGAGTTTCTCCTCCTTGATTGCTTGTTCAAACAGAATTGCCGCCTTGGCTTTTGCAGGGATATCTGGATGTTTGGCTCGTTGAATCTCCAGCGAACAACGGTCGAAGAACTCCAAGGACAACGGGGCGACCAGATCGAATTCGCCTTTCCTTTCTTCTTTTGATTTGGCGATTTGACGGGCCTCGTCGCAGAAACGCATAGCATCGTTGGTTGTAACGAAATACGCAAGGCAGTCAAAAATCTTTTCTGGCCGATCGATAAGTGAAACCTCTATTTCTGTGAACGCTCCTAGCGTGCCCTCGCATCCTATGAACAGATCTATCAAATCCATTTGTTTCATGGCGTGGTATCCTGCTGCGTTTTTCACGTTCGGCATTTTGTAGAGCGGCGTCTGTAATCGTATCTGTTCTCCCGAGCTCAGCACTATCTCGAACTCATTTTGGTCATTCGAGAACACCTCACCTCTTCTAATGTCGAGTAGATCGCCATTGGGGAGAGCTACGCGTACTCTTCTAATCCAGTTTCGAGTGGGACCATAGTGGAAGGTCTTAGCGCCTGACGCATTGGTCGCAACCGTTCCACCAAGAAATGCAGTTTTCTCAGTTGGGTCAACAGGATATAGCAGCCCGTTCTTTTCAACCACTTTCTGGAGATTCTCTATTGAGATCGATGGGGGCGCAATTGCATAATGTTCGTTCTTGGCTATGTAGAGTTCATACTCGACGCCACCAACAGGATCCTTGAAAATAGTTGGAGACATCGAGTCGCGTTTCGGAACTTTCGCCAGACGTTCGGTTGAGAGCACAATGCCTCCAAAAGGAACTCGAGAACCGGTTATACCTGTCCCAGCACCTGAGACGGTCACTGGGATTTTCTTCGAGTTTGCTTCGTTCAGCAGCTTCGCTATTTGAGTCTCCGTTTCCGGGAAGACAACCTCCTCGGCCTTTCCTTTGAAAATCGCCGATTCGTCGCTCAGATATTTCTCTACGATATCTGGCCTATTTGAGCGTGCTAGGGATCGTTCCGAATCCTCTTTTTTCGCGGATTGAGCGAGAATCCTGTTTGTTTTCGAGTTTTTCATTTTTTCCAGGACCGTTCCTTTGCTTTGAGTGTTCGCAGCTGCTCTGTAAGTTTCGGCACGATTTCGAAAAGGTCTCCTACGACTCCTAGGTTGGCGAGGTTGAAGATGGGGGCTTCTGGGTCTTTGTTTATGGCTATGATTAGATCTGAGGATTGCATGCCGATTCTGTGCTGGATTGTTCCTGAGATTCCCACGGCGAGATATAGTCTCGGGCTCACGGTCTTACCGGATTGCCCCACCTGTTGTTGATGTGGAAGCCATCCGCAGTCCACTATTGGGCGCGAGCCTCCTACCGCTGCGCCTAGCGCTTCAGCCAGCTCATAGATCTTGTTAAGCTCCTCCTTTCTTCCGATTCCTCGCCCACATGACACGATGACCTCAGCATCTTCGATTTTCTCTGAGGGTTTCGTCAACTCTCTTACCTTCTCGAGAACCTTGCTCCTGACAGTGATGGGGTCGAGCTTGATCTTGACATGCTCCACTTTCGGATTCTTGGTCTCGTCAGGCTTGGGCATTTTCATCACCCGAGGGCGAACCGTGGCCATCTGAGGCCGATTGTGTGAGATTATCGAGGCCATGATGTTGCCTCCGAATGCAGGCCGGATCTGAACCAGTTGCTTCTTGTCATCTATCTCGAGTCCCGTGCAGTCAGCTGTGAGTCCGACTCGCAGCCTAGCTGCGACACGAGGAGCAAGATCCCTCCCGTTGATCGTCGCGCCAAATAGGACGACAGAGGGTTTGTACCGCGCTATCACAGCTGCCAGGACATCTGTGTACGCGTCCGTGGTGTATGGCTCGAGTAGCTCGTGCTCGATCAGGTAGACCTTATCGGCTCCATATGTCCCCAAGGGCTTCACCAGTTGCGCTACCTCGCCGCCTGCCAGCACGGCAGAGAGCTCTTCGCCTAGTTTCTCTGCAAGTCGTCTAGCTTCCCCGAGCAGCTCAAATGATACGATCTTGAGAGTTCCTCCCTCATGTTCAGCCACGACCCAGACTCCCTTGTAATCTGCGAACCGTTCCACTGGGATTGGCGGGCGTTCAATCACTATCGCGTGGAAGGGGCACGACCTAACACAGACGGTGCAGAGTGTGCAAGCGTCTCCGATTCTTGCCTTTCCCTCCACGACTTCTATTGCGCCGAAGGGGCAGGTCTTTACGCAGACACCGCAGCCAGTGCAGGTCTCCTTGATCTCTATTGACAAGTCTGCTTCCTCCTTAGATGATGACCTGAGCTTTCAGAAATTCCAGTATCCTCCTAGCCGCCAGGTCAGGGTCGGTTTCAGTGACAACCGCTCCCTTCTTCCGAGGCTCCGGTGCAAAGACTTCAACAACCTCAGTAAAGGAGCCTTTGAGGCCGAGCTCTTCAACCCTCACAGCTAGATCTGCGGCTGTGACTGTCTTGATCTCTTTCTTGGTGGCACTCATTATCCCCATGAGCGAGGGCAGCCTCGGCTCGTTTAGACCTTTGATGGCGGTTAGCAGGGCAGGGAGTCGACACTCTATGACCTCGTAGCCGTCTTCTGTTTCTCTGTGAACCACTACTTTCTTGGTCTTCTCATCGACCTCAACTTTCTTGACAAAGGTTATCTGAGGAATCCCAAGGTTTTCTGCAAGCTCAGGGCCAACTTGCGCTGTGTCTCCGTCTATCGCCTGCTTACCACACAAAATCATGTCGTACTCCAATCGTTTAATGGCTAACGATAACGTGTACGCTGTCGCCCAAGTGTCCGCACCTGCAAAGGCTCTATCTGTCAACAGGATTGCTCTGTCCGCGCCCATGGCAAGGCACTTGACGAGTGCTTCTTTGGCTTGTGGAGGTCCCATAGTGAGGACAGTTACTTCGCCACCATGTTTCTCGCGGATCCTCAAAGCCTCCTCCACGGCAAACTCATCGAACGGGTTGAGAATGCTCGGGACGCCTTCACGAACCAATGTGTGCGTGACGGGGTCGATCTTCACCTCTGTTATCTCTGGGACTTGCTTGACGCAGACTATGATCCTCATTTGCCTTTCGCCGTCCTAGAGAGTATTATGTCAGATAAAATTGTGACGTTAGCCACTTTGACCCCGTCTATCTTTCGTTAGCGCGCTTTATGCAATCTAGCAAAGCCTAGGCCGCAGTCGCACGACTGCTGTTCTCGACGAATTGCAGCGCTTCAAATGAGTTGAAGTCATATCTAGCAGGTGTTTTAGAAGGTGTAAGAGAAGACGTATTCTGCGATCGCTTTGGCTCCTAGCTCTATACGTTCCTTTGGCTCGCTGACAAAGGTCATTCTAACGTGGCGCTCTCCGCCTCTTCCGAAGAATGAGCCAGGAATGACTGCTACGTTCTTTCTGTAGAGGAGACGCTCACAGAATGCCTCGTCATCCCTCTGCATCTTGGATAGGTAGGAGGTCATGTCCACGAAGTAGTAGAAGGCGCCGGCAGGGCGAGTCGTTTTGGCTTCGGGAAGATGCTTCTTTATGCATTCGCCCATGAACTCCATACGTTCCCTGTAAGTCGGGATCACAAAGTCTCGCAGGTATCTCTCCTTCACTCCGTCGCTGAGGAACTTTATCATGCCCATCTGCGATAGTGTGCATGGAGCCAAGCTTGTGTATTGCTTCATCCTCTCCATAGCATCTATAATCTGTGGCGGACCCAGAGCGTATCCCAACCTCACGCCTGGGACAGAGGCCTCTTTTGAGAAACTGCATAGCATTATTGTCCTTTCGCGGGCTCCCGGCAGCCCAGCGACCCAAACATGTTCCCCCTCGTAGATTATGTGCTTGTATGTATCGTCGGCTAGGATCCAGAAGTCATAGTCAGCTGCCAGGTCGACGAGTCCCTTAACGAAGGCTTCAGAGACCACTCTTCCGGTCGGGTTATCAGGTGAAAGGAGTATGAACGCCTTAGTTCTATCGGTTATTAACTCCTTCAGTCTTTCCACGCTTGGTTGATAGCTTTCCTCCACCTTGACAAGAAGCGTTCTGACCCTCCCACCAGCTAGTCTTATTGCCTCACTGTAGCCTAGATACGTGGGGTCGAGAATTATCACCTCATCGTTCTTGTTAAGCAGGGACATGAAGAGCGAGAAGATCGCTTCGGTACCTCCATCCGTTATGATGATCTCTTTTTCAGCTTTGTAGTCGAGCTTCCCGTATTTCTTGATGTCTTCAGATATGAGTTGCCTTAGCTCTGGAAGGCCCTTCGTGCCTGTGTATGCCGACGACCTCAAGGGTTCGTGCTGAAGCTGCGAGCACATCTCATCAAGGACTTCTTTTGCGGGAGGAAGGCTGGGGGCTCCTCCTCCGAAAGAAACTATGTCGCCCTTCTTCCGAGCCTCGTCAAGCAAAGCGGTGACGCGCCGGATTGGAGAGATTCGCAGAAGGGCAACTCTATCTGACAAGCCTGTCATCAGAGTTCCTCCAAAGGCTACGACGATTGTATCATGCGCCCGTATAAGAAATAGTGCGTCTCTTCTCAACAAGCGGATCGGAAAGACTATTTGCATGCCCAGCGAGTTCAGTGTGGGCAGCGAGCATTGTCAGATCAGAGGTCCTCGCATCCAATTTCGATCAGGGACCCAACTTTGGAAGAGGCAGCCCCCGTAATCAGGCGATCGCTGTCTGCCCAAAGGCTTCTCATATTGGTGGGGAATTGCCGCGTCGAGTATAAGGGGAGAGCGTCCTCGACACTTGACTGGGGACAAAGGGTTCTGATAGTGAAGCGCGACGGGTCGGTGCTAGTTCATAGGCCTTCAGGCTACGAACCGGTCAACTGGCAGCCCTCAAAGTGCATGTTTCGAGTAGAAGTAGGGGCAAAAGGCTTGTCGATCGTCGCTGCGAGGACTCAGCAGAAAGAGACTCTTTCACTTTTCTTCGATCGAATACTGTCAGTGGACTCCTACGATCTGGTTGACAGAGGAGATTTCAGCCTCTATGTTTCTGAGGAGAAGATGAAGGACGCAATTCTCGCTAGACCAGAGTTGGTGGAGGAGGGATTCCGTCCAATAGGTTCAGAGAAGAGCCTTGGAGAGGCTGGTTTCACGGACATCGTTGGAGAAGATTCGAAGGGCAACTATGTTGTCGTGGAGATAAAGCGCAACCCTGCGGGAAGAGAATCCGCACTCCAACTGAACAGGTACATGAACTCGATCAGGAAGAACATTGGTCGAGGCCTGAGAGGGATCATTGCTGCCCCTGAATTGAAGAAAGGCACTCAAGGGTTGCTCGCCTCGATGAACCTTGAGTTCAAGGCGATATCTCCGCAGAAGTGCTCGGAAGTCCTGGCGCAACAAGAGACGAGGAAGATCAGTGAATTCTTTCGGAAGAAGTAGAAATGGCCATGAGGGACAACATAAGCGATGAATATTGGAGCCAAAAGAGGCGCGCTCTGGTCGGGTACGAAACGGGAATCGACACGTATGATCGACTCTACAGCGAAGAACAGATGAAGAAGTACGAGCGTTGTTCCCGATACCTTAGCGGCATGTCAGGCAAGATGGTTCTGGATTGCGGATGCGGCACGGGAACCTTGCTAAGCCTGCTGTCTGGACAAGGCGGATTCTTCGTTGGAGTAGACTATTCCACGGCCATGCTCAAACTAGCGCGGAAAAGAGACGGGCTGGCAGACAATGTTGACCTCATCTGTGCTGACGCAGACAACCTTCCCTTCAAATCTGCGAGCTTTGACCGAGTCCTGTCCTTCACCATGCTGGGAAACATGCCTGAGATGAGAAGAACTCTTCGCGAACTTGGGCGGGTCGCTGGCGATTCGGCGCAAATCCTTCTGTCGTTTGTCAAGAAAAACGTTAGGGCAGATGAAGTACTGGGATACATAGAGAGAGCCTCTGTTCGCCTTAGAGAGTTCATAGACGACGAGGATCTTAAGGACTGGATCGCAGTGGGCGAAAAGAGTTCCGAGGCGGCGCCAGAAAGCGTGAACGGCCCCTAGCTAACCTGAAAAGCCTTTTATAGAGACCTGGGGGACGTGTGAACGTTTGATGAAGGGATCCAAGTGGAACCGTCGAAGAAGCCGCTGAACCTCTTGGTCAAGAAGCTGAACAGCGACGTTACTATTAGGCTCAAGAATGACGTCGAGTTTCGAGGAAGAATGATTGACTGCGACAGCCACATGAACGTCATACTTGAAGGCGCCACAGAGTACAGATCCGATTCACCGACAGCCAACTATGGCAGCGTTATCCTTCGAGGCAGTAACATTCTCTTTGTCTGTGTGGAACCGCCCCGCTAATCAGATGGAATACGCGCCCATCCCTTGCTCCTGTCAAGTCTTGATATCCAACAGGGCAGACTCTCCCTTCACGTAGGCGAGAGTCTGATCAATGGGATATTCCACTCGGAATTTCCGTCGAAAGAACCTCAATATGTTTCCCACATCGCGCATGAGTATGTCTGCTGCGTTAGGATGGTTCGCTCTTACTGATTGAGGCCAATCTATGATCAGCACCTTCCCGTCCTTCTTGACGATAACATTGAATTCACTCAGGTCAGCGTGGATCAGATGCGCGTTGACATAGGCCTTCCTGACATTGAGCAAGATACTGTCGAGAACGATCTCAGGCGCATCTATCGCTCCGACATCATTGAGCTCCAAACCTCTGATGAGTGCCATTACCAGCACATGGCGGTTGTGCGCAATCGGACGAGGAACTGAGACTCCGCACCTGTGAACGACTCTCAAGGCTTGAAACTCCCTTTCCGCCGCCAACCTTGACTGATAGATCCAAGTCGTGTGAGATCGATCCGCAACAAATCCCCTCGTTCTACGGGTCTGCCTGAAGCTTATTCTGCCTATCCTGTGAAACTTCACAGTTACCCTACGCTTGCGAGAAAGCCCATCGTACACATCGGCCTCCTTTCCTATGCCAAGCGGCTTTCCCAGAGCATCCAAGGCTCCGGCCTTAACAAGCGCGTTCAAAGCGAGACAATCGAATCCGGAATAGTTCAGAGAGTAGCCATCGTAACCTATCTTCCCAGACGAGATCTTACGCAATAATCCCTTCCTGTCGAGAAGACCCAGCCTGAATCTAACTTCGTCGAGAGGCAGATTCGCATATTTCCTTATCTCTTCAACGGGAGGAAAGGCGTAGCTTCCGTGCGCCAACTCCACTCCCGTCAAAACCCTGAGGTCTCGGCTTTCGAGGGTTCGAAAAGTGCCAGCTAGCTCCTTCAGTGACATTTGCTAGTAAGAATGCTCATGCCAGTTAAAATGTCTGTCAGCGCGATCGCCTTTCGGAGACAATCATACGCGGAACAGGCCGAGATGGTTTTCCATCATAGGCCCGAAGCTACAGACAGCCGCGGCCACACGTCGAGGATATTCAGAACGATCGAATTTATGGCATAGAAAGAGGAGAGCAAGTTGGGGCTTAGATGGTTGAGCGCATGGCAAAAGATTGTCTTTGGTGATTGCAGAGACATGCATGAGATTCCATCTGAGTCAGTACATCTCATGGTGACTTCGCCCCCATATTACAATGCTCCGTTCGATTATCCAGACCTCTTCCGGGATTATGATCACTTCTTGGAACTGATCGAGACCTTCTCCAAAGAACTCTACAGAGTACTGGCTCCAGGAAGAGTGGCGGTCTACGTAACGGACGACATGCTCGTGAAAGGGGAGAAGTATCCTGTAGTTGCTGATGTCACAAGGATCATGATCAAGGGAGGATTCAGGTATAGAGACAAGATAGTCTGGGTCAAGCCTAAAGGCTACACCAGAATTAGCAGAAGAAGTGGCGTGATACTGCAGAATCCCTACCCGATGTACTTCTATCCAGACAACATCCAAGAGAGCATCATCATCTTCCAGAAGGGCAAATTCGACTATGCCTATGCTCGAAGAATAGATCATGAGGTGAGGAAAGCCTCGAAAATAGATACGCGTCAGTACAACAAGGATGAATGGCATCTAACGGTCTGGAACATAACGAACGTACTTCCCTTACAGGGAAGACTTGAGGAAGGAATAGCTGCGTTTCCAGAAGAGATCCCGAGGCGGATAATCAAACTCTTCACATATGCAGGAGAGACGGTGCTTGACCCATTCCTTGGATCCGGTACTACCATGAAGGTGGCAAAAGAGCAACACAGGAATTGCTGGGGTTACGAGATAGACTTAGAGCTAAAGCCGATTATCTTGGAGAAAATCGGTCTCAGACAAGCTAGACTAACAGAAGAAAGCAGGACCGTCGAGATCATCGAGAGACGCGATGCAGAGAGATTACGAGCCTTCTTGCAGAAAAAAGTGAGAAGGCATAGATCTGTAGCAGAAAAGGCAAGAGCGAAAGCATGCTGAGCAATATCCTCTCAGCCAGAGCTTCGCATGACGTCAACATCATATCAAGTGAAAGAGCTATGTCCAGAACTCGGGCTTGGATTCACCCAGCTTCTTGTCCAGGCACGCCTTAATGAATCCGTAGTATGCTGGCGAAGGTCGGTCAGGTCTCGACTTGAACTCACCATGGAATTGTGTGGCGAAATAAAAGTACTTGTCAGGCAGTTCGAGGATTTCCATCCTTGTCCCCTCGCTGTTCTTGGCTGAGAAGACCATTCCGGCTTTCGTCAGCTGCTCCAAGTATCGGGGGTTGACTTCGTAGCGATGCCTGTGCCTTTCATATACTCTTCGAGCTCTGTAAAGCTTCTCCGCGATCGTTCTTGGAGAGATCATGATCTCGTGGGCGCCCAGTCTCATCGTAGCGCCCTTGTACTCCACCTGCTTTTGGTCGGGCATGAGGTCGATCACTGGATAAGGCGTGTCTGGATCTATTTCTGTGCTGTTGGCACCATGGAGCCCGACACTTCTTGCGAATTCCACTGTGGCTAGCTGAAAGCCAAGACAGATGCCCAGGAAGGGCATATTTGTCAAGCGGGCGTGGTTGATCGCTTTGATCTTGCCTTCTGTACCTCGTGCTCCGAACCCCCCTGGAACAAGTACTCCATCGAATCTGGAAAGAGCCTGGAGTTTCGAGGCATCACTTTCGAATACCTCGGTCTCTATCCAGTCAATAGAAAGCCTAGAGTCACAGGAGGCAGCTGCATGTCTAAGAGCCTCGTTCACACTAACATATGAATCCGCCAGCTCTGTATATTTGCCACACATTGCGATTTTGACCTCGTGTTTTGGATTAGCGAAACAGTTCACAGTCTGTTCCCAGTTGGCCCAGTTCGGTTTCCTTCTCGAAAGCTGAAGTCTTTCTGTCAAGTAGTCTCCTAAGCTCTGATGATCAAGAACAAGCGGAGTCTCGTACACTGTTGGTATGTCCGGAGAAGTGAAAACAGCTTTCTCTTCCACATTGCAGAAGAGGGCTATCTTCCTCTTCGGCTCAGTCAGCAGAGGCTTCTGGCTTCTCGCGACTATTATGTCAGGCTGGATACCGATTCTCCTGAGCTCCTGTACGCTGTGCTGAGTTGGCTTGGTTTTCTGCTCTCCCACAACGTCCAAGACTGGCACGAGCGTAACGTGGACGTAGAGAACGTTTCCGTGCCCCTGCTCAAGCCTCATCTGTCGGGCGGCTTCCAGGTATGGCAGGCTCTCAATGTCCCCCACTGTCCCGCCGATTTCGACTATTGCGACATCGGTGCTGCTTCTAGTTGCGATCTGAATTATTCTCTGCTTTATCTCATCCGTTATGTGCGGGATTATCTGGACGCATCTTCCCAGAAAGTCCCCTCGCCTTTCGCGATCGATCACAGAAAGGTAGACCTGACCTGTCGTCACATTGTGATCCTTGGGAATGTTGATGTCTAGGAATCGCTCGTAAGTGCCGATGTCCATGTCTATTTCACCCCCGTCCTCCGTAACGAAGACTTCTCCGTGAATGATAGGGTTCATTGTTCCTGCGTCGACGTTCAGGTAGGGATCTATTTTGGCCGCGGTTATCTTGAAACCTCTTACTTGCAGTATCTTGCCTATGGAGGCAGCAGTTACACCCTTGCCTATCCCTGACATTACGCCGCCAGTAACAAAGATGAATTTCGTCATGGAGTTTCCTCATAACTCTAGACTTGATATTTAAGAGTACACCAGTCGGACAGGATCATGTTCTCTGAATCCTGCTTTGACCATCCGTACGAGTAGCCCTAATAACAGTGCATTGTCTAGCTTGATCACTTGCCAGTGTGAGCAGTGTCCTTGAGCTGAATGCTAGAACCGTCTCTGCAATGGCCGGATTTGTAGAACCTCAGGGTTGACCAAGTTGGGTGGCCTCCTTCCGTCAAAGAAAGCCGTCAGGTTGTCTGCGGCCATTTCTGCCATCTTCGAGCGTGTTTCATAGCTTGCGCTCGATATGTGCGGTGCTACAACGACGTTCTCAAGCTTGAGAAGAGGATTGCTTGTGGGAGTCGGCTCTTGCTCGAAAACATCAAGTCCAGCTCCCGCGATCCTCCCTTCCCTCAATGCTTCGTAGAGGGCCTTCTCATCTACAGTCGGCCCTCTCGAATTATTGACCAAGTAAGCTGTCTTCTTCATTAGGCTAAGTTTCCTTGCATCCACTAAGTGGTAGGTTTCCTTCGTCAAAGGAACGTGCACGCTTACGAAGTCTGACTCTCTGAAAAGTGCATCCAGGTCGACACGCTTTGCACTGGACCCCTTCTCCATATCCGGTCGAGGAACCACATCGTAATAGAGAATCTTCATGTCGAACCCTTTCGCTCTTCTTGCCAATGCTGCGCCTATTCTCCCTGCACCAACTATCCCCAAAGTGGCACCGTGAACATCTCGACCCAATATCATGCTTGGGTGCCAACCAACCTTCCATTGCCCTGTACGAACATACCTGTCTGCCTCAACGACGCGCCTTGCAGTAGCCATGAGGAGCGCCCAAGCGAAATCTGCCGTAGTTTCCGTCAGGACCTCCGGAGTGTTCGCTACATATATGCCTCTTCTAGTTGCTTCTTTGATGTCGATGTTATCAAAGCCTACAGCCATCTGAGCAACTATCTTCAATTTTGGTGCTGCATCAAATACCTCCGCGTCAATGGGATCCGATAGAAGAGGTACGAGGCCATCGACATCTCTGACTTTTTCAACTATGACACGTTTCGGCGGTGGGCTGTATTCTTCCCACACTTGCATGTCGAAATTCTGCCTTATTTTGCTTAGACCTCTCTCAGGAAGAAGACGGGTAACGTAGACTTTCGGTTTCGGCACAAGGTTCACATGGCAATGATGGACGCAACTCTTTATTAATACTCACGCATCAGAGGCCGATGTTGATTCAGCAAACCAATAACGAGCCATAGATATGATAACAATAGCGAACAAAGAAAGACTACTACAGAATGGAGAAACGCCTCTTGACCAAGAAGCTAGAGCTCTGGCATTGACGAGCATTGAGTCTGCAGTGAACGACGCCGACCCAAAACGCATACTAGAGTCAAGATTCTTGCTAAAGAACTCAACCATCAAGATCAACAGTCATTCGTTTGATCTGCAGAGATTCAGGAGAATCTACGTAATAGGCGGTGGCAAAGCAAGTGGCTCGATGGCCGAGGTTGTCGAGCAGAAACTCGGAAGACGCATCAAGGATGGATTGGTAATCGTTCCGCACGGCAGCAAGGACAAGACTGATGTCATAAAACTCCATGAGGCAAGTCACCCAATCCCTGATGAAGCTGGCGTGAAAGGGGCAAAATCTATTTTGGAAATGGTCAGAGAGGCAAAGCAAGACGACCTAATCATATGCTTAATCTCGGGCGGAGGATCGAGCCTCATGCCATTGCCCCGAGACGGAATCCCGATCGCTGATAAGAGAGAGATCACGGAGGCACTGCTCAAATGTGGAGCGACAATAGGTGAGATCAACACCGTCAGGAAGCATATATCCGACATCAAGGGTGGTTGGCTTGCCAAAAACGCCTATCCGGCCACGATCGTAAACCTTATCCTTTCTGATGTTGTCGGAGACCGCTTAGAGTTTATTGCGTCTGGCCCGACGGTTCCAGATCCAACAACCTTCAGCGACGCTATAACTGTTCTGAAAAAATACGCTCTGTGGGATACCACGCCAAAATCCATTGGAAAGCTTTTGTCAGACGGAGAGAACCATCTTGTTCCAGAAACACCAAAGCCAAACGATGACGCGTTCAAGAAAGTCTGCAATGTCATTGTTGGAAGCAACAGAACTGCAAGCCTGGCAGCTTACAAGCATCTCAATTCGACAGGTTTGAACGCAGTTCTGCTAACCTCAACTCTTGAGGGGGAAGCGAGGTGCGTCGGGGCAATTCTGGCGTCGATCGCTCATGAAGTTTCCTCGTCCGATAATCCTGTCCAAAAGCCAGCTGGCATAGTGGCCGGCGGTGAAACCACTGTGACTGTTACTGGGAAGGGGATAGGTGGAAGGAATCAGGAATTGGCCCTGGCAGCTGCTCTAAGGCTAGACGGTATGGATGGGGTAGCTTTGGCCTCGGCGAGCACAGACGGCGTGGATGGGCCAACGGATGCAGCCGGAGCAATAGTTGATGGGAAGACATTGGTGAGGGCAAGGAAAATGGGCCTGACTCCAGAGGGACACCTGGCTGATAATGACGCATACAGCTTCTTCTTGCAGCTTGGTGATCTCATTCTGACCGGGCCCACAGGGACCAATGTCAACGATGTTTCAACGATAGTAGTTCGGTAGACTTGGAAAGCTAGAAGTGTATGAAAGGGCTCACGCTAGCTCTACGATGTATGTTAGTCAAGAGCAAGCTCTAACAAGCCACACAAACATATTCTTTTGAGAGTAAAAGACGGAGCCAACTTGGATTGCGGTGATGGCATGGATAAGGAAGTAATAGAGAGATTGGAGGGTATCGTTGGAAAGACCTACGTGGTGTCTGAAAGGGAACGGATGCAGAACTATCTGACAGATGAAAGCGCAGACGTTATCAGGCCCAGACCTGCAAGCGACCTTGTATTGGTGAGACCTGCTAACACCCAAGAGATCTCAGATATACTGCGCCTCGCCAACGAGAATAACATTCCTGTCTTTCCGAGAGGGGGCGGAACGGGGCTGGTAGGCGGTGCGATCCCGACACAGAACGGCTTGATCCTTGCGATGGAGAGGATGAATAGGATAGAGATAGACAATGAGAACTTGATGGCGGTTGCGGAAGCAGGCGTTACCCTTGGAACACTTTCGAAGTCGGCCAGTGATGCTGGTCTGTTTTTCCCCTTGCATCCCGGTGACGAGACCTCTCAGGTAGGCGGGCTGGTCGCCACAAACGCTGGCGGTGCAAGGGCAATAAAACACGGTGTAATGAGGAATTATGTCAGGGGAATGGAAGTTGTGCTTCCCACAGGCGAGATACTGAGGCTTGGAGGGAAGCTGCATAAGAACAACGTGGGCTACGACTTCATGCAATTCATCATAGGAAGCGAAGGAACGCTCGCCGTAATCACCAAGGTGACACTACGGCTTCTCCCAATCTTCGGAGCAACGGCCACCCTCGTCTTTCCCTACAACAATCGAAACGACGCGATAGCAAGTGTTCCGAAAATGATTAGAGACGGACGGCTACCTCTCGCGATAGAATATGCTGAAAGAGACCTTATGGAGAGAACTGCAAACCATCTAGGTGAGAACTGGCCAGTCAAATCAGGGAACTGCTACCTCATGATTGTAATAGCTGAATCGAGCAGAGAACAAGTGCTCTCCGAAAGCCTGAAAATCGCTGAAACGTGTCAACAGAACGGCGCCCTAGAACCTCTCTTCGTCGAGACAAGAAGCGAACAAGACAGAATCCTGAGAATAAGAAGCAACATATACCCTGCCCTGAAGAGCGAAACGGCAGACATCCTCGATGTGACCGTACCTGTGCCCGAGTTAGCGAAGCTTGTGGAGGCTGTGAAAGAGCTTGCCAAGAAAGAGAGCGTCCTCTTGCCGGCTTACGGACATGCGGCAGACGGTAATCTGCACGTACACATAATGAAAGGCCCAACCGGACAGACAGAACACGTGGAAAGACTAAGAGAGGAAATATACAGGACAGCAGTGCAACTCGGTGGCGTGATAACTGGGGAGCACGGCATAGGAAAAATCAGAACTGGGAAACTTGAACTCTACTTGACTGAGAAGGAGATCGATCTGATGAAGAACGCGAAGCGAATCTTTGATCCAAACAACCTATTGAACCCTGGAGCCAAGATACTAATCTAGGGCCGCGAATCACTAGGACGCGATAAGTCAGCCTGAATGTCTTTCAACACGAAATCTACCCCTCGGACCTGTATTGTATTGCTCTTGCATGTCAGCTTTTGTTCTGACATCTCCTCATTTTCTCTTCAATGAGTAGAAGCTCTTTTTTTGCTCGCCCTCGGCTCTTGAAAATCTTTATACTGAACGTCCCAACCTCAACGCAGGGACAATTCATGTCATGCACGGTCGTTGTTGGAGGTTTCTTCGGCGATGAAGGCAAGGGAAAACTCGTTTCGTACATTGCAATCAGAGACAGGCCTTCGATAACGGTGAGAGGAGGAGTCGGACCAAATGCAGGTCACAAGGTCGAGTATCAGGGCCGAACATACGGCCTTAGAATGGTTCCCAGCGCTTTCGTATGCCCTGACTCACGTCTCCTGATCGGGCCTGGAGTCCTGGTAAACCCGAAAGTGCTTCTAGAAGAAATCAAGCTCACCAACACTGAGGATCGTCTCGGAGTCGACCAACAATGCGCGATCATCGAGGAAAGACACATAGAAGAAGAAAAGAGAAACGCCCACCTCACCAAGAAAATCGGAACAACGAAAACAGGTGTGGGAGTATGTCAATCAGAAAGAACCTATCGAAAGGCAAAACTTGCCAGAGAAATTCCAGAAATCTCCAGGTACCTCACCGACGTCCCTCAAGAGCTTGGCGACGCGATAAGTCAGAAGAGGACCGTGCTGGTTGAAGGGACACAAGGAACCTACTTATCGCTTTACCATGGCACTTATCCTTTCTGCACAGCAAAAGACGTGATCGCGTCAGCTATATGTTCAGACGTGGGGATCGGCCCAACAGCCGTTGACGATGTGATAGTTGTCTTCAAAGCTTTTGTTACAAGAGTTGGAGAAGGGCCCTTAGAGAATCAGATCTCGGCAGATGAGCTGGAGAGAAAAGGATGGTTGGAGTTTGGGACTGTGACAGGTAGACCTAGAAGAGCTGCCCCCTTCGACTTTAGGCTTGCAAAGAGGGCAGTTATGCTCAATGGAGCAACGCAAGCCGCCATCACGAAACTCGATATTGTCTATCCTGAATGCAAGGGCGTTCAGAGCTTCGAGAAGCTTCCTCAAAACGCACAAAAGTTCATACATGAAGTTGAGAGTGAGATAGGCACCCCTGTCACATTGATAGGAACCGGGAGCTCTACAGATCAAATGGTTGACCGCAGGAAATCCTGAGCTTGGCCAATGGGTGCGAGGCCTGCCCGCTTGAATCAAGGAAAGAAATCTGACTTCCGAATGTCGGACAGGTCCCCCAGCATCCTCGACGGGTTGTCTGCAAACCCAAGACTCTCCAAGCTAGTCTATACGTCCAGCGTGATCTTCTTTTTCGGACTGGTTCTTCTTCCTCCAATATTCGGGATAATGCTGAAGCTTGACAAGGTGGAAGAGGTCCTCAGAGATCCTGTTCTACTTGCTCGGTCATGGTCGGCCATTTCCTGGTCGTTCATACTCGCGTTCATCGTTTCCGTACTGGACCTGGCATTGGGAGTTCCTCTGGCGTGGCTGATTATAAGAAGCAATCCAAAATGGGGAAGCATCGTGGATACGTTCACTGATATTCCGTTCATCATCCCCACAGTGGCATTGGGATTCTCGACTCTTCTGTTCTGGGGGCCAGAGGGAGTGGCGAGCCTGTTCTTTGGACCCGCATTGCTGACACCTGGGATTGTTCTCGTCGTGCTTCTTCACTTCGCTTTTTCACTTCCTGTCGTGGTGAGAGTTATGGTTGGCGAACTGTCTGGATACAGAGGAACCTTTGAGATCGCAGCAAAAACCTTGGGTGCTGAGCCCTTAACAGCTGTGAGGACTGTCACTCTTCCAATCTTGAGGCCAGCCCTTGTTGCCTCGTTTCTTCTGTCGTTCGCAAGATCGCTATCGGAGACCGGGGCAACGATCGTCGTAGCTGGGTCTTTCGAAAATGGACCGATCCTTATTAAGAGCGCCAAAGATGCCGGGCTTGAGGGCCCTCTCTCGTTCGTGAGTTTCATATTAGTGGCTGGATCGATCATAGCCTTCATACTGATCAAGCACTTGGGCCCGAAGGTGAAGATACCAGTCTCAAGAGTTTGGCCGGAGACAGAGGGAAAGCTGAGCGAGCCGAGGGCGATTCTCGGAAGAGACTTAGCTTCCCTTTCGGTCTTCTTATTCATTGTTATCGCCCCTTCACTCTTCATCGCGTTGCCAAGCGTTCGAGCAGTTTTTGATGGAACACTGAAGGAAGCTCTTTCAAACCAAGGAATCTGGAGTACTTACTGGCAAAGCTTGGGGTTGAGCTATGCCATCGCGATGATTGTCACAGCAGTCAATATGCTAGTAGGCATGCCGATGGCCATGCTCATAGCGAGAAGAAGACTTGGAAAGACTGCCACGTCGCTAATGGATGGATTGGTAAACATTCCGATCGTTGTCCCATCTGTAGCTCTTGGTGTTTCTTTAGGATCCTTTTGGAGAACTGTCAGCGTCCTGCCCGAGTTTTGGGTTCTAACGGTCTCGCATCTGACGATCACATACACTTACTTTGTTAGAGCCATGTCTGCTGCGATAGAATCAGTGCCGACCTACTTAGAAGATACCGCTAGGACCCTAGGAGCAAGACCTCTCACGGTCTTTAGACGAATAATCCTTCCGTTGACCAAGTATTCACTGTTTGCGGGAGCGATACTGACGTTCACAAGAAGCGTTGACGAGACAGGCGCAGCTGCTGCAGTTGCAGTGAACCTGAAGACGGCTCCCGTACTGCTAGTCGATTGGATTAGGGGGACAGTCGCAGTTTCGAGTTCGACGCAGAGCCTAGGTGTAGGAATCCTAGTTGCAATATCCTTCATCGGCCTTCTTGCACTCCGTCTGGCGATGAGAAGAAGGAGATGACTCAAATGCCCTCACTCAAGCTAGTTGACATCGTCAAGCGGTTCGGCGCCATCACGGCGATAAACCGGCTGAGCATGGAGATAGCGGACAAGGAATATGTCTGCATCTTGGGGCCCACTGGAAGCGGGAAGACTACGCTCCTCAGGCTGATTGCCGGCCTAGCGACTCCAGATGAGGGAGAACTCTACATCGATGACAAGCCAGCGATTGAGGTACCGGCAGAGGAGCGAGGTGCAGTCTATGTGCCACAACAGTATGCTCTCTTCCCTCACCTCACAGTCTTAGAGAATGTGGCGTTTGGTCCTCTTGCACGAGGAGAGGGCGAATATGAAGCGCTTCACGTGGCAAGGGAAATGCTGGAAATGATGAGACTGGGACACAGGGCTGATTCGAAACCAGATGAGTTGAGCGGAGGCATGCAGCAACGTGTAGCCCTTGCGAGAGGATTAGCTACAAAGGCAAAGCTGCTGCTTCTCGACGAGCCACTTGGAGCCCTCGACGCAAGACTTCACGTGGAGTTGAGGTACAAATTGAGAAAGCTTGCGGAGGACTCAGGAGTGACCACGATCCATGTCACACATGACCAGGCTGAGGCGATGGCCATCAGCGACCGCGTAGCCGTCCTGCGTGAAGGAAGAATAAGACAATACGCTACGCCATTCCATATCTACATGAGACCTCAATCCCTGTTTGTTGCCCATTTTGTTGGCGGAGCCAACTTCCTTCAAGCGGTAGTTGCAAGAAGACATCCAGAAGAATCGATTCTGGAGCTACATCAGGGTTTGAGAATCACTGTTCGCGACACTACCCATCAGTCTGCGGAGGAGGTTGTGGTGGTTATCAGGGAAGATCATGTGAATGTTGCAGAATCTGCTGAAAAGGTTGATTCAGATAGGTACAATGCTATTGAGGGAGAGATCCAGTCTTCGCGATTCTTGGGGGGTTTCGTCAGTCATCAGATAAGGTTGGCGAACGGGGACGTTCTCACGTCGAAAACCCCGACGCAGAGACTCGAAGAGCTCTTGCCGTTAGGCAAGAAAGTAATTGTGTACTTCAAGCCATCGGATACGATGGTCTACTCGTATCCTCCTATAGGTCTGTCAAGGGAGTTGAGGGTGCTGTAGATGCCTGAAGTACAACTAATGGGACTCTCAAAAAGGTTCGGGTCGATCACGGCCCTCGAAGATATCAATTTGGATGTCCGGGAAAAAGAGTACGTATCGATCATAGGTCCAAGTGGGTGCGGAAAATCTACCCTCATCAAGTGCATTGCCGGAGTGGTTGCGCCCGATGAGGGCAAAATATTGGTCAACGGCCAAGCGATGCGAAACGTTCCCATACAGCATAGGAGAATCGGGTATGTCTTTCAAGAGATCGTTCTCTTTCCACATATGAGGATATTCGAAAACATCTCGTATGGGCCTCGGGTCCAAGGACAAACGTCGCAAAGTGCTGAGGTGCTCGTCGATGAACTGCTCAGCCTGATCAAGCTTGTCGATCGAGCTGATTCATTTCCTATGGAGTTGAGTGGGGGGGCTCAACAGAAGGTGGCAGTAGCACGAGCGCTTGCGTCTGGCTCTGCCTTGCTGCTTCTTGACGAACCTTTTGGGGCATTGGACGCGAAGGTTCGAGCCGACCTGCGATATGAGATTAGAAAGATGGTAGCTGATCTGGGGCTAACCGTTCTTCACGTGACTCACGACCAAGAAGAAGCGATGTCAGTATCTGATAGAGTTGTCATCATGAAAGCGGGAAGAATCATTGAATCTGGAAGGCCAATTGAACTGTACCTGCGACCGAAAATGATCTTTACGGCAAACTTCCTCGGTGAAGCAAACTTCCTGCAAGCCAAAGTTATCCAGCAGACATCAACAGGTGCCGTTGTGCAGGTTGGAGACTTGCATCTTCAGACCCTTGATAGGAATCAGAAGGCCGGCGAAGATGTAATCATTGCCATAAGGCCTGAATTCCTGTCCATCACTGAAGGCTTGGAAGATGAGAATTATTTGAGGGGCCGAGTTTCAGGCATTAGGTTCATGGGCCATGCGTTCCGATACGAAGTTGAGACAGTGGACGGAACCACGATACATGTCGAGCATCCTGTGTGCCTTGGGGAGCTAGAGATCGAGACTATGGACGAAGTCAGTCTTGCGGTACCACCTCACCATGTGATGGTCTATTCGGTGCCGGAACTCGGCTTAGAGAGGGAACTTCAGCTGGAGTAAGGTTGAGACTTGACTTAATAGGATCGTGGTGCAAACGCTTATGTGCCGTGTCTGGGCAATATTCACGAGAAGAGTTACCTCGAAGTTCTAGATATGTTGCTGGGTGGTCAACATTTGATATGAAAATCCAGAAGGTGACTGACGTTGAGTGAGAAACTCTTAGGTTGGTTTGGAAAGCGGAGACAAACGAAGGCTGTGCAGCTCATGCAAGCACACCTGTCCCTAACTACTCGTGCGGTGGAGGAATTGGGAAAGGCGATGGACTACAGGATCAAGAATCAAAGAGAGTTAGGTGAGACGAGTATTGCGAGATTGTCAAGAATGGAGGAAGAAGCCGACGCCCTCAGAAGGGAGATTGCACTTGAACTCACTAAGGGGGAAATACCTCCGCTTGACAGAGATGATCTACTCCATCTTTCGAGGGATATTGATTGGATAACTGACTGGTCTAAGGAATCGGGTAGATTGCTGTCTGTGGCTCCAGTGGAAAGGCTGCCAGAACAGCTGACGAAGAAAGGATTGGAGATGACCCAAGTTGTGAAGGAGACTGCGATCGCCGTTCGTAACTGCATTGATAAGTTGAGCGAGGAGCCGAGGGAAGCCATGAGGCTAGCGGATATTGTGGAATCTCTTGAAGAGAAAGTGGACACACTTTACACAGAGATAAGAAGCCTCTATCCGACCATGGACTTCACAAAGGTCAATCCTGGAGAGGTGTTCCTGATTGGTCAGCTTTTTGACGCAATCGAAAACATTACGGACTGGTGTGAGAACACAATAGACCAAGTACGAGTACTTGCTGTTAGAGTTCTGTAGACGGGCATCACTCTTCAAGTGGTGCAGATGTTCACTGAGCCTTGCGCACAGTGAGAATGCTGGTCACGAGAGAGCTGAAACCGAGATTTCCCGTCAGTGCGCCCATCAAGGCGCTCATGATCGATATCTCTACCCATGCTTTGACCAAGATGAAAGTCAGTGTACTGAGGGTCACCCAGGGCTGCGGGCCTAGGAAGTAGGGCACGAGGGTGATGAAGAACAAGATCGTGAACAGGCACTCGGGGACGTAACCAAGCAGCACCACGGGAATCGTCAAGAGTGATGGGTTAGCTCTTCGTCTAATGTCGAAGACCTTGTAGAGGGTTCCCGTAGTGAGTCCAGTCAATGATTTTCCGATTGGCAACCCTATCAGGCCTAGCCAGGCCAGCCCTCCTAATGGGCCAAAGTGAATACCGGGAACAATCCCTCCCAATAGCCCGATCAGAAAACCAAGAATCGGTCCACCATAGATGGCGCCGATGAATGTGGCGACATGTGAGAGGTCAAATCCAACCTGGCCAACTCTCGTCAACCCTATCGAGAGAGCTGACAGTGCGTTGGCCACCGCAACCATTACTGCTGTGAAAGTCACTGTTCTCGAATTCAGTTCAACGCTCTTCATCGTCATGAACTTGACAATGCGTCATCACTACCCACTTAAGGGTTTCTACCCAAGAATGAGTTAGACAGCAAAGGTTGACCTAATCTCATCGGGGTCCTCGTGATTTCTCAGATTGGATCCTTCGTAGAACTTGGACGGCATATCTGAGTTTCTCATAGCACAGGGTTGGATTGCTCTGAAGCAAATCCAAACCGTCGGCCAGGAGGGCTCTTGCGAAGGAAAGCCGCTTGTCCATTCCGGCTCTTTGCAGATCATCTCTTTTCAGTTCAGGATCGAAGTCAGCAAGACCATGAGTCAGCGACAAAACCGCTGCCGCATACTCTGTCTCTTCGGCGGCATGCCAAAGGGTCTGTTCTACCTTTTTCGACTCCGCCTTCTGATCGTTGACGATCTGATCTATGAAGGATATGCCGTTGGAGATTGCTTGCCGTATCTTGGAAGCATACTCGGCCTGCACAGTTGACAACCACGTGCCTCGTCTTGTCTTCTGGCCTATTCGACGTACTTGAAGTCATCATCTGCGACAAGAGAAGGGGACAATGTTTCACTCTACGGTTACGGATTTAGCGAGGTTTCTGGGACGGTCAGGATCGTGCCCTCTCTCGACGGCAACATAGTATGCCAGCAACTGAAGAGGAACTATGTATAGAAGAGGTGTCATCATGCTTGGAATGCCCTTAGGCATTTCAATGAAATCGTCTGAGATACTTTGAATCTGAGTATCCCCTTCCTCGATGACCGATATTATGTTGGCGCCTCTCGCCTTCATCTCCATGATGTTTCCTATTATCTTATTGTGAGTCTCATCCTTCGGAGCAACAAACACTACAGGATATCCCGGTTCCACTATTGCGATGAATCCGTGTTTGCTCTCTCCGGCTGCGTAAGCTAGTGATGGAACATATGCTATCTCAAGCAGTTTCAACC
>Ga0315307_1000261_pt1 | contig 22057 bp, 23 predicted proteins | sample TDP2_MG_FD_203079 | JGI IMG/M metagenome (GOLD analysis project Ga0315307, IMG submission 203079) | Freshwater sediment microbial communities from Lake Towuti, South Sulawesi, Indonesia - TDP2 | ecosystem: Environmental > Aquatic > Freshwater > Lake > Sediment | place: Indonesia: South Sulawesi...
TTCAAAGTTCATCACAGTCTCTGTTCCACTGGCCTTAGAGCCTGAAGAATATTGGAGTTTTGAATGGAATGGCTTCAACTTGATTTATGATTGCCCATTCTTTCGTTGGATAGAGAAGTTTGGTTATAATTGGGATAGAGCTGTAGAGGAAAAGGTATTCTCCAAGTTGGAATCCGTCATCGATAGTTTCTTTGAACGGAATAGAGGGAGATACGATACGGTCATCGCCTTCTTCGTTCCGAGTTCTCGTGAACTGGAGTTGGTCGAAAGTTTTGCTGATTATGTGGTACCTCAAGAGGATCCTGAGGTTGAGGTCTCATACGATAACAATACCTCAGAAACTTACTGTCATTCTGAGGTATGGAAGAAATTCGATAGTTTTCTGAGAAAGAATGGGATATGCTAGGAGGAAGATTGAAATGAATAAGACACGTCAGATCGCTGAGATAACTACATTCGCAACGCTATACGCTGTGCTCACCTGGGTGTTTGCACCGATCTCATATCAAGTCTTCCAGTTCCGAATCGCTGAATGCTTGAAGAGCATAGTCGTCAAAAGAAGGCACCTATTATGGGCTTTTGTGGTTGGTAATGCGTTGAGCAATATATTCAGCCCTTTCATCGGGCCGTGGGAGCTCCTGTGGATGCCATTCATAAACGTATTGGGCGCGGGTTCAGCATGGCTCATAGGCCATAGATTTCCATGTACGAAAGGCATGGCCCTAGGCGGAGCGATCTATGCGGTCTGGGTGGCGTTTGGAGTGTCCTTCATGTTGTATGTTCTTTTCAATCTGCCTCTGCTCTTGACCTTCATCTATCTTCTGATTCCAGAGGTTATCCTGATAGTCGGCTTCACTCCAGTTATGAACCAGGTTAACGAGAGGGTTTTCAAGAGGTTTGGATAGAAGCGACTCTGAAAGTATAGTGAAGCCACTGAACTGTAATCTCAGGATGTTGATTAGATGAGAGTTTTCATTCTAACGAGTTGCGTCGGTACGAAGAAATACTCTGAGGCAGACATCAAACAGGTTCTCGAGAAGCATGGTCTGCCTATGCCTGGATGCGATTTGGAGAACGAGGAGAAGTATAAGGAAGTCCTGAAAGATTTTGTTCTCCCCGCGTTTCAGATGTATCAAGGGACCTTTAACTATATCAGAGATTTGGTCAAGAAGTACCGTGAGAGAGGAGATCAAGTCGAACTTCGCATCATTTCAGCTAGGTACGGACTGATCGGCGAGGAAACACCGATAGTACCGTACGAATGTACCTTCCAACGTCTCGGCAAGAAGAGAAATCGAGAACGGGCAGATAAGCTGAGAATCTACCAGAATCTCCTAGAGTTCCTTGGAAAAAATGAGTTTGATCAGTCAGTCGTAATACTCGGGAAGGACTACCTTCTGACAATCTTTGATGAGAAAGGAGGAATCGACTTTTTCCGTCAGATGAAGACAGATCAGTTAGTAGTATTTGCGAGTGAGAGTCTTCAGGGCAGAATATCCTTTCCGAAGAAAAAGCTGACGTTTATACCCGTTTCTGGAATCGGTCATAGGAACAAGAAAGTTAGAGAATTCATTAATTTAATTACCTCCGGTCAAAAACTCTTATGTGATTAAACTTCCTTAAGAGAAGAAGAAAGTTGATTGAAAAAGTACTGGTTAAGAAAACTACGTGTGGCGATTTGATAGGATTAGCAAATAAGTATGCACCAAAAATAACGTGTGGCCTTCTTGTTGGAAAAAGAATTGCCGACATCGTTCACGTGGATGAAATATACCCTCTACCGACGATTTCGGGACCAAAGATACACTTTAAACCATCTTGGAGCGCTTACAGAGGTGCCGTTAATGACGTTCATGAAGAGAAGAAGACAATAGTGGGCGAATTCCACACCCATCCAGATGGCACCGAAGAATTGAATTTGAATGACAAGCGAATTCTTCGAAAATTAGGTCGTGGACTATGGATTATAGCCACTCCTTCTACTGTAGTTCCTTGGTATTATCTAAATGAAAGTTTTTCGCGGGTCAGTATAGAGTCAGTATGATATACGTTCTCGAATGCAGCATAACCAGAATAGGCTAACAGCAAATTTGCTGGGATTTCGGGAATTGGTATTCGAGTCAAAACGAACTATCTTTGGTAATGATGTCCAATCTTCTCAGCTGATCTCTCAAATTTTCAAAGATTTCTGGACGTATTGTGAAGGAAGTGGCGGTTACATTTCTAGAAAACGCGCTCTTTCCGACGGGCGCATTTGATATCACAAGTTTGTAGGAGTACACGAGAGATCGCAGATACAAGAAGTCAAAATGGTCTTCTGGGAACATTTGCGAGAATTTTTGCTTTATTTCCTCTCCAGCATGAAATTCCGGCCCCAAAGCTATCATCGTTATCAATACCTTGAGACGTGTGTGCTTTCCTTTATCTCTTCGACATATTTCATTTAGCATTTTGTGAAACCACATATGTATGCACTGGGTGAAGTCTTTTCAGATGTAATACATCAGTTATGTTTGGCTAAGTCAAGTATAAGCCATGCGTTAGATCTAACATTGCTCTCGCGATATTCTTAACCTTAACTTTCTTTGGAGCGATGCCGATGGCCCGTCAATAATTGCTCGTGGTGGTAGTAAGCAAGAATGCGCTTGGTTTTATTGACAATCCCTGCTTTATATGGTATACAAGAACGCTAAAGAATTGGTAAATGCTCTGAATGAAGCTAATTCAGCTTTTCGGATTGTATAGGTTCTATTATGACTTTTCCATTCTTTATCCAAATGAGCACTTCTGTATTTTCCGTTAAACTGAGTTGTTTTTCTATGTCTCGAGGTATACGTAAGACCAATGTTAAGCCTGACTTTGATAATTTACGGCGTAGCTTTAATTGCAAGCATTTGTTCCCTCTATCAGAGTCATGATGATTTTCCATTGGGTGATGTATAAATAATGTTATGCAACACATTTTAATCACATTTAAATATCACAAGAACACTATGTGATTAAAATGTGATGACTGTGAAAAATATCGCCGGATGCTATCCTGTGGTTTTTCCCGATGTCATACAAATGTGTAAGAAGTTGAATGTACCTAGAATAATGACGACGGTGTCGTGTATTCGAGATAAAGAAGGCGACATACATTCTTCACTAGGATTCAGACGAACTATTTTCATGGATTGTGGTATTTTTCAACACTATAAAGATCGCCTCACGTCGGAAGAGATACAAAATTACAGGGAAAAACTAGTAACATGGTACAGTTGTTTGAAACCAGATTTAGCAAGCGCCCTAGACATTCCTTCTTTATTATGGCATGACTTATCAACCAAGAAAGAGCGCATGACCTGGTCAATAGAGAACTATCTTTACATGAAGAAACGAGTTCCCAATAAAGTTCTTCTGGTGCCTGGCGTCTGTGCGTTTTCCCAAAAGAGCGTTGATATCACATCTAGACATATGGCTCGGATAGGAGAACTCTCGATTTTAGGTATAGGGGGTTGTGTTCCGCTCATAAAGTTGTCTGCAGTTAAACCAGAATTTGGAAAGATTGTAGTCAAGCTTGTTCATGCATTTCGCTCTTATTTTCCGGGAACACATCTCCACGTATATGGAGCCGGAAGTCACCGTTGGTACATGTTAGTTCGTTTTTTGGGAGCCGACAGTGCTGATTGCTCAAGCTACATTCAAATGGCCACAAAGGGGCATATCATTCTTCCCGGAATAGGGGCAAGACATATTGCCCCGTCTAAATTGTATAAGAAAGCGGATCATGAAGTGCTTAAAAACCCAGAAATGAAAATATTGGGAAAATGCTCTTGCCCGTCTTGCAAGCATTCAGACATAATGGCACTGGCTTACGATAAGTCGCACCGTTTGATGCACAACTTATTCGTTACTGCTTCTGAGGCGAAATTGGTAGATGAGTTTTGTGAGAGGAATGATGATTATGCCATGGCCCATTTCATAAAGGGCCGCCTAGTTGATAACAATTCGCATCTGAAGAATGTAGCTGAGGAGGCGCTAAAAATAAAGGGCTTCTAATCCTTGAATTCGTCTAACTTAAATTTCAGATTAGTAGTTAACAATAAGTTAAGTTGGGAAAATGCAATCGGACACAGAAGAAATGTATAAACAAGTAGCTCGAGGAGGCAGAAAGGCACGACGAAGGAGGTCTAACATCATTGCAAAAATTTATGAATACACTATCTACCTTTGTCTTTTAGAGCTTGGATTCTCTCCAGACCATATTCACCATGAGACCGAAATAATGAGGGTAGGGTTAGAGAAGTTTTTTCCGTCAGTAAATGGAAGGCAAATCGTCTTTATTCACCCGGACTTTTTGATTACCACCGATGGTATTTATTTCATAATTTTGGTCGGACATTGTGAAACAAAAGAAGATTCTCACAACAAATTTTTCCAAACAATAGAAGAATTGAGCGAATTTAAAAGATGGCAGGCGGCGACTGGCAAACGACAAAAAGTAATAATGTCAATTCATGGCGAAGATAGTATTCATGGCAATCCAGAAAGGGGTTTTCGTGAGTACGTTATTGAATTTTTCAAATGGGGACACGTTATGAGCGAGACGGTTCCCGTAAGGAGGAAAAATGAATTTTTCGATTATTCTGCCCTATGCTTCGACACACAAGATCAAAGAAACTTAATGTTAAGGGCAGCTGTAAGAAGTTTCGCCAAGAAAGATAAGAAGGGATCTCTTATCATATCAATGCCAAAGAATCCTAAAAAAGCAAATGGTTTTCTTAACATCTTAAAGGAAAGGTTCAATGGAATATTACGATCAGCGATGAAGGAATACAAGATTATCTTTGGAGACATGATGTCCGACGGTGAAGTCAAGGAAGTAATATCAAAAGAAATAGGTTCCCACAAAGTACAAATGATTATTAGCGAATATAAGAAAGCGTTGGGAAAATGACCGTATCCTTTTGGCAGTCAGACGCAAAATTGGTCCAACCGTGTCGCGCCAATATTTTCTCTTTATTAGAGTTTCGCAAAGAAGAAAGGGAACTCACGTCACTGGTTCGCTTGATCGCACCTCTTGACGAGGTCGAACTTGCACTTCTAAAGGACCTACAGTTTATGAAAATACCGCTTGGTAAGGTGTTTAATTACGAAAGTGAACTTGAAAGCATTTACGTCCTCGCGAAACCTAAGCTGGAGTATACGCGAGTTGAAGTAACGCCCGTAAATCTCGAGGTCAGTCTTGGAAAGAACGGATTGGCCGTTACCAATATTTTGAAAGAAAAGAAATTTCAAACTGTTCTTCAACACGTCAAATGGGCCATTGAGCAAAAATGGTTAAAAATATTTAGAGTGTGCTATGAATTGAAATATTTCAATCTTATCTTGGAAGCTCAGATTGAAACTGTATTGAGAACTCTGGGAGTAAGTTACGACTCGAACAATCTAGTTGACGAACTTATCAAGAACCTGAGAGGTCTGGACAGATATCATGTTGCGGATATGGTTCAGAAAATATCTGAAGAACCAACCTTATACTTTGACGGGGTTCTAGCCCGGTGCAAAAGGCTCGTTACCCGCCTAAAAGGAGAGATCGCTGAGAGAAATCCACTTATTCCTCGAGAACTTAAAGAGCTTAGAAAATCTTACCAGGATTTCTTTTACTTGAAGTCATTTATTGACTTTTTGGATAATTATGAATCGCAAGTACAACTAACACTCGTCGCAAGACCGGACGCCGCACAAAACGAATCAAGGTTCCGCAGTTATCCGATTTGGCATATTAAACTAATATCTTTAGTCCTTGGAATAGAGCAGGATAGGTTTGGACGAGAGGTTTTCGGAAGGGGAAATATTTATGGTGGCTTCTTATCGGGTAAGATAACAATCAGTTTTGGCGGTAAAACATTTACTTGCCAAAAGGAATCTTTTTACGAACACTATAACAAAGAACAATCACTGAAGATTGCACAAGTTATAGAAAGAAGCATGAGTAGAGAGATATGAGTGATCCCAAAATCAGAGCTTTGGCGGATTCGTATATAGGAGTGATGGGTAAGAAAGGGTCGCCATTAGAAAAAGCCTTTGCCGGAATCTTTGGCAAACTGCATCATCCTGGCAAAAGGGCCATCTTGAACCTAATTCTTCAGGTTATCGAAAAACTAAAAATGATCGGTTTTGAAGAGATTTCCTTGGCTGGTGAGAATAAACCGGTCTATGCGAATACATTTGTAAGACAATACGTTGAGCACCGAGAAAAAAGAGGATATTCAAAATATGGTCAGTTGTCAAACGCTGGAAAAGTTCAGTTCGATCTTTGCTTAGGAGTCCAATCAAAAAGCCGACAAAGAATTTTCTATTTCAGGGCAAAAGAAGCCACGACGGCACAAAACATCAAACTTCTGGCCGGCGAGGTTTTATCTGCGAGGTACGTCTTCGATGAAGACTCCGGAATCGTTCCAAACGAGAAGTTCGGGGCCGCCATAATTTTTTTGGGGGGCAGGATTACACCTAAAGTTTTTCATATGCTACAACAGAACGGAGCATACGTTCTTTTATTCCCAACTTCTGAGAGAGAGTACAAGATTTATTTTGAGTACATCATGACAGTGGTTGCATATTCACTTAGGGATGAGATTCCTGCAAGAACTTTTCTCATAAATCCTTTGAAAGAAGTAGAGATAGGGCATGGAATCAAGATAGCTCCGGGATCAGATTTCAAAGAACTAGTAAAACAAGAGGAAAAGAGCTCAGTTTTGCTAAGTGCGTTGATCTCAGGAATTCTAGAAGGGAAAGTGGAGTTGAAAATGGGCAAATGAATTTCATAAAGAGTTTGGCAACAGAAAACATGGTGGGTGGCAATTGTATTCTGGTAAGTTTAGATAACGTAGATTTCCTCTTTGATATTGGTGCTAACTTGAACGCTCTTAATCAACTTCCAGCTTACGGAGATTTTTTCTTCGATTATCCTGAAGATCTTTTGTTCAAGGCAGGCCTTTTCCCAGATGTTGAACGCATCACAAGACTCGATTTTATATTGATAAGTCACCCTCATGTAGACCATTACGGAGCGTTTCCTGTCGTATTTGAAAAGAAACCAGTTATTGTAGGGGGACCAATGTGCATTGAGCTTTGTATGTGGACAGCAAGTAAACTGAGAAGAATTGATAGAAAAGCCATGTACGGGCCGCGTATGGAGGAAGCATATCCTTATACTATTTCACTTCAATCAGGTGCACGAGGAATTTTCAAAGTCGATGGGCTAACAAATGCTCTAGAAGTTTACTATATTCCGGTTGATCATACTACCCCCGAAAGCTATGCCTATTATGTGCTCAGTAAGGATAAGAAGATCCGTATTCTTTATACAGGAGATTTCAGATCGTTTAGTCTTTCCGACTCAGAAGAGAATGACTGGATTTTGGCATTTATGACTACATTGAAAAATCATGGGCTACCTTCTCCAAACATCCTAATAACTGAAGGTACCATGGTAGGGCAGTTTGAAAAATACATGACTGAAAATCTGGTCAAAGATTATGTAAAAAGAGTTTCTGAAAATACAGACGGGTTCCTTTTCATACTTGTTACTTCGTCTAATTTCGAAAGAGTCACAAATGTAATTGACTCAATAAGCGATATGAGGGAAAGAATATTCATTACAAAGTCTCTTTTTCAAAGGCTGGAGCGAAATAATATCACCTTTCAGAATCAAGTGGGGCAGATCGATTTTGATGAAGGACGTAAGCATTTTCTTCCAGCCTTTGACATAGACAAAGAGCCACGAAAAGTAGCTTTTGTTATCGACGAGATCAATGAAAGGCTAAGTTGGTATATGTGTGAATTTGAGAAAGATCTTTTCTTTGCGCCAGCTTCATTCGTATTCGCTAACGATATAGAATTTGTACTGCAACAAAGTCCACGATACAGAAGTTTCGTAGAGTACCTCAGACTAAACGGCGTTCATATATGCGAAGCACACGCACAGGGACACATTTCATCAACTGAGCTGTACAGATTCATTAAGGTACTCAGGCCTAAACTTGTCATTCCGATACATACGGAACATTCTGAATATTTCACATCCTGGTCTAAGTCGCTTGATATCGACGTTGAGATACCTAAAAAGAACAAGGAAATAGATGCGAATAAAGTGACTGACGGATAGTGCTAGGCGACACCAATGAAATACTTTATTCCAGAATGGGATGATCGTGTAGACCCAAAATATGATTTCATTAATGATCTTCATTCGGCTGAACATAACGAGAATCCATTTGAAAACGATGCTTACATATGGGACATTTTTGGATTGGAGAATGTCCCGATTGACGGTGTTCTCGTCTCAAGAATGAAAATAGTGGAAAACAAGAGCAAGTTTCAACAAATTTTAGAAACTGGCATTCACGAGTTTTTGCATTTACCGAAGGCCTTTGAAGTGATGGGAGATTGTGGGGCTTGGGGTTATGCGGACCAAGAAGAACCCCCCTTCAAGACGAAAGAAATTCTGGACTATTATATCAAGTGTGGTTTTGACTATGGCGTTTCAATTGATCATCTTGTAGTGCCTGCTTATAGGGAACATAAAGAAAAACGTTGGAAGATAACTTTAGACAATGCTAGGGAAATGTTTGAGCTATGGCAATCGAAAGATGAGTACTTGCAATCCGTAAGGATAATTGGGGTTGCCCAAGGATGGGATGTAGACTCTTACAAGCGGGCGGTAAAAGAACTTCTAAGGATTGGTTATGATTACATAGGTTTAGGAGGCTTGGCTAAGGCACCGACTGGATCAGAAAGTGAGAAAAAGGAAACAAAGACTCTCTTAAATGTTGTTGAAGGCACGTGGCTCACGGCAAGAAAGTGGACTAACGAAACTGGGCGAAGAATAGATTTTCACATTTTTGGAGTAGCTAGACTGCAAGTAATTTCAGAGTTAATGAAATACGGAGTGACAAGCTTTGACTCGGCATCTTTCTTGAGAAGAGCGTGGTTAAGCGCGCGCAACAACTATTTCGGCGTGGACGGAGAGAACTACAGCGCAATCAGGATTCCACAAGCGTCTGCCACAACAGGGAGAAGCCCTATCAAAAAGAATATGGTAACTGCGAAGCTAACTGAATTGGAACGAAACGCATTAAGCGCCATGAGATCATTTGATCAAGGCAGAAGACCTACTGATGAAGTCGTAAGAGCAGTTTTGGAATACGATAGGGCCATCGGTGAGCGGCGAGACCTAGAGAAATATTACAAAGAGACTTTGAACAATATGCCATGGAAGAAATGTCCTTGCACAATATGTAAAGAAATAGGGATCGACGTAATAATCTTCAGGGGAAACAATAGGAATAGGAGACGAGGTTTCCATAACACATTTGTTTTCTACAAGAAACTAAGGGAGGTTAGCCCAAGAATCTTTGTATTTACAGGCTGCATCCGAATAACGGATGAAAGATCTGGACTTTTACCAGCCTTTCAGAGATATCTCTCATCGTCAGTTTTCAAGATATTTTGGGATAACGTCCTTGATCTACCTGTAGAAGTTGGAGTCTTATCCCCTAAGTTTGGATTAGTTGATTGGAATAAAACAATTCCGTCCGGCCACTGTGCAGAGAGAGAGAGTGAACTTCCGTTTTTCATTGAGGAACTCAAAGAGAAACTCAATAGATATGACAAGATCTTTTTCATCGGTTTGGGACTGTACAAGGATGTTATCAGCAAACTAAAGGAGGAGACAGGTCTTAGCATAGAGTTATTTCCAAAAACTGAGTTGACTGAGGGAGAAAAGCTGGATATTCTAGAGTACACGAAACAGATGAAGGATTTCAGAAAAGCAATAATCTCAGCGATTCCAGAGAAGTGCAGACCGCAAAGCCTATCAATCTAGCCAGGCTCAATTCTCGAAGCATCTGCGCCAGAGGTCGGTGAAGCACATTGACTATCACAAAGGCGACCATCTCAAAAGGCGCCTACGATAAGCTTCTGAGGTTAGCGAAGGAATACGCGCCCAGAATTGTTTGTGGGTTCCTGGTAGGGAAGAAAGAGAAGGAAACCGTTTCGGTGGAGGAAGTTTGCGATCTTAGGACCAAGAGTGGCTTCATGATCCACTTTCAACCCGTATTCACTGAGTTCAGAAGAGTTTCAACCGAGCTTGAGAAACAAGGCAGGAAGATCGTGGGAGAGTTCCACACGCATCCAACAGGCGGCCCGGAACCCACGAAAAGAGACAGAACGATCATGGGTCGGGTAAAGTTCGGATTCTGGATAATAGCGACAGAAAACGCCGTTCGAGCGATGGAGTTCGAAGAATCTGAGATGTGGGGAACTGTGAACGTTAAGACGGTTCCAATCGAAGTAGTCTAGTGTTTGAAACTCTTTGATTGAACCTGCAGTTTCTGATCTCGCACGAACATCCAGTCTGATCTTTGCACCTCTCCTGATGGAACCGCATGAAGGGCAGGTCAAAATATTCATTGTCAAAATGAAGAGACATCCATTTGCTCAACTTGAAGCAATCGTCTAGAGAGAGGTTACCCTTTCGTGAAATTGCTTTCATATTCCATAGGAAACGAACCACATGCCTGTCAGGGACGTAGCAGAACTCTCTTGGGATTTTCAATAGATCTCTGAGTTCACGGCAAATCCAGAAGAGTTTCACCTTTATTCCTGAAAGACGACTATACAGATATTCTACAAATTTCTTCGGATCATTCTTCTTGTATAATTTGACAATATCACCGTCCTGTGAGAATAGGTCCCTGGAGACAATAACTGAATCTATGATGTCTTGGGTCCTCAAGATATTGTGAGATCTTCCAGTCCTTCGTTCCAGAATTCGTATCGTTGTCTTCAGGTTATTCTCAAAGTTGTCGAGTTCCTCAAGACGTAAGTATCCCTTCTTATCCATCTCTCTGAATATGTCAAGAGCTTTCTTCTCATGAAATTCACAGTTGAAAAAGATTCCAAGAACGAAGACCTTGAGCCTGTTCTCGGGTCTTGTCAGATCGTACTCGAAACGCTCGATTTCTCTCTCCTTGCAGTTCTTTTCGTACCATGATACGACAAGGTCTCGAATCTTCGCGATTTCATTCTCGTTTCGATATAGGATCAGTGGATTCCTCGTTCTCATCATACGACCGCTTCAGAGAATTGATTGGAAATTCTTATTCGATCCAGTTCGAGGTAGAACTGCCGCACATTGTGATAGGCTCTAGAACCATTCCTCCAACCCTCTCTAAAGATAATCACATCAACTCCCTTCTCTTTGCAAACGGGGCAGGAACACTTTTCCCAAGGCCTGTCTTCCAAGGTTCGAACATATCTTTCTCTAAGCATTGAAAGGATCTTGTTCACGTCTTTCGCCTTGAGCCCATCTGATGTGAGTATCCTTTCCTCATAGTCGAGCAGTTTCGTCAAGAGACGTTCTAGCGGCACTTGATGCTTGGCAAATTGGTACATCATGCTCAGCGTCTTGCTTTCGAACCTCTCTAAGTCTTTCCGGTTCCTTCGAACTCTCGTCAGTCTTATGCGTATTGCGGTGTACGATCTCCACGGGTTAGCGAAATGGTAGTTGTGCTCGCCGCTTTCCCATGCCTGTCTCAGTGGAGCCGCCGTGTCGAAGGATACAATACGTTTCGTGATCAAGTACGGAATCAGTTTAAGTCTGGCAAACCCAAACAGGTGAATCTTAATCTTCTCTCTCTTTCCCTGAGGAAGCTTGTTAATTTCCGCGTTGACTACATCAACAATTTTCAATAGTTGAGATGTGGGCTTCCTGGCTATGCTCCCTATGGCCAGATACTCGTAACCCATTTCCAAGAGTTCTTTCGTTGCTCGCCGATAGCTTTCTAAGTCCCAACCTTGGATGACTCCGATAACTTGTAGTCCATTGTACCTTTTCTTTTGAAGTAGCTCCATCGTTTCCCTAGCATTGTCGATCGTGATCTGCCATCGTCTCTTCTTTTCATCCTCAGTCAGTTCCCTAGATACGCCGTCAACCTTCACAGTCTTGAAGATCGAGTGGTCCAGGTGCGCCCCCAGAGGAATCCCAACTCTTACATAGTAATCGAGTAGTTCCCTCACAGAGTATGGCGGTTCTTCCTCATTCTTATACAACCAAGCTCCTGAATCACCCATAACGGAACCTTTCCAACGAAGGAACTCGCGTATACCCCCATAACTCACAAAACTATCCTCAAGCTTCGGTGTGATGTATCCCTTGGAGACCAGAATTCCGTCAGTGCAAGGAAAGATTTCCCACAAATACTTCTCTTTCGGTTCATCTCCCCAAGGTGTCCAAACATAGTAGAACTGCATACGACTCACCGAGCGCGCACCGGTTTGCGCATGATACCCGATGGACTTGTTTAGCGAATGGGATTCCTTATGAATATCCTCGCTTTATGTATCCGGCATCCTTTAGAACTTTCTCAGTCCCTTTATTGAGATGCCCTTTCTCCTTGAAGGAGCCCGTAAGCTCGAATTCTCTATTGGGCGCTTCTGTTCTTACTGGAACATTGTTCACACCCATAGCTACACTACACTATCTTACCGTCTACTGGAGCCTTCCTAAACGCTAAACGTAGGCCCAAGAGCAATTTAAAATATACGACTACCTTCTTCTTGAGGTAGCTTAGAAAGGCTGAATTGATGTGAATATCTTGACCGATGTAGGAGAAAAGAAACAGGAAACTACTGCTCCTTTAATAACTGAGAATGATAAAGAAAAAGAGAAAACACTTTATGACATAGCTAAGTTCACATACGAGGTTCAGGCCGAACGTACGAAGAGTCTGGATGACAAACTTACGACGATGATCGGTTTCTCAGGAGTTATCATAAGTATCGTAATGGGTCTGGGAACATTTGCACTCAAAGAAATTTCTGGCAAGCACCCGTTTTTTCCATGGTTCAAACTTAGCTTGGAGATAAGTCTTTTGTTTTTCATTTTTGGTGGTTTATTCTCAATTCGTGGCTATTGGAGCGTTTTTCGCTATCCTTTGGTTACTGGAAAAGCACGTCAGAATAAAAATGCTTTCACGCTGACGCAGGCTTATGAAAAAGAAATTGGCACGGATGCACAACTAGCAAAAGGAGCTAACGATAAAAAAGGAAGAATGCTTTGGATAGCCCTTTGTTGCATGGTTATTGGAATTGTTTCCTTGGCTATCAGTTTCTTAGTACTTCTCGTGTAAGGCTGACTCATTGTTCGAATTCTGAGTCTCAATTACTATAAAGTTAGACTCTCCAGTGAGGTCCGGTTCCACCATAGTCTCCTGAATCATGCCCACTGGAACCCTTAAAATCAGAGTCGCTTCCACTTTCGGCTTTTTTGCCACGTCTGCTAGATATGACGTAGATCAAGATGATACAGACTATTACAATAGCGATAGCTATCACTTCGACAGAAACATCTGTATCTAGAACTAAGCTCCCAATAAGTCTGTAACTCCAAGTCATACTTTTCGTAGAAAATAGTTCGCAGAGGCGATAATAAATTTTCCGTGTATGATGTTCGAACGCGACATCGATAAGAAAATTAGCTGACCTTGCCTAAATCATAGAGGGATCTGACTTCCCACTTCATGGAGATCCTCACTCGATCTATCCAATGTCCTTTAGTACTTTCTCGGTCCCTTTGTTGAGGTACCTTTTTTGCTTAAAGAAATTCGCGAGCTCTGTTTCTCTATTAGGAGCTTCTATTCTCACTGGAACATTGTTCACGCCCATAGCTACACTACTGAGGGCATACCAGTGTCCCGGTGGAAACCTCACTACTTGGTTAAGCATATCCTCTGAAACCCCGTAGGCATCGCGAACTGTATTTCTGTCATAAAGCCTTGGAAGGCAACCAAGGAAGACAGTGTGACAATTTGATATCGCGGTAGTGTTCAAGTAGGAAACTCTTTGCGATGAGATACATGCGCCTAAACCATACTTTCTTCCCATTCTTGTAAGCCTCTCTATCATTGTTGAACATCGTTGCTCTTCAGCCGAAGGCCTCGCACTCCCACCAAGAACGAATTCATGAGCCTCATCGACGACGAAAAGCACATCGTGACTCTTTGTAATCTTCCTACGCAAATTCAATGATAACGCGATCAGCTCCATCATCATCGACATCAGGTTCTCTTTGTTCGAGGATATGAGTACGCATAACTTGTCGCCTTCTTTCTGAGCCACAAACTTTTCCAGAACCCAGTCGATGTTAGCGAAATGTTTCGGTATCTTCGAAAGGTCTATCTCTTGAGCATATTTTATCTTGGCCAAAACAGCGTCTATTGATGCAAAGAAACCTGATCTTTCCGATACCTTGGCCTTACGTCTCAACATATCGATAAACTGTTCGAAATCCGGGATTTGACTTATTTTCCATTCGGCCAAGTTTTGAACTGGTGCAATTCCGATTTCCTCTGCTACCTTTGGCAGAAGGTCGACCATGTTCTTCAGGTATTTGGTATCAGTCTCCCACGTCACGCGGTCCTCAAGCTCTGCAATGAAATCTTGGACAGTCTCAATCTTCTTCGTAACTGCGAAGAGTTTAGGGCTGAAGATCTTGATCTTCCCCTTCTCCAAGATCTCCTCGTACAGTTCCTCGTAGACACGTACAAAGTCTTCAGAGTCGAACACTCCTGGCTTCTTGGAAGTCTTCGCTAGGTCGGTCGCCGCTTCATGTAATCTCTCTGAGCTCCTTTTCTCGTCTCCAAGGTATTCGACCAATGACTCATGAACGTCCTCCTCGTCGATGACGATGAACCCGTGCGCTGCAATCTGATCAATCATTAGGTTAGTGTACTCATCAGAGAGGTCGAAGACGATGATTTTCAGGTTTGCTTTCTGCAGAAGTCTTGTAACCACTACAGAGTTGAAATTAGATTTTCCAGCTCCAGTGAAGCCGAAGACAGAATAATGATGCGTTATTAACTTCCATGGTTTGAGGAATACCGGGATCTCTTTCTTGTACAAGTTCCCGATCTCGATACCCTCGTCAATCCCTCTATTAACAAGACCTTTCATCGCTTCAGTATTCAGGACACCGACATCTCTTCCTAAGATAGGTTTGCTCGGCTCTTCAGTAAACTCGGTATAACCATCTTCAGATATACTCATGAGATGCCCTGTGGGTTCCGCATCAGCCTCGATGTATACGTGGTCCCTGATCAAACGCGGATCATCTTGCTCAAAGTCTTTTGTCGATTCCTTGAGGAATTCACGAACAGCGCCCATGAACCGATACTTCTTGAGTCTGTCGATTGTTATGTGTGTAGGACTTATCTTCGTAATTTCCAGCAAAGTGTAATATTTTTTTCCATTTCCTTGTGGAGTCAATGTGCTAAACGATTCTACGCCAACTATGTCGCCTTCTCTGAGTTTTTGAAGAGCCTCAGGAGCGTACTCAAAGACAAGCTTCGCTCTTTCAGTACCATCAAGCAACGGTTGCATGAAGAACAAGAAACCTCTGATCTCTTGGTCGAAAACCTTCCTGTTCAGATATTCCATCATCCACCACCCATTTCCCTCAACTGCCTATAAGTAACTGAGAACTCTTCAAGGTCAATTTCAGTAAGAGCTAGATCAAGCGTCTCTAGATGAGCTCTCCCCAACGTCTTCACATACTGGTCCACATCATAAAGCGGGTCCGGATAACCGAAGACCGCGTCATGTCTATTTGAAGAAGTCAGAGCTATCAAACCGACTATAGCTCTCATTACCTCGCTAGGCTTCGAGTAGTAGGCAAACCTGTACTTCTTTCCCTCAAGTCCGACCTCCATCGAATCCCAGCTCTTGTCGACCTTCGGGTAGGTAATCCTGTCAACGGTGTACACGTATGATTTTCTACCAGACGATTTGTCCTCTGATATAAGCACCAGTGATCTCATAAACTGCCTCTCTTGAGCAACTCTTCTCAACTGATTCAATATGTAGTTTCCGCTTGCAACGTCATAAGTACTATAGATGGTTGAAACAGCTGGGTCATACTCCATCATGGAGAGCGGAGCGTGCAAGTTCGGAACCCTGACTGAAATGTCATATAGCATCCCCGCATCGGTCGAGGGGACTCTCGGCAGCAACTCCTGATCCAAAGTGAAGATTCCTAGATGCCTCGGTCCCGCTATCGTTAGGAAGTTGTCTACAAAGAACCTCACGAAACTGTCCTTAGTGATAGAAAAGATCAGTGCGTCTCTCTTCCAACACTCTTCGAAAATCATGTCATAACCTATTCTACACATCGTCTCGATATCTTCTTCACACATGTACCTGTATGACTTCTGGCCTTCCTCTTCTATATGTATCCTGAAGGCATCCAAGTTGTTCTTGCCAAAGCCTTCCTCACACACTTTCACGAAGAGATCCTTCAGTCTATCCCAACTCTTAAGGTAGTCATCCTTCAGTGCGATTTCTATCTCACCATCTTTTTCGGCTATTTCCAGATAATCCAGTTCCCGTAAGTTCTCGAACTGCCGCTTTGTAAGACTGACTTTCATGTTCGCCAGTTTGCTCTGGAACGACAGATCCTTCGCCTGGAGCCTGATACTCTTGAAAACAAGAAGCTCGGCGTCTATGAACTCTCGGAGAAAAGATACAGATGGTATGCCGAGCTCAGAACTAATTGGAATAGACTTAAAGATACGGAGATCATTCCTATCCAGCTTCACGCCGAGAACCTTCCCTATGAAGATGTTCAATCTATCCACGCTTCTATTGGAATAGGAGTACCCTTCGAACAAGGACCCGTCAACCATCACTACATCCGGCTTCACGTTCTGAAGACACCAATATATCGTGTAGACCTCCGCAAGCTTCATGAGGACAACATCGATCTTCCCGATCTTCTGTGGAGTAAAGAAATCGCCCAACTCCTCCTCAACCTCCGGTTCCTCTTCCTCCTCCTTTACCTCGATCGACGGCATCTCCCCAATCAGAAAGATCTCAGAAAGAGGCACAGGAACCAGGGCCATTACATTGTTTCTTACAGATTCTTCCTCAACTCGAATCGGCTTCAAGTTTTCAGAATCAAAATCAAGTTCATAGACCAGTGGGGCAGCCAAAACATAGAAGACCAAACAACCTCTTCTAGACCTCTCGTACTTTGTTCCATCGATCGCAACGATCTTTATCTTACTTTTACCGAAGAACTTCTTCAAGGACTCGGCTATCCGTTTCCTGTCACCTTCATACTGGAAGATATAATCCTTGAGAAAAGTTTCATATAGCTTCACAGCGGTTTCCGCGCGATTCTGCTTAAGGTCGGAATATTGCTTGGCCGCCTCCCGCAAGTTATTGACGAGCCTCAAATCCTCTTGAACTACCCTCGACATCTTTCAAAACCCGTGTCTTAACAAATGAATCTCCTCTTCCAAGCTTAAATTGTTAGAGTCTTGTAGGGAAACTCAAAGTCAATTAGAGAGGACTATCGTCGGAATCGTAGGCGCTCAATCATAAAGAGGCGTCGCGGACTGAAATCTTAGTCCATAATTTTCAGAACATTTCGTTCCTTGTCTAAGCAGACGACTGCTGATGATCATACTGAAGGAGTATGGTCTGATTTCGCCAGCGATCGCTCTTAGCAAAGTGAAAAGATCAGCTGCTCTTGAATTGTAAACTAGACTTGCCCCTAGAAAGTTCTCCCTATTCCCCTAGGATGTGAGATTTATTGTCTCTTTTTCAAGGACCGAAGAGGTCTTTAGAAATGCCACGAAATTTCCTAGCGTAGACTTTTCTTCTTTACGAGAACTTATTAAGGCATTTATTTCCCCGATTGATTCCTTAAAATTGCCTCTCGCCTTCTGCTCTGGATAGTTTGTTACATAGATCCAAAACTTGTTATCCGAGCGAATGTCCAGTAATTTCATCCAACTGGCATACGGTAGATGCCAAGTGTCAACTTCAACACTCATCAAGATTTTTCCACGTTCGTAATCTCTTCCGATAACATCAATTCCATATGTTCCACCTCGCGGTGCAAAGGGAATCTTTGCCAAACCAAATCCTCCGGTGCTACGCCAATTTTCAAGAATCCCCTCTGTAATCTTCCTGTGCGCTCCTTTCGTCCCCCTAATTCTGGCCTTAAACTCTTCCTCTGTCAATTTCATTTCTGTCAAGAAATTTTCAATTCCTTTTATGGCAGCGTCTTTTTGCATTATTTTTTTCTTCTCGGTTTTCATCTTTCTCCCTCAATGAATTTAGAGGTTCTCAGTATAAAGCAATTCTGCTTTAAAGCAACTTGTCAAGTGCATTTGAGCAGATCTCCATCGCTCACTTCAGCCCCGTAGCCATCGCACATGCGCAACCACATTCATCACTTTGAAATTATTCGTACTCTTCTTCGAGTATGATCCTTCTTGCGCGAACCTTCCTTCTCTCCGTCATGTCTGTAGTTCCCTGTTCCTCCTCAATATGCGTATTTTCCTTTTCTTGATCTTGAAGCCAAAGAGGCTCCTCCCCACGGCTCCCATGGTAAACTAGGCTCAAGGCTTGCATCCCAAGCAGACCTAAACGCTCAAGAAAACCTGTAACCCTACCAATCCTTGACGGAGAAACATCCCTCTGAACAGTAGCTTCTTCCTTGGAGCCTCCCCACATTACACCTGTTCCACATCTCCGGCAGACGCTCTGACCACGCATAATCGGATACCCGCACCTTCCACATCGATAACCCGATCGCATACGGCCCTACCTCACAAAAGAATGACTATCTCGTCCTTCCTCAGAATATTCCTCTCCAACTCGCCTTATATTAGTATGAGCGATACCGGTCTAAGCGCCTAAGCTCAAAGATGCCATACGAGCCCTACTCGAATGAATAAGATGAAACTCATTTCTTTCTGAGGAAAACTGAAACCTCATAGCTATTACTGGCCAAACAGTCGGGACTACTTTCAGCCCTCTCTCAACCTAATGAAATTTATAGTCATTGAGTTGGTAGAGCTGTTTTCCGATGCATAGTTGGTGTGCTGACTGCGAGCATCTTCGATGCGTGAACGACCCTCATCCAGGCGCTTCTTGAATCACGAATACCGCAGGTGCATAGAGCGAGCTGAAAGGCTGGTCCACTCCATCGTACCAGACGAGAACTACATCTCAAACCCTGAGAAACTTGACAAATGGCTAACTAGCGGCAAACCAGACGAAGGTTCCCCATAGGAGTTGTTTTCCTATGCGTGAGTGTGCTGACTGCGAGTACCTTCGAACTGTAAACGATCCTCGATCATTCACGCCATTCTGCATCAAACATTGGAAGCAGGTCTTGCTCACAGGCATATGCCCAGAATTCAAGCACGCGGAACCCTTCCCATACATGGAGCTCAGCCCAAGCGAGAGGAAAGCCTACTGGGAATGGAAACAGAGGAAAATCAGAGACTACTCCAGCCTAGGCTTGTAATGACAAGAAGTAGCAGATGCGAGTTCACGCGGACTTAAGGTCCTAAAGCTGACTGCTTTATTTCTTGCGATGTGGACTTCTATTGTGAATGATCTCAATCTCAATAGCTCGAGTCTGGAGGAAACGCTGGATGGATAATGAGAAAGAGAAGAAGAAACTCGAAGAACTCACGAGCGACAAGTGGAAGCAATTCGAGCATCTGGAGCATCAGTTAGGAGTCTTGGATAATAAGGCGCTGGCAATAATCAGTCTTGACGGACTTATATTGGTCTTGACGTTATTCCTAGGAACGATTGCAATAGCTCGAATGAGTATTCTATTGAAACTTTGTCTTTTCTTAGGTCCAGTATTGCTGTTGTTCTCTGCCGGAACTTGTTGTGGAATCCTCAGAACCAGGTGGGCTCTATCGATAATGGCAGAAAGAAACTGCATTAATGATGGCTTTCTCGACATACTAAGACTAAGAGATCGAAAAACCGGATATCTTCACTTTTCCATCTGCCTCTTGTTAGCGGGCTTGGTTATCTACAGTATATCTATCTTCCTAGGAATTGGATTGATTTAACTATGTAGCTCTTGGAAGACGTAAAAATTAATGGCGCACATACTAGCGAGCCTACCAACAAGGTTGGTAGCCAGATACAAAGTCGGCCCGAACCTTCAAACTCCTTTACCTTTTGTTTTCATCCTTCGCAGCTGGGCTTGTATCCGCATCCAGGATAAGGTATTCGGCATGCTGGACTATCAGGTCCTGGCGGTTGAGTTCCACAGTTCTCGCACCGCGTCAGAGGGTCTCCTCCACCCTTTTGATTAAGGCTTCAAGCTCAGGGTCTCTTGTCTGCCTGTAGATCGGCTCGAACTTCTTGAGAGCTTGAGCCAATTGAACTCTAGTTTCATGTTTGAACTGGAGGTCTTGGGTTCTCTCAAGGATCCCCAGCAGCCTTTGCAGTTCTTCTCTTGCGACTACGAGCTCAGCCTTCTGGAATACGGCGATACTGACGTTTTGAGGATGAAGGATAGTCACATTGGTTTCATGGGGAAAGTATGTGGGTAGAGGAACTTGAGTTGAAGTAGCCTTAAGCCAATCTGAGAGAGCCTTCTCCACGGCTTCCTTCTGTTTCAAGCCGAGACGTGCGCAGCGCTGCTCAAATTCACATGCCAGTTTCTCAGGGAGCTCCACGTTCTTCTGCTTCTTCATGCCTATCTATTTCCTAGGTTCCTAGGTTCTACCTAGGTTCTTCAAAATCAGGTAAGAGGTAGAGGTATCTCCATCTCCAATGGAAATCAAGGTTCACGCCTTCTTCACTCGCTCCTTGAATTCTTCAGTTGCGAAGTAAACCCATTGGCAGGACTCCTGCTTTCGCTTTAGGACACCTTTGGCTAAGAGCATGGCGGCTCGGTCATTAGCGTGACCAAGACGGAGAACAAACAATCGCGTTGTCTTTGTTAGACAATTATTTGTTCTTAATGACTTTCAATATTTTCCAATAATTCCTGATTATTTCTCAATAGTCTTCTTCATATATTTTCTATGCACATTATTCTAGCCGACACGGTTCGACGGCGATTCCTGTCGAAGCGCTCTCTTGAACGCTGTAGACGCATAGCCTTTGCGTGATGCCAGCGGATTCATCCCGAGCCCCAATCAAGGGGAGGACTCTCAACAGTGAAGAATAGGCGTGAATTCTTCAGAGGTCGAAAATGTATTCGAGATATGAAGCTCAACGAGCTTAAACATGTCTTCGATTCAGCTTTCATAGATCGAGAGAGAGCTGAAGTCGTTTCAACGACTGAATCGAATCTCCTCGATGTAGTGCAAGGCGAGGTTCTCCGTACATCTCGATACGTGCGCCTATTCACCCTCAGCCCTATCCGGATGAAATCGAGATGACTATGCGTCAATGGAGGCGTCTAGCAGAGCTCTCAGTGGTCGTGCTTAACATCCTGCGAGAATACGGTCCTATGAGGACCAGTGAAATCGCAGCTATCCTTGAAGAGAAATATCGGGTACAAACCTCTTGGTTCCAGCTTGAGCGTATAATGAGCCTACTCAAGAGCAGAAGGCTAGTCACAAAAGAGTGGAAAAGAGACGATCGGAAGGTAATGCTCGTATTCTGGAAGATAATGAAGCTATGAATGCGTAGTCGCATCATATCATCTCTAGCCGCATCTGATCTATTCTGGTCTTCAAGCACGCCTTATACTGAATAATGTCGAAAGTGAAGAGAATGAAATTTACGACCAGGATGAATTATCGAGGCTACAGGGAAGTTGACGTCAAACTGATCTTTACAAAGCCACTTCTAGGAGGACACGTAGCCTCAGCGCCATACTGGCTTAACGGCAAGCCCTCTGATGAATTTGACGAAGTTCTACACAGAACTGACGACGGCAAGATAGTGATCCTTCGAGGCCAGTTCAGAGGGCTCATCAGAGAGATGGCGCGACTAGCTGATCTTCCTGAAACTCTAGAAAACTACGTATTCTGCAAGGACGCTGAAGTGCGCATCCCTCAAGGAAAATCGATTCTACAGGTAACGCTACCCGTGATCGCTCGGTTTAGGGGCGCAGGTCTGAAGAGACATGAAGCTTGCCCACCAGGATCTTGGACGAAAGCTTCATTCAAGATTCCAACTTCAGTCATCCCGGTAGAAAAATTTCTGGACGTTCTGAGGGCTGCTGGAGAGAGGA
>Ga0315307_1000262_pt1 | contig 22051 bp, 19 predicted proteins | sample TDP2_MG_FD_203079 | JGI IMG/M metagenome (GOLD analysis project Ga0315307, IMG submission 203079) | Freshwater sediment microbial communities from Lake Towuti, South Sulawesi, Indonesia - TDP2 | ecosystem: Environmental > Aquatic > Freshwater > Lake > Sediment | place: Indonesia: South Sulawesi...
AGGCCCGCTATCGGGGCCCCTCTAGCCCGCTCTTCTCCGCCCAGGACGTCAGCATCGCCGTCTCGGGCATTCGGCAGACGATCACCTCGACCGAGTTCTTCAACACCACGAGCGGCCGCCTGATCCGCGCTGAGTACGAGTTGGTGTTCACGACTGAGATCTCGGCCGCCGCGGCCGGCCAGCAGAGGGGTGGTAGTGTTGAGGCGCGGCTGCGCGTGAGTGTGCAGGGACGCTAGTGTGCCGTCTCAGAAGTGGCGTTACAGCATGAAGTGCGATCCCCAAGCTGCTTCGAGACGGCACACGGGCGCTCACGGCTCCGACGGCTGCCCAGAATCCGGGCGGCAGATACGCAGGGGCGCACCGTCACTGTAAAGGTATTTCGGCGACAGCACACTAGCCTGGGCCGCAAGACGGCCGGCCTGTGGCTCGCCGCTGCCTCCGCCGATCGGAGGCAGCGCCCTCGCCTCCGGCAAGGGAAACGATTCCCTGGGGCAGAAGAGTGGCCCCCGCTGCTGTTTGGCAGGAGGGCGAGCATGAAGGTGCTGGTGACCGGAGCCAGCGGAGGGCTTGGGCAGTTCGTGATTGCGGACCTGGAGGCGGCCGGTCACGACCTGGTGCTGATGTCCCGGAGGCGGCCGGCAGCGGCCGAGCGCTGGCCCTGGGTGGAAGGCGACATCAACTGCTTCGATGACTGCCTGCGGGCTACAGAGGGTGGGGTCCAGGCTATCCAGCACCTGGCCGCTCAGCCCTATCCCACGGATCACCCCGAGACGCGCAAGCAGGCCCAGGCCAAAGGCATTCCCTTCGACCAGACTATGCGCACCAACATCATGGGCACGTACTACCTGCTGGAGGCGGCGCTGGCCAGGCGAATCGGCACCTTCGTGATGACCGGGAGCAACTGCGCGCTGGGGCATGGGTTCCGGATCAGTGGCAGCGAGTTCCCCTATCGGTATCTCCCAGTGGACGAGGCACATCCCTCGGCGGTGGAGGATTCGTACTCCTACAGCAAGCTCGCTGGCGAGGACCTGCTGGCCGCGTACACGCGCGCTTACGGGATGAGGACTTACGCGCTTCGCTCGGCGGGGATCTGCCCGCCCGAACGGCGGGCGGCGATCGCCCGCAACGCGAGCCCGCAGACCGCGTGGGACCCCTGGCTATGGGCTTGGGTAGGCAGCGAGGACGTCGCCTCGGCGCACCGCCTGCTGATGGAGAAGGCGGAGGAGAGCCCGCCGCACGGCGTGTTCTTCTGCAACGCCGGCGACACCACCGCGCTCGAGCCGAGCCGCGAGCTGGTCGAGCGCCTCAAGCCGGAGCTCTCGCCCATCCTGAGGGAGCTGGAGGGACACGCCAGCTTCCTCTCCAACCGGAGGCTTCGGGAGACGGTGGGGTGGGAGCACCGCGCCTCCTGGCGCGACCTGCTCGGGCAAGCATGACCAAGGGACATGGATAGCATGAGCGATCCTAACGGACAGGCCTGGCCGCAATCGAGGCCGGTCGGCATGGGTGTCGTGGGAGCAGGCGCCATCGGCATTCGCGGCGCGCTGTCGCATCTCTCGCTGCCTGATGTGCACGACCGGGTGCGGGTGAGCGCGGTGTGTGATCCTGTGCCGGGTCGGGCGAAAGCGGCGGCCGAGAAGTACGGAGTCCCGCGCTGGTACGAGGAGTACGAGGGGCTGCTGGCCGATCCGACTGTTGACGCAGTGACCATCTGCTCGCCCATTGGGCTGCACTACGAGCAGGGCATAGCGGCCATCGAGGCCGGCAAGCACGTGCACTTCAATAAGACCATGGCCACCACGGTGGCCGAGTGCGATGACCTGATGGCGCGCGCCGCGGCGAAAGGCGTCCGGCTGGTCGCTTCGCCTGGGATGATGCTCTTTCCCCACAACCGCCGCATCAGGGAGCGCATCCTGGCCGGGGCCCTGGGCCGGCTGATCTGGGCTGCGGCTGGCGCATCAGTGGGCGACTACCATCTCGAGGAGGAGTTCCGCACCGGCGATGATGTCCTCACTCAGGTTGACCCGACCTGGTACTTCCGGAGGCCCGGCGGCGGGCCGCTGTACGATGTCACAGTCTACCCTCTACACAATCTCACGGGCATCCTGGGGCCGGCAAAGCGCGTGACCGCGCTCTCTGGGCTGGCGTTGCCGGAGCGCGAGTTCCGCGGCCAGACTATCGAGTGCGACATGGACGACAGCACGTTCATGCTGGTGGACTTCGGCGACTCGGTCTTCGCGGTGGTCTACGGGACGGTCTCCGGCTCAGTGGTGCAGGGGTTCCAGCCGAGCATCTTCGGCACCACGGGATCGGTGGTCGGAACCGAGCTGAACGGTGAGCAGATGCGGCACGAGGGCGACCACCAGCCTCACGTCATCGGCCAGCACGCGCAGATGCCGGAGTCGCACGTGTTCGAGGACATGATGCAGTTGGTGGACTGGGTGCGCGAAGGGACCCCCTCCATAGCCACGGCCGAGCACGCCCGGCACGTGATTGACATCATGGAGTCGGCCTATCGGGCGGCCGAGACACGGCAGACGCAAGAGTTGAGCACAACCTTCACACCGATGGCCGGCGGAGCGAGCTGACCGCGGCAGCAGCAAGCCCGCCGCAGCCGGCCTGCACCGGAGCGCCCTACGGACGTTCGCGGAATGAAGTAACATTGCGCGAACGTCTTTCTTCAGGCATTTCCTACGGATTCTCTTGCATCAGGGTAAGATCCCTGATGCAAGAGAATCTCTCAGAAGGGCTCCAGACGCTCTCCTGGGGAGTCTCTTGAATCATGGTCTCTCACCATGATTCAAGAGACTCTGTAGCTTTCTGATGAATGTCGCCCATTGCTTCGTTGGGCGACATTCATTAGAGCTTCGTCCGCTGCCTCACGATACTAAGCACCTGGTCTACCACCTGCTCGATGGTGAGGCCGCCGGTGTCCACGCGCACCGCGTCTGCGGCGGCGCGCAGGGGTGAGTGCTGGCGGCTCGAGTCCCGGTCATCGCGGGCCTTGATCTCGGCGAGCACACTGTCGAAGTCCCTGGTATAGCTGCGCTGCTCGAGTTCGAGATGGCGGCGGCGAGCGCGCTCCTCTGGTGGAGCGGCCAGGAAGACCTTCACCTCGGCGTCAGGGAGCACCACCGTCTGGATGTCCCGGCCCTCCATCACTACCCCACCCCGGCTGGCCATCGCTTGTTGGAGCGCGACCATGCGTTCGCGCACCTCGGGGATCCCAGAGAGTTGGGAGGCGAGCTGGCCGATCTCCGGGCTGCGGATCTCCCCGGTCACGTCCCAGTTGTTGACGAACACCTGGTTCTCGCCCTCCCCGCGCGGGACCAGCCTGATCTCGATCTGGTCCAGCAGCGCCACCGCCCTTCTCACGTCATTGGCGCTGATGCCGCGCTTGCTCGCGGCCCAGGCGAGGGCGCGGTACATCGCGCCCGAATCAACGTAGGTGTAGCCGAGCTTTGCGGCCACCAGGCGCGCGACCGTGCTCTTGCCGGCCGCCACCGGCCCGTCAATGGCGATGCAGGGCCGCCGCCTCACTGCCCGTAGACCTCTCTGGGATCGAAGAGGGGCTCGCCGACAACAACCAGCTTGCCCTCCTCCAGCTTGCGGTGGAAGCAAGCGCGATAGCCAGTGTGACAGGCGGCTCCGCCGATCTGCTCAATCTTCATCACCAGCGCGTCGCCGTCGCAGTCAACCCAGACTTCCTTGACGAGCTGGCTGCGTCCGGAGGTCTCGCCCTTCATCATGACGCGCCCCTGGCCCCGCCGGAACAGGTGCACTTTGCCCGTCTCCAAGGTCTTCTGCAGGGCCTCGCGGTTCATGTAGGCAAGGACCAGCACTTCCCCGCTCTGGTGATCCTGGAAGATCACAGAGATCAGATCCCTGTCGTCCCACTTGAGCGAATCGAGATCCACGGCGTCCTCCTACATCACGGTGACCACGATGCCGATGCTGGTGAAGAGACCGATGCTCATCCGCAGCGCTGCTCCGAGAATGTCCCCATTGCCACCCTGACAAGCTTCGAAGATAGGAGTAAGGTGCCGAAGCTGTCGTGCGGTGCCGAGACCTGGTCTGTCTGAGCTTCGCCCTTACTTCTTTGGGCGAAACTCGGCACGAAGAGCGGCTGGAACTGGACCTAGCCGCGCAGGTCAGTATAGCGAATCGCCAGGAACTTGAACAGCCAGCCCAGGCCTGGCCGGCCGCCTTGCCCACGCGGGAGGCGAGCAGCCACGAGAGGGTGTGCCTTCGGCCCCGGCATCAGTTGACTGTCACCATGATGCCGACCTTGGTAAAGAAGCCCGCTATCTGCCACAGGACGCCGCCCATCACATCACCCATGATCATGCCCAGGAAGAAGGGCCGAAACTGAACATAGCCGCGCAGGCCGGTGTACCGGATGGTGAGCAGCTTGAAGAGCCAGCCGAGAAAGAGCGAGAACCAGAGGTTCAGGCTTGCCCACGAGGTGGCCATCACGAAGCCCAGGGGATGGACCGGCCACCACACGAAGTTGAGCCTCAGCCAGGCCAGGGCGGCTACGATCACTCCGCCGGTGACCATCGAGAGGTATTGAAGGAGGGTTGGCTGCTCCGGGTTCTGGAGACGGGATCCGAGGGTCTCGAAGAAGCGGCGGGGGTGGTAGGCCAGCTCCACCACATTGGCCACCTGGATTGCTCCTGGCTTGTAGAAAGTGATCAGGAATACCGGCGCGGTCACCAGGAGCACGAAGAAGAGGGCCGTGGCGAGCAAGGGGGTCAAGCGGCGGGCCGACACTCCCGCCTGCTCGGACATGCGGAAGCCATTGAGCGCGGAGGGCATGAGGAACTCGCGTAGGTCGAAGGTGAGGGCGCAGTCCACGAAGGTGAGTATCGTCAGATTCGCCGGACCGACAGCATTGGTTCCGCCGAGCATCAGCAAGTAGTCGGTGGGCGCGAAGCTGAGGTGGATCATCAGCATCCCAGCCTCGGCGATGATGCGGGTCAGCACCAGGCAGATGGCGATGAACGAGAGGAGGAAGAAGAAGGTCATGGCCGGCGTCATGCCGGCGGCCAGCAGCCACACGAACTGTACCACCAGACTCAGCATGAGGCCCAGCATCGCCGGGCGATAGCCAATTGGCTCGCCCCGGTCATCAACCCTCGATCGGCGGGTGAAGGCATTCCGGAAGGCGTCCACGAAGGTGCCGCGCAGCAGCCAGAGGAAGATGCCGGCGAGCACCAGCAGGCTGCCCATCTGCTGCCGCTGGCCGATCTCAGAGATGACTCCGCCCCAGGCGCTGCTGCCCTCGTAGCCCAGCGCGCTGAGCACGATCGCCTGGATCTTGATGTACAACACCGAGCCCCAGAAGCCGGCCGCCACCTCCAGGGGGAGCAGGTAGCCGAAGCCGACGGCGGAGAAGAACAGCCCCAGGTAGACCGGCACTGTGGCGTCCCAGGGCCTGTCCGGGAGCTGCTGGTTGAGGTCCCAGAAAGTGGGGACCTGGGGGATCGCCGGCAGGTTCTGGTGGAGCCCGTTGATCACGTGGATCAGGAAGACAGCGCCAGCTCCCATCCAGACCAAGCGATTGCCGAAGAAGCTGGCCGACGGCCCACGCTCATCCGTCCGGATCACCTCCAACGGGAACTGGATGAGCGGGAAGGTGAGCCGCTCCCGGTCGGCCCACTGCTTCCGTACCAGGGATGCCAGGCAGACCATCATCAGCCACATGGCGGAGATCAAGATCAGCCAGTGGGAGAGCGCGTACCACCAGTCGCGCCAAGGGAGCCAACTGCCCTCCGGCAGCCCCTCCCAGAACCAGTTGGCCGCCTCCTGGTTGCTGACCGCGAGCCAGGTCGGGATGTAGTCGTAGAAGAGCTTCGCCCACTGGTTGCCGGCGGTGGCGTAGTAGAACGGAGTGGTGAGCACAGGCACGGTATAGCGGAGCAGGCCTGAGGAGGGGATGCCCGAGGTGATCATGATGATGATGTAGATCACCGCAAGCTCGCGGGGGTGGAGAAGAGGCCTACCTCTCAGCCGGTAGGTCGCCAGGCTGAGCAGCGAAAGCACCAGCAGCACCGCCACCGCACCGATGGGGAAGTGGTTGCCCGCGATGTAGGTGTTGCCGACGACATAGTCATTGTAGGGGGTGAGACAGGCCAGCCCGCCGGCCAGCAGGAACCCCAGTAACACGCTGCGCCAGGTGATGCCCCGCGCCCGCCGGTCGTCGGGCGAGCGAGTGGGTGCATGCGCCGCCGGGGTCTCTGCTCGTGTGAGGTCTGGGTCCATTGCTGCGCGGCCGGGCTGCTGCGGATGTGCTCGCCGCCGCTTTCTATGGCAGCGGGCCATGGTTTTCCTTCTGTAGGCCGCCTCGCCGACCCTCTGGCGGCCCAGGGCGGCCGCTCCCTCAGCGGCGGCCAACTGGCGCGGCGGGGCGGGGCCGCCAGCCAGTCGGCCCCGCCCACTCAGGGCTCCAGGTCTCGCGCACTCGGGCTTGGTGCGGCAGCAGCGCGCGTTAGAACACGCGCACCAGCTTCACAGCGACCCGGCGAGTGAACTGCTCTGCGTTCGGATCACCGATGATCATCCACGCGTCCGTCCCCTGGCGTACCTTCTGTCGGTAGGCCAGATACCAGTTCGCCCCCTCCTCCCGGTGGACCAATCGGGCGCTCACCGCCTTCTCCCAGGTGATGTCGTAGTTGAGGGTGAGCACATACTGACGGCGCGAAGAGGGCGGCGTCGGCTGACCCTGCTCATCGAGGCGGCTGGCGGAGACGTGCTCGGCGCGCGCCTGGAGAGACAAGCGCTCGCCCAGTTGGGTAGCCTGGCTGATGGAGACGTACCGGTAGGGGTGCTCGAGTCGCCGACCATAGCTGAAGCCGACGTCACCGGCCCGGTAGATATCGCGGTTGCACCACTCGCCCCCGATGGAGAGGGTGTGCTCAGCAAAGCCGTCCCGAGAGCCGGCGCCGAGGTCCACTATTAGAGCTTTCTGGTCGCGCCGGTTCAGGAAGTGTCCCAGGCCCGCGTTCCACCGCCGGCCGGTCTGGGCCGCGCCTTTCTCCACATGCCCGAACCAGACTCGCTCCAGCATCGTCCCGGCCTGATAGCGGCTACGGTGGCCAAGGTTGACCCAGGCCAGGTGCCGACCGGTCTCCGGCACGTAGCCAAGAGCTGGGCTGAAGTCGGCGTCCGTATCCTCATAGCCGCAGTCCCAGCTCCAGCCAGTCTGCCGGTCTCGACGCCAGCCGCCCCCGACATGCCTGCCATCTCCGCCTGGCCCCTCTGTCCGGCTGCCCTGCCAGCTCACCCAGTAGCCGCTCTCTCCGTCCGGCTTCGGAAAGCGCTCGCCGGTGGCCACATCGTAGGCCAGGTTCCGCGGCTCGTCAGAGGTCGCATGGTGCACCAGCGATCCGCTCAGATACCGGAACGGCGTCAGATTGTACTGGTAGCCCAGCACTGCATTGCCGGCCTCGCCGAAGCCCACCGTGGCGAGCGCGCCGATCCGGTGCCGGCCCGTCTCCCCGAAGAGCTTCACCCCCGCGTCGAAGTCCGGGATGCGCCGGCTGTAGAAGATCCGCTGGTAGGGGTGGTAGCCGCTGCCTTCGAGGAAGAAGGGCCGGTACTCTGGCAGGTAGCGCTCTACATAGGTGAAGTCTATCGTCTCCACCACATCCTCGATATTCCGGAAGTCCGGGTTGTAGCAGAACATGCCCTGAAGCCCGCTCGGGAACCGGTGCTTGATGTCCAGGCCCGCAGTCACATCCCGCTGACCCGCCTTCCCGAACTCGGCCAGCGCGTACGGCATGATCGCCGGGCCGAGCTTCGGCGGAGGCAGCTCGAGGCCGGTCCAGGCCGCCTCCCGCGTCAGCTCGAAGCCAGGCCCGATGCTGGGCCAGACGCTCCAGTCGTCCTCTCGGGCGAGGCGGCGGATGAGCACGAAGCCGAAGGTGGATTGCCCCCGGGGATAGCGGAAGATGCTGAAGGGAAGCGCCATCTCCGCCTGCCAGCCATCTGCCACGCGGGTTGCCGCCGCCCGCCAGTCGCCCCGCCACTCGATCTTGGCGGCGCCGCCGCCGGGGATGCTGTCCAACTGCGTGCCGCCGGCCGAGACATCGAACCAGTAGGGGCTCTGCTTGTCGAAGTCCACGTCGAGGTCAACGCCCACCCAGTCATCCGCCTTCAGCGAACCGCCCCGCTTCTTCTGCTGGGCCACAATGCGGTTGGGCTGGGAGTCGTGGCAGTACCAGGCAACGTAGATGTTCTCCCGGTCGTAGCAGATCCAGGCCTCGGTCGGCTCGTACTCGGGGGCGGCGTTCTCCATCCGCCAGAAGCCCACCAGGTGAGTCGCGACCTGCCAGCAAGCGTCATCAAGCCGGCCGTCAATCTTCGGCGGCTGCTCCACCCTCACGGCGGGAACTGTGGGCGCGACTGGCGGCCGCAGGGCGACCTCTGCCGCTCGGGCCGGCGGGCCCATCAGGCACACCACGACCCCGGCGGCGCAGGCGACGACGGCCCGCGTCGAGATCGCGCCCGGTCGCCGCAGCCTGGCAGCGCAGGCTCGTGGTCTGGGCACTCGTTCAGCGACGGCTCTCTCTGCTGCGAGTGTGCTCGGCATGGCGCTCCTCTCTCGAGGAAGAAACAAGAGACCACAGGCTGGTTCGGTTTGCCTGTGGTCTCGCGGCTTGCTCTTCTTGAGCTAGGCGATCAGGTCATCATCCGAAACCACCAGGCAGCAGATGGAGGACGCGGGCATGGAGGTATGCCCACGCCCGATCCGGGTTGACGATGGCGTTCATCTGGCTGCCGCGAGTGGTCATCTCGGCCAGATAGTAGCAGTTGCCGGCTCGGCGGTCAAGCGATTACTGCCCAAGAGCGTGACCGCCCAGGTGGGTGGCGCAGCAGCCTGTGGGAGCCTCGTCCTCGAGGCGACCAGCGCCTACCACAGGCTGTCGCGCGGAGGACCGGATGGCTAGATCGGGACGGCGACCGTGGCTAGGCCCGCCGGAGGCAGGCCGCTGGCTAGGCCTGCGCCGGCTAGGCCCGAGGGCCGCCGTGGCGGGCAAAGCCCTAGCCACCGCCATGGCGGTCGCCTCTGGCGAGCTAGCCACATCCCGGCTTCGCCTACCGACGTTCGCGCAATGAAGTAACATTGCGCGAACGTCTTTCTTCAGGCATTTCCTGGCTTTCTGATGAACGTCGCCCATTACTTTGTTGGGCGACATTCATTAGGGACCACGGCGGCCCGAAGGGCTGGGCCGCTCCCAGAGGCCGGAGCGCACCGGGCCGCCAGAGAGGGCGCGGTGGGGAAGCTGCCGTAGTGGTGTGCATGTCGCGAGGCGGTTAGTCCACCCGGGAGGGGAGGAGGGTCATGAAGATCGTGGTGATCGGAGCGGGGAGTGCAGACTTTGGCACTGGCAATCTGGCGGCCTTGATGCGCTGCGGGAGGCTGCACGGCGCCGAGCTGGCCCTGGTGGACATCAACCAGGAGCATCTGTGCCTCATCGAGGGGCTGGCGAGGCGGTTCAACGAGGAGTGGGCGAGCGGCATCAAGATCACCGCCACGACGGACCGCCGGGCCGTGCTGGGCGGAGCGAACTTCGTGGTGGTGTCAGTGGCGGTGGACCGGGAGGAGCGGTGGCGGCTGGACTTCGAGGTCAGTCTGCCGCTCGGGCTGCGTCAACCCTATGCCGAGAACGGCGGCCCCGGCGGGATGGCCCACTCCCTACGCAACATCCCGATCCTGATGGGCATCGCGCGCGATATGGAGGAGCTGTGTCCGGACGCGTGGATGCTCAGCTACACCAATCCCGTCCCGCGGATGGCGCGGGCGGTCAACCATTTCAGCTCGGTCAAGATGGTTGGGCTGTGCCCGGGAATCTACATCGCTGAATCCCAGGTCGGGCAGTTGCTCCAACGACCGGTGCGCGACATCCGCATCGTGGGCGCGGGGCTGAACCACTTTGGCTGGGTGCTCGATGTCCGCGACGCCGCGACCGGCGAGGACCTCTACCCGGCCCTGCGCGAGGCGGCGAGGAGAGCAGAACCGTCGTGGGCCCCGCTTACGCGGGCACTGCTGGAACGGACCGGCTACTTCCCCTACCCCGGCGACAATCACGTCGCCGAGTACCTCAACCTCTGCCATCACCCCGAGCGGAAGCCGTGGGAGAAGTGGGGGCTGCACCAGTACGGCTACGAGCAGCATGCCGCCGGCCGGGAATCGCTCTGGGCCCGCATCCGGCAGGTGGTGGAGGAGGCCGCGGCTCTGGACTTGATTGGTGAGAGCGCGGAGCAGGAGATGACTATCCCCCTTATCCTCGGCCTGGGGTTCGGTGAGCAGGTGTTCGTGCCCGCGGTGAACCTGCCGAACCGGGGCTATGTTACCAACCTCCAGCCGGAAGGCATCGTGGAAGTGCCCGCGCTGGTCAATGGCCACGGCGTCCACGGCGGGGTGATCGGCGACTTGCCTGAACCGATCGCCGGGTGGTGCAACTTGCAGATCTCCATCTGCAACCTGGCGGCCGAAGCGGGAGTCACGGGGTCTCGACAGAAAGCCTTGCAGGCGCTCCTGCTCGATCCTATGATCAACGACATCCACCAGGCGGAGGAGATCCTGGAGGCCTACCTGAAGGTGCACGCGGCCTACCTGCCGCAGTTCGGCACGTAGGGGCGGGCAGACGGGGAAGTGCGAGCGGCGGGAGTAGGCGGCTCAGGCTGGCGTGGGGACCGGGCGGACTGGCAGGCCTTGCTCAGCCAGATACCTCTTGATGTCCGCGATCGGGTGCATGGACGCCTCCGCGAAGTGCGCCACGCTCGCGATCAGCGCTGCTTCCGCGCGCCCCTCCTTCAGCGCCTGGCGGATGTGCTCGGCCGCCCCCGCCCCGCCTGAGGCGACGACCGGGATGCGGACCGCATCTGCGATGGTGCGCGTCAGCTCCAGATCATAGCCTTGCATGGTGCCATCGGCGTCCATGCTGTTGAGGACGATCTCCCCGGCGCCCAGGCTCTCTCCCCTCACCGCCCACTCGAGCGCATCCACGCCGGTCGCGACCCGACCGCCGTTGATATAGCATTCCCACCCGGGCCTTCCCGACGGCGTACCCCTGATGCGCTTGACGTCCAGCGCCAGCACCACGCACTGCGAGCCGAACCGCTCTGCCGCCTCCGTGATCAGCTCGGGACGCTTCAGCGCGCCGCTGTTCACGCTCACTTTGTCTGCCCCGGTCTTGAGCACCGAGCGGAAGTCGTCAACGGTACGGATGCCACCGCCGACGGTGTACGGAATGAAGATCTTCTCCGCGGTACGGACGGCTACGTCGAGCACGAACTCCCGGCCCTCGTGGGAGGCGCTGATGTCGTAGAAGACCAGTTCGTCCGCGCCCTCGTCATTGTACCTCTCGGCGAGTTCAACCGGGTCGCCGGCGTCCCGATGGTCGAAGAACTTGATGCCTTTGACCACTCGCCCGCGATCCACATCCAGACAGCAGATGATCCGCTTCGCTAGCATGCGGCCTCCAGTGCCTCCCCCAAGGTCAGGTGCCCAGTGTAGAGCGCGGTGCCGATGATCGCTCCCGCGGCCCCGGCCTCCTTGACCGCGCGGACATGCTCTGCGCTGGCGATGCCGCCAGAAGCGATGATCGAAGCCTCCACGCTCTCCACCATCTCGCGCAGCGCGGCGACGTTTGGGCCTTGCAGCATGCCGTCTCTGCCAATGTCCGTGAAGATGATGCAGCGGACACCCAGTCCCGCCATCTGGCGAGCCAGGTCTGTGGCCGCGATCTGACTGGTCTCCAGCCAGCCGCGCACGGCGACGCGACCGTCTCGCGCGTCTATCCCCGCGATCACCGCATCTCCCAGGGCCCCCACCATGTCGCGCGCCGCCTCAGGCGAGAGCGCGGCCGTGCCGAGGATTGCCCACCTCACCCCCAGGTCCAGCGCACGACGTGCCACGGCCTCGTTGCGAATGCCGCCGCCAAGCTCCACGGGGATCCGCACCGCGCGGACGATCTCGCGCACCGCCTCCCAGTTGCGCGGTTCTCCTTCGCGCGCGCCATCCAGATCCACGACGTGGAGGCGCCGCGCCCCCTGCTGCTGCCAGTGCAGGGCCATCGCCGCGGGGTCATCGCTGAACACTGTCTCCCGGTCATAGCAGCCCTGCACCAGTCGCACGCACTTGCCACCTCTCAGGTCAACCGCGGGGATGATCTCCATCACTCACGCCCTCCGGCGTGTGCGCGCACCAGCGCCACGAAGCCGCTCAGCATCTTGAGGCCCACACTGCCGCTCTTCTCCGGGTGGAACTGACAGGCGAAGGTGTTCCCCTTGGCGATGGCCGAGGTGAACTCGATGCCGTGATCGGTCGTGATCGCGGTCCACTCCGCCTCATCGGGCAAGCAGTAGTAGGAATGGACGAAGTAGGCCATGGCAGCCTTGGGCAAGCCCGCGAGCACCGGGTGCGGCCTGACCACCTGGAGCCGGTTCCAGCCCATGTGAGGCACCTTCAGCCCCGGAGAGTCAGCATGTGGCTCATAGGCCGGCCCGGCGAACCTCACCACCCGGCCGGGGACGATGCCGAGCCCCGCAACGGGCCCGAACTCTTCACTCTCGGTGAAGAGCAACTGAAGGCCGAGGCATATGCCAAGGAAGGGCCGCCCGGCTGCGAGCCAGTCCCTGACCAGCGCGTCGAATCCATCTCTTCTCAATCGCTGCACGGCCTGGCCGAAGGCGCCCACTCCGGGCAGCACCAGCCCCGCTCCGCCCTCCGCGCCCCGCGCGGAGGTGGCAATCGCCGCCTCTGCTCCCACGTGCTCGAGGGCCTTCTGCACACTGCGCAGATTGCCCATGCCATAGTCTATGATCGCGATCCTCGGCTGCATGACTCTCTCGATCGGCATGCTCGACTTGGTCTCGCACGGGGCGCCACCTTCGTTGCGCCCATGGCGACAACGGCGCAGTGCACACCTCTCTACGGTGTGGCTCTGCGCCAGCGCGCCTGCCCCTCGAAGTAGGCATCTCCGCCGTGGCAGTCGTTGACGACGATCGCCGGGAAATCCTCGACGTGAAGACGACGAAGCGCCTCCGTGCCAAGGTCCTCATAGGCGATCACCTCGACCACCTTGATGCACCGGGCCAGCAGTGCGCCGGCCCCGCCAATGGCACCGAAGTACACAGCCCTGTGCTGCTGCAGCGCGGCTCGCACCTCGGCAGACCGCGGCCCCTTGCCAATCGTGCCCTTCAGGCCTCTCGCCAGCAGGGCAGGGGTGTAGCGGTCCATTCTGCTGGCGGTGGTGGGGCCGGCCGCCCCGATGATCCGACCGGGCGGAGCCGGCGAAGGGCCCACGTAGTAGATGATCTGCCCGGTGGGATCAAACGGCAACTCCTCCTCTCGCGCCAGAGCTGCGTGTATCCGCTGATGGGCCGCGTCGCGCGCACCATAGATGATGCCGCTGATGAGCACCTCCTGACCGGCGCGGAGGGGCATCACCACGTCGTCGCTCAGCGGTGTCGTCAGGCGGATCGCCTGGCCGGCAGGGCAGCAGTTAGACATCTTTTCATCCCGGACAAGAGACAAGCTCGCCGCCGATCTCTCAGCTCCATTCGTGCGAGGCGTGCCTTGCCGCGTGGCACTGGAGGTTGACCGCCACCGGCAGGCTGGCGATATGGCAGGGCCAGGTCTCGACGTTGACGGCCAGCGCGGTGGTTCTGCCACCCACGCCCATGGGGCCTATCCCAGTCGCGTTCAGCAGCTCCAGCAGTTCCGACTCCAGGGCGGCCGCCAGAGGATCAGGGTTACGCTGACTCAGGGGGCGGAGAAGCGCCTTCTTGGCGATCAGCGCGCACTGCTCGAAGCTCCCACCCAGTCCGACGCCCACCACCACGGGCGGGCAGGCGCTTGCTCCCGCTCGCTGGACCGACTCCACCACGAACCGCCTTACCGACTCAGTACCATCGGCCGGCACCATCATCCGCAGGCGGCTCATATTCTCTGAGCCCGCGCCCTTGGCCGTGACCGTGATGGTCAGCCGCTCCCCTGGCACCAACTCCGTGTGGATCACCGGCGGTGTGTTGTCGCCGGTGTTCCGGCGATCGAGAGGGCTGATCACGAGCGAACTGCGGAGGTAGCCTTTCCCATACCCTTCCCGGACGCCCTCAGTGATCGCGCCCCGGAGGCTGCCCCCAATGATCCGCACCTCCTGCCCGAGCTCGACGAACACGACGGCGATGCCGGTGTCCTGGCAGGCGGGAAGGTGCTCCTCTGCGGCGAGGGCGGCGTTCTCCAGCAACCGGGACAAGATGCCGCGGCCAATCGGTGATTCCTCTTGCTCGCGAGCGGCCTCCAGGGCCGCGATGAGATCGGGAGGAAGCACAGTACACGCCCGGATGCAGAGGTTTGCCACCCGGGCGCTGATGTCCGTCGCAGCAATCTCCTTCACTGCCCCGCGCCTCTAACGCCCTTCGAGCATGGGACCAACGTGCCTGGGACTTGCGGTAGGCTCCAGCACCAGTCTGCCTGAGTCTAGACCACCGAAGTAAGGGCGAGACTCGGCGGGCTCGTCGGGAAGGCTCAGCAAGTCCGGCCTCCCATGCATTATAGCACGTGTTGGCAGGAGTCCTGGTCGAGCCGCGACAAAGCCGGCCGGAGCGCGGCGGCGGTCACCCCCGCCCCATACCACTCCAGGCGGCGGCGCTCATGGCCCCACACCGTCAGGCGCATCCCCAGGCGGGTCAGGAGCCGCCGCTTCGCCTCCAGGGGTAGCGCATCCAGGGCCCCCGCCAGGCGGAGCGCCTCGGCGGTGCTTTCCACGGCGACTTGGCGCTCCTCGTCGTCTTTCGCCAACCGCTCCAGGCGGGCCCGCCGCTCCTCGAGCTCCGCCTCCTGCGGCTCAATCTCGGCCCGGCTCTGCTCGTACTCCTCCAGGGTGTAGACCTTCCGCTCGTAGGCCACCCGCGCCCGGCCCAGGCGCATCCGCAGCCCCTTGAGGTCGCCGTAGATCTGCTTGAGCTGCTCCCGCCACTCGGCGAAGTGCCGGCGCTTCGTCTCCCTCGCCGCGGCCTGGATCTGCGCCGGATCCCGAGCCAGCTCCATCACGTAGCCCCACACCAGGTCGTCGAGCTCCTGGGTGCGGATGTGCCGCTGGGGGCAGTGGTTCAGGCGACTGCGGATGGCCCGATTGCAGCCGTAGTAGGTGTAGCTCCGGTCTGACCTGGCGTGGACTACTCGGGTGGTCATGCCGCCCCCGCAGTAGCCGCAGCGGATCATCCCGCAGAGCAGGAATCGACGCTTCACCCACGGGTGCTGGTTCTTGCGATGGATCTCCGCGATCATGGCGGTCATCGCCCAGGTCTCCGCGTCCACCAGGGCATAGGCCGGCTCAGTCATCAGCCGATCATGGCTGTCCCGGAGGGGCTTGCCGTCCTGATCCCTGATGATGCGGCAGGGCCCATACTCGGGGCGCACTGGCACGCCGGGCGCGGTTTCCCACCCTTCTCCCTTGTAACGGGGGTTGGCGAAGATGCGACGCACCAGACTGCCGAACCAGGGTCCTGTCCCTCTGGGCCTGCTTCGCCCCCGCGCCGGGATTCCGCGGCGATTGAGCTGATCTGCGATCGCCTCGCAGGAGAGCTGTTCGCTGGCCCCGATCCGGAAGACCTCTCGCACGGTCGCCGCCTCGGCCTCATCGATCACCGGGGCCTTCAGCTCCCGGTTCCAGATGTAGCCGTAGAGATGGACCGCGCAGGCCCATCGGCCCTCCCGCGCCCGACCTTCCTGACCTCTCTTCATGGCCGCCTGCATCGCCCGTTTCCAATGGGCGTCGGCCACCGATTGGAAGCCATAGAGGGTCTGATGGGTATCGTTCGTGAAGTCGTACTCCTGACTCAGGGTCACCAGGTTGGCGCGGCAGCGCTTGAGATCCCGCACAATGAGCTGCCCCACGAGCTCATCCCGGGCGAGCCGACTCTGGTCATAGACCAGCAGCGCCGACACGCCGCCCTCCTTCACTCGGCCCAGCACCGCCATGATCCCGGGCCGCTTCTCCAGCGCTTCGGCCGAGAATACATCCCCCCAACACCCCTCGATGGCGCAGGCCTCGGGCGGCTCAATGAGCTGATAGCCCCGGTCCTCGGCCAGCCGGCGCAGGGCCCGGGCCTGCTCGGCCAGCGACACCTTGTCGGGCCCGGCCTGCTTCTCCGTGCTGACTCGCACGTAGGCGATCACCTGCTGCGGCATAGCATCTCCTTCCCCTGGGGCCGGGGGGCCGGCGGGCGAGGGGGGACCCGTGACCGGCCCGCTCCGGCCCGAGGTGATCGTGCCTCGCGTCGGGGCCATCAGAAGGGCCCCGGCGCCGGCAGCGGTATGGCTGGGAACCCTGACCGCGGGCGCGCGGAGCCCAATGAGAACTCGGCACTCGGTTGTCTGCGGGGATCCGCTGCCGCTCGGGCCAGGACTCCCGGGCGCATTCTAGGCCGGTGGCGCGCGGGATGTCAAGGCCCCAGGGCGGGAATGCGGGGAACACCAGCGCGAAACCCCGACTCGTGAGAGCTGGTCGATGAAAAGCCCGGCCGGCGCCGCCCGCGCCCAGCCCCTGATCTGCAGCGGATCGCCCTTGGTTCACTCGGCCCAGGGCGGGAGGATCTCATCCCTTCGGAAGAGCCACCAGAGCAGTCTCCACACGGCTCGCTCCAGCCACCTTCGCATGTCCTTGTCCTCGGCCCCTCGCCGAAGCCCCTAATGGGTCATGCCTGGAATCGAGCGGGAATCCCAGGCCCCTTTACCCCATCCCGAGTTTGAAGCGCCCCTTGTAGGGCATCGTCGTGCGCCGTTTTCGGCCCGAAAGCGGAAGAGCCAGGAAATCCCTGGCTTTCCGCCCCTCGCGGTCTGTCGTGATCTAGCTGTTCAGCGCCTCTCAGCGCCCCAGGCGGCCTCATTCCTCGAGCGCTGGATCAGAACGGGGCTGCAGCCGCGCCGTCGGCCCGCGCCGGATGCGGCGGAGGTGAGGGGGGAGCTGCTCGCCGGCCCTGATGAGAAAGAGGGTGCCACCGTCTCCTGGATATGGCAGCCGGTGGTCATGGTCCATGTGCATGATCGCCGGGGGGATGCCATCCGGGAAGGCCTCACACACTAATCCTTCCGGCCCTTCATCGAGCCGCGCGCAATACCAGCAGAGGGGCGGCGGTCCGGTCATCGTTCGATGCTCACCGCGCGGGCGGCTGCCGTTCTTTGCCCGCATCAGTTGCTCGATCCTGGGCCGGTGGAGCCGGCCGTCTGCCAGATCCATTGCGCCAGCTTCGCCGCGTCCTTCCGGGACAGGGCCACGGCGGCGCGGATGTCATCGGGCTCGGCCTCCTCTGCTGCAGTCAGGGCCGAGAAGAGAAGGCCGATATCGCCTGTCAGTGTGTTCTCGAGCACAGTCACCATCACGCTCTCGGCCCCTCCGGGCGGCGTGTCCCTGCCCATGTATCGCCCTACCATCAACTCTCCGGTCATCCCGCACCTCCCGTGAAGTCAGCTGCTCTCTCTTCCGGGGCGATCTCCGGGCGAGCCGGCTAGCCCTGGCCTCCCCGGTATCTGAGCCAGGCCGCCTTCGTGTGCTCGCGGTGCCTGGGGTCGAGTCGCGTCCTCGCCTGGCTCATGGTCCATCCGATTGCCCTGCAGATCTCCCGCCACGACGCGCCCTTCTGGCGCAGCCGCCGGGCGCGGCGCAGCGCCTGCTGCGCCTCATGGTCCTCCACCAGCCGGCCCTCGCGGTCTCGGCGCTTCCCGAAGGGGGGCCGGCCCAGGTAGCGCCCTGTCGCCTTGACGTGAGAGAGCGCCGCTCGAGTCCGCTCGCTGGCCAGCTCCCGCTCCATCTGCGCCAGCACTGCCAGGATCCCGAGGAAGGCCTTGCCCATGGCGGTAGTGGCGTCCAGGTTCTCGGCAATGCTCACCAGGCTGGCGCCATTGCCGGTGAAGGTCTCCTCGACCAGGGCGAAAATGTCCCGCACCGATCGGGAGAGGCGGTCCAACTTCACCACCACCAGGGCCTTGGCGCGGCGCTCCTCGAGCCCGGCCAGCGCCCGCTGCAGCCCGGGCCGATGGAGGCTCTTGCCGGAGATCCCCTGGTCGGCGAAGATCTCCACCAGCTGCCAGCGCCGCGCCCTGCAGTAGGCCTTGATCTGCGCCCGCTGCGCCGCCAGGCTCACCCCATCCCGCGCCTGGTCCTCGTGGCTCACCCGCACGTAGCCGATCGCTCTCATGCTCCCGCCCCTTGTCAGTAGCCGGTCGTCTGCTGACAAGGATACTCGCCCGTGGCTGCCTGTCAAGCGTTGGTGAGCCAAATAGGGGCGGAAGAGGAGACCGTAAGGGGGAGCAGATCCAGGGGGGCGGGCGCCCCTGCTCGGGGCCGCACCTGAGTCAGGGCGGCCCGCCCCACCAAGGGGTGAATGAGCCCGCTAGAGGCCCTACAAGGGGCAGTTCTCCGGCAAGGCTACCCACCCCCCTGTTGGCGGCGAAGCCCGCCCTGTGGGGCGAATGTGCGCCCTTTCCCCCGCCTTGTGGGGGCCAGGGCCGCTTTCAGGGTGCGCCGGGGGCCTTGGTGGCCAGGGTGGCGAGCAGGTTGGCCTTCACTCGGTGGGGCTGAGCCGCGCCCATGGCCTCGAGCATCGCCTCGGCCAACAGCGCCACGGCGCGCACCCATTGGGGCTCGCTGCGCGCATGGAAGAGCGCGTTGATGAGCGCCTGCAGCGCCTCCACGGCCCGGGCTAAGGAGGCCTTCAGCTCACCGGGTGGCCCCGAGCCTGTGGCTGCCAGGTGTGCCATCCGCGCTAGGCCGCCTCGGCGCCGCCACTCCTGCCGGTGCTCCTGCAGATCGGGGTCGTGCCAGACGCACCACGCGGAGCCCGGCCGGGGCCGGCCGCGGCAGGCGGCCCCGCTCCGAGTCGAACCTGGACACCTCATGCTAGCTCGCCTCCCGCAGAAATGTTGGCCGGCTATGTGTTGGCCGAGTCTTGGCCAGCAGACTGCCTGCTAGCTTTGCGGGTGCCGAGCTGGCTGCCTCTTCGTGGCCCCCCGGAGTGAACAGGGATGGCCCACGCGATGAGGTCCCCGCAGGTGGGCCATCCCCGGGAAGCGGCGGCCACCCTGGGTGGGCCCGCCCCAGGCAAGCCGAAGGAGCATGGGGCTCAGCGCCAAGGCTGGCGCCGCCGGGGTATTTGGCGAACATCTACGCCGGCCTGGGCGAGGAGTTTCATGTCGCCCTCAGTCGCGACGCCCCAGTGATAGCGCTGAGCCGCGGCCTTGACCTCGGCCTCCACGTGCGCCTGTTCAGCCCTTTCGAGTCGGGCTTGCCGCTCTCGCTCGAACTGGAGGCGGCCTTGCCCGTCGCGGATGATGCCGTCCTGCTGGCCAATGAGGGCCTGGAGCACAGTGGCCCGGCGAGAGGGTTCAAGGTCGAGCCGCTGCCGAAGCTCGGCGCGGCGCTGCTCTCGCTGGGCCGGGAAGGCATCCGCCATCATCTCCGCCTCAGCGTCGAGGGCGGCCAACTCGGCCCGCTCGCCCTGTATGGCCAGTTCTTCCTCGCGCGCATCGAGCGCCTCGTTATGCGCCGCCAGGTTGAGCTGCGCGCCGGCGCGCTTGTGCTCGGCCGCTCTGATTGCCTGGGTCAGATTGTGGATCTCCACGGCGACCTCCCGCACCTGGTCGGGGTGAGGCCGGGGCGGCAGGCCGGTCGAGTCGTACCCCTGCGGGGCGCGCACAACCACGTCCCCGCGTGTGTAGACTGGACTCCCATCGTCATACAGCTCGGTCAGGTTCATCGAACGTTCTCCTCGGCCCGCCAGCTCTTCGCTCCTGACTGCTACCGTCCGATCGCCACCCATTCGACATCGACTGCCACGGTGGCGGCGATGAGGGTGCAGTCGCTGGCGCCGGTGGGCTTCCAGCAGTAGAGGTTGATCTGCCCAGCGGCCGCGCCGAACGCCCACGTGGCCAGGGCCACCTCGAGCCCGGGAGCGGTGGACCGCTTGATGGAGATGATCACGTCCTCCACCTCGGCCAGTTCCGTCTCGAGGTTGGTGACCGAGCCGGTGACCGCGGTCACCCCCCGGGCGATCTTGCAGTTGTCATGACATTCCTGAATCAGACGAGCGACTCTCATCTGTCATCTCCTTGCTTCATCATCGAACTTGCCCTGCCTTAGCGCCGGCGCTCATCCGATCACGTAGGTCTCCAGCGCAGTCTGTCCACCATCCCGGGCCAACCATTGTTGGGCTTGATTACATCTCGCAGCGCGCCGCCGGTCGGGTCAAAGGCCCCCTCCGAGTCATCCACCTCGATGAAGGCGCCTCCCATGCCTCCGCGCAGGGAGCGTTCGACTGAGGCGCCGACCACGTAGGGGGTGAGATCATAGGGGTCGGGCGTGCCGCCCCAGTCGGCCACCTTCACCTGCAGCAGAGGAGCACTCACCTCTTTCTGCATACGAGCATCATATTCAGATCCGAGGGATCTCATGAGCGCATCCCCTAGGCGACCAGCAGCCGCCGCTCGAGGGATCGGCCGAGGGCCTCGCTGAGGCGATCGGCCAGCCGCTGGATGCTCAGCGAGTCCATGCTCGCCGGGTCCAAGTTGACCTGCACCGCGCCAGCTTCCAGGGTCACGCCCATGGCGGCGCCGCCTCGCTCAAGAGGGACCACCGCCTCGGGGCCGGCCTCGGCTAGGACTGCGATCGTCGGGCGGGTGATGATGCCCCCGTGCTGCAGGAAGGGGATGATCATCAGCCACCAGGGCGGGCGGCCCCCCTCTCCTCCCCCTCCCTCGGGCATGGGCAACCTGGCCATCCGCGCCACCCAGTCGGCCACCAGCTGGGCGAGCATCTCCACGAAGATGCGGCGCAGGGCGTCACAGAACTGGGCCCACCAGTCCTGGAACTTGCCGCCATAGACCATCCACTGGGCGATGGTCTCCCCGAAGGCGTCGGCCATGCTCCGCGCTAGCTGCTGCACGCGCGCCTTTGCCTCACTGACAGTCTCCTCTACGTCGGCGCGGAACTTCTCGAAGGCGGCCGCCAGGTTGATGCCGATCACATAGCTGAGCACCTCGAGCTGCTTGGCGAACGCGTCCACCGCGGCCTCCGACGCGAACACTCGATCGGTGAACTGCTGGAACTCGCGATCCCATTCGCTGATCGCCTGGGCGCCGACCAGCCCCATGGTGGGGATGGTGGCGGCGAAGGCCAGGTTCGCCTCGGCCTGGCGGCGCAGCGCCTCCGCGGCCTTGGTAGAGGCGGTGATCATCACGTCGATCGGGCCGGCCCAGCCGGTGAGGAGCGCGGTGCTCGTCTCCTGCAACTGCCGCATGCCCTCTCGGATCTGGGCCGCGAACTCGCCGTAGACGGCCTTCCCGGTCTCCCGGAAGCGGGCCGCCCACCTCGGCCACTCCCGCTGCGCCCAAGTCAGGTAATCGCGCTCCGCCTTTCGATACTCTTCCTCGGTCTCCGCCAATCGGAGTGCTGTCTCGAGCCGATCCCGCTCGGCCTGCGCGAGCTCAAGGGCAGTGACCTTCTGCTGCTTGGCCGCCGCCAGGGCCGCCTTGAGTCTGGCCACCTCCGCCGCCGCCCGCCGCGCCGCCTCCGCCTCTTCGGCGGCGATCGCTCGGCGTGCTTCATCCTTGGCCGCGGCGAGCTTCTTCTCGGCCTCTGCGACCTTGGCCTGCGCCAGTGCCAGGTGGGTCCATTGAGCGGGCACGCCCGGGGCGATCTGGAAGCCGCCTGCATCCCAGGGCTCCCGGGCCTCGGCCGCCTCCTTAGCCAGTTCCGCCCTCGCCTTCGCCAGCGCTACTGCGGCATCGACCACCTTCTCGAAACGGCCCAGCTCGCCCAAAGACATGGCGATCTTGAGCCGCTCCATCTCCTCCCGCACGCCCCGGACCGCGCCCTCCAGTGCGTTCCAGGCCCACAATCCGCCGGCGATGGCAGTGGCGATCGTCCCCAGGATCACCGCCAAGGCGACCGGGCTGGTGAGGGCGGTGGCCAGCGCCACCACGGCGCCGGCGAGCTTGGAGATGAGCAGCAGGAAGGCCCCGCCGGCGGCCAGCACTGCGGAG
>Ga0315307_1000264_pt1 | contig 22041 bp, 19 predicted proteins | sample TDP2_MG_FD_203079 | JGI IMG/M metagenome (GOLD analysis project Ga0315307, IMG submission 203079) | Freshwater sediment microbial communities from Lake Towuti, South Sulawesi, Indonesia - TDP2 | ecosystem: Environmental > Aquatic > Freshwater > Lake > Sediment | place: Indonesia: South Sulawesi...
GCCGTTCCCGTCCTAGACCAGGCTAGACTACGACCGCACAGGCCTAAACCCAGGCCAGATTCTTTCGATAGGGAACTGTGGCCTGATTCTGCCTCGAACCCAAACTCATAGCAGAGCCAGATAATAGGCTTTCCACTTCATTGACAAGGGAGGTCTCAATCGACATACGTCTGCCCTGATTCCATGCCCTGTAACGAACCGATGCGCCGGTCAGGTAGCATATATACGTTCAGCCAACCTCGTATTTCACTGCGTTGCGTGAACAGGCCTCCGCGCAGTTGTAGCAGAGCGTGCATTCCGGATCTGATGAAGGTTCAGGGTTGCGGGATATCTCTATTCCTGTGGGGCACTTCTTATTGCAGTCTCTTTGATGTCCACGACAGAAGGTTGAGCATTTGCCTGACTTCTTAATGTGGAGTAGACTGAACTTGTTGAAAAATGACATCAGGGCTCCTAGTGGGCAGATGTACGCGCACCAGAACCTCTTTGTGACTAGCGATGACGCAACCAGAAGCACCATGGCGAAGAATCCTATGTAGAAGGTGAAAGGCAACTCGGGAAGAGGTGTTCCCGAAAACAACGTGCCTACTAATGATGGCATTGTCGCGAAAAGTACCGGAGCCGGGCAAATCAAGCAATAGGGTGCTCGTCCGCATACGCCCAAGGAAAAAGCGTATCTCCTTCCCAGAAGTCTACTAAACGCGTATGTCGCGCCGGCGCTTGCCACAATCGCAATCGTAGCGAAAAGGACCACGTGCTTCATGCAAGTCAGCATGTAGTGAAGCTTTCGAGACAGCTTCCTCTGTTTTAGTCCCAAATATCCGGCGATAGATGTCAATGCGTCTTGGAAGAAGCCCAGAGGACAGGCCCAACCGCACATCGCTCTTCCCACAAGCGCTCCAACTATCAGGAACATAGCGATAGACGCCCAAGGAAGTAGAGGCGCGCGCGAAATGCTTCTCTGCAATATCCCAAAGTTGCATAGGATCGTCTTTTCAGGCATGGCAAAGCACTCGAACACTGGCAGGAGCAGAGGCAGAAGAGGCACTCCTAGAAACGCTGCGTTGAAGAACAGGAAGGAAACCGTCTGAACCAGAATTCGCTTCTTAGAGATCTTGATGGTGCTTCTCCCTCAGATATCAGCTAGGATCTGCTCAAAGTGATTGTAGTATATGGCTAATGTCAGAAGCAACGCGCCAATGCTTCCGAGAATGAGGAAAGATAGTCTTCTATTCAACCTTGTTGACTCCTCACCACATGCCCCAAAGAGCTGTTTTCAAGCTGTATTTCTCATTTTTGGAGTTCTGATAGTTTCGATGGCTCATACTAATGCATCTACAGCATCTGGGTCATTCTGCGCCTTCTTAATGCAAGCATTGTTGTACATGCGAGTAGAATGGTTGTCACCGTCGCTAAGGCAACAATCCTTGCCGTCGATTCTAGCGCTTCAAGGTTAGCTGCTCTGCACGTGTACTCTCTGGTTCTCGAACTTTCTCCGTTCGCTCCAATGGCCTCCACATATAGGACTATCCGCGTTCCTTCAGGTTGCCCCGGAACTGTTCCAACCCACTCATTTCCTGAGTTTCTGCTCATGGCGCGTTGATTCCAGAACGTGAGAGAATCCATCGAGTAGAACAGGATCGCCCTCTCTATGCCATCGGGACATGTGATATTGCATCGTACTTCTATGTCCTTTCCTGGACGAACGTACGCTTCTTGAGGGTCGAGGCCGGGTAAATTGCCAACAGGAGACACGATGAGTTCGCTTATTATGGGGGAACCTGTCACGATTTGAACTTCTCGTGTATCTTGGCCTTTTCTGAACTTGGGATCAACATCGGGATCTTCTGACAGGGCCAGAAGGCTGAGAGTGTGCTTTCCAGCCGCTTGGCATCTGGCAACCCAATCGACACGAAATGTGACAACTTCTCCCAAGAGAAGTTCAATTGTATGATTGAAAACATAGGAAGTGTTGGCCTTGCGACTGACGACTATACCCCTCGGATCAATTACTCGAAGATTAGACTCAGAATATACCGTCTTATTGAAGGTCTGCGACCCCTTACCTTCTTGAAGGATCAGCGCTTCGGGAGCTGTCAGCGTCATCTCAACGCTGACATCCCACGATTGTCAGCAGGTACCATTGACTTGAACGTAGGTCTGAATAGTGAGGTTTCCTCCGATGCCTTGGACTTGTGGAGAAACATTCAGTCGGGCATGATCAAGTCTGGGTTTCTCAGGATCCGCAGCGATGACCAAGGCGGAACGGGTACACATACTGATGCAGACCGCAAGGATAGAACATGTGAGCGCGAAACGTGCAAGGGCTACTTTCAAGATTCTCCTCCCTATGTCCTCCGGATTTGTCATACTCAAGTTCTTCGAATTGAGATTAACCTTTCTCTATAGGCTCTATTCTTCTGGGTTAGGATTTGAACTCGGTCTCTATGTATTCCTTGAGCATGTTTTTGAAGACTGCTTCATCCAGTCTTCCGTTCGCTGTCGGCGATTCAAAGACTCTTCGCGGGATCTTCACTTTGTCGAAGCTGAAGCCTTCTCTGAGCTTGAACTGGAATGCTGATTTGTAGATTTCTGCCCCGAGTTTCTCGAGGTCTTTGACTGATCTTTCAATCCCAACGGCTCTCAACGCTTCGACGACTTTTTCGTCTGTGTAGACGCGCCTTGCAAAGAGGCATATGACCAAACTTGTCAGGACGTAGCGCCACTCGTTTTCTTTAACGAGACTATCTATGATTTGCTTTGGTTTCACGGTCTGGTGGAGCATCTTTTGATCTATATCGTATCCTGCGTTGCTGTTGTGCGAGTGCCTGCCTGCCACAATCGTTCCAAGCACTGAAGCGTATCCTGTGTAGTACCCCGCTAAGCCATTTCCGCCCAAAGCCATGGCGAATTCTTCTCCCCCATAGGCTTCAGCTGCCTTCTCCACGCCCTTGGCGAGCTTGGCGTAGAATTCATTGGTCATGGAAGCTATGTTGTCCATCATAGTGAGATAGGCTTCTGTGTCACCCCATTTGGGAGCAACCCCGGCTGTATGCTTCTTGGTTATGTGACCCTTCTCAAACGCCTCGGTCGCCCAGCCCAGAACATTGCCGACAAGCATCGTATCGACTCCTAGGATGTTAGCTCGATGAATAAGCCTCAGAACTTCTTCCGCAGTCTTCATGCACAAGTTGCTACCCAAGGCGTAGATCGATTCATAGTTGTTGTAAACATCAATGGGCTCGTACTCGTAACCTGAAGCGAAGGAAGGCCTCAATCTGGCAATGTGCATACATCCTATGGGACAAAGGGGGCATGAGACTTTTCTATCAAGCCACTTTTCACCCAGAGTTTCTCCAGAAATCTCTTCAGCGCATTCAAAACTGCCCTGCTGGAAGTTCTTGGTGGGCAAGGCTTTGATTTCATTCAAGACCAGAACGTTCGCGGGCGTGCCCGTAAAGTGATACTTGGCCATCTTATCTGTCTCAACTACTTCAGCGTACAGTTCCTTGAAGGTCTTCTTGTAGAGCTCAGGATCAGGCACATCTATGGAGCCTGAGCCAACTATTGATATGGCCTTCAGCTTCTTTGATCCGAATACCGCTCCAAGACCGAGCCTGCCGAAGTAATTGTATCGATCCACGTTCACACAGGCATATGAGACACCGTTCTCACCTGCAGGTCCGATTGATACGATGCTTTGGATTTTGGCAACTGCGGCGCAGGCTCTGAGTCTCCTTTCTACTTCCAGCGAGGAAAAGCCTGTTAGAGGTGAGGCGTCACCAAAGGTCACACCTTCACCACTTATTTCCAAGAGAGCAGGAGTATCCGCTGAATTCCTTATCACGAGGGCTCCATATCCCGCCATCCTCATGCATGGCGCCAGTCTTCCTCCAGCATGAGACTCGCCCAGATCACCGGTTAGAGGCGACTTGAAAGTTGCCACGGTTTTTCCCGCGCTCGGAAAGAGTCCGCCAAGCGGGCCCGGAGCCAACACTATCGGGTTTTCCGGAGCGTAAGGATCAATTCCTTTCAGACACTCTTGAAGTAGGAGCTCTATCGCCAGCCCACTGCCTCCTAAGAATCTCTCGAAGAGTTCAGGTCGCTCTGCGACCTCGTACTTGCGCTCACCTAAGTCTATGTAGAGCACTTTGTCGAGATTCTTGCTCATTTCCTGTCTCCTTGTAGGTTATTACTTCATGGGGGCATACTTCTGCGCACTTGCCACATTGCGTGCACAGTATCGGCTTGTGGGTCCTTGCATCAATCGGCAGTGTATCTGTAATGCATGCTTTGGAGCAATCGAACGTTTCGCATTTGTCGCATTCGGAAACCAGCTTCAGCTTTCCATCCTTGTCCTGTTGCAAGGCCTTGAGTTCACAAACTTTCACACATGGAGGATCGCTGCATCCTGAGCAGAAGGTAACAACGAATCTATCGCCCGGACTACACGGCTTCATCGATATCGCGGTCCGTGTTGCTGAGATCGTGCCAAAGAGTTCGAGTGAACATGCGAAGACGCAGTTGTAACATCCTATGCACCGTTCAGGATGCTCTAGACGCACTGTTCCACGCGATGACATAGCCTCCTACCAACTCACAAAATGATCGGCTCTTAGATTTAGATGTGTCCAGACTCGTTTGATAGTTGCGTTCTTGACGATATGCGAATGTGATCGCGCACGCTGAGTAGCAGGGTAGCTGCCGACACGGTAATCAGGTATGTGAACTCGTGATAGGAGCTTTCTCAACGTGAACGAATTCGTCGGCCGCATCGAGGACAAGTTGAGGCTCCCCGCGGGACTATTCTGCCACAGCCTGAGCAGAAGACGTCTCTGCCTTGAAGTGTCAAGCCCATGATTCGCGACTGTGCGGAACCGACGCGGCCAGGACCTGCCTTTCCTCCTTTATGAACCAGCATCAACGCACTAATCAGGATCATTACTCCGACAATCATGGCGATAGGAATCGCGATTACTTGAGACTGATCTGGCGATTGGGTGGTGGTCGTAGAGGTTACTGCGGTGGTAGCGGTCGTAGAGGTTACGACGGTGGTAGTGGTTGTCGTGATAATCTTGGTGAGTTTGAAGTCCAAGGTGACAGTCTGTCCAGCAATAATGGACACGGACTTCGTTTGAGATTGATATCCGGCGGCACTGGCTTGTATGGTGTAACTTCCGGCAACTAGGTCAGGAGATGAGTAAGCTCCACCGCTTATTGACACGGTGAACGGACTGGGGCCGGAACCACTGACTGTACCGCTCTGAATGGAAAGCAAAGTATCTGCGTCAACCACGGAGCCTTGCACACGACCGGCTGGTGGAGGGTTCACAACGATAGATTTCGAGTTGGATACCGTTTGAGGGACATTCTCTGTATCGTAACCTGAGACTTGGGCTCTAAGAGTGTGTGTTCCACTCTTTGTGAAGACAGCGCTCCAACTCACTGTTGCCGTTGCGCTTCCTGTTCCACAAACCATCTGGCCAATTCGGACAGGATTCTCTGATGTTGTGCTTGCTCCATCTGGCAATATTAGCGTCGCCCGCACATCGCGGATGACGCATCCTCCTCACCCTCGTACCGATACGGTAGCTCTTACTGTGACCTGTTGATTAGCATCCACTGGAGACGGAGCAGAAAGAACCACCTTGTCTAGAGTGCCATACGCGGAGTAGACAGGGTAAGCGAGGAACGAGACAATCGTCATGAGAAGCAAAACAGGTAGAATTCTGCTGAGGCGGTACATCGGTCTCTTCTCCTGAAGGGAAATTGGCCCTAGATTTATAAGCGTTGGCTAGACAGTCGACCAACTTCGTAGTCATCACTGTAACTTGTGATGCCATGGAAATTGCTCACAGGGACAAGCCTCTTAGCCGAGAATGAACGCAGCAGCTACGAGAAGAAAGGACAATTAGTCACTTGAGGGCTTTAATCTCGATCTGAATATCCGACGATGCTTTGCCGCTGCGATTATGCAGGCTGCCAATGGAGTGCAGTAGACGACGCCTATCAAGTAGCTGGCTGCGAGTCCTGATACTATGATGCTGAGTTCTTGGTTGAAGCTCAGAAATGTCTGCATTGCCACCGCTACGCGGAGTATCGCCAGCAGTGGGTAGAGCATGATCCTCGTGATGATCTTGATCGTTGGTTCTGAGGCGATGAAATTCGCGACGTAGGGGCTGAACGAGTAGTACCATGCGTTGAAGGTCTGCATGAAACTGCTTCCCGCAAATGTGGACAGGACTATGTTGTCTCTGAAGGCTCTCAGAAGGCTGACTTCAGGTGTCCACTCAGAGCCGTACACTGCGGTCGCGATAAGGCATAGCCCTGGCTTCTGAGTGACGGTGATTGTTAGAGTCGCGCTATGCGATAACGCCCCACTTCTTCCCGTTATCATGATCGAGTAGCTTCCTGTGCCTGTGGAAGAGTCCACTCTGACGGATACCTCTGAGCTTGCTGAGCTCCCTCTTGGAGGAGTGACAGTGCTCGGTGTGAAGGTCACGGTGAGGCCACTTGGCTGGCCAATTGCAGTCAACGACACAGGATCGCTGAAACCGCCAATTGAGCCTATTGATATTGACGCTACGGCAGACTCACCCTGCCTTATACTGAGACTCGATGGCGAAGCCGAGATCGTGAAATCCGGCGGTTCGCTCACAACTACCGTGGCCGATCCAGAAACTTTGCACGGATTGCCGTCAGAATCGAGGCCTGAAGCTTCAACCCTGAGAGTTTGAGATCCGCTTCTTCCGAAGACAACGGTCCAACTGACTGCAGAGGAAGTGCCGTCATTCATGTCACCTATGCGGATTTCGAGGCTGCCGGAAGTTATGCTTGCTCCTTCTGGGAGTATTAGCATCGTTCGCACATCGCGAACGACGCAGATAGGTCAGGTATCGGTTGTGGATACCGTGGCCCTAACTGTAATCCGTTGACCGACTAAGGCCGAAGAGGGCGCAGAAATTGACACATTCTTAATTGTTGAAGAGACTCCTGAGACTGGAAGAGCCAGAGACATGGAAATTGCCCAGAAAAGCAGGACAGGCAAGGCCTTCTTAGAGCAGTACAATTGTTCTCTCTCCCTACGCAGATTGCGTACACGTGTCCCGTAAGAAGAAGAACTTATAAGAGTTGGCTTCGGGACTGACCATTTTAGCGATCACAATCGCTTTGTGGTAACTCCGGAAACGCCATCATGAACGAAAGTTCCGCGCATCTCGGTGATGCCGGTATTGCTTGATACTAGAAAGATCATCTAGCCTACTTGACTGAGTCGCGTCACGTTTATGACTGAATCTTCATAGACATCCACCAACAAATGCCCGAGGTCCATGAATGCGAGTGGATCTAGGTTTTCTCGGTCAGAGCTGCCCCGAGAGCCCCAACTATCTGGGGTTCCTTGGGGATGCAAAGTTTCGCCCCTATTCTTTTTTCCAGAATAGAGGCGATGCACCTGTTCTTCGCGACTCCACCGGCGAAGACAATGTCCTCTTTGAGGCCGATCTTGTCAACCATGGCCGAAAGTCGATGAACTATCGCTTGATGCACTCCGAGAGCAATGCTCTTTCGATCCTCTCCGCCGGCAATTAAGGAGACGACCTCGGATTCTGAGAAGACTGTACATGTTGAGCTTATGTTTGCAGAGCGTTTAGTTTTCATGGCTTGGTCCCCGAATTCCTCCATTTTGAAACTAAGAGTCTTCGCCATGATCTCCAGAAATCTTCCTGTTCCGGCGGCGCAACGATCGTTCATCTCGAAGTCTTCGACCAGGCCATTTTCGTCGATGCGGATGACCTTGCTGTCCTGCCCTCCCACATCGATTATTGTTCTGCACTGAGGGAATAGGAAGTGTGCTCCTTGAGCGTGAGCCTTGATTTCGGTTATTACGTTGTCAGCAAAATGAGTTCTTGCCAAATGTCGTCCGTATCCTGTGGCAACTATCCGGTCGACCCTATGGCCGCTAAGAAGTTCTTTGGATCGAGTCAGGGGATTAAGCCCAGTATCAACTATCTGAAACTCAGACAATTTCCCCTCCTCTAGTAGTACAAGTTTTGTGGTTCGTGAACCTATGTCGATGCCTGCTACTCTGATTTCAACCACCTCTCAGGAATTCTTCTTTCTTGAACAACGGTCTACAAGTTCTTCAGTCGAGTCTTTCCAGGAAGGCCTCTATTCTCGTCCTCAGAGGTCCGATGTCTTCTTCAGAATAGTCAGTCTCCAGCTTGAGGATCGGAATCCCGGCCTTCTTGAGAGCATGTTCCATTTTGACCGCCTCTATGTTATACCCATGACAATACTGCAGCACATATTGGATTACGCCATCCACACTGTATTTCTTTGCCAAGTCTATTACGTCGTCCACACGCTCTTGGTTCGGCGTGAAGCAAGAACAGTTGACCTTCAGATATCTATCTGCAACATTCTCAAGGAGTTCATCCAGATCGGCGGCATTCTCCTCAACCGAGTTGGCGTAGTATCTGAACCCGGTGCAGGTTTCGTCGCAGACTACTGCTGCGCCAGATGTTTCCACCAAGTGATGTATCTTCCAGTTGGATACGACCATAGGACATCCTGCAACCAGAATTCTCTTTGCTTCCGGTGGAAAGACTTCGACTTTCTTCTTCGCTCGTTCTTCTAACTCCTCGTTCAGCTTCTCGACCTTTCCTGCAAATCTTTCCGAATCATCAAGCAGGGCAAGCTGGGTTACGAGAAGAGCGTCCTTGCCGCTGATGGGAAGAACGGGTCCTTTTCTGAGATCATGTAGTTGTGTGAGAGCTTCTCTCTTTCGATTGACTGTCCCTACGCCTTGCTTAAGAGTATCAAAGGTGATCTCTCTATGAGTCACCGCTTCCATCTTGTCCTTCATTAGTCTTACTTCCTTTGACCACAATTCTCGGTCGATCTGCTCCTTCTTGTGAGGCACCTCCATTACGTGCATTGGCACCATGGTGGCCAGGATTTCCCACGTCTTCTTCTTGCCATCACACGTTGTCTCGCCCACAGCCATGTCCACGACTGGGAGATACGGGCACATTCTTCCCAATCCTAGTCCCAAAGTGGACTTGATGAGAGGACAGATATCTCGAGGAAGCATAGCTTCAGCGTATGGAATGGAGAACTGGGTACCACCACACAGCGCAACGGGAGTCGCCCCAGCGGCAAGAATTACTTCCTCTGGGACATAGATGCAGAATGTCCCTATGACCTTCTCGCCTTTGGATTTTCTATCTACAAGCTCCTTTACTCGTGCACAATGCGCGACGGAAACTGATTCGTCAAAGTAGGCCATCGTCTTAGGGCGGTTCCTTTGAGACGCAATGATGCTCTCATATGTGCCTTCCAGCGATTCCAGAAGCTCGTCATGCCGGGTAAGGTCCAGCCCCAACTTCTTCCACATTTCTTCATAATTCGACAAGGATGCTTCTTCCCTCAAGAGATCGATGCAATCAACACAGCGGCTTTGCCGTAGCCAAAATATAAGGGAATGGGGCATCAAGAAGACTGAGGCACCTTGGTGCTTGATCAATCAGATCTTCGCACAAGTCGTGCACATGTTAGATGTCACTGTGGAGTTCTCTATGAACCGGGGATCTCCACAATCTGAACATCTTTATGCACGTAGGCCTTTCCTGCACCTTCTTTGACAATCCCTACTTCGTATCCTTTGCAGCCTTTTTCCGCAAGTGCCTTCAGTAACCTGTCCCTTTTCTGAGGGGATGCTGAAATAAGCAGGCCGCCAGCGGTCTCCACGCCTTCGCCTTCGCACAGAGGAATTCTGAGCATCTCGGAGATCTTGGGTGTCCATCTTATCACCGGCAAAGTCTGTATTTCCATGGAAACTCCGCTTTGCTCAGCCATGTTCGAAGCGTGCCCTAGTATTCCAAAGCCGGTCACATCTGTCGCCGCGTTGACACCCACCTCAATCATGGCCTCCGCGTCACTTCGGTTTGAGGTCGTCATGAGCTTGATCGCGAAGTCGATAGACTTAGAGATCTCCTTTTCAGGTATGAGTTCAGCCAATTTATCTTGTCCCTGTCCTGGAAGCCTCAATACTTCCATGATTGGCTGAATTCCCAATGGTTTCGTCAGAATCAGCCTGTCTCCAGGTTTAGCTCCGGAAATTGGGATGATTCTACTAATTTCCGACAGAGCCGTGACAGCTCCTCCTAGTATGGGCCAGGGACAGACTATGGTCTGACCGCCAACAACTGGAGCTTTGATTGAACGGCAGAAGTCGCAGAAACCTTTCAGCATTGTTGCCTGAATGTCCGGAGGCATATCTTCCGGTACACCGATCAAGGCAAGGACAGAAATTATGTCAAGCGCCCCTTTCGCGTAGACATCATTTGTTGAATTGCAGGCGGCAATTTGGCCTTGAATGTAAGGATCGTCAACTATGGGGGTGAAGAAATCTGCAGTCGTCAGAGCGACAACTGTGTCAGATATTCGTGTCATCGCAGCGTCGTCGCCGATGGAGCCGACTACCCTTTTGTCTTGAACTTCCCCAGCACCGGATTTGAGCAGAAGCTCCTGGAGCTTTTGCCTTGGAAGCTTACACTTTCACCCGGGGACAGGAGTCTTTGTCATGAGGCGGTACGAGAGCTGTTTGTATCTCCTCATTTTTCTTCGGCTCTCTTTGCGGTCCCGAAAGGATAATTAAACCTGATTAATAAAACCAGACGCGAGCTGACGTGGTTGTCTAAGCCTTTCTTGGTGATTCTCTGTGGAATTCCATGCTCTGGCAAGTCAACTCTGGCCGAGGAGGTAGCCAGCCTTCTGGAAAGCAAGTTTGAGTACTCCACTGTGGTGGTGACTTCGGACACCTTCAGACGAATGATTCCAACTTATCAGCACAGGTTTGAACCAGAGCTTGAACAATTTGTTCGCGATGCGACCTACGAGGCAATTGTAGCCGGATTGAGTCACGCTCTTCTCGTAATAAGCGACGACATAAACTACTACGCTTCTATCAGAAGACGACTTGTCAGGGCGGCCCAAGAACACAAAGCCGGCTATGCAGTATTCTACTTGAATACGCCATTGGAGGTGGCCATTGACTGGAACAAGAAAAGAGGCGAGCCAGTGCCAAATTCACTGATCGAGGAAATATACTACAAGTTCGATGAACCCGGGAAGGAATACAAATGGGACAAGCCATTCATGACATTGGATCTAAGCAAGGGCAATTTCCAAGAACTGGTTGAGATGGTGGCCGCGAAGATCCATGAAAAGGTTACAGAGGAACCCACACGGGTCAAAGAAGAGCGATTGAAACCTCCTTCGTTTACCGCGGATCTGGAACGTGAGACTCGTCGAGCAATGGGCGAGGTGATGAAAAGATTCAAGGACGTGAGCTTGGGGGTCCAGATATCCGCCCTAAGAAGGAATATTGTACGGGAAGCCGTTGAAAGGCAGCTTGATGTTTCCGAGGCGGTGAGACTATTCTTTGAGCAATCCGAATCGCTCTTGGCTCGTGCGCCAAAGGAAATGCCCTCTGGACGCGTCATAGTACATGTGGGCCTTTTTGGGCATGTGGATCATGGTAAGACAAAGCTTGCGGCTTGTCTGACCGAGAAACCTTCAACTGCGGCCTTGGACAAGCACCCTGAAGCTCAAAGACGCGGTATGACCATCGACATGGGGTTCTCAGCTTTTCATCTGGACCGGTATTTGATAACGCTCGTGGACTTGCCGGGCCATTATTCACTGATCAAGCATGCAGTGGCAGGAGCAAACATAGTTGACTTGGGCATACTTGTCGTAGCGGCTGATGAAGGCCCCAACGTTCAAACCGTCGAACATATGCAGATACTGAGCGCACTTGAGATCGAAAAACTCGTAGTAGCCCTGAACAAGGCAGACCTTGTTGACGCACAACGCCTAAACAACGTAAGAGGCGAAGTGCAAGCGCTGCTTGCGAAAACTCGATTTGAAGGCTCGCCAATAGTCTGTGTCTCCGCTCTAAAGTGCGAAGGTATCGAAGAACTGCGAAAAGTGTTGCTTGAGCAGATCAGCCTACCTGTCAGACGATGGTCAGGAGACCTAAAGATTCCAGTAGATCACTCCTTTCACATTGCCGGAATGGGCACCGTGGTGACGGGTACCATACTAAGAGGTAAAGTGAAGGTGGGAGATGTTGTAGATATTCGACCAACAGGGAAGCAGTGTAAGGTCAAACTCATTCAGATCTTTGGAGAAAACACGGAAGAGGCATCTGCGGGCGATAGAGTGGGCGTAGCCCTCGCTGATGTACGGCCGAAAGATCTCTCTAGAGGCTACGTCATAGCTTCGCCAGGCTCTCTCAGGGAACGAATGCTTTTGGACGTTAGTATGAATGTGGAACGTGACTTCAAGCTTAGCGTTCAAGCCAGAAGCATTGTCCATGTAAACATTGGACTTCAGACGGCTACGGGAAGAGTCTATCCATACATGAATCTTAAGGACGCGAGGGTAGTCAGCGAGAAGGTTGAGCCGGGATCAGCTTGTCGGGCTCTGGTACAGTTGGAAAGAGAGCTGCCTGTAGAAGTAGGCGACAAGGCTTTGTTGATGAAACTTGACTTACCTCCCAAGGAGTTCCGAATCATAGGTGTTGCGCAAGTAGTTGGTCTGCCAGAAGCAATTCCTGAAATGTACACTGCAAGAGTGAGACAAGGTTTCGTAAGCCAGAAGACTTCTGAAGGCATGTATGTGGTTTCAGGGCTATTTCAGACGAAGGTTGCAGCTCAACAAGTATTGGGTAGCAATGTGCTTACGGCGTCAAGGAGTAAGGGAACTATTGCAGGCGCGTATGGTGAAAGGGGAGAGGTGCTAGTGAACTTCGAGAGCGAGCCTGATCAGTCTGAAAGGGTCTACTATTACAAGTTGAGGAGGACAGCAATTGCCTGACCTAGATTCACTTCTGAAAGGAACAATACCTGACAGCATGCTCAAACACGGCCTCCTAGTATTACGTACGAAGCTCGAACCAATTCGAATCCTGTTCGAGCAGAGAAGAGTTCCGGAGCAAGGATGCGACGACGAAGTCATCGACTTTCTGCTTACAATTCTTTCCTTCATGGATTCAGACAAGGACTTGGAGTCAGCTCGCATTGGCGAACGGGAAGCTCGAGTTGCATCACCTCTCGTCTCAGAGCTGGCGCACGGATTCTGTCACGGTGTTGGAAGATCCGGTGATATTACTGCTCCACAACCAAAAGCTGCAGGCGGGTCATTAGCATATTTCTTTGCAAACAAGCTAGCCATCGATATGCTGCAAAGAATGGGTGCTCCAAACCTGAGATCTGCCTGCGTTGTTCCTGTAGCGACGGGTATGGCTGTGGGATTGGCAGTAAGTGTTGCCCGAAACATGACGGGTAGACGCGAGGTTGTCTATCCCCGTGTCGACCATCACTCTCCCATGAAGGGCATGCAACTAGCTGGCATGAGAATAAGGACTGTGGATGGTGAGGTCTGTGGGGATGCTGTAAAAGTTCCCGTCAAGAGCATAGCAGAAGCCATCAGCAAAGAAACAGCTGCAGTAGTTTCAACAACCACATTCTTCCCGCCGCGTGAGCCAGATGACATCAAGGCTATAGCGAAATTGTGTAAGGAGGAAAATGTTCCGCACATAGTCAACAATGCGTATGGTGTGCAAAGCAAGGAGATAATGAAACTCGTAAGAGGAGCGATTGATGCTGGCAGAGTTGATGCAACAATACAGAGCACTGACAAGAACTTTCTCACGCCGGTGGGAGGAGCAATCATAGCTTCGCCCGACTCTGATTTCGTAGAAAAGGTCTCCAAAATGTATGCAGGAAGAGCTTCAGCTGCTCCGATTATTCAATTCCTCGCGGCGATTCTATCGTTAGGCGTAAAACGTTATGAGGAGCTGAAGCGCGAGCAGGAGAAGAACCGCCTCATCTTAAGCAAGTCTTTGGGGGAACTTGCTGGAAGACATGGCGAGCGAGTGCTAGACGTATTCAACCCTATCGCTGCTGCAATGACTTTGACCAACTATGATGTGAAGAAGGTGGGGCATTACCTGTACACTCTTAGAGTAACTGGCCCACGCGTTCTGCGAGAGAACGATTTCGGTGTTTGCTGTCAAAGATATCACTCTCCCTACATAACAATGAACGCAGCCATCGGATCAAGCATCAAGGACATCTTACTTGCCACAGAGAAACTGGAGAAAGCGCTTACACAAGCAAGAAAATAGCTGTACTGAATTCAAGGGGAGTTTCCAGACTCTTCTAGGATGTTCGCTTCGCATTTGCCTGATTCTAGGAACTCTCTACAGAAACAGGTCCTTTCCACATTTTTGGGACATCTGTATCCTTTGTCAGCGATTTCAGCAAGGGCGTCAAGATTGATCTTGTAGGCTCTGAACGTCGCCTTTTGCGCTCTTGGATCGGATACATTGCGTACTGCGCCGCATCGACATTTTTCTGTCTCCAAGAACGGCGGGCATGGACAGGAATATTTGCCACCCCAACACGGGCACTTACGACCATAGAGGTCGACAATCATCTTGAAGTAACCTAAGTCAACTTTCAGTTCGGGCAATGGAGTGCTCACGGTGAACAGAATCGTCCAAATCTTCGGTTAAAGAGTTGCTATCACAAAAGATTCAGGGACTTGAGGGCAAGCCCCACTTAACGCCGGAAGCTGCAGATGGGAACTACTCTTATACTTCGTCGATCTAAATCGAATTTGGCGCCTAGTAGTGTGGCGGTCCTCACCTCGGACTTCAAATCCGATGCAGTCCGGATAGGACTGGGGGTTCGACAGTTCTAAATGCCGAGTGTCCCCCTAGGCGCCGCCAAACCGTCGAGAAGAATGAATCAGGTTGGACTACGACCTCATGCATCACGCCCTAGGAGGCGGGCGTCCTCAGGATTTTCTAGGGGAGGGGGGGAGCCGTTGTCAGACAACGGCACTCATGCGGAAACTCGGAGGCAAAAAGGATGATATCTGCCCCACTCTACCAAGGAGAGGCACCTTCCCTCTTTTTCCTTAGAATCTTCGAACTCCTGCCTCATCTCCACCAACAGCTTAGGTTCTGCGAACACGTCTAGCAATCCTGAAGCTCCACAGACCGGACCCAACACTACATCCGAGGCTGAAAGAAAGTGAATTCCTGAAGAGTGCTTAACTGGGATGGTGCCGAGGAGGAGATTTGAACTCCTGATTGGGCCGGCTTGAGGCCGTCAACCCGGTCTTCAGCTTCACCCATCGATTGGATGTCGGGTGCTCTCCCAGGCTGAGCTACCTCGGCTTTTCCTCGGCTGCCGGTTCTATCGAAGGTGTGTGTGAGGCTTAAAATCTTTGTCGATGTGAGTGATTGTGTGTTTTCTCATCTGGCCGCTTCTTCTATGTCTAGCGGCGACTATCACTGTTGTGATGGCTATGACGCAGACTGCTGCGACTGTTAGTGTAAATACAAGTCTTGCCGTAGGTTGAAGACGTGTTGCCTCGGTTGACGTTCGAGTGGTTGTTGTTGATTGCGTGACTGGAACCTGAGCGCCCAAGTTCTTCTCGTAGACTATCAAGATTGGGTCCGTTCTTGACAGCTGGTCGTCGGCCCCAGTTCTATTCTTAAGATACTTTTCGAAGAAGGCACAGCCGTATTGGTCTATTGCCTTGACTCGAGGATCCAAGGCTTGGCAGCTGGGGACTGTGCGGTATTGTTGGCAGGGCATGTTTCCGAATGTGAAGTGAGTAGAATTCCCGAGAACCAAGTAGTACTTGGGAGGGCTCGTGCGCTCATATAGGAGGGAGCGCGGAAAGTTCGGGTTCATGGGTTCGTCGTGATCACCGTGCATAGTCATCAAGGGAATTTGAATTCGATCTATCCGATCCTCATACGGATAGACTCCGGATGACAGAACCAATGCGGCTTTGACTCGCGTATCGCGCAATTCTTCCTTCGGATGGGCGCCGATGAGTCCCAGCGTCGTCAGGCCTCCAAGAGAGTGGCCTGATGCTCCAATGGTTCTCTGGTCAATCAAGCCATAGAACGGCGAGTCTTTCTTTTCTCCTATCTGAAGCATTATGTCAATTGCGAAGTGGGCTTTCCGTAATCGAAATGTCTCCATATACCAGACAAACTTCTCTCGGTCAGCGTTCATGATCTTGGCGAATTCTCCAACAATTCTCAAAACAGTTACGGGATCCTTGACACCTTTGCTTCCTTGTATTCTTTCAAAGGCAGCGGGCTCTACGAACTCAGGGGGAACAGTATCGACAAAGTCTGGAGCCGCAACGATGAACCCTCTGCTTGCAAGATACTCCGTTAGGCATAGCGACTGTATCCCGGTAGAATAGCCGCCGTGATAAAAGGCGATTAGAGGAAAGGGGCCGCTAGGCGCCGGCGGTGCGTCCGGCGCGACTCGGCTTCGAAACCCGTTGTTGTAAATGTAGTCAGATGTCTGACTGAGAGTGGGATACCAGACTGCGACTGTGACCGCTTCTTGATGAGTGCCTTCAGCGTATTGAAACTCCAGAATCGTGAAGCCGACATTGAAAACCGGATCGGAGTCCGGATGGCCGCATTCTGAGCAGGGCAGAGCTGGGCCAACTGCAGGTGCAAGAGCAGCTACTAACAGAAGTAGAAGATGGAGGTTTCTTCCCAAACTAGCAGCCTCGTAATTCACTTTCGTTCTGTACATTGATAAAGCCGTTATGACGTAAAGGAATTGCTTCATATCTATCTAGAGCTGCTTGAATATCTTCAGGCTTGTCAACCTTGTCAATGCATAAGCAAAGCTCGCTTGGTTTGGATGGGAAATCAATTTAAGAATGGCTTGGAGCTAGGTAGCCGGCGGTGGGCCGGTAGATCAGACTGGTATGATCGTCCGCTTGGCATCGCATAGAAGTGGACGAAGTGCGGAAAGGTTCCATCGCGAGCCCCGTAGGGACGCGGGTTCAAATCCCGCCCGGTCCACCATTAAATGAATCTCTCCTGATCGAGCAATGGATACCGCCCCCGAAAGACCTGATGCCATAAGAGACCATACAGCAGGCGATTGGCTTGTACGTTATCGGGTGACTGTGGAGTGCGCGCTACACGTCTAGAACGGGCTCTGTAGCTCTCCACCTATATACGCTGTCAGGTTCTGGTCACATCCATCGTTTCGGTCCCAGAAGATCCATGCTGCGAATACTCTGGGCTCGACGAGGGTGCAGCTCGTCTTCGAAAGAAGGGCCCTGATTGCGCTTCTCCATTCACTGGCGCTCACACAGTCTTCTAATCCTGCGACTACGATTTGTTTGTAGAAGCTGCTTGCACACCTGCTGATCTGCCTATCGTCGTACAGCTCGGTGACTACTTGAATGTCCAGTTCCTTCGCTATTCCGGGTAATCCTCTGTCAACCATTCTCGCCACGAATTGACTGTCTATCCATGTGAGGTAGAATCTCTTGATGTCTTGGGGTAGGCTTGCATGAAAGCTGCGGATGTCCTCTGGGATCAGTCGCTGTCTCCAACCGTACCATATTCCAACGCCATATGTGGTCCTGAGCTGAGACATGAAACGCATGTTATCCAGAACAAGCGCATGCATCGCTGTTCTTGGAGTAAGGTAGTCTGTCTCTGCTCCGTATTTCTCCTTCGGAAAGATGCCGTAGAGTATTCTCAAGTTGCTCTTTGCCGCCAGCTCGTTCATGATTCTAAGGTTCTGGTAGTAACTGGGCAAGTCATCTGCAGGCACGACTATGATAATGAGCCTGTAACGCTTGGCTATGATGTTGAAGTCGCTTGTAATGGCGGTGCGGTAGTCTTCGAGATTGGCATAGACGTAGAAGTAGATTCGGTCACCATATTGCTGGTACCAGTACGGGGTGGAGGCGCTAGAGGGAAGTACGTAGACCATGCCTGCGAATGATGTGTTGTAGTACGCAAGACCGTTGCTGCTTGTAGTCGCCGCCTCCACATCGGAGGTGAAGGTGAGTGATTGTGTCGGGGAAGCTGCTGAAAAGAAGGTTGATACGATCAAAGGAATTACTAGGACGGCGGGGAGAGCTATGCGGAAGATTTGGTTTAGATCAACCTGTAGCTTGACCATTGTTAACCTCTCTAGATAGGCTTCCCTTAGCGTGCGGCGCGCGCTCCATCTGGCCTACGGAATTTTGTGAGAGGCCAGGCAGTTGATTGATTATTGGGTGTCTATCTTTGACAGACAGTTACGAGTTTCCAGCGCGAGCTAGCGAAGATCAGAAGCGAATAGATTAAGGAGGATGAACCAGCGTGTAGATGTGTCTTCTGCCTCTCAGGGGGCCTTTGATCAGTTCTTCGAGTTGTTCGTTCGGCCTTTGACTGACTTCACTTATTAGAGGTAGAACTCCTACAGGAAATCTCTTCAGAAGGTCATTGTGCAGTTCAACCATGTAGTCAAGCTGCTCCTCGACTCCCATCCTCACCTTCTCTGCTTTCGCCAATGTGGCTTTACCCACCAGCAACTGTGAAGAGGAGGGGGTGGTATGAATTCGTGCGTAAGCCCGAATCTCTCCGGGAGATTCGAATTCTGTATAAATCAAAGCCAGTTCTCAACTTTGACATTGGGTGGTGATCTGCACTTGTGGTTCAGTGTACGCCCGGTCCACTATTCGAAATATGCCCGCGAACTGTGGCTATGAATTCTGTGTGTGTCAATCTCTTTAGTCTGGAGTATGTTTAAATGCATGTTTAACTGTATGAACCCCGATATACTTGACCAAGACCCTCACAATAAGGGACCAAGTTTACAGGAAGCTCGTGGCCGTGAAGAGAAAAGATGAGAGTTTCAGCAAGCTATTCGAGAGACTTGTCGAGAGTACGCGCGCTGTTGACACGCTAAAGAACCTTAGGGGATGTGTCGAGTTCAGGGATAAAGAAAGGATGTTGTCCGAGATCCGAGCTCTGAGGGCCGAGCGTAGGCTATGATAGTACTGGATACCGACATCTTGATCGAGATATTCGACAAGAAGTCGGGGAAAGGTGATGAGGCACTAGCAAAGATAATCGAAAGCGGAGATAGTCTGAGTACGACTGCCATAAACCTTCATGAGATTGCTTACGGCCTTCAAAAGTATGCAAGACCCGTGAAGGAAGTACTGCTATTGCCCGTGCTAGACTACAAGAAAGAGGACGCTCAGCTATCTGCCAAGATAGAGCTAGAGGCCGAAAGGACTGGCACAACGATACGTAGAACAGACGCCATGATAGCCGCCGTGACCATCAACAACGGAGCAAGGCTCTACACCTTGGACTTGAAGCATTTCCGACCTCTAAATGCGCATGGCCTTAGGCTTTTTCTCTAGGCAACTCAAGGAGTCCAGACACAGAAGGAAAAGCTATCGCGACGAAAGCAAGACTGCTGATTTGGTCTCATGGTTCGGAACAGGTCCTTCCTTGGTTCACTTCGGCCTTCTCGCCAAGTAACAAAGAATGAAGACTCAGCAAAGAAGGGTCTTAGTGCTTGAAACGTTCGCTAAGGTCTGAGAGAGTCAAGCCACCAGAGGATAAGTTCCTGAATCCCGAGATCTGCGCCTAGCAGTGTGAACTGCCCGGTCCACCATTCTGCCATGCTTGAAATGCGCGTTCGAATGATCCCTTCTCCGCAGGGCAAGTCAGCTTATTCGACGTTGTCGCTATGCTTAAAGCTCAGTAAGACAGTCTTACCGTCCATGAAGAGAGAAGTCGTGCCGGAGCTGACTCGTATCAGCTCCAAGGGTCAGGTCGTGATTCCGTCCCGCCTAAGGAAAAGACTGGGCATAGAAGCAGGTAGTGTGTTCGCAATCTTGACGCCACGCAAAGGTGACTTCGTTGTTCTAAAGAGAGTCGATAGTGAATCGCTTCAGGCAGATCTGCGAGTCTTCCAGGAAGTCGAAAGAGCTTGGGAGGAGATTGAACGCGGAGAGGCGCGTCGGACTGGAAGAAAAAGATTCCTTGAAGAGCTTGAGACTTGGTAACCATCAAAGAAGTTATCTGGACCAAGAAGTTCGAGCGTGAATTCAGGAAAGTCAGGGATAGAACAGTCAAGGGCCGCGTGAAGGAACAGATCTCAAAGATACTTGATAGCCCAGAAACTGGGAAACCCCTGCGATTCGCCTTGAAGGGCGAACGATCTTTACACGTTCCGCCATATAGGCTGATATATGCCGTACAAGGCGAAACGCTGTATCTACTTAGATTCGAACACAGAAAGATCGTCTACCGATGACTCGGGAACCCCTTTTCCTGTATGAGTAGGAGTTGTCTACTTTATCATGCGCCATGCTCTTTCTCACACCCCTGCTATATATGGGATCACAAATATCACAGAAGAGACCGCGGTACACAGAGCCAGGATCTGAGTTTGCAACTTACCGAACCCAAGGAATTCCCACTTGACACGGGAGCAAGATAGTGAATCCCGCCCGGTCCGTCACTCTAGGGCGGTTACAATCCTCAGTTCAGGAAATTGCGTGTAGCTAGGAGTCTTGACGTTTTTCAGCTTTTGCCGGGTCGGTTGCCAGGAGCTGGAAGACTATGGCTGCTGCTATGCCCATGGCTCCGAGAGACATTGCCATTCCTTCATAGTTGAATAGGAGAAGCGCTGCTCCTCCGATCCCCGCTCCAAGAGATGAACCAGCATTGTCTGCCGCAGAGCTGATTGACATCATTGTTCCGCGGAACTCTGGAACCTGTTCAAGAGTCAGACTATTGGAGGCTGTAACTCTCAAACCCGCTGAAAAACTGCCAATGAATGCGAGAGTCATGGACAACCATAGATCAGGGTAGTTCGCGAAGGCAAACGTGAATAGGCCTGCGAAGAAGGCTGCAAGGACCGTTACAGGCTTCCTTCCGAGCTTCTTGACAATTCGACCGCCGGCCACGCTACCCGAAAAGAAGCACAAAGCTGCAACCAATATCGCAATGGACGCGAAACCAGTTGAGACCATGAATCGTTGCCTGAAGAACGAGGCCGAGTATGTCAGAATGGCCGCCCACGAAGCCATTGAAAGCGCATTACCTGCCAAGCAAGCATCAGCAGATATGCTGGAGAAGACTCCTTTGAAACCCGCCATGTAATCTCGCATGCCTAATGCTGATTGTCGGCCACTGGGTGTGGAAGGCACGCCTTTGATCGCCAAGAGGAGGCTGAATAGAGCGATTGGCAGCACGAACCCGAGGAAAGCCAAGCGCCATCCTCCCAGGCCAGCTATGAAGCCGACGGCCGGCGCCCCAACAACATATGCTATGGCATTGCCTCCGAAAATCCACCCAATCACACTAGCCCTCCTCTCCCGAGGGAAATGCTCTCCGACCAGCGTTAGCCCCATAGGTCCAACTAGGGCCAAAGCTACCCCCCAAATTGAGAAGAAAATCAACATCGTGATGAAACTAGGAGCAAATGCACAACTCAGAGCCGAGACATTCAACAACAAAAGCCCAATCAATAGCAACGACTTGTGTCTGAACCGAAGACTCAAAACACCCATAAGCAATGCGAAAATCACTGAAGCAACGTAGGAGATAGTACGGATCTGCCCTGCAACACCTACAGGAACGCCGAAAGTGAGTCCTATGTCAACTAGAAGAAGCCCTATGAGAAGACCGTGAGGTTGAACTGCGAAACGAGAAAGAACAAGCGAGGGCTGGATAAGCTTTCCAGGTGAACGCTTCTCTTCAGTGGAGACTGGCTTCTCGGTCATCTTGATAGAACCTCAATCGCCAGAGCGTGGGCGGGCTACCGGTTGGTCACGATTGGTAGTTAACACTTACGCTCGGTCATGAGACTCTTGGGAATCTCAGAACTTAGCGTAACTGGGGGGGCGTGTTAACACCCCCTCCCAGAAACGGGGCCTTTCCATTTGCTATTCACAGGAGTCATGATTGAGACGCTATCTGGTTTGATGTCCGACGGGTCGGGCTGTTAACCAGATCTGCAGATGTCTGTGAAAGGTTATTGCCCGTCCAATGCTGACTGCAGTATGCCTCAGCTCTAGCTCGCGGAGATGGAAAGATATTTGGCGACAAAGGCATCTCCAATCTCACAACTTCTCTAGACAGCACATGGAAGTGAAGTAGTTGTCTGAAAG
>Ga0315307_1000266_pt1 | contig 21995 bp, 16 predicted proteins | sample TDP2_MG_FD_203079 | JGI IMG/M metagenome (GOLD analysis project Ga0315307, IMG submission 203079) | Freshwater sediment microbial communities from Lake Towuti, South Sulawesi, Indonesia - TDP2 | ecosystem: Environmental > Aquatic > Freshwater > Lake > Sediment | place: Indonesia: South Sulawesi...
GGGATTACGACATCAGGTTACAGTAAAGAACAGAGTCCGTCCAACTTAGTGTGACTTTGCCGTCTGGGAAAGAGGGAGGCTACCGCTAGCTCCTTGACACTCCGTGAATACACCCTCCCTGAAAATGCCGAAGGCCTTCTGCTGTGTGGATGTTATCAGCTGGCGCGGCCCGTCGGGTCCGCCACCTTCTCGATCTCCCGTGGACGGAGGGCCCTAGTTACGGCGCCTCTAGCCTTTCTATGCCTTGGACTTGGTCGAAATCGGTGTCGTGGGAGTAGACCTGCTTGACACCGTACTTCTCCACGAGGATGATGGACACAACGTCGGTTAGGCTTAGCTTGCCCTCGAACATGGGATACCTAGTAAGGGCTGTTCTGAGTATTTCCTCGTCGACGAAGACGGTGAAGACCCTGGGAGATTGGAGGATGCTCTCTCCTACCGTCTTCGCCTTCTGGCCGCCGAATCCTCTTCTGTAGCCGAGAATAGTCACGACCTCATCTATCACGAAGTCTGTAGTCAACGCGAAAGGAAGCCTCCCCATGCGAACAGCTTCTAGGATGGCGTGCGAGGAGTTGTGAAGATCGTCGTTCAGGTCGGCGTCTCCTATCCAGACCGTGGAGTCGACGAAGATCAAACCTCGCCTCTCTCCAGCAGCTTGAGCTCCCTCAAGGCGTTATGTCTCTCCGAGGACCGCCCTATGCCGCAGATCCTCGTCAGCGGGTCCTCTTGGGGGCTACCGAGGCCGGAGAGCAAGCGCTCATACTTCCTTATGTAGAGCTTGAGCGCCTCCTCACCCTCCACGCTCAGCTCCAGCTTTCCATGCTTCGCGAGGACGATCCGCTTGAAGGCCTCGATCACCTCGTTCGGAGCGACGACCTTGATCTGCCCCACCCTGTCACCCTAGTACTCAGGTGATAGCGTCGATATAAACCCTCAGGAGCCACGAGGCAGATCAGGGTGGGCTCAAGACTTTTCGGAGAGTCGTCAGACCTTCCTCCTGAAAGGCTACTAGGGCAACAGGCTTTGGGGTGCTCCTAGGGTTTGGTGTGGTCTGGGCCAGTTTGTACCATAGGGTGAAGAGCCTGAGGAAGACCTCTGCTTTCATCACGCCCTTCTGCGCCTGGAAGTTATGGTAGAATCCGTTCCTTCGGTCCTTGAGGGTTCTGAACCATCGCTCTACGATGTTCCGCAGCCCGAGGGTCTGGTGCCTCCACCTGAGCCCTGGAGCCTGAGAGCCTCACGGTACCAGGGGCCTCGGTCTACGAGGACTACAGGCTTGTTGAGGCAGGCCTTCAGGACCGCTCTTAGGAGGAGGTCTGCGTCTAGGACACTTCGCTGCATGAGGCACGGAGGGCGAGGAGCTCCCTGGTCCTGAGGTCTATGGCGACCCAGATGTGGAACGGTTGGCCAGCATCCTTAAGCTTCGTCTCATCTAAGGCGACCATCCGGCGCCTCCTAGGTTTCACCTCAAGCCTCATGCCCTCCAGCCTCTGAACCCAACGCCAGACCGAGATGTGGCTGGCCTCCACGACGAGGCAGAGATAGGCTATATCCTGTAGCTGAGCCCCGCCAGGTAGAGGAGGCAGGCCCTGAGCTCCAATTGGACCGCGACCCTGTTACGCTTGACGAGTCCCGTGTCCCTGAGGGTTCTGAGGAGCCTATCCATGGCTCACCTCCGATCACCACCATAGAAGGCTCCCAGAACCCCTTAAGGTAACAGTATTGTGGACCCGAGACACAAGAGTTTTAAGGCGTGATGGAGAATCCGCGGCTCAAGGGAGAAGCCATGCCGTTATTCATGGCCCTACATAAATGGAGTAAGGAAGAAGAGGTGGCGGTGTTGAAGGAACTCTCGGGCGTGCTCACCGCTGTACGTGAGAAGAAGCTTCCTCAAGGCATCGAGCTGTGCGCTGTGTACGAAACAGGTGACCAGCGAATCTACTACGTCTGGAACACCCCGAGCATGGAAGTCCTTGAGAAGATGCTCGGAGAGTACCTGCCTGTCGTGAGAAAAGGCTCCGAGTTGGTGTCCGTCGTACAAATGTATCCGCCGACCGTGGAGTACACCGTCGCCCTGTTCCAAGGCCTCATCCCACTGGTTTCGAAGTAGGCTTCAGCCTCGAAACCCTGCCTTTCTCCCCCTTCTCGTCTAGCATGGACTAGGAGCACAAAAGCGTAAGGCCCCTTGGACTGGCAGACCTTAGAGTGAAAACGAGACTTCCCCTGGTACCTTAGCCTCCTCAAGTCATCAGCCACGGCGAAGACCTTCGTCTCGAAGCGCTTCCTGTTCCGCTCGAGAACCTTTGTCCACAAAGGTAAGGCTCAGGGAGGAAAGGATTATAGAGGGTTGAGGAAAGAGTAGGGGGAAGGTCTTTTCTCCGTGATTGGTCTATGGTACTTTCACCTCGGGAACGATTTGTTCGGGCTGTCTGTCATGAAGAACCTGATAGGGTGCCCATTTTTGAATCTATGGGCGTTGAGTCCCCAACGGCGGACATACTTCTCGGCAGGCCGAGCATCCTAGGCTCGACAGAGCGGAGACTAATGCTTCAGTTTGAGGGAAGGTTCGACGAGCTGAGGGAGGGCATTCTCAAGGACTCATTTGACCTAACTGTGAGACTCAAGTTCGATGCTGGGTTCATGACGCTTCCACCCAGTAGGAATCCTCTGCCTGAGTCTCGACCGAGGTTGATCGGCGACGGCCTCTACGCGGTCGGTGACACCGTTCACAGGTTCATCCCGGAGAGTGGCGTCGACCTTGAGATCGACTCTCGGATCAAACGAGAAGGCATTCCGGCCTTCAAGGAGCACGTGCGCGACCTAGAACAGGAGAGAGAGGCAGACCTTAAGGAGGCGCATGAAGCCTTCGAAGATTACGGCCGTACCTTGGGAAGGTATTACAGGGATATGGAGATTCCCACGTGCAGTGACCCCTATGGTGGGCATGTGCCCGTCGGCTCCAGCTGGTTCCATGCCTTCTTGACATGGTTCTACGTGCGCCCCGACCTTGTGAGGCGTTTTTTCAAGGCTGAAACGAGGCGGAACATTCGGTGGATGAAGATAGCGATCGACTATGGCGCGGAGTTCATGGTCCTCCACGGCGACATCGCTTGCACGCAGGGTCCTTTCATCTCTCCGAGACAGTACCATGAGTTCCTATTTCCCGAGATCCGGGAGGAAGTTGACTTTCTTCACAAACGGGGACTCTTCGCCTTCAACTCGTCAGACGGCAACCTTTGGCCCATCATCGATGACTATCTCGTCAACTCCGGTGTTGATGGTATGATGGAGATACAGAAGACGGCTGGCATGGATTCCAGAAAGCTGAAAGAGCGGTTCGGCGACAGAATCTGCTTCAACGGGGGGATCGACTGCTCGATCGTCTTGCCCTTTGGTTCCAGAGAAGAGATAATCAGGGAGACGAAGGAGGCTATTGAGATCCTCTCGCCGGGAGGAGGCTACATCTTGGGCTCAAGCCACGACATCCACCAAGGCGTCAAGCCGGACAACTTCCTTACCATGATGGAGGCCGCGCGAAGATATGGCGACTACACGAGACAATAGAGTTAAACCTCCGGAGCACCTTACTGATCTTCGACCAAGTATGTCAGGGTCCTGGGAGCCCCCGGACACCCAGACGCCTCATGCCCTCAGGCTCCTTGTTATGCGATAGCTGTATCGTAGGCCGTGGAGCTTTAGCAGCTGAGGGTTGAGGTGGTTCACAAGTCTTATATATTGAACTTCGGTACGCTACACCGCTGTTTGGTGGTGGTGCGTCACGGCCAACCGTCAGGAGGTCTTGGATAGGCTTAGGGAGGGTATAGTCGTCTTCGATATTGAGGGTGTGAAGAAGGCTGCGGAGGAGGCGTTGAAGATCGGCGTCTCGCCATACGAGGCAGTCATGGAAGGAATGTCCAAGGGCATGGACATAGTGGGCAAGAAATACGAGGAGGGCGAGTACTTCCTCGCGGAGCTGATCATGGCCGGAGAGACGATGAAGGAGGGGCTCTCCGTCCTCAAGCCCTATCTGGACAGGGAGAAGAGGGCCCCGGTCGGGGTTGTTATCCTCGGGACGGTCCAGGGCGACCTGCACGACATTGGGAAGAACGTCGTCTCGACGCTCCTCACCGCCGCCGGCTTCGAGGTGCACGACCTGGGCGTCGACGTGCCACCGGAGAGGTTCGTCGAGGAAGCCAAGAGCTCCAAAGCCCAGATCATAGGCCTCTCCGCCCTGCTCACGACGACGATGGTCAACATGAAGGCCATCAACGAACAGCTTGAGAAAGCCGGCGTAAGGAAGCAGGTGAAAGTCCTCGTCGGCGGAGCGCCTCTGACCGAGGAGTACGCGAGGAGCATCGGTGCCGACGCCTACGCCCGCGACGCGGTCCAAGGCGTCGAGATCTGCCGAGCCTGGGTCAAGAAAAAGTAACAGCCGACCCTCACGCCCGCCCTTCGCCCCACCGGCGCTGTAATCTAGGGCCGTAGACCCAATCCTAACCACGGAATCTCAGCGGTGGCACGTGTAGGCAAGACCGTGGGTGTACAAGGAGACTGCCGCTGTCGTGATCATAGGATGTGCTCAAGATGCGCCTAGCGGGAGGGGTTCTTCTAGCTCCTCGTGTAGACGTGACCAGTCTGGTCTTGACGGCATCGAGGCTCCGGGCGCTTCTGCCGTCCAAGCGTTCGTGTCGTGATGAAACCTTTGAGCTATACTAGCGACAGGAACGAGTGGTCAAAGGCTGGGCGGTTTCATCGGGCCTGTCCTGAGGCCATGGGGTATCTACCCCATTTTCGCGCCGCTTTCACCATCGTCTCCATGGCAGTCACCGAGACATCTTTCATCATGGGAACGTTGGTTCCCAAGATGAGGCCACCTCCCTCCGCGGCCATATCCACGATCCTCCGTACTTCGTTCTCGATGACCGCGGGGTTTCCTTCCCTGACGACGTGCATGACGTCGAACGGCGCGACGAGGCAGGCGTTGCCCCTATCCCTCACGGCCTCCTTCATCTCGGATATCTCGAAGCTGAGGCCCTTCATTGTCCCTTCGAAGTGGTAGGCGTCCGCGCCGTACCGGACGATGTCGTCGATGACCGGCTTGATGTGGCCGCAGGTCCGGTAGATGACGGGCACGCCGAAGCTCTTCAGGTAGTCCACCATCCGCCTCTCGTAGGGAGCCACAAACCTCCTAAACAAGCCCGGAGAGAGCACGTCCACCGAGTTGCCCCAGTCCTCCGAATAGAAGGCATCCACGCCTATCTGGGCGACGGCCTTGGCCGCCTCCATGTATAGGCTGAGGGCGTATTCCAAGCCCTTCTCCGCCTCCTGGGGTTGACGGTACATCAACTTGACCCAGTCCGGTATCCCCAGCCTATCCGCCCAGTAGGAGGGAGGCATGCCGACGAGGCCGACGATCAGGGTGTCGTGACCCATCAGCCTTTTAACCGCCAAGGGTTCATCCAACTGCCCGTTAGAGATCATCGCTTTCCAGTCGGCCTCTTCGCGTCGACGCCTCAGTATCTCCATCGAGGCCTTCACCTCAGCCCGAGCTGTCCCTGCAGGCCAGTAGGGGACATCATCCTTAGGGATGACCCGGGTCGCGCCCGTCGTCTTATCGGTCACTAGGTAGTCGGCGCCTCGGTCCTCGACCTTCAGCTTCTCCCTCCAGCCCCGCTCTGGGCCCAGCCCTACCCAGACCCAGTCGAGGCCCAGCCGCGTATGCGAGCCGACGGTGATCTCGACCCTCGTCTTCTCGTCTCCCAGAGTGTAGTCGGACATCATTTTCCCCATCACCTTAGGGCTCCAGAGCGTACTCATGTACGGCCCTACGGGAACCATGTCCGGCTCCTCGAAGTGAAGCGCCGCCAACATCCTCTCCTTGCCAGTCATCCATCCAACCAAGACTGATCCTCCTATTCGTCCGCTGAAAGCATAACGCGTCCTATACGGTTTGACACCGCCCTCTTGTGACTTTCGATACTACGTGTATCCTCCCCGCTAGGAGACTTCAAGCGGGTAGTTCCCCTCCCTCCGCCAGGTTTCGATCATCGTCTGGATATTCTCCCAGGGCGTGTAGGGCCAGAGCTGGTCTATCGGGGCGAGGATGAAGCCTCCGCCGGGGCCTAGCGTCCGGATCGCGTCCCTTGTCTCCTGTTGGATGCGTTCCCGCGGCCCGAAGCCGAGGGTGACGGCGCCGCTGACGCCTCCCCAGAGGCAGACTCGGTCGCCGATCTGTTCCTTGACGCGGCGGAGGTCCGTGTTCCCCTGGATAGGGTCGACGCCGAAGAGGAGGTCGACGCCCAGCTCCTTAAGGATTGAGATGATGGGCATCACCCCTATGGTGGCTATGAAGCAGTACTTCACGCCGTGCTTGTGGCAGAGGTCTACCTCATCTCGGATGGTGGGGGCTATGAACTCGCGGAACTTGGGCGGCGGGTAGAACTCCCCGTTATCGTACCAGCCCGCGTGCATCACCATATCGATGTCTCCCACCTTGATCACGCGGTCTAGGGCCTCCATCTCGAACCTGTGGTTCACCTCTATCAGGTTCTTGACGACCTTCGGGCTCCGATACTCGGCTATCATCATGTTCTTCTCGCCCAGCCAGTGGAGAAGCGCGCTGGCACCCTCGAGAAAGCCGAAGCCCGTCTCGAGGAGCGCCTCGCGTTCTTGAGCGAACTTCTTAGCCTTCTCCGCGTCCTCGTAGAATACCTCGACCTGTTCTTCCGTCGGCGGGACGAAGAGCTGCTTGAAGACCTCGCTGTCCTCCTCGGTCTCGACGAGGAACCTCAGCGAGCGGTTTATCAACTCGTTCCCTTCCAGGGGGACGTCGTCACCGTAGCTCCAGTCGAAGTAGTTGTACCTGCTCCGACCGCTCCACCCTCGCGTCTGCCGCACCTCCTGCCTCAGCGTTCCAGCCGGCAACTCGTACTCCTTGACCAAGATGGGGTACTTCTCTCCTGGCCGGGTCTCCTTCCAGACATGGGTCCTAAGCCTCGGGTTGAGCCGCCACTTCGGCGGTAGCAGTTCCATACCCTGGTCGAGTCCGTGCTGGAGGTTCCACTCCACCCTCTGATACTGGTCCTTCCACCTTTGGCTCTCCGTCTCCGGAAACTGGCGTTCCCACCACTTAATGTACAGCGGCACATGGTCCGGCTCTTGATGATCTATGCTCCTCAACAAACGTTCCCTAGAAGAGAGGCCTGACGCCATCTTCACGCATCTCCCCTGAAGACTCATCCCACCGCCACCGCTCAGCTATAAAAGATATCACTCTTCCACATCTCCCGCTTCACGCCTAGTCACTCCTCCTGCAACTAGAGTCACGTAGCCCAACAAGCTTCCATCCGCCTCCACGTGAGGACGGCACCTCCCAAGAGACTCCTAACGTCCTTTCAACGACTTCACCTTATTCACCGTCGTGGAAACGTATTTATGACACTGGAAGGCAAGACGCCGTAAGCTATTCTGGAATCCGAGGGCATCTTGGTCTATGAGGACGACGATGACTTCCAGGGAGCGGCTTCTGACGACGATCGAGCATCATGAACCGGACCACGTGCCGCTCTATAACCGGTTATGGGATCGGAACTTCCTACAGGACCCGCGGAAACCATGGCAAGACCAGTTCGAGATGGTGGAGCAGATCCTTAAGTTGGGCTTGGACCAGGGGATGGAGTTCACCGCGCCACGGTTCCTCCTAAGCCCTGAGGTGAAGACACGCGTATGGAAGGAGGCCGTCCTAGGTGAAAAGTACCCGCTGCTCCACAAGGAGTGGATAACGCCGAAGGGAATCCTCACGCAGGTCGTCCGCCAAACCTGGGACTGGCCTGCTGGGGACGACATCCCCTTGACGAGCGACCACCTCGTTCCAAGGTCGCGGTCCGTCAAGTACCTGATCGAAACCCTAGAGGATGCAGAGGCGTTCGCCGCGCTCTTCCGGGAGCCGACCCAGGAGGAGCTGGACGCTTGCTTCGCGCGAGTGGAGGTGATGAAGCGGTTCTGCGAGGAGCATGAGATACTACTCGAAAGCCACCGGTCGGCCTCGGTCATCGGAGGGGACATCTTCCCATGGGTTTGCAGCGTCGAGAGCACCATCAGGTACGTCTATACGAACCCGGCCCTTGTCCGGCGGGTGCTCGAGACCGTTCACAAGTGGGACCTGTATTTGATCCGCCTCCTCATCAAGGCGGGGGCTGAGATCGTCTTCCACCGGGGCTGGTATGAGGGTACGAGCTTCTGGACGCCGCGGCATTTCAGGGAGTTCCTCCTCCCCAACCTGAAGGAGGAGGTGGCGCTTGCGCATCGGTTGGGCGCGAAGTTCTGCTACATCAACACTCTGGGCATCATGCCGATTCTTAAGATGATCAAGGAGAGCGGAGCCGATATCCTCTACGGCATTGATCCCGTGCAGGGCGGCTCAGACTTGGACCAAGCGAGGATCAAGGAGGAGATCGGCGAGAAGGTCTGCTTGTGGGGCGGGATTAACGGCCAAGTGACACTCGACCAAGGGTTGAAGGCCCAGATCGAGGCGGAGGTCGTGAACGCGGTAAGGAGTATGGGCGAGGGCGGAGGCTTCATCCTCTCGCCCGTAGACCACATCTACTCCACCACGCCCTGGGAGAACATCCAGATAATGATCGATGCGTGGCAGAGAGTAGCCGACTACCCGCTCAAGCTACCGTAACTGTCAACGCAGAGGTCTTTCTCCAGTTAGGGCTTTCATCCCCAGCTCGCTTCGTTCGCGAGACTAATCCAAGTGATCCCCACGCTCCGAGCAAGGGGCTCGAAGCCAGAGCGTCTTAACAACGAGCCGCTTGAGGAGCTTCGAGGAATGAGCGTAATTCTCTCCTGGGTCAGAACGAAGCCAGTGCCACGTGTTCGCTGCCCTAGCCTTTGAGCTAACGCGGCTTATGATGAGGAACTTTGGAGGGAACAAGTATCGGTGATGCCCTGCCGAGTAGCTTAAGCTCTTAAATCCACAGTGGCCTAGAGGCCAGTCGATATCCTCTCAAGGTTGGTGTTTCGCGTTTGGCGTTGAAGAGCACCATGAGCTCCAAGGAGCGTGTCCTGAGAGCCATAGGCCACGAGGAGCCGGACCACGTCCCCTTGCTCATCAAGTGGTATGGCAGGAGTGCGGGGAACCTTGACACGCGTGGGTTCATGCAGGATAGGCACAGGATGTGGCGAAACCAAGGAGAGCGGGTGGAAGCGAACCTGAAACTGGGGCTGGACAGCTACGTGGACCTCCACGGCCCTCAGCCTTCCCTAGCTGAGGGCATACGGATCAACTGGTGGCTGGAAGAGAACGTTCCCGGGGAACTGTACCCCCTCGTCTTTAAGGAGTGGGAGACGTCGAAGGGCGTCCTAAGCCAGGTCATAAGGCGGGTGCGCGACTGGCCCTACGGTAACGATATTCCGCTCTTCAGCGACTGGCAGCTTTCTCGCGGTGTGGCGAAGAAGCGGCTTTGGGAGACCGCTGAAGACATTGAGGCCTTCGCTCACCTCTTCCAAGGCCCTGGACGGCGAGAGGTTGAGGAGTTCTACGAGCGGGCTGAGAAGGCCCGACGCCACGCAGACGAGTATCAGGTCGTCCTGATGGGCAATCTGCACGACGGCCTAAGCTTCGACTACGCACTGATGGGCTTCGCCATCGAACGCCTCGTCCTCCTAAGAATGCGAGAGCCCCACGTGATCCGTAGGCTCCTAGACATCTTGCAGGGACATATGATGAGGGCCCTAGACTGGATGCTACATGAGGGTGTAGACTTCGTATTCGTACCGGGGTGGTACTGTAACGCCCAGTTCTGGCCGCCGAAGGCCTTCAAGGAGTTCCTTGCACCCCTGATCCACGAACAGGTTCTCGCCACACACCATAAGGGCGCGAAGTACAACCTCGTCATGAGCGCCGACGCCATGCCCCTACTCCCCGTCCTAGAACAGATAGGTGTCGACATGCTATTCGGCCCCGACCCGGTCCAAGGACGCTGGGACCTGAAGAAGGTCAAGGAGGATTACGGTGACAAGATCACTCTCTGGGGAGGCACTAACGGTCCCGTCACGCTCGGCTTCGGGCCGCGGGAACGCATCCAACAGGAGACAAGGGACGCGATCCGGACGCTAGGCCCCGGCGGAGGCTTCATCCTCGCCCCCATGGACCAAGTCTTCGACCACACGCCCTGGGAGAACATCCAGACGATGATCGAAACCTGGCGGACAGCAGCTAACTACCCGATAGCGGCATGACTACTCTTAGGAAGTTGTGTCTAGGAGCATAGCCTTCAGGGGGACCTTTACCCTCCAGGTCCTGCGATAGGAGATGTGGTCCCCCTAGAAAGTCGACACCCTAGGAAGACCTTGGAACTTGGTAGGCGCGGCCTAGTAAAGCCATGGAGAAGCTACCAGGCCGCGCGTTCTTGAGCTGTTTCCCTAAGGGGTTAGGCTTAGTAGGGCGCGTACTTCTTCGCGGTTTCAACCATCAGTTTGACGTTCTCGATATTCGCCTCGTACGGGACATTATCGGTGGTGCCGAAGACGTAGCCCCCACCCTCCTTAGCCTCATCCATACACCGCTTCACGTCCACCTTGATCTCGTCAGGAGTACCGGGCGGCGCAAGGAGGAGTATGTTGAAGCCCCCAAGAAGGCAGATTTGCTTGCCGTACTTCTTCTTCGCTTCGCCGAGCGTGATGTCACCTCCCATACTGTAGGGAGGGAAGTCCTCCACGTAGTCGACGCCCGCCTCGACTAGGTAGGGTAGGAAGTGTTTCATGGGGCCGCAGAGGTAGACGCCGACTACCCTATTCTTGCGAACCTTGTTCATGACGGCCTGGAGGTCTTGTAGCTCCCAGTCTTTGAATATCTTCGGGCTCGCCTGGGCCGCGTAGTAAGGGATGAATTGCAGGGCCTCTCCCTTGCATTCGTTGAAGAACTCCAAATGTTTCATCATCACCTTCCTATCGACCTCGACCAATTCCTTGACTAGGTCAGGGTGGCGGAAGGTGTCGGCGATCATGTTCTCGAAGCCCCTGACGTTTCCCAGGGAGTCCCACGCCGCGTTAAGGTGGAAGGTCAGGACGCCCCTATCACCCAATTCCTCGACGGCGGCGTCATAACGCTCCACGTTCGGCTCCGCTAAACGAAGCCACTCCTCCAAGTAGGCCTTGTAGATCTCCCAGTCCTTAGGGCCTCCGACTAGGTCCTTCAGAATCCAGTTAGTCACAGGTGTCCTCTTCACCCTCGAGCTTAGGTTGCCGTAGGGCGTCTCTATCTTCCGCTCCACCAGCCAGTAGTCGCGGCCATGCTCCAATGTCTGCTCCCAGTCACCCCAGCCTTCCTTCCAGTGAACGTTGAACTCAACGGGCTCGCCCCATGTCTGGAAAGAGTCTATCCCCAGTCTCAAGTGAGATTCATACTCGACCCGCCAGTAATCCCATCGGGCTCTCAAACGCCGCCAGTCCGACTCAGTTATCCTCGAACCGATCAGGCTTAACTGAGCCGCCACTGGGACTCGGCCGGGGGTGCCACCTTTAAGAGCCGTCAGGATTCTCTCCTTTGGGTTCAAAGGGCAACCCTCTATGCTAACCTAGATTCGCCCCAGCGTACGCGGAGTTGCTGATAAAAGACTTTCCGTGAGCACTTCTCGAAGGCCGATAGAGCGATCTAAACCCTTATAGTTTCGGGGCAGACCATCCCGAGCATGGTTTCGAGGAGTTGGAAGCGTCTTGAGGACTATGAGCTCGTGTTAAGGGATGTAAACATTTCCATCTCTCCTTCTGACGCGGTTCGACTGGCCGAGAGCTTCCTTGTCGCCGACGAAATGGGAAGCGTAAACAGCCGGACGCGCGAAGACCTCTCCGGCAGAGTCTGGGCGAAGAAGCAGTTCCTGCTACCGAGGGGCAAGCCCCTCTGGGCGGAGCTCTGCTTCTTCAACCACTGCGACTCAGAGGAGGAAGGCGTCGCGCTCTACGTGGAGGTGAACGGGAACCGGTTCATCCATCGATGGACGCGGCATAAGGACTCGATACCTCCACCAGGCGGTGGCAGGCTGCCGAACTGGAGTTTCATCAAGCTGCCTGGCGGATGCCTGAAGGAGGGCTTGAACGAGGCCCTCTTCCACAGCGACGAGGGCGTTATGTGGAACCTTTTCATCGAGAACTCGCGGTGGCCGAACAGGAGCGCCAAGAGCATCGACGGCGGAAAGACCTGGGACCACGACGTGATGGGGTTCAACAGTTCCTGTAACGGCGAGTACGTCGTCCGGCTCCGCGTCGGCGGGCATCCCCCTCGGGGAGCGGTCACCTCCCAGACCATCGACCTTGCCTCCCTGGCCTTGAACAGCCCGATCCGACCCTTAGTCAGGGTTCACGATGTCGCCCTGTCGGCAGAGACGAGCGAGCCAGAAGGGACGAGAGTCCTCCTCGAGGCGAAGATGGGGTCTTCGCTCTCCTACTCACCTGACACATGGACGGCCTGGACCCCTGTGAAGAACCTAGGGGCCTCCGCGACGGCGGAGGAGTATCCTCGCTATCTCGAGTGGAGAGCAACGCTCGCGACTGACGATATGGTGGTCACCCCTGAACTGAGGGAAGTCCGCCTCGAGGCTGACGTACAGGTGGAGGAGACGTGGCCCGACGACGACCTACGAGTCGTCAAGTGGCAGAACGCGAGGATCGCGCGGAGTTCCTTCCCCTTCGCTTATCAAAGGTCTGATGAGTCGCGGCTCCAGATCCTCAGGGAACGGTACCAGCTGGGCTGGATGATGAACCCTGTCCTGGATAGGAATGGTGTCCCTAGGCCACGCCGTGATCAGGTGGAGTTCGATAAGCTCGTGAAGCTAGGGCAATGGGTGAGGGAGCAGTGGTTAGACGGTTGGAAGCAGGCTATCAACTGGGGCGGCAGGCTTGGATACTTGGACTACTGTCCTCCTTGGGACGCACCGGTGATCATCGAGCTGGCGAAGCGGAGGCTCTCTCAGGGGATGTGCACCCATTACAGCACGGTCTTCGTCCAGTTCTGCCTAGCCGTCGGGTTGCAGGCTCGGCACGTGATCCTGTCAGAGCATTGCGTCGCGGAGGTCTGGTCGAACGAGTACGGGAAATGGGTGATGATGGATGTCGGCGGCGACATGAACGACGAGACGAGGGTTGCCTACTACTTCGAGAAAGACGGGGTACCACTGAGCGCCCTCGAAGTTCACAACGCTTCGCTGAAAGGCGACTTATCCGTGATGATTCTCCCGGAGAAGGCCGCTGCCCGCTTCCCAGTCAAGGATAGGCTTCCGCTCTTCGACAGGTTCTGCATAGCGCTTAGGAACGACCACCTCACCTCCTTAGAGCCTGGAGAGCCTGAGCACGGCGCGATGTACTACCATTACGACGGCTATCTCTGGTGGAGGGACGAGAAGCAGCCAGCCCCCTGGTACACGTTCCAGTCAGACCGCGTCGCAGACCTCTACTGGACCTTGAACACGACGGAGATCCACCTGCAGAAGATGCGGGAAAGGGGCTGCCTAAGGGTGGAGCTGGACACCGTCACCCCCAACTTGGCCTGCTTCCTCGTCCAGATCGACGATGGAGAATGGGTCGAGAAGCCGCCTGCCTTCACATGGAGCCTCCACCCAGGAAGGAACGCACTCCGCGCAAAGACGGTGAACAAGTTCAGCGTAGAAGGCATCGCAAGCGAGATCGAACTCCACCTATAGTCGTTCGTCAGGTCAAAAGCGGAGTGAGAGCCTTTCGAGCCGCAGCAACACGCAGGCGCTGAGAAGCAGAAGGGAGACCGCACCCCAGTGGTCAGCGGGAATGCTCATGGGCATTCCTCGGGTAGGCGCCCTGTTTCCGGGTCTGGCGGGCAAGTTCAGTGACGTTAGACAGTGGTATATCCTCAGATAGGGGCCGGCCGGTAGCCAAGACGTATCCGCCTCCTGCCGCAGCTCCTTCCACGCACCGCTTCACCTCGTCCGCGACCTCTCGGGGTCCGTAGAGGAGCCTGCGGCCGTCGATGTTGCCCATCAAGCAGAGCCGGCCGTCCAAAGAGGCTTTAATGGAGGCCAAGTCGTTCTCGTACCCTCGGGCTGACTCCTCCACCCAGAGGCAATCCGCGCCCACTTCGATGAGCGCGTCAAGCCGGTCCATCACGCCTCCATAGAACCAGAGGAGGGCATCCAGCCCTTTACGGTGGACGTGCTCTGCCAGCTGCTTGTCGAGGGGGAGTATGAAATCCCTATAGGACCGTGGCGAAATACAGTCGCTAGACGCCATCCCTTCAGCCATGATGAAGGCGTCGACGTCTATGTCCCAGAAGTGGTCGATGAACTTGTCCAAGTCCGCCTTGATGAGGCCCAGGGTTTTTCTCAGGCCCTCGGGGTCCCTGTAGAAGGAAAGGAAGTACCTTTCGCCCAAGAGCTCGTACGCTCGGTAAGCGGGGCAGGAGAACAGGAGAGCCGTGTATTTCCGGCCGCCAACGGCTTTCACTATAGCTTCTGGATACTCGCGTCGCCCCTCATCCGGAGCCTGAGCAGTCCACCCTAGGGATCCGCCCTGCTCTAGGTCTCTGATACACCGGCTTAGGTCCGGGTCGTCCCTGTATCGGTATTCTGTCATTCCAGCCCCGGCCTTGTAAGGGTACTCATCCTCCGGGAGAAGGGTTATCGTTCCCTCCTTCAGGTCGTGGACCCGGGCTTTGCCTTCAGACCAGGATATACGGTATCTCTCGATCTCGGCGCGAGACCGGCCTGGGAGTACGTAGATCCAGTCTGTGTCGAACCTCTGGTAGGCTTTCAAGGCGCAGGAGGCCCTGAACAGGTTGTCGGAGTAGATGAACTCTGTCTGCTTCACCCCTGAAGCCAACGGGATATACTGCCCCGATATGAGGGGCGCGAACGGCACCTGGTCGGGCTCCTCTAGCTCTAGGGCAGCTATGAAGCGGTCTCGTCCGTTCACTTCAACCGCCGAGCCAAGCTGGGTGGCCTATAGTGGTCTATCGCTGGTTTCACGTCACCGGGGGCGGGTGAGAGGGTATGCACGCATTTTCTTCCAAGCGTCGATCATGTCCTGTATCTTCTCCCAGGGGTTGAAGTCGAAGAGCTGGTCTATAGCAGAGAGGATGAAGCCCCCGCCCGGGCCGAGGGTGTAGATGGCGTCTGCTACTTCCTTCTCGATCTGCTCCTTGGTCGCGTAGGTGAGTGATACGGCGGCGTTGACGCCTCCCCATAAACAGAGCTTGTTCCGCGACATCTCCCTAGCCTTTACCAGGTCTGCGCCTCCCTGGACAGGGTCGATACCGAACATGAGGTCGACGTCCATCTCGACCATCTTGGGCAGCCTCGGCATCAGGCCGGTGCTCATGATGTAGCAGAACTTGGCGCCGCCCTTGTGGACAGCTTCGATCATTCTCCGGAGCCGCGGCTCGATGAAGGTCTCGTAGCCCTTGGCTGTCCAGAAGTTGGCGCACTCGTACCATCCTCTGTGGCAGATGATGTCCACATCCCCGGCTTGGAGAACCAAGTCGACGTAGCGGAGGTCCCACTCGAGGATTAGGTCTAGGAGGGCGTGGACCAGCTCTGGGTTCCTGACGCTGGACATCATCATGTTCTCGAAGCCCATGAGCCAGGGGACCGCGTCGCCTCCGAGGATGCCGTTCGCTTCCCCGCACACGACTAGAACCTCCTTCTCCCGGGCGAAGCGCTTCACGTCCTCCGCGTGTTCTAGGAACCACTCCACCTCCTTCTGCCTTGGCTCCCGGTAGAGGTACCGGAGGGCCTCCACATCTTTTAGCGTCTCTATCAGGTACTTCTTTGACCGGTTCCTTGGGATGATGTGGTCGCTGAAGATGGGTATGTCATCTCCATGCGGCCAGTCTGCTGTCTGGTGGACGACCTGCGTCAGCATCCCCATGGGCGTCTCGTACTCCTTGTAGAGGACAGGGTACCTTCCACCCGGCAGCATCTCCTTCCGCCCCCGCATCTTCACATCCTCGCTGAGGACTAGGTGGGGTGCCTCGAACGTGACGGTGTCGTCCAGCCCCATCCTCAGGGACTCCTCCACCCTGTGGAACTGGTCCCGCCAAGGCTCCGCGGGGCTATGCAGAAAGCGTCGGCTCCACCATTTGAAGTACAGCGGTACGTGGTCTGGCTCCTTATGCTCGATCGCTGTCAGAAGCCTCTCTCGTGAAGACATTTCATCCGTCATGACCAACTGACCGAGACCGTTTCATGTGAAGTGGCTGACTTAAGCTTAGCGGAGCCCTAGCAGAAGCAACCAGCTGAGACAAGGATAGCCGAGAGGTTCAACCGGGCAGTCTTCCGATCTCCTCTAGTTTGTCAGCGACATCGGTTAGGTCATGTTCCTCTAGGGTTTCTCTTCTCGGCCATCCCGTCTTTGGGTCCCAGCCCCTAAGCTCGTAGAACTCATCCATCAATGCCCTAAACCTCCCTATGTTAAGCCTTATCCCAGCGGGGTCCGGCTTGTGGAAGTACGGTATGACTGCCTCATCATCCGCCCTCGTCCTTCCTTCCCGAACCATGATCGCCCTTTCGAGGTTGTAGACTCTGCTCCCGGCGAAGTCTAGCCCTTCCTCGGTGAAGTCGACCCCTGTAGCCGCGGAGAGGAGCTTCGCCTCCAAGGCTGTGTCCCCGAAACCGTCCGGGGAGAGCCGACTGTAGATTGTTGGGAAGATCTCCTCGCAGACGGGCACCGAATCGTTCACGGCAAGGCGGTTCTGATGCCATATCGTCGGTTGAGCCTTGAACTCGTAGTGGCTCTTCGGGTCCACGGCTAGCTCAGAACCATACAGACGTTTGCCGATCGCTTTCAGCTGCTCTACTGAGACCGGAGCCCCCGATCTGGCCGTCCAGTAGGTGATCTCCTCAGCGTAGCAGTGCACCAAGGGGTCACGGGAATCCATAGCCCACTGGAGAGCTGCCACGATCCAGTAAGGGTACTTGGGCGCATTGTAGAGATGCCCGTCCCAGTGGGTCTCGTACCCATGACCCACGTGCGGCAGGTCGTCGTGACCCCTACCGAGGATATCGGCGGCCCTGGGTACGCCCTCAGCGAAGACCTTGCCTATGCCTTCTTTGTACGCGATCCGCCTTAGCAGCTCGCTCCAGAAGGTTCCGCTCTCCAAGTCTATAGACATCCCCAGGTCTTTCTCCGTCACTAAACCTTTCTCCACACATTTGTTCACCCACCGACCTGTCCCTGTGAAGCCTAGAACGATCTCCCAGTGGTTAATGCCGTACATGTTTGCCAGTTGAGCCGCCTCGAAACCGGCCTCCCAGGGCTGGAACCTCAGATAGGCCCCTGAAGCGCACATCACGGCGCCCGTATAGCGGAAAGGGTGAAACTTCCCTTCGACGTTTCTGTACACGTTCAGGCCGCCCGCTCCGCAGGCGAGCAAGCTACAGGCGATGCCGCAGGCCTTACGCCGCAGGACTCGATCCGCCGGCGGCTCCTCAGGCATATGCGCAACCTTCTGAGCATATCTACAGAGTTGAATGAACTCCTCCGGTCTGGCTATGGGTACGCCTCGGCTGCACTTGATGGTGATAGCCTTGAGGTTCTTCGAACCCATCACCGCGCCGAATCCACCCTGCCCGGCAGCGTTCTCTATACCATGTTGAACGCAAGCTATGCGAACGAGGTTCTCCCCCGCCGGACCGATGCAGACCGTTTGGACGCCTCTGCCATGCTCCTCAATGAGCTTCCTCTGCGTCGCGAAGGTGTCGAGACCCCAGAGCCCGCTCGCGTCCCTGAACTCAGCTTTGCCATCTTGGATCAGAAGATACACTGGGCGTGACGCTTTCCCCCCGATGATGAGCCCATCGTAGCCTGCGTATTTCAGCTCGGCACCCCAGTAGCCGCCCATATTCGACCGGGTGTAGTGAGGTGTAGGATAGACTTGGGGCGCTATCCCGGCGAAGGTGATTCTTCCGCCGGAGGATGGGGCTAAGGTGCCGTTCAAAGGCCCAGTCATTATGATCAGCTTGTTCCCGGGGTCGAAGGGGTCTATTCCGGGCGGGAGTTCTTCCCAGGCGACCGCGGCGGCTATGCCGCGTCCCCCAATGAACCTCTCGGCATACCTCATCGTCTCTGCGTTCTCCGTTGTTTCCCCGGTAAGGTTTACGCGGAGAATCCTGCCCACCCAGCCGTGTAAGGCCATGGTCTCTCTCCTACTTAGACGTGTATTCGAGTGCTTTCGAGGGGCATATCTGGACGCATTGAACCTGGCCTAGGCATAGGTCGCACTTTGCGTAGGCGTTCTTGGCCGGGTTGTAGAAGAGGATCTTCCTCTCGCTGTTGTATGGGCAAGCCTCCGCGCATAGTCCGCACGCTGTACACGCGTCCTCGGAGAGGATGTAGGCTCCCGTCCTGTCATCCACCCTTATCGCCCCGACCGGACAGGCCTTGAGGCAGGCTGGGTCATCGCACTGCCTGCAGACGGAGACTTGGGCCTCAGCCTCGAAGATGTCGAGGAGGATCCTTATCCTCGAGAGCATAGGGTTGCATTCGCGCTCACGGTAGAGCGAACATATGAGCTCGCAGCTCCGACACCAGATGCACCTTTCCCCGTGGAATCGTATTCTGCCCTGGTTATCCATGATCCCTTCTCTCAAGGTTCCAGCTGCCATCTTCTCTTCGTTCTCCAGAGGCCCACTGATGACTCCTCTTGGAACTGGTCTTTCCGAAGGCGCCAGGGCTCCCTCCCCCTTAGCTTTCCGGCTAAACGGCTACCGTGACCCATTAACCCTAGAGCAAGCAAGAGCGTGTAGGGCCTTGTCCAATCACGCCTCAGCCTTCTGGTACCTCGCCTTCTCTTCGGGCTTGAGGCCTCTCCAGCTTAGGAACTCTTTTCTGAAGGAGTCGACGAAACGGGCGTTAGAGTCGATCCACGAACCCCTAGGCCCCGTGAGCAGGGTCAGGTAGAGTGAGTAGAAGTGCTTCCTCTCGGCTTCCATGTAGCTGGACTCGAGGACCACTCTCTGGTTGAGCCCTGCATCGTAGGGCGGCAGTGTCACTTCAAGATTCAGCTTCAGGTTGGACAAGTCACGCGTGTCGAGCTCGACCCTGCGCGTGATGAAGCCGACGGCCGTCTCGACGGTGTACCCTCTAAAGTACTCTTCTATGTACCTGAGGATTCCCAGGGCGTCCTGCAGGCTTGTCGATATGAAGGGGAGCGGTATCGTCCACTCGTCGCCCCTCGGCTTCGTAGGTATCGTCCACCTCCGCCGCATGGAAGGCGTGACGAGCTTCGCTGAAGCCATGAGGGCCGGGTAGACTGTTGACAGGAGCGTTATGCCCACGACGACAGACATGGCTATCAGGACGAAGGTCGAGGAGGTGTTAGCTACGAAGCTCGACGGCAGCATGTTCCAAGCCATGAGCGACGCGTTTAGTACTACCCCGGCGAAGTACCCAATGAAGACACTGATGACGGCGTAGACGGTCCCCTCCGCGAGGAAGAGCCCCACCACGCCTGAAGGGGAGAGCCCGAGAGAGGCGAAGGTGGCGATCTCGCGTCTCCGCTCCACCATCGAGCCGAGCATCGTGTTCAGGATGATGAAGGCCCCGATGAGCAGGGGCAGCGCGACCATCTCCCATCCGCCGAGCGCCGCACCTGTAAGCCTAGAGAAGGTTGAGAGCTTACCTTCCGCCGCCACGTAGACTTGGACGTCCAAAAGCATCGAGAGGTCCCGGGCCAGGCTCCTTACGGCTTCCGGCTCAATGCGCGGCAGGTCGACTGCTATGGCCGCGACGTTTCCCCCCCACTGGTTCAGAGCCAGCCGGTACGGGACTATGACCACTTGGTCCCAGCCCAGAGGGTTGAAGTACTCCCTGATCAAGCCCACGTTTTTACAGAGAACCTTCACCTTGTTCGGGTCGAGGGGCGTCATGGGGTTTCCGTCTATCCCCCGGAGATCCGCCGAGAGCCTCTGGTTCTCGACTATCCCAACGACGCTGAGCCGCGTCCCGAGCAGAGAGACTTCATCTCCAACTCGGGCCCCGATCGCCTCTGCCATGTCTTTGCCGATTACTACTGAGAAGTAGTCGCCTTCCGTGAACCAGCGGCTCCCCCCAAGCAGCAACTGGCCCAGGAGAGGACTAAGCCGAGCCTCCTCAACTGAGAGTCCGACGACCGCCCGCACAGCCTTAGCACTGGAAGGGCCGACTATGTCAGTGGTTACTTCCACCGACCGGACCGTCTGCGGGTAGAACCACACCCTCGGAGAGACGACACCCCCCGGCGGCAGCACTGACTGGATGAACTGCACAGTCCTCATATCCAAGAAGTCCTTCGGCGTGGTCACCAGGCCCTTCCTGACCAGAAGCTGTTGAGCCGTGGTCGGCGCCGTCGTCTCCGGAATCAAGACGCCCGTGAAGAACGTGGTCGAGGTCAAGGCTGTTAGGCCGAAGGTCATGACGGCGATCGTGGTCAGTATGAGGCAGGCTCGGAGCTTCCTCTTCTTGATGTACTCTATCCCTACGGGGAAGGAGATGGCGATCGTCGACATCCGCCCCTTCTCGGTGAAGTGTTGCCCAAGGACTTGGGCCTTCAGCCTCGACGCGACCGACATGCCTTCATACGTTAGGAGCCCCGTGATGATCGCGAAGAAGAACAGAAGCAGGACTGTGAGGAACCCGACGAAGATGTTGGTCGCCATCCTCAGCGACGGGTGGAGGAAGGAGAGCAGGATCACGGAGATCGTCACGAGCAGGGAGACGTTAAGGATCCGCTTTATGCCTCCACTTTCGAAAACGATCCTGTCTATGAAGAATGCCGAGATGACGATCACGGCGAAGAGGAAGACGGCCGCCGCAGCAGAGTCGTTGATCAAGCCCATCGTCCGGCTGTAGCCGGTCGTAGCCCAGAGCCAGCCGGCGAGACTGTAGCCTGACGCGCGGTCGTACGCCATCTCGGAGTACGCTTCGCGATAGAGTCGCCCGTATTCTGCGGACCTTCGCAAGGCTAGCTCTACGTCCGGTCCACAGACGAAAGAGGCGCTCAACTTCTTGTAGCGGCTGTTCTCCACGGAGAAGAAGTCGTTGAGGAACCTCTGCGACGTCGTGGTCAGCCGGAGTTCCTCACCGGGCTTCGCCTCGTAGCCGGTGCCCTCCGGGTACGCCTCACTCGCGTTGACGATCATCCCTGTTATCCGTCGGTCGTACCCAGTCTTGAACAGGACGATGAACCTGCTTTCAGGTGGGACAAAGACCATGCCCAGTGAGTCCTGGGGGGAGTTTATCGCCCCGTAAGACATGAACTTCGACATCGTGTTGAAGTCATAGACTTCCATAGTGTTGACGGCTGACGCATAGGCCCCGTCGAGGAACCTCGCATCGATTACCGAGAGGGCTGAGGCCTTCGCCGGGTCTATCAAGTCGAAGAGCGAGGCAGCTACGGACTTGAAGATGACGGTCTGGGCGGGCGCGGGATGTTTGTCGGCGTTCGCCCAGAAGAGGAGGGACCCTTCTCCGAAGACGCCCAGGTCTGGAGCGTACTCGATAGCCCCAGAGTCGGGGTTAAGTACGTAGGCCTCAACCCGGTAGCCGACGCCAGCGAGGGCCGTTGCCATTTGAGCCGTCGCTGTCAAGCCGGCCTTCGAGCCGACGGCCCACCCCATCCCGAGCCCCCTCACCTCGAAGGTTCCATTGGAGTCGGCGTAGGTGATCACGTTTACAAAGGGATAGTTGGTCCCCGGGACCCTTGTGACCACCACGAGGCTGTTCGGAACTTGGTCATACCAGGCGCGGCTGTAGTTGTACGCGAGCACGTCTCCTCGCATTGTGACGAGCCCAGCCCAGTCGTATCCCGCCGCAGGGTCGGGCTGAGTAGCCCAGTTCCCCAGTTTGTACCTTGTCGGTTTGAGCAGGCTCCAGCTTACGGCGACGCGGTCTACGTTTGCGAGGCTGTAGGCGATTCCCGCCGCTACCTCGACCTGCGGCTTCAGGTTTCCGAACTGAACCTTCTCTATCGTGCTGAAGGGATGTCCCCAGCT
>Ga0315307_1000267_pt1 | contig 21949 bp, 29 predicted proteins | sample TDP2_MG_FD_203079 | JGI IMG/M metagenome (GOLD analysis project Ga0315307, IMG submission 203079) | Freshwater sediment microbial communities from Lake Towuti, South Sulawesi, Indonesia - TDP2 | ecosystem: Environmental > Aquatic > Freshwater > Lake > Sediment | place: Indonesia: South Sulawesi...
AGCCCTCAAGATCTTCGCATACGGATAGTGTTGTTTCGTTCAAGTTTTTATTTAAGAATCCCTACTAGATAGTAGAGATTTAGATTCTACCCTCTTCTGCTTAGAATCCGCATAAGATAGCCGACAGAATATAGCTTTTGCTATATATAGCGAATGCTATAATGGGTTCCAAAAGGACTTGCTAGATATGAAGCTTAAAGCATTCATCCCATATCTTCTACTAGGGCTCATATCAGCCTCAAGCCTCACCTATATAGTAGTGCTCATTCAGGATCAAGCTGCGTATTCCAAAGCAAGATCAACCTTCAAATCCCTCGGCTTAATCAGAGAGCAGGAGAATCCTCCGCTGCCTGAATATGAGGAATTTCTCAAGTTCATATCAAATGATAGCTTCAACGTCTATCCAATATGCGAGTATCAGACATCATATCGAAAAGACAAAATCAACATCGTCCTCCGACATGATCTTGATTATGACAAAGGCTATGAAATGGCGAAGCTGGAACAGGAATATGGAATAAGAAGCACATACTATCTTAGACTGCATTCCGACAGGTATGCCGTAAGCGAGGTCATACCCTTCTATCAAGAATTGGAGTCCAAGGGCTACGAGATAGGCTATCACTATGAAATAGTGGACCTATTTCCATTCGATAATGATACTGCGAAAAAAGTATTTGAGCTGGAACTTGAATATCTGAGGAGATACTTCAATGTGAGATCTGCAGCTCCTCATGGACTACTCTTCGGAGGATGCAGCTATCAATTTGAACAATGGACTGATCTAAGTGACTATAATCTGATTTCAGCATACAAAATACCGATGTCAATCTACCTGTCGGATTGGAGTCAACCGTTCTGGGAAAAGCAAATTCAATATTTCATAGAGGAACTTGGGAAACTGAAAATGGGAGATACTGCAGAGATTCTCATTCACCCATGCCATTGGGAACCCCAATCAACCTAACGCTGGTAAACAAGGTATATTAGATAAAAGGCGATTTCTTACCTAACTTATCTAACTGTTCGATATGTTAGGCAGAATATATGAGGAGCGACATATATGGCGAGTTACATAGCTGTCAAGCAGGCCTTCAATTCCTTCTTCAGGTAGTAATTGATTCCTTCAGCATTAAGCCAAGAGATCAGATCTGGAAGGCGCTTAGCATAGAACTCTCTGGGAACACCGGAATATTGCATACTGCCGATAATGAATCGATCTACAAATTCTCTCAAGTTCTGGATTATTGATTTCGGATCGGTTACGTCTGGAATCCAAGGTTCGATACTGGCAAAGGTCTTAATCCCTTGTTCATGGGCTATCTGTAGGGCTTCGATCCTCTTAGTGTTACCGTCTGCGTAAGGCTCCCAATTCAATATGTCATCGAGAGCTGTTATGGTGAAACCTACTTCGATGTTCTTCCGATCTCGAAAAAGATCAAAGTCTCTGACGACTAGGCTGCTCTTAGTTAGAAGCAAGACATGGAATGGTGAATCGAGAAGAACCTCAAGAACTCTCCGAGCCAGCTTGGTTCTGACTTCAATCGGCTGGTAGGGATCGGTCATGCTACAGAACATAATTCTGCCGGGAGGCAGACGTTTGACGTCACGTTTAGCCAAGTTGACCGCGTTTATAACTGGCTGAGCGTCACGCCAAGAGGATATATCACCAGTCCAATGTTTGGTCATCATTCGTGCATAGCAGTATCGGCAGTCATGGAAGCATCCAGCATAGATATTGCAGTTGTAGTCTGTCCATTCGACACCGCTAGAATTGATAATGGATTTTCTCAGCATGATTGATCGCTCTTAGAGGTCTTTGTCTAGGCGACTCGCAATCAGTCGATCTATGATCTTCCTAAGCGGATGGGTTCCGTCTCGGAGCGCTGGCGCGTCTCGTTCTACGAAAAGGTCTATATCCTCGTCGTATTGCTTGACTCCTCCGGATGGATAGGCTGTATAATGTCCGGTAATGGAGATCAAGGGATCGCCAGCCATAACCGGAACCGCAATCTTAAGAGTTAAAACTTTGAAAGCAGTTCCCATTTTCTATTTCTCCTTTTCCATCCAATGTATTCTGATTCTTGTTCCGCATTTCGGGCATTCCATATCAATAGGAGCTCCGATTTGAATGAAGAGAAATTTCAGCATTCTCGCTTTTGGTCGCGTAGGCAAGGAGAGAATAAAATACCGTCTGCAAGGAGTATGCTTGATTCTGAAACTCTTTTCTTTGCTCAATCTCTGCTTTCATCTCTAATCGGTTCCACTTCGACGTAAACGGTTTCCGTCCATTTATGCCCACATTTCGGACAGGTTATCTCCTGTTCTCCTTCAATCTCCATATTCATCGCTTCCTTCTCGCTCGTTCTTTCTTCCATTCAATGAATTCAAGCGCGGTGATCTCTGAGAGTGTTTTCAATGTTCTGTCGTCAGCTGCTTGATTCGCGTAAGCTTGAACGTCGCTCCGTTTGATTCGGCTACACCATTTCGGGATCTTAGCTTTCCGTTTCAGCTCCAAAGCTTCAGCTAGAAGTCGAATGAAAGCTTGCTCAATGATCTCGTTGGTATTACTCATTAGATCAATACTCCAAAGTCTCTCTTTTCGACATGGAAATCTCCGTCAACGGGAGGATATATTCCGAAGCGGATCTCGTTGCTCAATGTCCAAGCCAAACCAAGTGCTCCGGAGCGTGGAGATCTATGTTCACATGAGATGTTTCCGGGATAACTCGGCTCGGTGAAAGCAGTCAGCTTATTCGACCAGTTGGAACCTCCATTCGTAGAGATTTTACAGTAGATATTGTTGTCAGGCGAAGGGCGAGTCCAGAAGACAAAGATTATGCTATTGGCATCTACTCCAATAGTGCAGTTTTCGACATCATCATCTAACTGAGTAGGAGCTGACCAGCTATTCGATGAATATGTATATTTCTTATATTGAAGATAACCCGAAGTGTCCTCATATACAACATGAGCATCACCATTTCCATCTTCTGTTACACCTAGCTTTCCGAACAAGTGAAGGTTCCCAGTCTTCGCTGCCAAGTTGTTTATGCTTCCACAACTGCCCTGCTTATGTCTATACCAGTTGATCTGAGTTTCAGCATATCCACTCAGAACCACAAGAACATAGCCATCCGGAAGCCTCGCTAAACTGGCTGTCACCTCATACCCGGTTGTGAATTCGGCACAGCTATTACTGAAAATATTGGCAAGGCTATTTCCGTAATTTGTTTGATTTGTGTAGGCGCGTTTAAACCAGAAATAGTTGTCCGTTGATTTTATGACATTAGCAGTTCTCGCGGTTCCGGGATTGATTGATGTTGGGCTTGACCAAGAGATTGAGTCTCCTGAGATCGTTCCAGTTCGAGCTCGTAGATAGGTTCCATGAGCGTAGCCGAGAAGGATCTCCGTTGAACCCGGGAAATAATACACATCTAGACCATAGATGAGTAAGTTCTCAGTATGGCCCATCTTCTCAATTTTCTTTAGGACTCCGAATTTGTTGATTGTAGCATAGAAAACATCATGGTAGTTTCCTCCGAAAACAGCGCGCTTGTAAATAAGCCGATAGTATGTTCCATCGAAAACCACAATTCGATTATGCGCAGCTGGTAATGCAGCATAGGCATCTATTGTGACGGGAGGAGGGAGTTGCCCGAATATCTGCCTAGGTGATATTTCTCCGATCAGCTCAAGTCACCTTGTAAGTTACGCGAAGGTAAGTGCTCGACTTTACTTTGGCTTCGGCTGAGGTTGCAGTTCCTTTTTTGACTAAGCAGCGGATTGTGAAAGGAGTCGTCGTTGTGAGATTAGTTATCTTATGGATTATTCCACTTCTACTCTTATCGCTGTAAGAGACTAAATCAGTTGAAACTTCATCGGTTATATCAACCCAAGTTCCCGGGCTTGCATGGGAGCCGGAGGCAATCTGCCATTTCACATATCCTGTTCCTGAGCCTGTGATCTTCATGGCCCAGACAAGATTAGCGAAAATCGACTTTATGGTTCCAGCTGGTATGTCGAAGTCGAACCATGCAACCTCAATATAGTTTCCAGCGTTCTCGGAGACTTCGCTCGTATATGTGAAGTCCGGATCTTCGTCTAGGACAGCTATTCCAGCCCAAGGATAGCAAATACAGTTTTGCCAGCCAGCAGCGCCTCCTCCTCCTGAAGGCTTATCCTCGTAAACGAGTGTTTGAGTTGCAGTCTTGTAAACTAGGATTTTGTTGTCTCCGATAGCGGAGTCATCAACCGTCTTACCTTTGATCTTCAAAGCATCGTGGAGTAGATTGGTTATGTCGGCTTCGACATGAGTATGCCCAAACGGAGTGTAATCAGGATCATGGTAAGCGTTATCGTGAACGGTTAAACCTCCGGTTGAAGCAATTATGAGAGCATTCAGCGCATCGTCTCTCGTAATAATGACATTCGAGCCTTCCTTAAATTTGACAGGTCCAACCAGAGTTTCCGCTTCACCATATTTTCCTATGCTTGAGACTCCTGAGCTGAATTCAGCGAGGATCTGGGCGACTGTTCTTCCTTGAAGAAGATTCGCGTTAAGGTTTCTCACTAAGGCTCTGGAATGAACTTTGAAGGGAGGGATCACTCGAACTCGACTGGTTATCTGCATATCGGTATCGATGGCTCTGCATCCTTCGCGACTATCATGGCGATGCCTTAGAGTTCGTTCTATCTCCCGGGCAATCTGATCCACTATAACTTTCGGAAGACTCAAGCTTGCTCCTCCTTCGGTTGCGATTCTCCACTCTCAAGAACCTTGACCAACTCATGCAGCTGCGCGATCAGTCTATCCTTCTCGACTTTGTAGGTTTCCGCTGCCGTAGCCATTCTGCTGTAAGTATCAAGGATGGATGCGAGGAAGGCAGCCCATCTCTTACATTTCTCGCAGGTGAGGTAGTCGATATGCTCACGGAGTTTTCTTCTAGCTTCATCGACTGCTAGAACTGCTCTCCACATAGCGCAGATCTTCTCATCCATAGCCTTACAGGGAGTATTCTCATCTGCTTTCGATTTGCTTCCTTCAGGACAAGGCTCGCATGGCACTCTTCTCTCACCCGACTCTTTTACAGTATAGGATCGTGTTGACGACAATCGTCTGAGTGAGTCCTCCTCCAACCCCGATGTAAGTCAAAATGACCATGTGGCTTGGGCAGGAGCCTCCTTGGCATCTAGCTGGATCGTATGATTCACATGGGAGATCCCCGTGAGCATATACATAGCCTTCCTGATGTGTGGCGTCGAATGTGATCTTGCAGGTTTTGTCACATTTACCGGGAGTTCCTCCCACACACCATGCTGCTGCTCCTCCTGATGTGCCGAAATTACAACATTTCGAGCTGGCAACTGTGAAATCAACGGTTCCTATGAAGCCTAGAGATATTACTTTGACTTTCCAAGGCTGCCCTGTGCAGAGTGAGCAGTCATCGTTACAAACGCATCCATACCATCTACAAGTAGCTGAAGTGCATTTCACGTTTGATGTGCAGAGAAAGAGCTCGCCTTGAATGATGCTGTCGAAATACCAGATTCCAGAAGACTTTACTTCTACTGCGAAAGTGCAGGTTATGTTTTTGCCTCCAATCAAGACATCAACCGCATAATAATGAGTTGTATCGACGTCACAACTTGAACTGATTTCAACTCCGATTGAGACAGAGCCATCCGGATTGAGCGTGAAGGGTATAATGTTTCCGATTTGCGATCCATATCGAAGCCAATGTGCTAGGCAAGTTGCGGGAGCCTGTTCAGGCTGATTGACGTCATAAAGCATAACCGATCCAGAGCCAGCGAAACCGTTGAGACTCTTGATAGTGATTGCGCCGTATCCCATCTTTCCCTGTCCAGTAGGAATGTAAATGCTTGAGCATTCGACCAGAATGTCTTGAGGTTTACATACACATTTGCCAGCTCCGTCATCCCAAACACATTTCGATCCTGCTGGGCAAGCATCCGAGTTACAGTTATAGATCGAGGTTCCACAGGCTTTAACACATTCACCGTTCACACAGTAGAAATCGTCTCCAAATTTCTTGCAGTCGCTATCTGACTCGCAGCTCTCCGGCTCCTCTTCATCCGGAGGACTGCCGACTTTGATCTCAGCGTAGGCGACTCGCTTTATGCTTCCGCTTTGACCTGTAACCGTGATCGTATAGACTCCGGGAGGACAAGTAGCTGGGATTCCAGCTCGCAGTAGAGCGCAGTTCTTCGGGGTTTGAGCTGAAACTACTAGAGAATCTTCATCTAAACTGACATTTGATCCAGCGCAGAGATTGTTCGACTGTGAGATTGAGACGGTTCCAGTCCAATTCTGATTTGATTGAACGCATACTTCGAAAGCCTTGGTAACAGCAATTCCGTAAGGAACTTCATAGCTGGCTGGATCGATATAGATGCTGAAACCTTCCTCTACAGGATGACTTGGAATCAGGAATCCTTTAGGAATAGCTGCGCCCTGCTTAATGGCATCGATGACGTTCTTGAATACTCCTTCGGTCTTCTGCGTCCATTGTTTTCGACTATAGGATCTCGTATAATTAGGCATGTCTAGCTCACCGTTGACGGTATCAACTCGAAACTTGTTGTTAGTCTATCCTTAGACCAATAGTAGTGTATCTCCAAGATTCGGAGCCAAGGCGATCCTGATGTAATATAGATCCTCGGAATGTTCGCAGAGATCGAGTAGGCTGGATAAAGCGTTTCAGCAGCCGGATCGATTAAAGCATCAATCTTCAACAGAAGAGTAGGCTCACTCATAGCAAGCATTATGTTATCAGCATAGGTTTTCAGGTCTTTCAATGTCACAAAGTCAACTGTAGAAGGACGTTCCATGCGAAGGCCATACTTGCCTATTGAGGTTTCATTCTTGGCTATGTAAGTCGGAGTGTAACCTTGATGGAAATAGAGTCCGTCAATCCAGAGAAAGTTCTTCTGAGAGAGAACTTTGCTATTCCAATCTTGAAACTCAATGAATATGATTGCATCCCAATTAAAAGTATGGTATCCGGTGTCGAAATACCAGTCTCGCGGAGTCTCCTTGAATTTCCCACGTTCATCAGGATCGGGTTGCGTGTAGTCGTAGATTCCAGCTGACCATCCGATTGGAGCTGCATATTCCCTCCATCCTCCGCATAGCATATACCAGATCCATCCAGACCAAGCATCTGAGTCAATGGCTGCTATCGGCTCCATGAAGCGATAGATTCTATTGCCGTCAACATCTTCAAGGAATACTTTAGGGCAGACAGCTTGTAGCCCGGTCTTCTCTGTGCCGGGCTTCACAGCATACCAGAAGTGAAGATAATCCGCGCTTCTAAATGAGCAGTTGAAAGACTCGCCTAGAACAGTAGGTATGGAGAGTCGGAACCAAGGTCCTACCTTCGAGTCAGATGTGCCGAGGATTGAGTATTCGCTCAGGTTTTCTCCTTGTCCTGCGATCAAGGGAGCAACCTTACCATCTCGGGTAACAGTTGTAACCGCGTTCTTAGCTGCCCAACCTTTCAGGTCTTCAGTCCATCCGTCTCCGCTTGGAGGTTCGCTATGGCTCATTCTGCCGATGAAGAGAGCCCAATTCTTGATCTCATCGATGCTTCGAGGCATATCGAAGCCTGTCACATTGTTACCCGAATCGTAGAGAATATTCTTCAGGACGGTTGAATGACGTTTCCCAGAATCATCCTTTGGGAAGAAGAGGAGAGTTCCTTGAGTGACTTGAGCTTGAGTCTTGACGAAGGCTGCGTAGTTGGTTACTTCGCATATCTCTCGGATCATATCGATGAGATACCGAGGATTCTGCATTGCGTCTATGCTTACTTCAGGCGCATTTGACAATGATGTGAAACCTACGTCTGTCGCGCCTGCTTTCGTTAAAGCATCCTCAATAATGTCGTCGGCTTTCTCTTCATACCATGCGTCTTGAATAAGCAGATTGTTGAGTTCCTGCCCTAAACATTTACCGTGAATCTTGAAGGTATCCTTGTTCTCCTGTAAGCTCGGCTCGGGCTTCATTATTCTCCCGACAATTCTGTAGGTGTTGTTTACGGCTATGCGAACCATGTAGTAGAGGCCTTGCTCAATGCCGAATGCTGGGAAGGTTCCGGCTGACTTACTGTATTTTCCTTCCGTATTTTCGAGTAAAATATCAAACTCACTCATTCCAGCAGCTATATCCCTGAGCCAAATGTTGAAGTCGAGAACATCATCTGAAATATCCATCCAAGTCTCTCCAAGTCGATACTCAACCTTGCGGGAAGGGCAGGATAGACTCAAGAGTTCAGCCTCAAGCCGTCGCGATTTCCACTATCTTGATTTCATCTAAGTAGGCTTCGGCTGCAACTGTGGCTGTTGCGGTTGTTGTTGCGTATTTGAATTTCGCTGAAACCTTAGTCGTGTCATCAGGCGTGTAGAGGGCGATGGCTCTCATGTCGAACTTCTTGTTGTCGCATAGGAGATACCCGAATTTATCGTTGGCGAAGTCAACGCTGATCTTCACATGATGATATGCTTGTGCTCTCAAGCTGTGGCTTCCACTTGGAAGATCAACGAAGCTTCCGGCTGAGTTCTTATACTGCCATTTCAGGTTCGCCGGATCGTATCGGATAGTCGCTTCATGCAGCTTTGAGCCATCGTAGTAGATGAAGGTGAAGTCCACGCATTTGTTGTCTGTCAAGGATTTGAATTGAAAGTCGCCTTCAAAGAGGATCTTCAGGCTTGGAGTCAACCCGAAAAGCCTGTAGGCTCCGTAAGCATCATTCTGATCCGTATGGGTTACGACTTTCAGGTTCTTTGATCCTTTGAACGGATGCCCTGTCTCATCGCTATCATGGGAGCCTCCTGTATCTCCTTCGCCTGTCCAAGGATCTACTGTGCTTCGGTCGAATTCAAACGAATCCTCTAGCAAAATCGTTTGAACCAGCCTTCTAACCCAAGCGCCCTTTCCAGCATCATACTCTTTCTCAAGAACTGATGCCGGAGGGATAACCTCGGTTCCGGAATATGTTTCAGCTACTTCTTCGCTCATTTTCCATTTTCACCTCATACCTATAACGGAGTTGAAGTTGTAAGTGATCTCAGTTGATCCTGCAAATGCTTCCCGAAGGAGCGAGCTGCCTCAGCTACGCTCATGCCTTCAGGATTCATCTCGATCTTACCAATGCTCATCAATGGACCGGAGATGCTGAAGCCTCCTCCCATTCCTCTCCCTATTCTTTCACCTGCATGTCCGATCATCAATCCAGTTCTCGTTATCTCCTTCAGTTCTCCGAATCCTGTCTGCCCGGAAGGAACCCTTGCATTCTGCGTTACTCCCCAAATAGCAACTCCTCCGGCCAAGGCTGAGGCAGCTAACATAGCCCAGCCAGCAGGACCTAATGAAGCCCAGAATCCTCTCGCTGCTATTCCAGCAGCTTGAAGTGAAACTGTCAGAGAGACGAGTTGAGCAACCAACCCCGGAATCTGTGCTATTAGAGAAACCATCGTCATCTGTTGAGCTTGCTGAGCTTGCGCCAATCGGATCGCAGCCTCCCGAGTATTGTCGCTCGCTGGCCCTGTTTCCTGCAAGGCTTCCCGGTAGTCGCGTTGAGCCTCAGTCACCCGGATCGCAGCCACGTTGTAAGCGGTTATCATGCTGGTGACATGGCTTGCTATTGAGCCGACTCGACTCATCGCGTTAGCCATCAAAATCGCGTCTGAGTAATGAACCCTAGTGGAAGTTGAGATCAGTCTCATAACTCGGTTCTGTTCGCGGATCGTTTCGCTGGCTGCAGCAAGCCGTTCCCTAGACTCATCTGAGATGGTTCCAAGCTGCTTCATCTCCTGATAGATGCGTCGAATCTCAGCTGAGGCTTCATCTCTTCCGCGAATAACAATATCGACTGAGCTTTCAGCCATCTAGCCAACACCTGATTTTTTTATTTTTTCTGTAACGGCTTGATAGAGGAGAAGATTGAACTTGTCGATGGTCATGGTCTTAAAATCCTCAAACTTGTATTGTGGAAACACCTGCACTATTGCGAGGATGGCTTGGAGGTCTTGGTTTCGGATAAGGCGCTCCTCCCGGGCGCTGGTAATAAAAAAGGCGTATTCTCCAAAATGTAGCCTAAGATTATTCGGATTTCTAGGTCTGAGAATCTATTGAATTTCTCTTCTGTAAGACTTGGATCGCCTTTTGTCCACATGAGGTATAGGAATCTTCTTGGAAACTCATCTTGGGTTAGATGCTCGATCTCCATGAATTCGGGAACCGTGAGCCTTCCGTATTGGATCTTGCAGTCGAGGTTTGGAATGTAAACCTCATAAAGTTTGTCGCGTTCCTCAAGGATTTGGTCGATGGTCTTCTTGACTGCCTTGGCTTCGGCTTCCTGATAACGCTCCTTGGCTTCAAGTAGAGCTTTCATCGAGCCTAGGTCTAAGCCTTCGTCCTTGGGTTCCTGTCCTTTCTTTCTATGGTCATGATAATGAGTTGCGAATGCTTTTAGACCAGCTGGATCTCCGTCAAACAGTTTACCGCAGCCCTTCCAGTTACATTGAATCTGCCCATTATCAAGGACTTTAAATTCCGGCTCTGGTTGAAAATGCTCACTCAAATCTTGATTGCCTCCCTGATCTTTTCATTCAAGATAGCCAACTGCTCGGTTAGGGCATCTGAGAGAATCAGACATGGCTCTGTGCCGGGATGAAGAACTCGACGGGCAAAGACGATTCTTCCGTCAGCCTCGAATCTCAAAGCTTTCCGGGTTACAGGCTCAATGGCATGAGGTCTTGTTCCAAACTCGATGAATCTTGCTGCTCGATGAATGTTGCCGAACCTGACTTCAAGGACTGCTGGCGAAATATAGAAGGACGTTAGATATGTGCCGGGCTGCTTCAATCTCTCAGTCGCCAAGACTTTAGCTTTCTCAATCGTTTCCTCGGCGGTTTCTTCAAGTATTCCTTGAATGTTTCTTGGCAGGCTGTCAAGAGCTTTCTCAAATCTGAGCTGTGTCTCTATGAGCCCTTCAACCTCAATCGTGAACATGGTCAACCTCTCTTCACAAGTCTAATGGTGTAGTTTGCGACGAAGACTCCGTATCCGGGTTCAGGATCTATCTCGAAGGGTTCAAGCCAGTATTGGACTCCGTTGATGTAGGCTGAGGCTCCGAAACGAACTGTGACGGTGATCGGGTTAGCGCATTGTCCTTGTCTCATAGTCACAAGTGTGTTTTTAATGGCATCATATTCACTCTGAGCATCAATGAACCCTATGAGTTCAAGCCGAGGCGACTTGTCGCCTTGATATTGGTAGTCGTCTCCATGCTTGCCGGGAATCTCAATTTCTCCTCCCTTGATGTCAAAAGACTCTCTGGGCTTCTCGACATGGTAGAGCTGGACGGTTCCAAGCCCTGAGCTTAATGTTGCTATTCCATTCCCTGTTCCCGAGAAGATCCCTACATCGAGGATCGCTTTTTCAAGTCGAGGTCGCTGAGGACAGTCTTTAGGCCAGTCTTTGATGATCTCCGATAATTCCTTGAGTTCCTTAGCTTGGACTTCGAGAGACTTCCCGGGCAAGAAAAGGGCTTCCTAAGTTGGAGTTGGCTCAGCGCTCAGGTCCAAGGTGAAACGGACTATCACGAATTGGTCTGCTTGGCCTTCCTTCTCGAAAGGCGATATTTGTCCTGTGAAAGTCCAAGTCTTCTTGACGGGCGTTCCCTGAATGTCGGTTTCCTCGATTACAACAGTTACGCTTGGAAGAACACCGGAGACAGGCGTCGCCTTGCCGGAAATAAGGTTGTCAGTAGTGTAGAGTCCTTCGACTCTCAGTTCACCGCTGAAACTTCCTGTCAATCGAGCTGGCATATTTCCTCCGAACAAAGGTCGCTTACTGATATTGTAACCCCAACGTGCTTGATAGCGGTCAGCCATACCCAAAGTGTCGCCATCGACTTTGACTATGACCTTGGAACCAAAGATCACTTTCTCCTGAGAACCGATAGTGGTCATTGCGTTTCACCTCCTACCTCTTCGATATTTTCATAGGCTTCTTCTTCAGAGGAGAGCGAGGAGCACAGTCTTGACAGCCTGCTGCCAAGCCTCCTGTCTCATCCTCAAACTGCTTTCCGCAGAACGGACATATTCTCAAAGGTCCGGGCATTTTTCATTCACCAAATACCTATGACGGATAACGGACATACAAGCAGGCGACATGAACCTCATGCGCTAGAAGAGGAGGATCTAGCATCATATCGTCCTTATTGATAAAATGCTTCACAGAAGGAACAAACTCAGTTACGGTATGTCTTTCAGCCGGAATTATCCGGGAGACTTCCTCGATCATATTCTTTTCTTCAAGCATAGCTTCATCAAGATCGGCTTTCGAGCGTGAGACTGATCGGAGAAAAATGTTCACGATTAGGTTGAGGTCAACTCGTTTCGCTTGGAATCCGACAGCTCGGTGAGGAGCCTCTGCTTGGCTTACCCAGAGATGTCGAGTTCCAGCAGCCCGAGAAGCCAAAAGGTAATCCCAATCAATATTGGTCGGCTGATCGTAGAACTTGATCTGAGCTTTAGATGGATTAGTCTCAGTCCATTTCGATTCGATTAAGTTGAGAAGGGTAAGTTCAGGAGGATTCAACAGGGTGACTCCTCTTGAATATGCAAGTAAGAAGATGATTTTGTGATTGGTTTCCGGCTGCCTCGCCAAGGTTCCAGAAGATTGATTATGTCAGGAGTTAGAACTGCGTGCTGGGAGATTTGATTCAGGTCTTCCGGCTTGACGATAGGGCTGACCTTGATTCTAAATAGTATGTTGGTAGCTGCGATCCGAGCAATATTCTTAAGTGCTTCCGGGATTCCGGAAGGATATAGAGCGTCGAAGTCTCGACCGCAGTAAGCTTCGATATGACCTTCAACGGCTGGAAGAATTGTGTTAGTTATATAGTTGCTCAGATCTGTCTCGTCTAAAAATAGTCCGGGCTTAAAGTCTGAGTAGTTGATCTGAGCGTATTTCTTTACTTCATCTGCTGTAACCCATGTCATCCTGCAGATCGAACCTCTACAGGAAGACTAACGAAGGGTAATGATATTTAAGTGCTGTTCGAGAAAATACTGTTTTCTCGTATCACATCTCATCAGAAAACATTAGATAGGAAAAAATGGGAAGTTTGAACGGAGGGAATTACACCCTCGCGGTTTCCCTGTAATCTCGAATCAGTTTTCTCAGGAGTGTTTCAGCGATTGCGCTTCGACTTCTGACTCGCTCGTTCTTCGCCTTGTCCTTCTTCTGCTCTTCGTTAATGATCTTATCCAAGTCCTCAACGACATCGCTGTCTATTGTGAAAGCTCCCCAGCGAACCTTAGCCATAGCCTTCTCACCGCGCTGCAGTTAAAGGCTAGGACTAAGCATGGACGCCAGTTAAGACTCGGATCGCGTCGCTCAATACGAGCTTAGGCTGTAGCCATTGACGAATTATGTAGGCATCGTATCCAGCTAACTCGTTTCTGAATCTTGCGCTGGTCGTAGGGCCTTCACCGAAGAACAATGCTGGACCTCTAATCGATAGGACGACTGCTTTAGTGGATGTCAAACTGAAGTCGCTGAATCCTGCGACTCCCGGTAGGCCGGGAACATCGAAGGTCTTGCCTGCTGGAAGTCTCACTCCGACAGCCGATCCTTTAACATGATCGTTGCTGAAGAAGTCACCCCAGACAAGCGGATTAGCTGCGATAGCATCGATATTATAGCCTTTAGGTCCAATGGCATCGATGACTTTCCCTATGTCGTCATAGGGATTCTTCGTGTCGTCTCCCCAGTCGGTTCCAGCTATCTCTGTTCCGGTTTCAGCGATCTCTGCGACCTGCTCGTTCTCAGCTGCAGCTAAGGCTCCCGATGCATCAAGGGTATGTGACCGCATGATGTCAATGCTCGCCATCATCTGTTCCTCGTCACTTGCAGCAACGAGAACCTCGTTCTTCCACAGCCGGAATTCAACGGTTGCGAAGCCTAGTTTCTTGATGTCAGGTTCAACCATCGCAGGCCATTTCTTCAGAGCTGCGAGCTTCGTTGCGATTGTAGTAGTGCCGACAAGTTGATTCAACCTAGCTGGTCGGCAGAGGCCTCTGAGAACATAGTCTGGTCGAGCCAAACCTAGGACTTCATCCATAACCACTTTCGCGGTTATAGCTGATATGTCCAGTATTTGACCAGCGTAGCTCCTGTCTCCAAGAGCTCCTTGATAGACTTTGCCGATGGTAGGATCTCTCCAAACTCTTGTTCCCGGGATCTCTACAGCGCTTTTCAGATATTCCGAGACTGTCATCAATTCAAGTGTCTTAGACATTTTGATTCCTCCTAGTATGATAGTAACCTGACCTTGCAGGTTATCGCTGCGTCAGCTGCGCCTCCGTAGCATCTACCGACTCTCTTGAATATTTTGTCCAGCTCAGCTTGCATCGTCGCTTCAGCGTATGCGCTGGGCGCGTCAGGTTTAGCGAATGCTGTAACCTTTCCAGCTGTGGTTGATAGTCCAACCCAATCGCCATCATTGATGACGCCTGCAACCTTGTTGACTTCTACTACGCCTTCCTCAAAGACTTTGACTTTCGCTTGCAGTCCTGCGCCGGGAGCTGCAACAGTCTCAGAAGCTACATAGAAAGGTCCTATGTTGGCTGCAGCTGCGTCAGCATCGGCTGGCGCGTATCCGTCAGTATCCCAAGCCAAGACGTCAGCTATCGTGCATCCGATGTTGGTCTTCAGTTTCACTTCGCGCATCAATAGTCCAAATAACTGAACCGATTTTCCTGATGCCATAGCTCATTAGCCTCCTACAATCTTCCCGTCCTTGTCTCTAGTGTAGCCATAGAGTTTCAGCCTCACCTGTTCCTCTCTGCTTCTCGCCTGTTCTGCTTGATACTTCGCTTTTGGACTGGTATCGATTGTTGAAGCCTCAAGCTTCAAAGCGGTGTTCGTGATCTCCTGACTGACTACTGCTAAGGATTGATCTGGAAGGTTCTTGAGTCTCTCGATCTCTGCAGTTCGATCCTTCTCTTCGAGTAGGCCTCTCTCGATCTTCATATCAACGATGCTGTTGACGAGTTCGAGATGCTTCTCAGTTTCCATGTCGGCAACTCTTTTCTCAAGAGCCTTCTTCTCTTCACCAAGCGTTTTCACTTCAGCTTGAAGCCCTTTCACCGGGCTTTCAGCTTCAAACGTCACTAGTTTCTCTTTGAGGTCTTTGTTCTCTGCTTCAAGATCCGCTAGACGCTGCTTCTCTTTATCATCCAAATCCTTTCCCTCCTTTGGGCAGCTTGCAGCATATTCAGGAGGTTCCTTATCGAAATCCGCGTAATGCTTCGCAAGGTGATTATAGACTCCGCGCTTGTCTTCCGCTGGAATATCAACTCCTCCCTCAACTCTAGCTCCTTTCAAAGCAGCCATAGCAGCAGCAACACCGCGCCAAACAACGGTTCCATCTGGTCGATGATGCGGAAGCTTATAGCTCTCCTTGACATCGGACTTCGAGCTGTCGAACCAAGCGCAAGCGCGTCTCAACTGTTCGACATCATATTGGGATTCATCAAAATTCCAGTCTTCACCTTCCGGAGCTTTAGCCGATTCATGGTAAGGAAGAACCGCGCCTGAAAACTGCAAGCTCTTTATTGTTTCCATTGAATCACCTTCCTTGAAATCTCTGGTAGTGTTCTTTTCGGCATCTTGCGTTCCTATTCGGAGACTAGACGCCACATCGTTACAAGCTTTCTTGTAACCTTGAAGAGCTGCCTCAAACGCTTGGGCGAAATTTCTGCCGAAGCAGTCTTGGCAGGAGAATCCTTCGCAAGTTTCAACTACTCCATCTTCGCCTCTTGGGTAAGATGGAAAATTGCAGAAAGCTAAATGGTCGAAAGTGTAGTCTGTGATCAAGTCTCTTCCTCCCGGTAGAAACCAGATCTCATGGGCTGTGATCTTTGGGCTTACATGACGCCATTCGCGACTCTGAATCTTCTCCCAAGCCTCATCATCTATGATCTCAAACAAGGCGTAAGCTACTCCGTTGCTCTCATGGCTCCTGTAATCTCCGACTTTGTAGGAGCCTGCGCCATGAGCTATTTCAGGAGGACCTAGAAGCGAAAGCCTCGTTAAGGATGCTAAGGCTTTCTTAGTTGCTTCCGAAGTTACACCCCAACGCTCTCGATTCATCGTGTTATCGATCAAGAAGACTTTGACGAATCTCCTCTTTCCGAGATGTCGATCTCGAACTTCAAAAGGCTCGATCTCAGCATGATAACTGAAGCGGAATACACCTTCGCGTTTATGTCCTTCAGCAGGCTCAAACATGCCTCCCTGTTTCTCGCAATGAGCCCTTGCTTCGCTTTCCGTCCAATCGCTAATTGGATAACGAAATGCCTGTGTTGTTGTGGTATCTTCACCCGGCTTCTTCGCTATGATTATCGAGAGTTTACCGCTTGTAATTCTGCGAAAACTATCTTCTCTAAACTTTGAGGGATCAGCGATTCTACAGGAATGTTCTCCGGGATAAGGCAATGCTAAGCCTCCTATGGAGGAAGAGCTGGCTGAGGCTGTAGCTCCTTGGGATCGAAGTAACCGAAGCTTTGAAGGATCTCGTAGGCTTTCTTGCGGTCGATGAAGCCTTGTCCTTGCGCGTAGGCAGTTGACACAGCATTGATCCATTCAATAATATCTTCAGTCGTCAAAGGTGTCCATTCATGCTTCACAACTACCGGAGCCTCTTCGTTCTCAGCGATCTTCAGAATATTTCGGACTAATGGTTCATACCATTGACGCTCGACTTCTCTCTTCAAGTATCGCTGAATATCGTTGATCGGTCCTTCCGCGAATGCTTTGAGCTGCGCGAATGCTGTCGCCCTATTTATTTCGGCAAGCCTGTTGAGTAGAAAACGAGGAACCTCAAAATTCCCAATAATGTCATCGTTGCATTCAGCTAGAGATTTCAGAAGTTTCTCGACGTCAACTTTCATATCGACTACTTGGATGGTAGTCTTCTGATTTGTGGCTACGATCTTCCCGGGCTTATAGTGGTCGATTACGTCTTGAACCGCTTTATCCGCTTCCTGATCCGATAAGCCTGAAGTATCGACTTGAGCTATCGCGATGCCAGCCCAGAGCGTCGCAGCTGCTTCCGGCAGGTCTTCCTGTATGATCTTTCTTCGGGCTGCTATAGAACCCATAACTGGCTCGATAGCGCTTAGCCCAAGCATATCGGCTTCCATCTGCTCATTCACGAAGTAGAGAATCTTTCCGGGCTCGAATCCTTCTCGATCCTCAGTTGGATACTCGAATTTTTCAAGGTCCCAATCCTTATTCAGCTTTGGAGCAAGTTCCTCGGATCTGAGAGGAATCAAACGTCTTGGAGAACCATCATTATTAAGAACAATCTCAAAACCCGTCTTTCCGAAGATCTTGAACTTGATTACCGCGACCTTCAGAATCCAATCCATTTGACAGTCTCGATTTATTCGGTCGATCTTGTTTTTGACTTCGACATATTCCGGCTTCTTGAGATACTGCTCTTTCTCCTCTTTACTCATACCGGATGGATCGGCTGGCTCAAGAACTGTCTGATAGCCTTCCTTTGTAGTCCAAGAAGCTAGAATGTTTATGCAACGCCTTACGAGAGCGTCGCGTCGATACTCGGCATAATACTTGTTCATGCCGGAGTAATCTTCGCTCTCCGTGTAAGTAACCCAAGGCGAATACTTCGCTTTAGGACCAGCATCGGTTCCGAGGAAAGCTCTCGTCTTTCTAACCAATGCGGTTACGAGTTGGCTCAAAATGGATTTCTCCTAGCAGTCGAGAGGATCTTGACGCCCGGCTTCTTGGCGAGAATCTCGTTATCTGCCTCTGGATCTAACTCGCGGTCGCGAGCACAATGAAAGATCGGCTTCTGCTCACCTGTTCGTGTGGAAGTCTTAGGCTTACGAACAGTCTTGCTGGGCAAGATAACATCACATGAGATAGAATGTTACCGAAGCTTCTGATTTAAAAGTAACTACGCATCACTACCTGTAAGGAAAATCGATTTTCGCTGTCACTTGAGTTAAAGAAGATAAGTGACAAAAATTGGCTTATGTCAGTTTATACATTTGCCGATCTCATTGACTTATAGTTCAAATCACCTTATATCAGGAGGGATTCTACGAAATCCCGAGAGGTGAGGAGACTCGAATGAGTATTGCAGAGGAGCTTTAGAAGCTCTCAGCTGGATAAAGAGCCTAATGTTCCAGCATAAGAAAGAAGAGATAATCGTAATGTTGGACGAAGCGAGAGATGATATTCTGAATGGCTCCGCTATCGATTTCGCAGCTCGGCTAAGGGCTGTCGCGGTTCGACCTTAAGCTCCTAGTCTTTAAGATAACCTCTCTCTTTCAACCATTCTCGAAGCAGAGACGATAGGAGATCCGGCAGATTCTCGTAACCATATTTTCCGCTTGCAACTGCAATCTCGGCTTTTTCGGCTAACACACGGAGAACGCTCAGGGTTCTCCATTTACCCTTCTTTTTCGATGATGTTTTTTCCGGTTTACTCATTGGTTTCTCTACCTCATTTACCTGTAAGGATTAGTCACAAGCCTTAAAAGCGTTTCTCCTTCCTATACTTGGATTGAAGGATAGTGACTTATGAGTAGCCTTAAAACGCCTCCAAAACACAAAACCTATGACGTCTCCTGCGAGGTCTTGGGAGTTGGCGATTGGCAAGACATTGAAAAGATCGCTGACAAGGAAGGCTATGTATCTCTCTCCGATCTCACTCGGGATCTCCTGAGACATTGGCTGAGGAAGGTAGGTCTTCTATGAACGCAAAGATCCCTCCTCAACTCCTAGCCAAGATTCAAGCTGAGCCGGATCAGAAAATCGAGGTTCTTCTAAGACTGAACTTCGATTGGTTTGTGAAGGAAGGAATCTACCTGTCTGAGCAGATGTTCATAGACCTAATCAATACAGCCCTCGGTTTTTGGGATCGCAGATTCGGAAACTTTGTGTTCATTGAATTAATGAAAGCCTACCAGTTAGATCTCTATTATCTGGTTGTGAAGATCAAGGCTTCTCTGATTCCTAAGCTTGAGAAACTTGATTTCGTGGAAGCTATTTCTGAGCAGAAGATGTATCATGCTGTTGACGTCTATCTCGACCTTCCTCAAATGGATATTCCTGCTCTCACTCCAAGTCGCATTTTTCTCTTTAAGCCTACGATACATCAAACTCTCGGCTATCTTGGCTTCGACAAAATCCATAAGGACCAGCGGTTCATCGATAAAGGATTGGGAAAAGATGGTCGCCCAGCCGGAATCGCGGATACCGGAGTAAGCACAGGAACAGGCGAGAAGTGGACTTGGCTCTATGAGAACCCTGAAGGTTTACTGTCTGGAAAGCAGGGCAAGTATAGAATTCTCGAAGCTAAAGATTTCAGTTACCCTCCTCTCACTCCAACCGACAAAGTTGGTCATGGAAGCCATATCGCCAATATCATGGCTTCAGCTGGCAAGAAGTATCTCGGCTGCGTTCCACAAGGAAGGCTTTACGTCGCCAAGGTCTTGAACGATCAAGGTTACGGATTCACGAGTTGGATTATCAAAGGAATCGACTGGCTACTTGAGAAAGGCTGCTGTGTTATCAACCTAAGTCTCGGAGCAGATGAAAACACAGACGGAACAGATGAGCTTTCGGTTGCCTGCGATAGAGCTTGGGAGAAAGACGTCTATGTTGCCATAGCCATCGGAAACAATGGAGGAAAGACCGCGCCTTATTGCGACGGAACTATTGGAACGCCAGCCTGCTCCAAGAAATGCGCGATCACCGGAGCAACATCGGGAATCAAGAGCCAGCCTGAGAAGACTCAATACTGGTCAAGCAGGCCTCCAACGAAGGACGGCAGAAAGTTTGAGCTGAAATACGTCGTTGCTCCCGGGCTGCAGATCGAAGGCTATGACTCTCGAATGAGTGGAAAAAGCGGAAGCTCATTCGGTGATCCTTGGCATACAGGTGAAGCATGGGCTCTCAGGATCGTTCATCCCGACTGGACTAACGAGCAGGTCTGGTTAGCCATCAAGAACACAGCGATTCCACTAGGCTACAAAGATGCCTATGGTAAGGAAGAGGGATTCTGTCTCGAAGGTTATGGACGCATAGATCCTTGGGCAGCATACAACTATCAACTTGAACCTACGCCTCCTCCAACACCTCCGACTCCTGAACTGGTAACTGTTACTGTTTCTGTTTTTGATGGCAAGCTAGTTCACGAGGACCATTACAAGGGCAACGAAGTCACGGTAAGCGTGAAAGCTCAGGTTGAGAAGAAATGAGTCAAAAACATCAGAAGCAAGCTTACATTCGCGTTCAGTCAAACGAGATGGGCTTCAAAGCTGTTTGGCATTTCGCCAACAGGAGAGAGCTTGCAAAGTGGAGGAAGGAGCGACTCTTAATCGAGTTCTTGGAGACACAGCAACTCGTTGAGATTCCTCCGGGCTTGCTTCGATCTAGGTGAAATAGAAGTGATGAAGCGAAAAAGAAGGTATCGTCGTGATCCCGTATTAGACTGGTTCAGCGAATCACCCGGCTATCTTTCAGACAATAGAGGCAGGCGCTTTTAGATATGAGAATATACAATGCCGTATATGTCCTCGTTCTCTTAGCCATCGCAGCTATGACAGCCTACTATTGCTCTCTATGGCTTCCTCTTCAGAAAGTCGGGCAGGACTTCTTCAGACAATTCCTCTTCGACGTTCAGAACAAATGGAGCGAGGTTTGGGCTGTAACCGCAGGCTCAACAATCATGGCTCCCTATGGCTTGACCGCTTTCTGTATGCTACCGTTTCTCTACATTCTTCAGAAAGGCATCCTATCCAAGCGAGGAATCTTCATAGTCTGGACGAATATCTGGTTCCTAATCTACAGCGAAGCCAGTATCTTAATCGCTCTTCTAGTCGCTCAGGTTGGACAGTTCGAGAATTGGTATTTCGATCCTGTTCGCAATATCTCAGGGCAATTCGATGACGTCAGCCATTTTCTCTCCGGTCACATGATAACTACAATTCTCAGCAATATTGACTTCAAAGATCTGTTCAAGCTTAGAGGTCGTTGGGGTAGAATCGCTGAAGTTGTTTTACAATGGTCGATTATGGGATTCATAGCTATTTACAGCGAGTGGAATGAGAGCGTTCACCCTGAGCGTTATTGGTCGGAGTATTGGGATAGCCTCAAAGACATGAGCGAGGATCTCAAAGGCGCATGGATCGCAACAGCCAACTACAATCTGATTGTTCCATTCGAGGAGTAGGCATGAATTGTCCAAAATGCGGAGGCAACGAATTTTCGGTTGAACACGATAACTTGGGCGTTCCATACCGGATCTGTAAGAAATGCAGATTCGAAATGCCCTACTGAGGAATGAGATCATGGGAATGAGAAAATTAGAATCAGAGATTTTGAAAGAGCTTCGACTGAGAGAGAATAATCCGAAGATTCGACAAAAAGACATAATGGAATGGGCTCTTGGAAGGAACATGGTGAAACCACATGAAGGCGAAACACTAGTCGAAATCACAATCTTCGGTAATCAACCCGTTAGCGTATCCTACAAGAAGCCGGAGAATTGAGAAGCGATAAGACATGGCAACGAATCTGATGTTCAAGAATATGAAACGTATTGATTACGAGGTGTTTCAATGCCCTAGATGTGGCAAAATAATTTTTGCTCAAAAAAGGCTTCCCGAAAATATGGAATATAGATGTTGTGAGGATGCCGCAACTCTACTTCGACTGAATATCAAAACTCAGAGAATCGAGATAGAACTTTGAGGAATGAGAAAATGGAAATGGACCGAAAGAGATCATGTAAGGAATATGAAGAGAAGGTTCAGGTTTGCATCTCTGAAATAGTCAAGTTGACGCAACGACATAAGAAACAGCATACCAAAGAAC
>Ga0315307_1000268_pt1 | contig 21938 bp, 15 predicted proteins | sample TDP2_MG_FD_203079 | JGI IMG/M metagenome (GOLD analysis project Ga0315307, IMG submission 203079) | Freshwater sediment microbial communities from Lake Towuti, South Sulawesi, Indonesia - TDP2 | ecosystem: Environmental > Aquatic > Freshwater > Lake > Sediment | place: Indonesia: South Sulawesi...
AGGTATCCCTGTATGATTCCCCCAATGCCCTCGACTCTACGTCTGAGATCGCCGATTCGACGTAGGGCAGAGCGCGCGCTCTCTGCCTTGGAGAGGAATTCAAGGGCTCCGTCAGGACTGAGGGATGGGGGAAGGGATGCGCCTCGCAGCCACTCTTGGCATCGCTGTTCGTGGGTCTCACAGGCAGAGGCCGCCTGCTCACACAATTCGATTGCTGTCGCAAGCTCCTGCTCCGTCTGTTCAAGCTGCCCTTCTGCCTTGGTTAGCTCTTCCTGCGCGCTGTCCCAACGGTCGCCCTTCTTCTGCTCCTCCTCGATGTCCGCGTCCAGCCGCTCAACTTCAACGGGACTCGGGACTGTTGTCAGACGCAGGCGTTCCAGCGGTCCCTGTAGCTTGGCCAGCAGTTCCTCCTTCACTCTGACAGCTTTGGCGCTTTCTTCCTTCAGCCGGGCGATCGCCGTCTCGAGCCCGGCGAGACGATCCTCTCGGCTCTCCATTGCCTGCCGTCGCAGCACTGAGAGCCAACGACGCAGAAAGTAATAGGCAGCACTGGAGAGCACTCCGAGGACGGCAGACAGGATCATCCAGATGGCCCCCCCGCGAGACACCGTCACGAGGCCTGCTCCCACTAGGCCTGCGAAGGCGAAAACCCATACGGGCCATCTTGGTAATGCGCCAATCCCGACTGGTGCGCCAAGCAGGCTCTGCTTCTCCTCCTCCTTATCGCGGAGTCGCTCGGCAACGGATGCCACTTGCTCATCCGCAAGCCGTAGATCTTGGGCACCGGCACGGACTTGCCGTACCGCCTGGCGGCGCTCAGCAATGTCTTCCCTCGAGGATGGTTCAGACAGTTTCCGCACCTCTGCTTTCGCTGCCTCTAGCGCCTGCCTCGCGGCTCCGACTTCTTTCCTGGCATTCTGCTCCCTTGCCCTGGCGTCATGTTCCGCGACGCGGACTTCCTCTTCCTGTCTTCTCCAATGTCTGATCTGCTCGCGGAAGGGCATAGAAACGTCGAAGGTGGCCACGTCCTCTTCTGTCCACTCCGGCCCGAGATCACGCAGTTGCTCTTGTAGACCTTCTTCCGCTTCCCTGAGCTCCGTCTCACGCTTTGGAAGGTCATCTTGAGCGGCCTGGAACTTGCCGAGATCTCTGCTGATGCCTGCAATCTCTTCTGCCTGCTCAACGAGGAGTTCATCTACCTGGAGGGCTGTTAACTTGCCCTCGCTCTCCTTGAGGTCGCGTTCCACCTCCCCCAGGTCGTTACCCACGCTCTCGATCCTGTCTTTCGCTCTGTTGTAACGCCCCACTCCGGCTTCGGGAAACGGCTGGACTCCCAACTCGCCTAACTCCTCTTGTGCTCTTCGCAACTCAACGAAGTGGGGGCGAGCCTCGATGAGCCGATCCGCTCGCACTAGGGCCTGTCGTTTCTCCTCGACGGCCCCAGCAAGCCGGGAACTTTCCTGTTCGGCGTCCTCCAAATCGCTGCACGAACGCTCATACTGCGCTTGCAGATCACCGACGGCGCGCAGCTGGCTGCGCTTCTCCGTCAACACGCGCGCCGTGTCGTTCATCCTTGCCTTTCCGCGGGATTTGAGAATTTCAGCCTGCCACTTTGCCAGGTCTTCGGTAACTTTCGCGGGCGATACCGCTGTTCCCAGACCGGCGGTATAGATTCGTTCTTTGATTCCTTCCGTATCCAATGCGTCCAGGCTCGCGAGTTCGCTCAACCCGAAAGCAAAAACGCCGTGGTAGACCTCCCGAGGAATGTGTGCCAGCAAGCCGGAGAGCGCCGTGGCTGGCAACTCCGCTCCGCCGTCTTCGTAAATCCTCACCGGACCTCCCTTGCTGCCCGATGATCGCTCGACCCATATCCGCTTGCCTGTCTCGTCCAACAGCAAGGCGCGGCCTCCATGTCGTCCGCCTGCCAGTGGCGGATACGGGTTCTCCCTCCTTTGTGCAGTCGGGAAGCCGTACATGAGCCTGCGGAGAAAGGCGAGCAGGGTCGACTTTCCAGATTCATTCGGACCAGACAGGACCACGAGGCCTGGCGTAAACTCGCCTTGGCCAGGCAAGTGGCGGTCGTGGAACATGCCGAAGCCGTCTATGACCAGTCTCAGCAGCCTCAACTTCGGCTCCCTTCGAGTAGCTCCAGACAGGCTGCCTCTGCTCTGTTCAGCCACGTTGACAGATCGGCATCCTCGGCTGGAAAGGGAATGCCAAGCATTTTCTGGATCTGCCCCTGAAGCGGCGCAAGTTCCCCTGCAAGCTCAGTGACGGCCTCGGGGTTGTCTCGGATATCGTCGACTACCTCGAGAATCGCGGCCACAAAGTCCTTGGCCTGTTTTCTTTCCTCGCGGTTGAACTCGGGAGCCGTACGAACCCGCAGCCGATCAACCCAGACGAATGGGTCATTGCTGTTGTGCTCACCACGAAGGTGTTCAAGCACTCCGTCCACGTAGCCGGGTCTGCTGAGATCGTGATGGAGATCGCCCGAGCCGACGAGGTCGATGGAGCAGATCACTGGTCTGCCGTCGCTATCCTCAGCAATCTCGCGGCACCTGCCATCGAGCTGATCCAGCAACTCCTGATCATCAACGAGATCATTGATGGCGATCTCTTCGTTCAGCCAGCGGACAGCATCCACTGGCACGAATCCTTGTGAGAGTCCGTCAGCGTCAACCTCCACCAAACAGCAGCACCGCTTTCCCGCTTCTGCCCGGCCTCTTCCCTGAGTGTTGCCCGGATAGATGACAGCCGGTCTCTCCGTGCGCAGGACTTGCTTGTTGTGAACATGACCCAATGCCCAGTAGTCCATGCCCGAGACTTCCAAGTCCTCCAGGCGACAAGGTGCATAGTCCTCGTGCCCCCCAATCCCCTCGACGTTCGCGTGGAGTAGCCCAACCGCCAAGCCTGGTTCTTGGCCCGCCATGAACTGCTGGGCCAGGTTGGTTCTCAGCTCCTTGTGACCGTGACTGATGCCATACACCGTTGCCAGGCGCACCCCGTCCCGGATAACAGGCACTGCCTCCACGTTCTCCGCCCCGAAGCAGTGTGTTCCCGCAGGCCACTCAATGCGAGCCGACCAGCCGTCCAGCGGATCGTGATTGCCGAAGGCGACAAACGACTCGATGCCGGATCGAGCCAGGCGGGCCAGACCATCCCGGAACCGAAGCTGCGCCCGGAGGCTCCGGTCTTTGCCGTCGTAAATGTCTCCCGCGATCAGAACAAAGTCGACCTGCTCCTTGAGCGCAGTCTCAATCACTCGATCATAAGCCGAGAAGGTTGCCTTCTGTAGGGCGCCAGCTACATGCTCAGGCACAGCCGAACGCAGCCCGACGAAAGGGCTGTCGAGATGTAGATCGGCCACATGCAGGAACTTGAGCTGCGCCATCGTGCTTTCGGCGGGTCTCAACTTCTGCGATTAGGCAAGCCTACGCGACTTCAATCTCGGCAAGTGAGAGATGGTATTCCTCGTCCATCAGAGCAAGCTGATTCCGGATAGCGGCGCGGAGCTGCTTGGCCGGCATAACACAATACTCAGCGAAGCCCTCCGGGCTCACGGTAGCTAGGTCGGGAAACAAAAGACGCAGCAGGCCAGCCGCTATGCGCTGGACTGCATGGATGTCTCGCAAGTCGCCGGAAGTGCGCAGGTGCTCCTGGACATACGTGGAGTATTCCTCGCGCAGGCGCAGCAGGTGCAATGCTTCCCCGAAGTAGTCTGCCCGGAGTCCCATGCCTTTGGCTAGGCAGCCCTTCGTAATCCTAGGGAGTTCCCACCCAGGCACCAGACCGTGAAACCTGTCAATCATGGCCGTTGACTCCACGCCCCGTAGCCACGATGGCAAAGCGTCGAAGAAGATCTTGTCTCGAGGCTTGCCGCCCGAGGTCATTGGGACGTTCGCCAGGAGCACCACACCCGCGTCTGCAGTCCCCCTGAATCCCATGACGCGGAACTCGCCGCTCTCCAGGTAGCCCTTCATGCCCCCGATGATTTCGCCCTCTTCCGAGAGGCGGATTGTCTGAACCTCGTCCAGAATGACGGCGTCATACTTGGTAATCACGCCGGATGCCTTCGTGCTCATGTTGTAGAACAGCTGCGCACGTGTCACGATCCCTCCGCTCACCAACCACGCGTACTTTGAGAGTTGAGAAAAGACGTATGACTTCCCGGTCCCTTTGGGAGCAAACTCGATCAGATTCACACGAGGCTGCAGGAGAGGCACCAGACGCACAAGCATCCACGTCTGCTGCTCGGGCCTGTACGCCTCTGGGTCGTAGCCCATGCTTCGGACCAGCAATTCTCGCCACTGCGCGAGAGAGAAGGCTCTCCTCTGAGCAACAAAGTAGTCGAGGTCCACGACGCTTGTTTGCATGGGCCTGAACTCGTCCATCCAAATCTGGGCACGCTGCGGGCGATCAGGATCCCATCGGCGCACAAGTTTGCCGGCACCCCAAACTGAACCGAGCAGCAGGAGAGGATGCTCACGAATGATGGACTCGTGAACATACGCATTGAAGACATCGAGAGACGGAATCTTGAGGACGTGTCGTCCCTGCTCGAGGCTTACCTCGACAGAGTAGTGATCCAGAATAGTGAGGGTCTCTCCATCCAAGAGTCGGCTCTTGAGGGAGTTCGCCTGCTGCTTGTCGGGCAGGTGCTGCTGGATGAAACGTTCTATACGGGGAACGTCCGGATTTCCGTCGGATGTGAACCGTGAGATGAGCCAGTCCCGTACGAATGCGGGTATCGCGCGCTCACCGACGCCAATGCTGCGCGCCAGCCCCTTGTCAACGCAGACGTCGGGGAAGTGGTCCCTTATCAGCCTATCCAGCTGGTCTGCACTCATCGAGGCACCTATCGCTCCTCAAACATTGTCTCAAACTCTGTGTCGCCCAGAGCTGCGCCTGTTGTTTGAAGTTGCTGCGAGATCTCTTGAGTCCGCGGTTGACCGGTAACTGTCCATTCGACGACGCCATCGAGTCTGACCCGATCTACGCGCACCTCAGAAGCGTCGAGAAGCGCATCGAAGGTGTGCTCCCCTCGCCCTCCGATAGTTCGAGATACTTCTGTCGTCAACCGTATCAGCCTCATGTGGAGCCGCAAGACTCGTACGGCCTTCGAATTGGGGTTCAGGATGGAGACCTGAACAAGGTTGTCCTTCCGTCCGCGACGGATGATCCCCGATACGGTGACAACGAGAGACTGCAGCGAAGCGGGCGGAGCGGTAGATGCCAGGAGGACTGCGACCGCCATCTCCTGCGGAGTTATGCCCCCGTGCGTGAGCCCGAGGGGTCTTTGGCCAAAGTACCGATACCCTCTGGCAACCTGAACCTTCTGCAGCAGTAGGAACGTCGAGGGCTCCAGGCAGACAGTGCCGTCCGGCGACAGCTCGGCATCGCCAAGGACGACCCGGGCGTGGGTTGCCTCAACGCCATTCGGTAAGAAGAGCGATCCGTTCTGTCGTCGGTCAAGCTCGGTCGCTCCGTGATCTCCGACCAGGATGACCGTAACTGCTGCCCTTGTCCGGCGCTCAACCGCGAAAGCGGCTTCCGCTACGCTACGCGCCAAGTGATCCAGATACTCGCTCGTGCGCTCACGGCGGACAATCGCTGGAAGGGGCTTGTGGATTAGGTCCTCGTCAAACTGGTTGGCGAGGTAAACCAACACTCTCCCTGGAGCTTCTGATAGTTCTTCGAGGCTGCTCTCGCGGTCACTGACAATGCAGATATCGCCGTTACGGAGTTTGAGCGCATCTGCCATCAGGCGACGGTAGGTCTCAGTACCCGCAGTCTCGATTTGGAACTGGCACGGGAGTTGCCCTCGAAGCATTGCCGCCTTTGAGACCGGAGTAAGTGTTGGCGCAACGCTCAGCCTGAGTTGTGTAGGCAGGTCCAGATGAAGACCATGCCGTGCGAGACTCTCCTCCGCGACGTTAGCACGCTGCGCACCAAGCCCGTCAACAACAACAAGAAGTACTGGCCCATCTCTAGCCGCTCGTGCTACCGTCTCGACCAGGGTATGTGCCAGGCAGTCGTTTCGGCGACTCAGTTCCGCGTAGTTTGCCAGAATCCATTCCTCGAATGCGCTTACGTGGGAGCGAGTCGTATCCAGGGCGCTCACTAAACTCGCTCGGCTGTAAAAGGGCAAGTACTGCTCCGCCAACCACGAGGACACATCTTCCCATGAGGAGTCGGAACGAAGCGGCTGTGGTTCGATGCGTGGGGAGAGCTCGTCCACGAGAGATATGAGGCCCTTCGCTTCGGGCCGGTCGGAGAATCGGTACCTGATCTCCTCAACCTCTTCCGGAAGAGGCGCCTCTCCTTCGCGGACTCTGTCACTAACAGCCTGCCGAACAATGTTCAGTTCGCAGGAGAGGCCTCCACCAATGGCTCGCAGAGCCGCCAAGAGGCCATCCTTCGCCATGACGCGCCGTACGAACGTATCCACTCGCACAGCCACTCCTGGAGGCAGAAGACGGTCTGCTTCCGCGCCGGATAGACTTACCTGCACTGTCTTGAGCCACTCTCTTACCTCCGGCAACGCATCCAACTCGATTACGAGATTCTCCTCTGCCAACCATTGGGAAGCTTCATGCCAGGGATACCGTTCCACCAGTTGGCCAACCACAAATGCTCGCGAACGCTCGGCTGGCGCTGCAGCCAGCCAAAGTAGGAAGTCGCGAAACTGAGGGGATGCTTCTGCCCAGGCCTGCAAGCGTTGATTTCGCAGGGAAACGACCAGAGGGTGCCAGACATTTCTGGCCGCTTGTGTGCAACCGAGGACGGCCTTGGCAAGGTCATCTTCGTTCCCAATCGTCGGACGCGACCATGAAGGACCAAGTGTGACTCGAAGAAGCCAATCGGTCGCATCTTCCCTCACCTGCCTGGGCTGGTCAGTGGCCAACAAGAGAAGCCGCAGGTCAATTACAGCTTGTGGGTCTTCCATGAGCTGTTGGGGAAGGGTGGAGACCCCTAGGGCTTCCAGCAGCCGCGTGCGCGGATCGAGCGGTAGTATGGCTACGCTCTTCTCGTCGGCTAAGTCCTCGAAGTAGGAGTCCATGCCCCGGTTGCGTACCACAACTTTCAGGGGACTGCCGCCGCGGACCGCATCCTGAAGAGCCTTTCTGGCGCGCCAATAGGAGTCCGAATCGTCGACCCACAGATCGGCCGAGTCCTCGATCCCGTAGGTGTCAATCAGGACTCGTATGGGCGCTTCAGTGGGCATCTAGCGCCTCCCTAAGAACCCGCACCACGATGGTTACACACTCTCCGTCCGGCAGTGTCGCGCCAATGCCGCGGACCGCGCTCAGCAGAAGGTTTTCGAGGTGGCGCCCGTTTTGGGTTAAATCGGTCGCCAAAGAAAACAGCTTCTCGTATTTTTCTTCCTCGGTGAGGAGGATAACTCGCATGTGTTTCGGCGGTACCGGACGCGGCTCTATGCCAGGGCCTGGCGCTGGCTCCGGTAGCACAAACGCCTCCACATGTCCCTTAGCGCTCTGAAGTCTCCCCTTGAACTGATTGACCAGGTCATCTGCCCAGCCTGGGATTGCTAGCCCCATGAGACTGTCGGCCAACTGCGCTACGGCATCCTGTCCCGGACTGCTGGCGACCGTCGTCAACTTGCCTGCATCACCAGTGAACCTGTACGTCCTCTTCCAACCCTCCAGCCTTCCATACCAGTCTGACAGCGCATCTGCAGGCGAGACTCCGGACCTGCTATCAGGCACAAAGGTCTCGACGATGACGCGCCCAATCTCTTCTCTCAGGCGGTCGACCGTAATTTCGAACTCTGCCCTCACCCTGCCAAAGAGCTCCGCAACCTCCTCGCTTGAGATCTCACGCTCGTCTTCCGCCGGCCTCAGAATAGTGGGCAACACCTCCAGCAGTACTCGGTGCGGGTCACCCTGTGGGTGCGAGAGCGGTGCGAAGATGTCTCGTTTCAGGAGACTCGCCTCCTTGGAAATCTTCTGTGTAAGCTGAGCGTGACCAGGTAATTCCATCCACCAGCGCCCAGCGCTCTCTCCAAGGCGCCGCAGCATTTCAGCGATCTCGACCGTTTGCGGCACGTCAAACCCCATGCCTTGAGCCAAGCCTTCCAGGAGCAGACGCTGCTGCTGACTGACATCCAAGTACGCAACCCGATACTGATCTGGTGACGCGAATGCTGCTTCGATTGCCTCACCAGTCACCTTTGTGATCCGCTCGACGGTCGTCTGGGTCCGCCGCTGTTCGAAGATCAGGTTGCCGAGCATCAGTCGCTCGCGGCCCACGGCCGCGAAAATGATGGGCATGCATCTCACTGGCAGCCCGTAGGGAGGCTTCCTGAGGTCAGTCACAAGTTGCAGAAGCTGTTGCGGGCTTTCTCTGCTCCGCTCGACGAACGCGGCAGCCTCGTCCCACACGGCTGCCATGGCAGGGAACTCGCCTTCCTCCGGCCGGCCGATAGCATACCGAACGCCGTCAGTTCTGAGTACGCCGTTGTTCCGCAACAAAGCGTCAATGACATGTTTCTGAGGTTTGACAGTGTCTCGAGCAAGAAGATCCGGCCCGTCTTGCTGGAGCAGAAGGTCGAGTACCGGCACCCGATGCTTCCGAAAGGTGTCTCTCTGCCTTTCGTCAGCCAGGACATCGTGGCGGATCACTGGCGTGTGGCTGAAAACCATCTCCATCACTCGACTGGCGAGGCCTTTCAGGCGCGATTCACTGGTGATGCCCTCCTGCTCCTGTCCCTGCCAGAACCACGAGACTGACTCAAGACGCCCCTGCTGTCCCTCAAGCAGGAGGCGAAAGGTTTGCACAAGCAATTCGCGGTATTCTGCCCATGTCGCTTCCCATTCTTCCCTCAGTTCTGCCCCTTCGCCATACAGGTGAGCCTCCGCTTTCTCCAGGTATGCGAGCGCCTCATGCCGGCGTAGGTTCCCTAGACACCGAGGGAGCGGCTGTTTTGTGATTCCAATCGCGATCTGCGGATGGTCAACTTCTCTTGCCAGTCGCGTTCCTTCCTGCAATTGACGGCTATCCTCCGCCACTACCAAGAGCGCGTAGCCGTCAGCGAATTCTCCCGCGCCCAGGTTGCGGGTCCAACGGGTCAGATTCTGAAGCTCGGAAGCCCCAACCGCTTCCACTCGAAGCATCCGCGGAACGTAACGCTCGTCAGTGTAAGCACTTGCGGGAATTGAGTCCGGCAAGCCAAGCTCAGCCCAGATCTCGTTGAGGTATCTGATAGGGTTCGTAATGGACGCGCGTTGCTCCACCAGCGAGCGCATCTTCTCTTCCAGGCTCTCCGCGCCCGCGCGAGCAAAGCGATAGCTTCCGTCTGCCACGCTTCGTGCCAGAATGCGTCCGTCCCCCGATGCAAGCGCATCCACGTCTTCTCGAAACGACTTCATCTTGCGAGGAGGCACGTTCAGCGCAAAAGCGAGCATCTCCAGGGTAGGTCTCACACGGTCTGTCTGGATAGCCTCGAACACGCCCACGGCCTTGAGCACGTCCGTGCCATGTTTTGACCCTGCTGGAACTCGGCTTAGTGACGACTGATAGAGCTGATAGGTTCGCTTAGTCCGTTCCTCATTGGCAATCTGCTCTTCGAAGTAGTCCCATAGGTCTACAACCGTCGCGAGCGGGAGAGGCTCCTCTGGGTCAGGCACACATCTCTTGGCGACAAACTCGCCCATCGTCCTGTACCCGCTGTCAGAGAGATAGGTGAACAGCGTGCGCTCGTTCTGGGCCACCATCTCCGATAAACGAGGCAGACAGAACGCTGCGGCCGGATGAAGCGGAAAAGACCCCTGTGCGACAACGCGACGTACTTGTTCCAGCGGGAATCCAGGAAACAACCCGAAGTTAACAGCCGTCTCTGCCAGGCGGTCGAAGTCCTCTCGCCGATCCCCTAGCAGGTGCCGCCAATCTTCGTTGTCCTTCGACTGGATAACCACCTGATCTATGAGTTGGAACACCTCTTCATCCGAACTGCGCATGATGAACGGGCTGAACCGCCCCATGGCCTTGCGCATGTCCTCGGCGAGTTGGCGCTCATCGCCGACGCCCCGCCGGAGCCTGCTTATGTGAGCGTACTCCTCCAGGGAGCGGTGACAGATCAGATAAAGGTGCAGGTTGTTTTCGGGGGTCTGGCAGGTCTCCGCGAACCGCTCAATGTCCCGTGACTCGCCGCCAGTGGGATCGTCGGCGATTCTCTCCATGTAGCGGCCGAACTCGTCCCAGAACACCACGATCCCAGCGGCAAGACCCTCTTTCACAAGTTGTCGCGAGACCGCCTGGTAGACCTCTGAGGGGCGCATCATCTGCTCAGGATGGAATTCCGCCCCGGCGCACGCCGCACGATGCGCCTCTCGGAATCGCTCATAGGCCTCGCGGTCAAAATCGTTCAATCGCTCGCGGATCACTTCGGCACCGTGCTGGCCCCGGCCACGCAACTCGTTGTCGAGAGCCTTATAGCTCTCCGGGTAATCACTCTTGAGTTGATCGATTCGTCGCACGGCTGCGGCGAAGGCTGTGTCCGGAAGCACGCCTGCCGTGCGCTCGCCCGAGCGAAGCGCCTTCTTGAGCGCCCGGAGCAGCGCGTCGTTGAAGTCGCCTTCGTCACCTTCGAGCAAGACTGGCAGATAGGCGCCGGGCAGCCTGTTCAGTTCCTCCCCTAGCTTCTTGCTCTGCCCGGGCCACTGTGCAGACAACCTCTCCCATAGCGGTGAAAGCGACGGGTCCTTGTGGCGCTGCCTGTAGAAATTGATGAGTACCAATGCCAAGTGGCTCTTGCCCGTACCATACGTGCCCATCACGAGCCGGGCTCGCCGGGCTGCCCGCGGGTGCAGGTTATCGGACACGTCAAAGATGACACGGTGGCCAACTTCAGTCGGGAGATAGCCGCCCGCCTTCTCGAGGTTGTCAAGGTCATTCTGAAGGTTGACGGCCGTCTTGAAGCCAGTCGAGAGCGTCACAATATCCTTGAGTTTCGTCTTTCCCATAGCGCCACCACCCTCCTCAATCCTTCACAGTCGCACGAGCACTCCTTGGCCCCGCGGCTCTTCGGGAAGGTTGAACTTGCCAGCAAGGGCGCTTGCCAGCACGATCGGCGCGGCGGTGTCGTCCTCGGCACGCGATTCGGTCTTCAAGAACTCCATGAAAAAAGCCCGCTGATCTCGCTCAGTCCACGTGGCGATGATGCTGTCCGCATTCTCTACCCAGAGGCCGCGATTGAATCGAGCGGCATTTCTCAGCCAAGAGAGCATGTGGTGGCGCATGAACGCACCCACCTTCGCTTCAATAGCGCCATTGGCTGCCTCTCGGACGAAATCAACGTATGAAGCCCCCGCTGCCTGTGCCGACTGAGAGAACAAGTCCGCTGGGAGCTCTGACCTACGCAGGTATATCACGAGCATGGTCGGATACCTACGGTCATGCAGAGTGCCATATTTCTCGACTAACAGCGAGACGCTATCCATTTGCACTCGCCCCGCTGTTCGCTGTCGCCAGCAGCCTGGCCGATAGTCCCTCGGTCCGAGCGTACTGGAGTGCAGCATAAGGCTCACGCCCCTCAAGCCGCTCAAGATAGTAAGCGTCAACAAGGTGCAGAGGTTGAGTCTCTTCGCTGAAGGCGACAGAGTTCAACCCAGCCGTATGGCTCGCCCACAACACCTCCTCCCGGTACCTATCCTCTGCCTGTTCAAGCAGCACATCCAGGCTGCTTCGAGTAAGGCCCAAGACGACGCCCGGGCCTCTGTCCACCAAGAGTTCCTCGGTGTTGGCAGTCAGCCTGCGCCCAGTACGTGCCCAGGACATTACGGCATACCCGACCAGCGCGGGATTCACTGTAGCTGGATCAGTGGGGCGACGCTCAAACAGGCCCTGCGAACTCTCCACCATCAGCCCCAGCTCCGGCCCGAGCGGTGTTCTTGTCATTGCCGCTACGAGAGCGCGGCGAGCGTTTTGCACGGCGCGGTCAGACTTGATCTCGAAAGATGCCTTGATTCCCTCGTCTAGCTCGGCCATTGAGAAGGAGGTCCTGAGGAACTCACACGTGTACCAGCCCCACGGCTCGTGTCGCCGCGTCAGGCTTTCGTGAATCAGCCACCAAGTGCCAATCTCTTCCAGAGAGGGATCAAACGAAGCGACGACGTGACCGAGCGAGGACAGTTGGTGCCCCTGCCCAGCAGGTGTCATGAGACCCGAGCAGACGGCCCATCGTCCCAGAGCCTCCACCTTCACCGCGCCAATTCCCAAGAGCGTCCGTGCCTGCTCTCTGAAGGCGCTTGTGAACAGCTGAGGCCGCTCATCTAGCAGCCGCAGAGCCAGCGCCAGCGAGCGCCTTTCAAATCCAAAACCATATGCAGGCGTCAGAGGCAACTTGACCTGTCCTCTCATACGTGCAGTGAATCGGCTGCAAGACAGCCATAGCGCAGACGCCGAATGCAGGCGAGACAGTGAGTGCACAACTCCTCATCAATCCTATGACTGCCTTGCTCAACCACAATCGCCGCTTGAGGGCACAAACTGGCACAACCACCGCAGCTGACGCAGTTCTGGAGCTTGCGGATCTGAGATTCCAGCAAGGCTGACAAGTGCCGCTGAGCCCGGGGGCTTAGATACTCTATGCCAACGTGGCCCCGTGCCCTTGATATTCGGAGGATGGCCGTAGCCGCCCCAGTCGTTGGGTCACTCAATATCAGATTCGCAGTGATTCCGTCGTCGCGCACAATCTCCAGGACTCCCAAGGGTTTGAGTAACTCAAAGAAGCGCTCTGTCCAGCCGCCGAGAAGGACGTATCCGCAGGATAGGGTCGTATCGAGACACGGCCTGCGGTCAATCTGTTTTGCGGCCGCAGGACTAGCCTTGCGCCCCCCCACACGTCCTTTCCAACCACCACTTTCTACGTAAGCCAAAGGGTCATGCAGCCGACATTCCGTGGCATAGCGCAGCAGGATCGCTCGCCATTTGGCATGTAGTGAGGGGTAACGAAGACGCACAAGGAATTCGGACCACTCGCTGTTCATCGGGCAGAGGTAGCAGCCCACCCGGGTGAAGCCCAGACGGTAGGCACCATTGATCGGAAGGCCGCGGGTGAGCACATACAGCCACACTGCAGCAACTGACCAGTGCAGAATTGGGTTCGCTATGATCTGGGACGGTATCTTAGTTTCAGGAGAGAACCGCTGCAAGGCAACCCGCGCAAACGACTCACGTTGTCGAAGTCCGCAGAAAGTGAGCACTCCGCTGTGGCCGTTGACTGACCGAACCACTTCCGCTATTGGCGCAGTCTTGTGGGTCGTGCAGCACCATCGCTGGATGCGGCTTGGCGGCCCTATGATTTCTGCCATTTCGAAGAAGTCAACGCGCGGGCGAGCAGTGATCGTCGGCGTGGCCGGAAAGGCTGAGGCGAACTCCTCGACGGCGGCGTAGGTCTCAGGCAATTCAATCGTGGTATCCCCGAATACATGGATGATGTCGGCGCGCCCAAGAGCCATTCGCACGAGGTGGGAGACAACCGCCGAGTCCTTCCCCCCGGAGTAGGAGACCAGCGGCAACCTGCTTTGATGCACTCTGACGGCGTGACGGATGAAGTTGACCGCTTCGTACTCCAGGGAGCGCAAAACGCTTCGGTTGGCACGGAGTAGTCGGGCGATTGTGTGATCAGAACGCCGCGCCCTGGCCCTCTTCATGATCGGAGTTGAGAGTATTTCTACCTCGAAATCTGTTGTCCCCCGGAGCCGCGCGACTGCCTGGCCACCGTAGTAGTAGACACGCCCGATACACCACAGCGCGAGGTCCCGATTCGTCAATGGGAACTCCATGCCGAAGACTTCCGCTAGAAGCTCCATTTCCTCCTTGAAGACCGGGCGCACGGCGTCCGGACCCAAGATACGGCCCGCCCCGCCGCACGCTTCGCACACCGCCTGAAGGAGAGGCACCTCGCAGTTGTCACACCAGTAGGTGCGACCGCGCTGGCTGTGTCCAGTCCTGTCGTCGAGTCGCTTCGTCACATCGCCGCTCACTTGACCAGCCTCTCATAGTATCGCCTCAACGCCCTTTGGCAGCAGTTCCAGACCTGCATGCGCTCTTCCATCCCGATGTCCTGCCATAGGGACGCCGGCAGCAGCGAGAGCACGTGACCTCCCACGCGCATCACATGACCCGCCCGCCTGAAGCGCTCTAGTGGGTAACGCCATAGAAGGGTTAGCACGTCGGCCATGCTGTTGCCTGAAGGCGGGTCGAGGGCGAACGGTCGCCGCTCGACCGGCTGGCCCAGCATCTCGCGGTTCAGGTAGAAGCCGTGAAACTGATGCGCCAAAGCGTCCACACTTGCCCGCGCGGAGTCGTCCACAAGCTGCATCAGTGCTGCCAGGACTACCGCCTTGTATGACCGCGTCATATGGCTGCAGGCAAAGGTGACCAAAGACTTGAGCCCTTTAGACAACCCAAACAGGTCGTCTTCATTCAGCATTCCTGGCATCGGTGCCTCAATCCACGGTAACGCTCGTGGGCTGGCCTAAGCGGATTACGTCGTGCGCCATCGAATCTCGATCCACGACCATGAGGCCCCTGCCTGCAGAGATGCCTTCCTTGCAGCCGCTCTCAACCATCTCTCTCAGCGCATAAACGCGATACCCAACCTCGACAAACCGTCGGCCGGTCGTAAGAGCGGCGTGGATGTTCGGCTCCAGGAAACCTTCAGGCACTAGCCGGTCGAGAATCTGCTGCAGGGACATAGGAGCACCGTGCTCCTTGATGAGTCCGGCAACCGCCTGACGAGTGGTCACATGTTTCCTGACTGTGCCATCATCTTGTCGGCGATCCGAGAGGTCGTAAGTGCCCCGATCCACTGGCACGAACTCCTGATACAACGTCAGGCAGGCGTGAACATCGTGGTCGCGGATACTGCGGAAGTGCTCATTGTTCTGCCGCACGAACTCAGCGATCTTAGAATAGTGAGCGGGCCGGCCTTGCACTTGCAAAGCCGCTCGGACCACGTCTTTCTTTCGGCGGCCCTGACGCAGCGTCCAGACATGAGGGGGACATATGAAGTCACCTGTTACAATGGGCGGCGAGAGCTCGGCGAGCAGAGCGCGCACGTATGGCTCCGGGATAACTCGTCCTTGCCCATGCCTAGCCCCACAAGAGAAGAGCTTCGAACGACAATCCCGATCAGGGTCTGTGCAGCCACCACCAACTGCAGATGCCAAGTCGTGGGCAAAGTCAGCAATATGCCGCCCCTCGGGGAACCGCTCGGCAACCCTGGGTGCCACCCTTCGGAGCGTCCGTGCCAGCGCGTTACAGCGGTCAGGATGCTGCATGATGCCATCGCGCATGTCTATCCTGCTGTCCGTGATGCGAAGAAGTGCCCGCAGCTCGTTCTCGTTGGGCTGTGCCTTCCATTCGAGCCGAGCGCACAGGCAACCCGCGAGGTGTTCCAAAGGACATATCCCAAGACACCGTGCCAGCTCGGCCTCAGCAGCCTCGAGGACGGGAGTAAGAAGAGCTGCCGCTTCGCCCGTTCTGATGCGGCGTTCCGCCCGCATCTCAATCTGGCGTATGCGTTCCCGTGTTAGATTGAACCGCTCAGCGACTGCATCGAGCGTGGGCGGCTTCCCATCAGAAGGCGACGCCAATCCTGTCCGCATGCGCCATATCTCGAGATTGCGTGGGTTCGGTACCGAGCGGGCCGCCACAGTCATCAGGACGTCACGCAGACTATCTGCCAGGAGGACAGATGGTTCCTCCTTCACTCCGGTAGCGATGGGCTCTGTCGCCGCTTGAGACAGACCGCCGGATGCAGACCACACCTGTGACGGCCATAGCTCGCGGCCGCCCAACCGAGGCAATCCTAGATCGGCGAACACACCTCGCAGGTACGGCTCCGGCAGAATCCGACCGCGCTCATCTCGCGCCCCGCATGGGAACAGAGCGCCGTAACAGTCTCTGGAAGGATTAAGGCAGTCTGGCCGAATCGCGGCCAGAATTGCCGATGCGGAGTCAGCAAGCCTGCAACTGCGCTGCACGGAGCGGCGGACCTCAGACCTGAAGCGCCGAACGTTCTCATAGAGGGCTGTGCAGTAGTCTATGTGGTGGATAACTCTCCTGCTGATCCAGGCATCTACGCCGCAGACGCACAGCAGGGCGTACAGTTCGCAATCGCCTGCTGCCGACCAGCCAAACCGATGTCGCAGGGCTTCGTTGAAGTCGGTTACTGCGCATACACCGAGACTCGCCGCCAACGCCAGTACCACGTGCTCGCTTAGCGGACCGATGAGCTTGGCCGAATCCGGCGCACGAAGAGCCTTCTCAGCCGCCTTCTCAGCGCGATGGACCCGAGGCACCGAGGTTGCCAAGCGCCGCGCGACCTGTCTACGCCATAGGGGACGCTCGCAGTCGGGATGCAGACCGTGACGCAACAGCCACACCGTAGCGCCAAAGTTGTCCCGGACTACCTGCTGCACATAGCCAACCAGTGCTTCTCGCAGGTTGCTGCTGGATGATAGCTCCCACGCTCTCGCCCCTGAGGTACCGGATTCAGTGGGGCCGCCTGACAGGACCGCGTCCTTTGCGGTTGGGCACGTCACCGTCACGGGCGCATCAGTGTTTGATACTCGGAGGCCTGCCGACAGTGCAGATTGCAGCTGCTGGAACTGCGCGACGGTTCCTCTTCCTACGTGGTAGAGGGAGGCAATCTCATCGGGCCGGGCATTGAGGATGTCCTTCACGGTTTCCAGACCAAGCTTGCGGCAGACTCGCGGGAGTCGGCCTGTGAGTGTGAGTTCGGTGGCCTCGGTCTCTAAGCTGATCTGCCGTTGAGCAGACGACGGCCTGGCAACGCTCTCAGAGCTCAGTCGGCCGGAGGGCTGGGCAGCATCAGAGGGCAACTGCCGTTTGACTCGCTGTTGGACTTCCTGAAGATGGATAGCCGTGCCCACGCCGACGCCCCGCAACTCGAGAAGATGCTCTCGGCGGACGCCTAGCAGATCTGCCACGGTCTTCACGCCCAACGCGCGACAGACCCTCGGGAGTCTTCCGGTCAGTCCCAATTCAGTTACGGGCGTCGCCAGGCTGATGCGCATTTCGAGGCCCTGCCACTGTCTCGTCTCTTCGCTGTCTGGACTCTCGAACCGCTGCTTTCCTTCAGTTCAGCCAAGAGGGCGTACAGATCCGCCCGGGAATAGAGTCGGTATCGGTTGACGGGATGCCGCTGGGCTATGAGCTTGCCCGAAGCGTCCCACCGCCGCAGGGTTTCAGGATGAACACCGACAAGGGCCGCCGCGTCCTTGATGGTGACGAAGTCGCGTAGGTTCACGAGATCCCTCCCGCATGCCGAGCCCCCGCCAACATTCTACATCCCTACGCGGCTTGCTGCAATAGCAAAAGGCCTGCCAGCCCAGGAGTGTCACTCGGGACTCTGCCTGCCGTCAGCTTGCGCTTGTGCCAGCCTTGCAGACTTCTCCCCCGCTCGTAGCCGCTTTCGATGGCGCACTCGCAAGACGAGCGAGGCATCGTTGAGGAGTTTGGCTAGGCTCATGCGACTGCCCTTCGACACTGTCTGCATCCGCGCACCGAACTGACCGGCAACCGCTACCACCGACAATGCCGAATGCGAGGGCCTGTACCTACGTGCGTCTTACTCCCCATACACGTTCAGCGATGACTCCTCGACTCTTGTGCTGAGCTGTTCCCGGGTGGGTCGGGTGTAGACCGCGGTGGTGTTCAGGTTCTGATGGCCCAGAATGGCTGCCAGGCCCACAAGGTCGCCTGGTTGACCGTCGAGGTAGTTTAGCGAGAACGTGTGCCGAAGGCTGTGTGTGGAGTAGCCGCGTCCTTCCAGAGCCGCCGCGCGCAGACAGCCCTGCACTAGATGCTGCACTGCCCTGGCTGACATCGGCCGACCGCGCTGACTCACGAACAGCGGGTCCGTGTCGGCCGAAGCCGCGCTGACCTCCAGATACCGCCGCAAGGCGGTGCGGGCCGAGCTGTTCAGCGGTACCTCTCGTTGCTTGCCCGCTTTGCCCTTATGTATCCTCACCGTGCCGGAGCGGTCGTGGATCTCCACGTCCTGCACCTGCAAGCCAGCAAGCTCTCCAAGACGCAAGCCAGCCTGCAGCAACAGCTGCAAGATGGCAGTGTTCCGTTTTGCCAGGCCCGCCTGTGTGCGTTGCGCTTCGCGCAGCAAGGCATTGACCTCTCGCCGGCTCAGCCCTTTCGGGCCAAGCTTGCCCTTCATGCTGGCCACACACCTGATCCCGTCAGCCGGGTTGTCCCGTATCAGTTCTCTCTGTTTCGCCCATCGACAGAGTCGGCGAATGGCCCCAAGTCGCCGGTTGATCGTCGCGGCGCTGCGCCGCTCCACCGTCTGCAGGTGGCCCGGGTAAGACTGAATGTCGATGGCAGTTAGCTTGCGCGGCGACAGCTCCTCGCCGTTGGTCTCCTCGAACCACCGCGCGAAGAGCTCGAGGTCATTCTCGTACCCCCGAATCGTGCCCGAGACAGGTCCTCGAGCGCGAGATCGGCCATGAACCGGTTGATAGTCTTGTTCATATACCCCCTTTGCCCAGGGCCCACCCCAAAGTGAGCCTCGACGCATTTCACGACATGTTTTCTGGTCGTTAGCGCACTGCTGGGTGCACCGCGGCCGTGGCGAAACGCTGACAAGATGACACCAAAGGGCCATTTGGCGACAAGATTTGACGACAGCTGCCGCGGTCAACCGCCGTAGGGTCCCAGAACTCGTCACAAGTGTGCAGATCACGGCCAGCGCGCTTCTCAAGGATCAGGGGGAGCAACTGAAGTGGGTCTGTCCGGCGCGCCGAGTTTGCCCTCTCACCCCATACCCAATGTTATGCACCGATTCCAGGCGGTCTCCCGTTGCCCTTGATTGGCATAGGCCATGTACGGGCGCGTGACACAGACAAGCGGCGCATGTGATCGCATGAGCCAGAGTGACGCCGGTAGCCCTTCCGCGCGGGCTCGCCCAGCCGGCTAGCGACGGCCTCGGCCAGGCTAGCTGCAGGAAACAGCCCGGTTTGCTGCCCGCCGGCACATGCGCAGTTTTCGACGCAGCAACCGGGCCACGGTGGCGATCACGGCAGGTGAACCCCGTCCACTGCCCGCTCAGCCTCCCTTTCCATCCCCAGTAGCCTCCGGCACCAGGGGTATCAGCGAATGTCGAGAATACCACGAGAGGGGCTGCAGGAGCGTCCTGGGGGCCGGATGGGTTTCTGGATAGGACCGGGTGGCGCAGACCGAGCGGAAAGTCAATCCCGCTCCAAGATGCCAAGAACCTAGGTGACTCCTGGCTCTTCCGAGGCCACGGACTAGTTTCGGTACACTACGCCGCAGGTCTAGCCGGCGGCCTTGTGGCCTGGCCGGACACCCGGTGCCAAAGCAGGGCAAGAAGTGCGAGAGTAGTCGTTGACACGCTGCTGGGCCCGTGGTACGATACGCTACGTCGGCAGCATATCACAGCGTGTCATACGCTCGATCACAGCCCACTCGCAGCACGCCATGCACCCGTGCCGTCAAGAGGCGTGGATGATCGTTTGCAGTCTGGGCAGGGCAGAAGGCGCACCAGTCTTCCGGAGGTGGGCATGCCCGGCTTCCACCGAGCCAGGTAAGAGGCGCGCTCCGGTTCCGTCTTCGCCCCAGCTCCCCTCTCCTTGCCTCCCGTCGACTCCCCCCGGGAGCAAGGCCCTCGGCCTGCCTCCGCAGAGGCCACAGCACGTCTCTGCCATCCCCCTGCATTCCCAATGGCCTTGTGTCATTGGGTGTGTGCTTCACGCCACGAACGGGAGGTCAGAGATCCGTCTTCTCTGACCGAGAAGCACGATGTCGCCATCACTCCACAGGAGGATCGAAGATGGCCAGAAAACAGGCTGAGGTAGGCTACGTGAGTCCAGGTATCTCGCCGCCGAAAGGTCCGGACTATATCGTGATGGAGTTGAGGCATGACAGCAGGGTCGCGTACTCGCCAACCGCCTTCGCTGGGCCCACAGAAGTGCGCAAAGACACGGACGCGCTGAACAAGGTACTGAGCGCCTTCAGAGTGAAGCGCGTAGCGTCGCATTTCGGCATGAAAGCCACGCAAATCCGACGGCGCGTCACGGCGGCGCCACCGTCGCATGACCGACCGGTCTCCGGCGAGTTCGCCCACGCTGGCTTCGTGCAGATCATCCCCCGGCGCAAGGAAGATCTGGCGGCTCTCACCAGGGAGCTCAACCGTCTGGACTCTGTCTGGAAGGCGGAGGTAGCGCCCCGGCCCGTGCCGGCTCCCGCTCCCACCGGCTCCAGCACGGTAAGCCGGAACTTCGAGCCCGCACAAGGATATCTGCACTCCCCGCCCAACGGTATCGGAGCGATGGAGGTCTGGAAGCAGGCACGACAGAGCGGGACGGGCAGGGGTATCACCATCTGTGATATCGAAGGCAACTGGAACCGTCTCCACGAAGACCTGCCCAAGCGGATCCCGCTCATCGGCGGCACCCTCATCAACGACTTGGGTTGGAAGAACCATGGCACGGCGGTGCTGGGAGAGATGGTCAGCCGTCCGGGACCCAGCGGAACCGTCGGGATCAGCCAGGGCGCACGGGCTGTGGTGCAGTCCGCGGTCATCAACGGCGTCTTCAACACCGCCGGGGCGATCGCCAATGCCACGAGCAAACTCGGGAAAGGTGACGTGATTCTCATCGAACTCCAAGCGACGGGACCGAATGGCAAGTACGTGGCCATGCAGTACTGGGACGACGTCTTCTCCGCCATCCGTGTGGCCGTCGATAAGGGCATCACCGTCGTTGAAGCCGCGGGCAACGGGGATGAGGACTTCGATCTCCCGATCTTCAACAACACCGGCCTGCAGAAAGACTCTGGGGCAATCGTCGTTGGCGCAGGTATCCCGCCCACCAACTTCTTCGACTACTTCGGGAGCGAGTGGGGCTTCGACCGCTATGGCAAGATCGGCGTCCCGCGCTCGCGAATCTGGTTCTCGAACTACGGGAAGATCGTCAGTGTCCAGGCCTGGGGCTGGCATGTGACAACCACGGGCTACGGCGACGCACAAGGGGGCGTCAGCCAGAACCGCTGGTACACGCTGCGGTTCTCGGGCACCTCCAGCGCTTCCCCCATCGTGACCGGGAGCGTTGCCTGCATCCAGGGCCTGGCCAAGGCGAAGCACGGCCAGCCTCTCCCGCCCAAGAAGGTCAGGAGCCTTCTCATCAGTACCGGAACGCCGCAGGAAGCCGGCCCCGGGGTGCCTCTAAGCCAACACATCGGGCCGCAGCCGAATCTGCCCGAGGTATTCCGACTCGTCTGAAGGAGACCAACGATGTTGCCAGTGACGGGACGCAAGCCGGTTCCGCTGCCCAAAGGCATGCCGCCGTACGTGGTGGTCAGGCTGAAGCGCGGCTGGCGATATTCTGAGTCCCGGCGCGTCTGCGTCTCGTCAGAGGGACAAGAGACGTCTTTGTGCGAGGGCCTGCCGCGAGGCAGCCGAATCGTTCCCGTCGTGCCACACGCGGCGCGCGCCGACCCCAAATCGTTGTCCAAGCACGAGCAGAACCTCGCGCGCTACATGCACGTGATCCTGCGGAAGGGGAGCGTTCCCTCGCAGTACCTGGGCGCTCTACGCGAACGGCCCTGCGTCGAAGACGCACAACTGCCGCCCGAGATCAGCCTGCCGGAGTAATGTAGTCCGCAAATCGTGATGTCCAGTAACTCATCGGCGCTGCTAGGAGGGGACGCGGGCCGGTTCATCGACGGGATGGTGGACTGCAGAAGGGCGCCATCCAGCTTCGGATGCAGGGGCTGAGGTGACGGTCAGAACATCTGACCGCGCGACTGAGGGCGCCGGTGGCGTTGCATGCCCCAGCGTTCACGGGTAAGCAGCACACCCGGTGCGGTCTACGCCGCCTTTCGGTAGTACGAGTTGAGCAGGCCGCCCAGGAACTGCT
>Ga0315307_1000269_pt1 | contig 21867 bp, 17 predicted proteins | sample TDP2_MG_FD_203079 | JGI IMG/M metagenome (GOLD analysis project Ga0315307, IMG submission 203079) | Freshwater sediment microbial communities from Lake Towuti, South Sulawesi, Indonesia - TDP2 | ecosystem: Environmental > Aquatic > Freshwater > Lake > Sediment | place: Indonesia: South Sulawesi...
CCCATGCGCACAGTGTCCGCAACTGCTCTTCACTCACTTCCAGAGGCTGTGTCGGTGCCCACATGCTACGCACTATAGCACCAACATGCCTTATTGTAAAGTTATTTGTGAGACACTACACTAGGCCGTGGGAGTCGCCGAACCGCTCGGCCGCCTCGCCCACGGAAATGGGCGCGTGCTCAGCGATGTAGGGCAGCACCTCCAGTTCCTGGTCACCCAATGGCGGATTCGGCATGGCGCCCCCTCAAACAGATTTGACTACGTCGGTAGTTATGATACCATTGACGACGCTTGTAGTCAAGGGCTTTGTGGCGCGGGGTCTGCCCGGTTCTGTGGGCATCGGAAGTAGCCGGCGGGAATGCCGGGTCGGCAGAGGCACCCCGGACATTCTCGCCCTGCAGCCGGGTGGAGGAGGAGCTTGCCCGCCTGCGACGGGCTTCGCTCCTCCGGGTGGCTCATGGATGCAGACCGAAGGCCTCGAGGCCGCTCGTCTCCGGCAAGCCGAGCGCCAGGTTCATGCACTGGATGGCGTTGCCGGCCGCGCCTTTCACCAGGTTATCGGTGGCGCTGAAGACGACCGCTCGCCGCCGCGCCGGGTCCACCTCTACGCCGATGTGGCAGAAGTTCGAGCCCTGCACTTCGGCGCAGCTCGGGTACGGTTCGTAGACATAGGTTGCCGCTTCCCTCTCGAAGCCCAGCACCCTGACAAACGGCTCACTCTGGTAGAACTCGCGGAAGGTCTCGAGGATCTCCCGCCGATCCGGAGGAGGTCGGAAGAACACGTGTGCGGTGATGAGGATGCCTCTCACAAAAGGCCCATGCGAGGGGGTGAAGTGGACACTCACAGGCCGGCGGGCGAGGCGAGAGAGCTCCTGCTCTATTTCGTAGGTATGCCGGTGGTCCACCACGTTATAGGGCTGAAGAGAGGGAGCGATCTCTGAGTGGTGGACCAGGGTAATCGGCTGTGCGCCCGCGCCCGAGGTGCCCGAGCAGCCATCCACCACCAGGCGCTCCAGGTCCACCTCCTCCCCATGCTTGCTCACTAGTGGAGCAAGCGCCAGGATGGCAGTGATGGCGAAGCATCCGGGATTGGCGATCAGCCTGGCGCGCCTCAGCTCGTCGCGGTAGAGTTCCGGCACCCCAAACACGGCCTGGCTCATCAGGTGGAAGGCGGAATGCGGGGTGCCGTAGACGCGCTCATAGGTCTCCCGGTCACGCAGCCGGAAGTCGGCCGACATGTCAACCAGGCACACGCCCTGGTCCAGGTAGCGCGGCGCGTGCTGCATCGCTACTGTGGCCGGCAGGCAGAGGAACACCACATCACACGGCCCTGCGTCCTGCTCGCGGCAGAAGCTGATGCCTGCCTCCGCCAGATTCCGGTGGACCCGCTCCAACTCGCGGCCTCCCCGCGAGGTGGCCCACGCCACTTCCACCCCCGGATGGCGCAGCAGCAGCCGGAGCAACTCTCCTCCGGTATAGCCCGAGGCCCCGACGATGCCGACCCGCACAGGCTTGGCGTGGTCACGCGTTTCCACGGTCATCTCCTATGGTCTCTTGCAGCACAGCACGGCTCCCCGCTCTCCTTTCGCAGCCCTCGCGGCTACCCCGGTAGGACGGGTCAGGCGCCTGCTCTACGGGGCCGGGGACCACCGGCGGCGGATCTCCTCGTAGGCAGCCCGGATCTCTTCAGGGGATGAGATGAGCCGCTTCCCCTCACCCGTGTAGCGCGCCAAGACCGGCGGGTGCGGGGCGACCAGATCGCGGTAGAGCTGCGGCCTGCGCTCCTGGAAGAACCTCGCCTTCACGTCCGCGGTGCCGGTGAGGATCTCCCACTGGCTGTGATCCATGGGGGTCGCGTCAAGGTCAATGGCGGCAGTGATGACCTCCTCTTTGGCGGCGCGGGCCTGGGCCAGCACCGTGCCGTCGCTGTCCACGATCACCGATCCCTGGCCGCACAGGGAGACCACCACGGGCACGAAGTTGTCGAGCGCGCGCATCCGGACCCGCAGCAGGCCATTGTCGTGACACTGATACTGGGTGTGGTAGCCCATCGTGGGGTTGAACAGAATCTCCGCGCCATTGAGCGCGAGGGCGCGCGCCGGCTCCGGGAACATGATGTCATAGCAGATCAGCATCCCCACCACGCCGAAGTCTGTCTCGAACACGGGGAACCCGTCTCCGGCCCTCACCTCCCAGCGCTCCACTCCGGGCAACTGGACCTTGCGGTAGGTGCCGATGATCTCACCCTCCCGGCCCATGAGCACCGCGGTGTTGTAGATTCCGTCATCCTCCCGCGCGTAGGTTCCGAACACAACGTGCATGTGGTGCTGCCGGGCGACTGCGGCGATGCGCTCGCTGGCCGGCCCGGGCACGCGCTCGACGAACCCGGAGAAGAGCTCCAGGTCATCGCGGTAGTATCCGTAGTGGGCGATGCCCTGGATGTCCTCAGGATAGCAGGCGATGTCGCAGCCCAAGCTTCCCGCCCGCGAGAGCAGTGTTACGGCCATCTCCAGGTTGGCGGCGACCTTCTCTCGCCCCTGGGCGCGATCTCGCTCTCCCTCGAATGGAGCCAGGTGCTCCTGGTTGAGCGGCTGGATGCTGGCGACGCGAATCTCTCGCATGGTCGGCCCCTTCGGGTCACGTGATGGCCACGGCGGTATGTTCGGCGGCCACAGGGGCCGGCCCCTGCCCCGCAGCCCTCTGACCATTGGGCAGGAGTGGTAGCGTGGCCGTGGGACCGCCGCTGGGCCCGGCATGAGACGACGGCGTCGCTTCGAGGTTTGCCGTCGCACCCACAGGGCGAGCCGCTTGCGCCCACTTGGGGTTGTGCTATACTCGTGCGCGGCTTCCCGCAGGCTGGCTACAGCAAGTGGGCACCTTGGGGGAGGCAGGGAGGAGTGAGGATGCGAAGGCTATTGTCGGGCAGGGCGAGCCGGTGCTGGGCCGTGCTGCTGATGAGCCTGTTCGTGGCGACGGCAGTGGCTGCCGCGGCCGAGTTCTCGGCCGACTTCACCGAGAAGATGGCGGGCAGGTCCAGCGCGGGCAAGCTCCACATCAAGGGCCTCAAAGTGAGGCGCGAGACCACCCAGGGCCCCCAGAAGGGGATCCTGATCCTGCGCCTGGATAAGGGCAAGATATGGGTGCTCGACCCGGCGCAGAAGACCTACCTGGAGATGGACTCTGCTGAGAAGGACATGGCCTATCGGTCTCCCGATGACCCCCGGGTCAAGGCGAGCCTGAAGCAATGGGGGGAGATGAAGCGAGTCGGCAGGGAGACGATCAGCGGCTACCCCTGCGACAAGTATGCCTTCACCTTCCGTGACAAGTCCATGGGGACACAGTACCTGTGGGTCTCCCGGAGACTTAAGGTCCCCTTGAGGGTGGAGCAGAAGTCTGCGAACTTCTCCATGCTGCTCGAATATACCAACGTCAAGGAAGGCCGAGTCGCCGACTCCCTCTTTGAGCTCCCCAAGGGCTATCGGAAGATGAGCGCCCCGGGCCTGGGCGGCAGGAGGGGCGGTAGGGGGAGGCCGGGGATGCGGGGAGGCCTGAGGTAGGCCTCTGGGGTGGGTCCGACGTGACCGCCCGCCGCAGAGTGAGCGGTTGCCTCACAGAGAGGAGGCGGGGATGAACCGGGCGTGCAGGCCAGCGAAGCTGTGGGTCACGGTAGCAGCAACCGCGGTGCTGTGGGCAGCTTCCCTCAGCATCGCTTGGGCGCGGCTTCCGGGCCTGGGTGACCTCAAGCTGCCGCCCGTGAAGCCGAAAGGCGGCAAAGGGGCGGCCGGAGATCAGGCGCCGACCGAGAAGAGCAAGCTGCTCCCCTACACCGGGCCGAAGAAGCGCCTGGCAGTGATGGACATGGAGGTGAAGATCACCGCCAGCGCCTCCGCCGAGCCCACCACCACCGGCGGCGTGGTCTCTACCACCACCATCAACATCCCGCCCCCGACGGACTTTGGCACCGGCCTCACGGAGATGCTCACCACCGCCCTGGTGGACAGCGGCCGCTTCATCCTCCTGGAACGGAAAGCGCTGGCCGACATTCAGGCCGAGCAGCAGCTCGCGCAGAGCGGAGCGATGGAGGAAAGCAGCGCCCCCGCGAAGGGCAAGTTGCTGGGAGCCCAGGCCCTGGTGCGCGGCGCGGTGACCGAATACGCCTACCGGCGCTCCAGCACCGGCGGCACCGCCAGCTTCCTTCAGGGCATCGGGGTGGGCGCCAGCCGCGCCGAGGCCGCGGTGGTGCTGGACATCCGCCTCTACAGCAGCGTCACCGGGCAGATCCTGGATTCCGTCAAAGCGGAGGGTCGCGCCGCCTCCTCTGCCATCTCCCTGGACGTCAACCGGGAGGACTACAAGATGTCCGCCTCCGGCTTCAGCCAGACCCCGCTCGGGCAGGCCAGCCGACAGGCGATCGAGCGCGCCGTGGCGGGAATCATCGCGCGGATGGAGCAGGTGGCCTGGGAGGGGCGGATCGCGGCCCTCGACACCGCTGATGCGGGGACCGTCACCACCATCTACATCAACGCTGGCAAAGCCGCAGGCCTCAAAGAGGGCGACCGGTTCGAGATCCTTCGCCCCGGCCGGGATATCATTGATCCCGAGACCAAGCTGGTGATTGGTCGGGCCAAGGATAAGCTGCTGGGCGCCTGCGTGATCGAGTCGCTCACCAACGATCTCTCCTCTGCCACGCCGGTGGAGGGCCAGGGCTTTCAGGTGGGCGATGTGGTCCGCTTCGCTTCCGCCAAACCGCCGACGCCACAGGCCCCTGCCCCAGCCTCGTCGGGGTCACAGTAGACGAACCGCGGCGCGGCTCCGCGGGTATGGGTGGGGCAGACCAGGAACCGCGTGCGGCGAGAGGGCCCGAAGTGCTCGCGGGCGTCACGAAGGTGACGGAAGGCGGCCCGCTCCTCCCCCTCGTCGGCAGACAGGTAACGCCGCGCTCGCAGAGAGTCGCGGCACTGCGCCTTCAGGGCGGGCCGCCTTCCTGGCACTATGTGCAAAGGGCGGCCCGTGCTCTGTCACCTGCCGGTCCACGGTCCCCGGCAGGGGATTCACCAGCAGCTTGGCGCCAGCCGATGCTGCAGATCAGCCAACAGCAGTCAGGACCGCGCTCCGCCTCGCACTCACGTGCCTCTGGCGACAACCGCGACCAGCTCCGCGGCGCAGAGGCGCCCTCGAGGCCACTCACCACACGCCTCTCCTGCCGGGAGCTTGGGGTATATATCCTACTTGCAGAATATGATATCAGACGACGCCCGCGCTGTCAAGGGCTCGCGAGGCAGCGACTGCTGGCTCGCCGGGAGGCCGCTTACTCGTCTCTTGCGGTCTCTTGCTCCCCAACCAGGCGCCGCCATCTGTTCGGTTAGGTCGGCCGGGGTCCTCGCCTCCCCTGCCCGCCCCGGCTGGCCCGAGCAGCAGCCAGCGAGCAACCGCCATGGGGCTGCAGGCGAGCGATGCGGCAATGAAGTGTCGGGCTGCAGCGGCTACCAGCGAACGGCAGGCCGAGACGGGGTCATCTCTTGGCTCCGCGGGCCATCCCCCGGATCCTGCGCCTCAGCTCAGCGATCTTCTCCGCGCCCACGTCGGGGTCGATCTCCAGCACCCGACAGATCACCCGGTCCAGCTCACCCCCCATGTGGCCGAGCACATTCGACACCACCTGAGCAGTCAGCTCCTCCAGGTCCACCAGGGGCCGATACACGAACATCGTGCCTTGTCTGCTGCGCTCCAGGATCCTCTTGCGCACCAGGCGGTTCATGCAGTTGAGCACCCCCTGGTAGGCGAAGTACCCCCGCCGCGCGAGCGCGTCACACACCTCCCGCACCGTGACCGGCAGCGGAAGCTGAGAGATGGCGCGCATCACCTGGGCCTCCAGCGGGCCCACGCCCTTGTCAATGCCCACGATGTTGGGCCGCCCCCTCTTCCTTCTTGGCTCGTTCACCATATCCTCGCTTCGTCCACAGGTTTACATGCCCGTATATCTTACACGTGCCAGGGCCCCAGGTCAACGGCCCCAGACCAGCTCCCTGTTCGCCGCACTCGACCAGCCCTCCTCCCAGGAGGCCGGCCGAGCCTCACACCCCCCGGCTCGACAGCTCGAGCGGCCTGCGGGGCGAGGACCGGAAGGCCCCTGAACCGGTGCTGGACTTCTCGATCTCCGTCCCCGAGGAGGAGCTGACCGGAGCCCGTGCAGGCCTGGATACGTAGCCGCGAACAGCCGGCGGGCGTCTTCCCTTTCTCCGGCGGCCGGGAGTAGAATGGGGCAGACAGCGGCAAGTGGGAATAGTGGTCGAAGGCCAGGCCGCGGGCGATGAGCAACAGGCACGTCCGTCTGCTGATGGCAAGCTTGATACTGGCGCTGCTCCTCTCCGGCCTCGCGGCCCCTGGCGGGGGCGCGCCACTCTCGGACGGCCGCCAGGAGCCCCCAGGAGCGCGCACGACAGTCGTGGCCCTGCCCGATGGGCCCTTCGGCGTCAGTTGGTCGCCCTCCGGGCAGGATCTGATCTACGTGCTGAAGGACGAGCTGCGCGATTGGCCCCGGGGCCGGCGTCTGCACCTGCCGAAAGTGAGCGCGTTCGAGGGCGCGACTGGAGATCACCCGCCCGCTGTGGCCCGCTGGCGAGAAGACGGTAAGGAAGTAGCCGTCGTGCTTCTTGGGAGGACAGCTCTCGCTGTGGATTTCGAGCGGTTCACTATCCAGCGAACGCTTCCCGATACCTTCCCGGTGTGGTGGAGCGGTCACACCTTGTGCTACGCGCCAATCAAGCCAGAGCTGACCCCTCGCGGCCGCCAGATCTGGTACTACGGAAGTATTCGGCATCGCACCCCCCGCGGCATCTACTTCTCCGATGTGTCGCAGGATGGCAAGGTGGCGCTGACCTATCTCGCGCGGCGGCGCAAGCCACGAGAGGCACTGATGGCGCTTGATTCCCTAACGGGCCGCCTGAAACTGCTGTGTTCGTTTCCAGCGCAGCGAGATGATCGCTACTATCGAGACTATCATTACCCGGACACTGTGTTCATGAAGTGGAACAGCAAACTGCACGCGGCCGCGGTGCTCTATACCTACAGTTGGGCGCCCGCCGTGGGATTTCAAAAAGCCTACTTCCCGAACACGAAGCGCAGCCGCGATGTTGCACAGGCCTTTCCAGACTACCTCGTCTATGCCGACCAGCCGCCGGAATGGCGCGGCGACAAAGTGCTGGCGAAAGAGCGTCCATTTATCGAGTATGAGAAGGAGAGCCGGCACATCACTGAGGACTGGTACCAGCTAGTGCTGTGGGATCCGAACAAAGCGGCGGCGCAGACGCTCCTCAAGTACGGGGGTGAACGTCCGGAGGATCTGCAGGAGCTTCTGCTTCCCGAGCCGCTTGGCGTCTTCGCCCTCTCCCCGGATGGAAAGCGGCTCGCATATTCGCGCGTTGAGCCGAAAGAGATGGCGCACAAGCTTACCATCACCGACTTCGATGCACTTCTCCCGAAATGAATGATGCTTCCCATTCCGCGGCGGCGGGGGTAGGACGCGGGGGAACAGCGCGCAGCCCGTAGCACAGGAGCGTGTCTCCTGCCTAAGTCGGTGCTACGTCGGCAACTCAAAGGCCCGCGCCACGTACACCGCCATCTGGTCCCGGGTGCAGGGGCGCTCGGGATGGTACAGGCCGTCCAGGTAGCCCTGGATGACGCCGACGCTATCCTGGGCCAGGTACTCGACGAAGCGGTAGGCCCAGCTATCCTGGGTGACATCCGGGAAGAAGGGGGTGGTGGGCGGGCTATAGCTGGGCAGGTCGGGCCGTTCGGAGAGAGGCACGATGGCGCGGGCCACGAACACCGCCATTTGGGCGCGGTCGAGGGCGAGGGTGGGCTGGTAAGTGCCATCGCGATAGCCGGCCGCGATCTGCTGGGCCTTCACGTATTCGATGTGGCGGAAGGCCCAATGGTCAGGCGGCACATCGGGGAAGGAGGGCTCGGCCGGTCCGGTTGGGACACTGGCATCTCCACCCAGCAGGGCGCGCGCGAGGTAGACCGCCATCTGCTCCCGCGACACCGGCCAGGTCGGCTGGTAGAGATCGCCCTCATAGCCGCGGACGATGCCGGCCACCCTCGCCGCCTCCACCGCCGCCGCCGCCCAGTGATCGGCCGGCACATCCCAGAACGAGGTGACGCTGATGGTCTCGCTCGCAGTCGGCCCGAACCAGCCCAGTCCGCCCTGTTGGCACATCCGCCAGGCCGTGGTATAGAGCCCCCAGTCGTCGGGGGCGTCAAGCCGCAACCGGAAGAGGCGCGACTCCCCCGGCGCCACCGTCTCATCTCTGCTCAGGTCAGCATGGTCCGGCTGATCAGCAAGAGGACGGTCGCTTGATTCCTGAGCAAGCATGTAGCCATCCCGCCGGGTCCACGTCCCGGCGCCGCTGTTCTCGTAGGTGACGCTGATCTCCACTGGCCGGCCCCGCAGCGCCGCCTTCGGCATCTCGGCCGCCAGCAGGGCTGCTTCGGCGGGCGGCCCGCCCAACACGAAGTCCACTGCCGGGTGATCGCATCCAGGACGCACCAGTGCCCGCTCCCACACGCCAGTCATCCCATCGGCTTCGGCCGTCACCCGGTAGCGGCCCGGCGGCAGGTTCGCCATCCGGTAGCCGCCCGCCGGCCAGAGGGCTGTGACGCTGACGGCTTCTCCAGTCTCCTCCGAGGTGGCAGTGACCGTTGCTCCCAGTTCAGGCAGGCCGCTGGCCAGCACCCGGCCCACCAGACTCCCGAGGCCGCCGCTGCCGGCCCGCTCGCCCGCGAGCAGGGACGCGGGAGCGACCAGGCCGTAGCCGGCCCTAGGGGCCCAGCTTGCAGGCAGCAGCTTTTCGATACATGAAGCGCTCGCCTGCAACTCTTCCCAGATCAGAGCGCCCTCCTCTCCCGTCTCCGGCCGCAGGCCCGCGAGTCCGGCATAGAGCGCGGCCGCGCCGGCCACATGGGCCGCCGCTTGCGAGCCGCCGAACAGCCAGCCATAGGCCGGCGTGGTCAGGTCGGCCCTGAGTGTGCAGGCGTAGGTGGGGAGAGTTGAATAGACGCCGACGTGCGCATCTCCTCCGGGCGCGGCGAGGGCCACCTGGTCGCCTTGGCTCGAATAATCGGCAACCCTCTGCTCGGCATCAGTGGCACCGACGCCGAAGACATGGGGGCACGATGCCGGGAAGATCGGGGCGTCGTCCCCGCTGTTGCCGGCCGGCGCGACCAGCAAACAGCCCCGCTGCCAGGCGTAGTCCACCGCCTCCTGAAGAGTCTGGGACCAGGTCGGCCCCTCCAGGCCGACGAGGATGACGGAGGCCCCTTGGTCCGCGGCATAGATGATCGCGCGCGCCACATCTGCATGGGTCGCCACGCCATTGGCCAGCGTCACCTTCAAGGGCAGCAGGCGGGCGGGGTAGCCCAGGCCGGCGACCCCATCACCCGCAGTGAGGCCGTTGTTGGAGGCGGCCGCGACGATCCCCCCGAGATGGGTCCCATGCCCATGCTCATCGGTCGCCTCCGGCAGCAAGTCACTCCCGTGGTCGGCGAGGAAGGTGCGGGCCGCCGAAAGCATGAGCTGGCCGCCTTGCGTCACATCCGTTCCCGTAGCGCCGGGGTTCATGAAGTCCGGATGGTCCGGATCCATCCCGGTGTCCACCACGGCCACGATCGGCGCGTCTTGCGGTCTCTCGGCCGCGGTGAAGTAGTGATCGGGATAGGTGCTCCATGCCGAGACCGCCGCGAGCTGGTGAGGCGGCCACTGCACCCACAGGTCGTCGATCATCTCGTGATAGGCCGGATCATTGGGCTCGGCAAGGGCCACCCAGCAGAGGGGATTCGGTTCCGCCCACACCGGGGGAGAGCACCGCGCAAGCTCGGCCACCACCTCACCCACCTCGCGGGCGGCGGGAAACTGCATTACCTCGACGCCGAGCTGAGGGATCGGGCAGACGGGGGTCAACCCCTGGTCAGCAAGCAAGCGGTGGCGCGCTTGCTGTGCCATATCGCTGGGCAGCCTGACGATAATCTGCTGGGCCGCGTGCAGCGACTCGCGCCCCACCGGTCCAGTGAGTCCGGCGCGTGCCGAGAACTGAAGGCAGACAACACACAGCGCGCCCAGGAGACCGGCTCTTCCCGCCCTCGCCCCCATGGCGCGGCAGGCTTCCCCAGGTGCCGCCCTCTCTCCTGCCGCCTTCGCCTGGCTGCGCCGGGCCTGGGCACCTTCGCAGTGCTGTCAGAGGTTGCGGCCCGCGACTGCGGAATCGGCCCCTGCGTCCGTCAGTATCAGTGAGGAGCGCTGCGCCGATGGCGAGCGAGGAGGCGGCCAACCTGGTACGCCGCGTCGTCTCGGGTGATGTGAACGCCTACGGCGAGCTGGTCGAGCGGCACCGCGACGCGGTCTTCGGCCTGTGCTATCACCGCTGCGGGGACTTCGAGGCCGCGCGCGATCTCGCGCAGGACGCCTTCGTGCGCGCCTACCAGCATCTGGGCCAGCTCGCCGACCCAGCGCGCTTCCCCGGCTGGCTGCGGCGCATCGCAGAGCGGGTGTGCCTGGACTGGCGCCGGCGCCAGCGCGACGAGCGGCCATTGCAGGAGGGCGAGGAGGGTGGTCAGGTTGTGGATGATGAGAGCGCGGCGCTGCGCGCCACGGTCGAGTCAGCCCTCACCGCCCTTCCCGAACCTCAGCGCCTAGCGGTGACGCTCTACTACATCAACGGCTACAGCTACCGGGAGATCGCGGAGTTCCTCTCCGTGCCGGAAACGACCGTAAAAGCGCGCCTGGACGGCGGCCGGGACAGGCTGCGGCTCTCCCTGGCCTCGGCGTTCGGAGAGGCCCTCCGGGCGCAGCGGCCTCCTCAGGAGTTCGGCCAGGAGGTGATGATGCGAGTCACTCAGGTGCAACTGAAACAAGGAGTCAACCAGGTGACTGGTGGGCCCGCGCCCACGATGGTGCTCGGGGACGAGGAGCGAGCGATTGCCGTCTGCATCGGCGAGGCAGAGGCCGGGATGATGCGGGTGGCCTTGGGCAAGCACGAGCACCCTCGGCCCATGACCTATGACCTGATGCTCAACATGCTGGCGGCCTTTGGCATCCGCCTCGCGGGGGCGCGGGTCGCCGACCTGCGAGAGAACATCTACTTCGCAGAACTCGAGCTGACGCGCGGCAAGACCACGAAGCGGGTGGACTGCCGGCCCTCTGATGCGGTTAACTTGGCGCTGCGGGCCGACGTGCCGGTGGAGGTTGACGAAGCCGTGCTCACCAAGGCCGGGATCACGGCCGAGCAAGCCCGGCTGGACTATGGCAATCTGCCGGAGTACCGCCTTCGGGAGCCGGCGATGCCGCTGCATCTCGCCGCTGACGCGGGGGACGCGGCGGAGGTCGAGCGCCTACTCGCCGAGGGCATGGAGCCGGACCTGCTCAACCCGTCCGGGGTCACACCACTCCGGATAGCCACTATGCAGGGCCACACGGAGGTGGCGAAGCTCCTGCTGGCCAAAGGGGCCGACCCGGACGGCAGAGACGCGGAGGGGAGAAGCCACCTCCACTGGGCCTCACATAACGGGCGGCAGGCGGTCGCAGCGTTGCTGCTCGCAGCCGGCGCAGGTGTGAATGCCCAGAACAACACAGGCGCGACTCCGCTGCATGTCGCCACAAGTGCAGAGATGGTGGCCTTCCTGCTGTCGGGAGGAGCAGACGTCCACGCGCCTGACCAGCAGGGCCGTACGCCGCTGCACTACGCGGCCTCACAGGGGCTGACCGAGGTGGCGCGGGCGCTGCTGTCAGGTGGTGCGGAGGTCAGCGCGAAGGATTGCCAGGGCGCCACTCCGCTCACCCTCGCGGTGGGTGCGGAGACCCAGGCCCTACTGCGCAGCCACGGCGGGGCCCCATAGGTGCCGCACTCCCGGCCTGCCTTGTAGGCCGGGCGTTCCCACGCCCGCCAGCAGAGTCCGCCAGGGGAACTCGCCTACAATGGGGTCTGCCGCCGTCATACCCTGAGGGGCTCTCCGCCTTGCTGGGCCTCGGCCTGCATGTTACACTGACCGGGTGAGGCTATCAGGAGAGAGCGCGGCAGGGGTGCGCCAGCCCCGCGCCGTCTTGCTGGTGGCCGCGGATGAGCCGGCCGCCTCTCAGGCTCTGGCGCGGCTGCGCCAGCAGGTGACAGGCCTGCGCATCGTTGCCATCGTCCGGGTCGGGCGCTCCATTGCAGCAGATGAGACCATCGAGGCCGCCGCCCGGGGCCGGTACGGGTTCGCGCTGAGCTTGCCGCTTCTCGCGCGGCTTCGCCGTCCGGCCGAGATGGCCTGGGCGGTGGTGGAGAGCCTGGATGATCCCGGCTACCGCCGAGTGGCGGCCCTCCTCCGCCTCGTCCCCGCGCCTGACAAGCGGGTGCTCGGTCCCTCAGGGGAGATAATCCCCTTCCCGGCCTGGCTGGAGCGGGCGAGCATCGCGGTGGGGCCGGTGGCGCTGGCCCAGGGCGGCCTCTCCTCCCTGGCTCGTCTCTGGCGGCGCTGGCGTGCCCCCCGGCTGCTGCGGGGCCCGCGGCCGCCCTGGGGGTTCAAGCGGATCAATATCGGCATCAGCGACCGCTGCAATCACCGCTGCATCATGTGTTCCGAGCACTCTCCGTACTGCACCCAAGGCGGCCGACGGATGGCCGCGGAGGACATCCGCGAGGAGCGCGACTTCGGCCTGATGGACCCCGACATGTACCGCCATCTGCTGCGCGACCTGGTGGCCATGGGCACGGGGCAGGTCGAGTTCTGCGGGATCGGCGATCCGCTGGTTCATCCCCAAGGTTTCGATTTCCTGCGACAGGCCAGGGACGCGGGGCTGTGGCTCAGGCTGGTGACCAACGCTGCGCTCCTCGACGCCCCGCGGGCGCGAGAGCTGGCGGCGCTGCCCCTGGACGAACTGCATGTGAGCATCAACGCCGGCAGGCCAGAGACCTATGCGCGGGTGCACGGCGTCCCGCCGGCTGTCTTTGGGCGGGTGCTGGAGACGATCCGCATGGTGGCGCAAGCCCGCAGAGAGGGCGGAGCATCTCGGCCAGTGATCGAGACCTCTTTGGTGGTGCAGGCGCTCAACTACGCGGAGCCGATGGTCTGGGCGCGTACCATGGCCGAAGCCGGGGCGGACAGGCTCACCTTCAGCGCCCTGGGGCTGGCGCCGGCCGGTGCGCCGGTGAGCCTGAGCCCCGAGCAGTTGGCCGAGGCCAAGGAGAACGTGTCGCAAGCCGCGGCCTGGGCGAGGTCAAAAGGTTTGCAGGTGTGGGGGACCTTTGGGGCGCTGGCGGAGAGCGGGCCGGCCTTCACCGATTACCTCTACATGGACATGCCCTGCTACATCGGTTACATCTACGCGCTGATTACGGCCCGGGGCCGCATCCACGTGTGCTGTGCGTGCGAGCGAGTTGTCGGCGAGCTCAGAGAGGGCGGCTTCTCCGCGGCCTGGCGGGGGGAGCGCTACCGGCGCTTCCGAGAGGAGGCCCTCAGCCTTCCCGGTCACCTCCCCGGGCTCGACGGCTGCTCCTGCATGAGCTGCCCCTACGGGCCTTGGAACCTCGAGTTTCACCGCCGCCTCTGGCATCTGTAGCCGCAGCATCCTGGCGGGGCAGGTCCGCAACCTGCCCCAAGGCCCGTAGCCCTTGGGCAGGAACTCGCCTCCGGCCACGTCACCATCCCGCGCATCTGCGTGCTCTGCGGACTACTCGTGGCAGCCCACTATCTGGACGGCCTCTCCCCTGTGTGCTACCATTCACCCGATGCCCGCCGCGGCCCATCGGCGGGCGTCTTTCCTGATTCCGGGATCACTGATCCCCGCGGAGGACGAGCTCCATGTCCGAGGAGAGGCTGTTCACGCCGGTGGGTGAGAAGGAGGTCACCCGCGCGATCGTCGGGGAGTTCGCGCGCGAGTTCATCGAGCACGTCGAGAGCGATGTCATCATCGTGGGCGCCGGCCCATCGGGCCTGATGGCCGGCCGGGATCTCTGCCGCGCCGGCAAGAAGGTTCTCATCATCGAGCGCAACAACTACCTCGGCGGCGGCTTCTGGATCGGCGGCTACCTGATGAACAAGCTCACGGTTCGCGCCCCGGCCGACAAGGAGCTGGATGAGCTGGGCGTGCCTCATCACGAGGTGTCTCCCGGCCTCCACGTCGCCGACGGCCCCCATGCGTGCGCCAAGCTCATCGCCGCGGCCTGTGACGCGGGCGTGAAGATCGCCAACATGACGGTGTTCGAGGACCTGGTGCTCCGCGAGGGCAACCGGGTGGCCGGCGCGGTGGTGAACTGGACGCCTGTGCAGGCCCTCCCGCGCCAGATCACCTGCGTGGATCCGGTGGCCCTCGAGTGCAAGATGCTCATTGACGCCACCGGCCACGATGCCTCGGTGGTCCGCAAGCTGGAGGAGCGGGGCCTGATGAAGGCCCCGGGCTATGGCGCCATGTGGGTGGAGCGCTCCGAGGACCTGATCGTCGAGCACACCGGTGAGGCCCACCCCGGCCTGATCGTCTGCGGCATGTCCGTGTCCACGACCTTCGGCCTGCCGCGGATGGGTCCGACCTTCGGGGCCATGCTTCTCTCTGGCAAGCGCGCCGCCCAGGTCGCCCTCGACCAGCTCGCCTGACTCACCCGCAGGGCGGCCGTGCGGTGGCGCCTAGGGGCTGCGTGCTCGTCTTCGGCTTGCTGCCCATGCGGGGCTGTGCTATACTGTCCCCTGTCCCTCGCCCGGCCCCTTGGGCCGGGTCTTGTTCACTTACGGCGTGTCTTGCATCACCGTCGTTACCGTCGTGCAACAGATGGTGTAGGGACCAGGAACCCACAGGGGAGGGTTCAGTGAAGCGAACCTTTCAGCCGCATCGCCGTCGCCGCCTGCGGACCCACGGCTTTCGGGCGCGGATGCGCACCGTCAGCGGACGCAATGTGGTGCGGCGCCGCCGCGCCAAGGGCCGCAGCCGGCTCGCGCCCGGACCCTCCAGGTGAGGGCGTTGCTTGGAGCGCCTCCGCCGCAAACACGACATTGACCGACTCTTCCGGGAAGGCCGACGCTTCCACGCCCCGTGGGTGGTGCTGCTGGCGCGGCCCCGGGGCCCACAGGAGGGCCTCCCGCCGCGGCCACGGCTCGCCGTGACCACGGGCCGGCACTTCACCAACGCGGTGCAGCGCAGCCGGGCCAGGCGGTTGCTCCGCGAGGCCTGCCGCGTGGCCCTGGGCGATGTCGGCGGGCCGTGGGACCTGCTGCTGATCGCCCGGCCAGAGGCGCTGAGCACTACCTTCGCCGACCGCATCCAGACTCTCGCCGCTCTCCTGGACCAAGCGGGGGTGCTCACCGAGAAGGCGGCCGCGGCCGTATGACCACCCTCCCAACCACCACCACTTCGCTGACATGGCCTGCGCGCGCCGGGGTCGCGCTGGTGCGCTTCTACCAACACTGGCTCAGCCACCTCAAGCCCGCCACCTGCCGCTACCACCCGTCGTGCTCTGAGTATGCCGCCCTCGCCATCGCTGCCCGCGGGTTGGTCCGCGGGGGCCTCCTCGCCGCCTGGCGGGTCGTGCGCTGCAATCCATTCTCGGCCGGCGGCTACGACCCGGGGCCGTGGGAGCGGGCGGAAGGCAGGCTCGCGGGCCCAGCGGGCGGTCAGGGGCGCAGATGAGCAAGCTCTGGCCCGTCGCCCTCCTGCTCTTGCTGCCCCTGCTCTCTGGATGCTTCGGGCCCCGGGGCGTGCCGATTCTCATGGACCAGCTCGTTGCCCTCCGCAGCCAGCTCGAGGAGCTGGACCGGGCCGACCGCGGGGAGATTGACAGACGTCTCACCTCCCTCCAGCAGCAAGTCGGCCAGGCCGCCGAGAGCAAGGACCGCGGGGAGCGAGAGGAGGCCCAACGCAAGCAGCTGCTGATCGGCTACTGCTGGGAGAGGAGAGGTGACTTCGCTGACGCGGAGCGGAGCTATGCCAAGGCCAGCGGGGGCCCGTACGGCTCTCTTGCGCTCTCCCGCACCGCGCAGGTGGCCGGCTACCGGCAGGAGCAGGCGCTGGCGGACACGCAGAACCTGGACTTGGACTCCTCCCAACGAGCGGAGGCGGCCGAGATCGCCAAGATCCAGCAGCGGACGGTCACCCGCGCCCTCGAGGCCGCGGCCAACTACCCCATGGGAGCGAAGGTGGTGCTGCGCGAGCCGCCAGTGGCCTCTCTGCCGCTGACCTCCTGGCAAACCGTGGACCTCCGCCACGAGGCCTACCGGAGGCTCGATGTCTACTACCGGAGCAAGGCCTCCTACCAGGCCTTTGCCTTCCTGGTGCGTCTCAGTGGAGGCAGCAGGGAGGAGCCGGGCAGGCCGAAGAAGAGCTACCCCTACGTGGTGGCGATTCTGCTGCTCGCGGTGCTAGCCAAGTTGGTGACACACCCGCTCACCGCCGTCCAGTTCCGCTCCATGCGTGCCATGCAGGCCGTCCAGCCCGAGCTGAAGAAGCTCCAGGAGAAGTACAAGGACGACAAGCAGCAGTTGGCCCGGGCCCAGATGGAGCTGTTCCGAGAACACAAGGTGAGCCCGTTCAGCTCCTGCCTGCCGATGCTGATCCAGTTCCCCATCCTCATCTGGGTGTACTATGCCATCCGGTACTATGTCTTTCAGTTCGAGGGCGTTCGCTTTGTCTACATCCAGAGCCTGGCCAACCCCGATGTGGTGGCCGTCGGCGGGATGGCCTTGCCAGGACCCCTCCTTCTACTCTACGGCGTGAGCATGTACTTCTCCCAGAAGATGCTGTCCCAGCCAGGCGCGACCCCCGAGCAGCAACAGCAGCAGCGCCTGCTGTCCTACTTCATGCCCATCTTCCTGCTGTTCGTGCTCATGGGCTTACCCGCCGCCTTCATCCTCTACTGGTTTCTCCAGAACATCTTGATGACCGGCCACCAGTACCTGATGATGCGGCCGCAGCGGCTCGCCGCCGCCGCGGCCTCTGCCAGCCGACAGGCGCGGGCCGCGTCTCCGCCACCCGAGGTGATTCAGAAGCTGTCGCAGGGAACTGGGCGGCCCAAGAAGAAGAGGAAGCGCAAGTAGCGGGGGGCTGGTTTCACCCACTGGCCTCGGAGATGGGGACCTCTTGGAGGCGAACGAGGGATGCGATCCATAGAGCAGACCGGCCGCAACGTTGCGGAGGCGGTGCAGGCGGCGCTCAAGGCTCTGGGCGTTTCCAGGGATCAGGTGGAGGTGGAGGTGCTGGCCGAGGAGTCCCGCGGCCTGCTCGGCATCCTCGGCCACACTGAGGCCAAGGTCCGGGTCACCGTGAAGCCCGGCCTGGCGGAGCGGGCGCTGGAGGTGCTGAACGAGATCCTGCGGCTGATGGCTATCAGCGCCACGCCGGAGATTGTCGCCGACGATCCCGAGGAGGTGCGGATCGAGATCCGCAGCCCCTCCGATCTGGGCCTGCTGATCGGCAAGCATGGCCAGACTCTGGCCGCGCTCCAGTTGATCACCGCCATGATCGCCAATCGGCCTCTGCCTGCCGAGCAGCGCCGTCGGGTGATCCTCGATGCCCAGGGATACCGGGAGCGCCGGGAGCGCGCCTTGCGCGGCATGGCCCGGAATGCCGCCGAGCGAGCCAAGCGCACCGGCCGCGAGGTGCCCCTCGAGTCCCTCAACCCCCGGGAGCGGCGGATCGTGCACCTCGCGCTGGCTGACGATCCCGATGTCATCACTCGCAGCGAGGGCCAGGACCCCGACCGGATCGTCATCATCGCCCCCCGCCGCCCCCGCTGACCCTGTGCAGTGCATCGCACAGCCCGTTGGGCAGGAGCTTGTCTCCTGCCATCTCCCCATGCGCCGCCGCGTGCACCTCCTCTGTGGGACCCCCTCCTCGGGGCGACGGCGGCGGCCGCCACCAGGGGCCTGCTCGTCGCGCGTGGTATCGCCCGCCTGATGACTCAGGTCAGCGACGCGGAGGCGCTCTGGCGGGCCGCGCTCCTCGAGGGCGCGGCCGAACTCGGGCTGCCTCTCTCCGCCGAGCGGGTGGAGGCCTATCGCAGGCACTTCGCGGTGCTGCTCGCGCACAACCTCCACGCCGGCCTGACGACCATTACCGATCCGGTCGAGGTGGCAATCAAGCACTTCCTCGATTCGCTCAGCGGGCTGCTGGTGCGAGACATTGCGCCTGGCGAGTGGGTCGCCGACGTCGGCTCCGGGGGCGGCTTCCCCGGCCTGGTGCTGGCCGTGGCGCGGCCAAGAGCTACCTTCGCGCTGATCGAGTCCAGCCGGAAGCGCGCGGCCTTCCTCGGGGAAGCCGCCAGGGTCCTGCGCCTGCCAAATGTCACCGTCTCTGCGCTTCGCGCCGAGCAGGTGGGAAAGCAGCCGGACCATCGGGAGAGGTATCACCTGGTGGTGAGCCGCGCCGTCGCGCCCATGCCAGCGCTGCTCGAGTGCTCGCTGCCGCTGGCCCGCGTGGGCGGCCATTTCCTGGCCTACAAAGGGCCCGAGGTGGAGGGGGAGATGAAGCAGAGCGGCCCCGCGCTCACTATGCTTGGGGGCCGGCTCGCGAGAACGCGCCGCCTGTCCCTCCCCAGGCAGATGGGAGAGCGCGCGCTCGTACTGGTCGAGAAGATCGCCGCCACCCCGCCCGCGTACCCCCGCCGCCCGGGGATACCAGAGAAGCGACCGCTGGGGGGTCCGCACTGACCCTGATGCGCGGCGCGGTCACTTCGCCCCGTGCCGCCGGAGCAACTCTACCATCCCAGGCTGGTCTCCGGCCAACTTCAGAGGAGTTTCGCCCCGGTCATTGCGGGCATTCGCGTCCGCGCCCAGAGAGAGCAGCACCCGCGCCGCCTCTGGCTTGCCCAGCGAGGCCGCCAGGTGCAGCGCGGTCCAGCCCTGCTTGTCTCTGGCGGCAACATCGGCCCCGCCCCGCGCCAGCAGCTCGATCACCGGCGGCTCTCCCATGAACACCGCCCCGAACAGCGGGGTCCACTCCAGGCCCACCTGATCCCTGGCATTCGCATCGGCCCCGTGGTCCAGCAGGAAGCTCACCATCCCGGCCTGGTTGAGCGAAGCCGCCCAGTGGAGCGGAGTGCGGCCATCGTCATCTCTCGCGTCGAGATCGGCTCCGCGGTGCACCAAGGCCTCCGCTCCGCCGATGAGGCCGGTCAGCGCCGCCCCGTGTAGGGGCCTCCTCCCACCGCTGTCCTCTGCGTTCGGATCGGCCCCATGCCGGATGAGAAGGTCAGCCACCTCCGCATGGCCGCCATATGCAGCCTCGTGCAGTGGCGTCCATCCCAGGCCGCCGCGTGCCCGGGCGCCGACTTCCGCGCCGCGGCCCAGGAGCAGCTCGGCCGCCTCCTCATCCCCCGCGAACGCGGCCGCGTGCAGCGGCGTCCAGCCAAAAGACCGCGGATTCGGATAGTTGACCGCCGCCTGGTTGGCCACCAAGCGCTTGACCTCCCTCGCCTGGCCGCGCAGCGCCGCCTCGAAGAGCCCCGAGGGGCCTCCGCGCCCTCCCGCCACCGCTGAGACCCACAGCGCCGCGGCTATCAGCACCGGCAGCAGTGCAGCCGGGCCTGCTCTCGTCGGCCTGGCGCTCATAGTCGGCCCCTCCTCGGGCCGCGCCTGGGCCGGCGCGACGCGGCCGTCGGCTGCGCGCTGAGCTGCTCCGGCTCGAGTCGCGGCGCGATCACGACCAGTGAGCCGTAGATGGCCGCGGCGAGCAGCAGGCAGCCGTTGAACCCGATGACCTTAGCGCCAGCGGCGGCGATGGTGCTGCCCACCACGGACATCAGCCCGTTCACGCCCCACATCCACGGCACGTGCTCCTGCGCGGTGCGTGACATCAGCCTGATGCCGCTCGGGAACGGAATTCCCAGGGCAATGCCCAGCGGCAGAATCAGCACCCCCATGACGGCGACCTTCGCCACCAGCGGGAGAGGCAATAGCGAGCCCAGGGCCGGCCCTAGCGCGAGCCGGTAGCCTGCTGCGATGATGCAGGCCACAGCCCCGGCCGCGGCAATCGCGCGACTCAGCCGCTCGGCCGCCCAGCCCTGGCTCAACCTGCTCCCCACGCTCGCCCCTACCAACAAGTAGCACAGGATCGCCGCCAGGCTCGAGGTTGGATGGCCGAGGAAGAGGATGAACCGCTGGATGAGGGGCACCTCGACCAGCATGAACCCCAGGCCGAGGGCGCTGAAGTAGAGGGCCCACCAGCGGGGGTGACTGCCAGGCCCTCTCTCCCTTCGCAGGAGCGCCAGGCTGAAGCCCCCGGCCAGGCCGAGGCTGATGAGCAGGAACCACTTGAGCACCGAGGAGATGCCCAACGACAGGTCGAGGAAGAACGGCCGGTCATCGGTGGCCGGCCGGATGTTCACCTGCACCCCCTCTTCGGTGATGCCGGCCGCGGCGACCTCCTCGGGCGCGGCCTCTCCGCTGGCGATCCGCGACAGAGGGCCCTTGCCCGGCACGCCGGGAAGGAAGATGGGGATGGCGGGTGCGACCTGAGTCGCCCGCAGCAGGCGGCCGACGTCCTGGGGGGTCAGCGGAGACTGCTTCCAGATGAGCAGGTACCGGTAGGGCGTCTCCGGCTCAGCGGGGCCAGGCGGCGGCCGCCCCAGAGCGGCCAGGTGGCGGCAGGCTTCCTGCGGGCCGATGCCTTGGTCGGCCATGACCGCCATCGCGGTCAACGCGGCGCGCAGGATCATCGCCTCCGACTGGGTCACCAGCATGTACCGGCCATCGGGCGTGAGGTGGCCGAAGTAGTCGGCAAAGGCCTCCCTGGTATGGATGTAGGACTCGACCAGCGCGTGCCCGGTGCTCAGTGTCGTCGCCGTCTGCGTCAGCGTGCAGTTGATGAGATCATACTGCTTGCGGGAGCGGCGGATGAAGCTGCGCCCATCCTCTATGGTGACCCTCACTCCAGGACGATAGTAGAGATCGCCGTTGATGGCATGGTAGCGGTCCATCATCCGCGCGATGGAGGCGTTGATCTCCACTCCGTCCATGCGCGTGAATCCCGCCAGCATCCCCCACAGGAAGTCCCGGCCCGCGCCCGGCCCAAGAGAGAGCAGCTCGCCGTGTGGCGAGAGGTCATAGCCGAAGAACGGCAGCTCCCTCCTGAGTTGGGAGAGCGCCCTCAAGTCGCCGTCGAAGGGCGCCATCTGCGAGGGGTTGTCTCCATCGGTGTAGATCTGGAGGGTGTACAGCCCGGCCTCGGGTGAGTCATACCGCACCAGGTCAGTGCGCGCGTAGGCCGACCAGTCACTGTCCAGCAGGGCCTCGACCTGCCCCGCCTCCGGCTGGCCGCGCAGCATCGCCTTGGTGACGATCGGGGAGGCCCCGCCCAGGCGCCGGAACTGCAGATAGTCGCGCCGCGCACTCACTGGCCAGGCGGCCAGCAGGAAGGCGATGCTCGCCGCGCTCGCCACCAGGAGTCTCCGGTCTTTCCGCGACCAGGCCCAGCAGAGCGCGCCGATGGCGGCCACCCCGCCCAACAGGAACACCAGGTCCAGCGCGCCAGTGAGGCCGATCAGCGGGACGATCAGCACCGCGGCCATCCCCGCGCCAAAGAGATCGGCCTGATAGAACCGGCCGCTCTCCTGCGCGCGCTCCCGGAACACCTCGGCGAGGAACGCGCCGGCGAAGATGAACGGCAGGAGCGGCGTGATCGCGGTCCAGAGATAGGCTGTGATGAGGGCCGAGCTGCCGAAGAGCAGCACGATACTGGTTGGCATGAGCACCGCGAAGCTCAGCGCGGCCCAGCCGACCTCGCGTCTCGCCGGCCCCCGCTGGCTCAGCAGATGCCAGGCGAACCCACCCAGCCCCAGCCCGCACACCGCCCCCGAGACCACGACGAACACGTAGTGGTAATTCAGCACCACGGAGAAGATGCGCGTCAGGCTG
>Ga0315307_1000270_pt1 | contig 21779 bp, 44 predicted proteins | sample TDP2_MG_FD_203079 | JGI IMG/M metagenome (GOLD analysis project Ga0315307, IMG submission 203079) | Freshwater sediment microbial communities from Lake Towuti, South Sulawesi, Indonesia - TDP2 | ecosystem: Environmental > Aquatic > Freshwater > Lake > Sediment | place: Indonesia: South Sulawesi...
TCCACGATGAGTTATTGTGAAGTGGTCTACTCCTAGTTTGTCTAGCATTTCGCTCTTGTAGTTTCCTTTTAGAGTTTTCTTTGTCCAGTTTCCAGATTTTTTCCGCATGGTTGTTTTTCCTTGTCAGATTTTCTATTCTTCTTAGCTGACTTCTATCATTTGTCGGAGTTCGTAGAGGGTTGTTATTAGGCTTTGTAGTTTGAAGTATGTGTAGTTGTTTTCTTGGGCTAGTTTGAGTAGTGTGTTGATGTCTTTTTCTGTGAAGCCTTGCTTTGTTAGTATCTCTTTAAGTTCTGTTTTCCATTTGGATTCTACCATTCAGATTCCTCCTTTATTTTGTCAGATTTTCTGTCAGAAATTTTGTTAGGGTTCCTTGATGGTGATGTTGTAGTGTCCTGCGTATGTGGTTGTGTTTTTGATTGGTAGAATGGTTATTTCTAGTGTGAGGTTTTCATCTTTGAGGTAGAGAACGATTCCTTCTGGTAGGTCTAGTTTGTCGCCTTCTGTGTTACCTATCATTATATCTCGGAAATGACCTATGATTTTAGTGGTTTTCTCCATGTTTTCACCTTTCAACAGCAAACCTATTAGAACCCATGTGGGCTTTCCTCGCTCTCTGTTTTTTCCGCAGCCTCTAATTCTTCTTGTGTTATGACTCCCCATCTAACGAGTTTTTGACCTAGTTCTTTGACAAATTTCATAATGAATTGCCTTGATGCTCCTTTGTTTTGTGGATGCCGTAGCGCTAAGCATAGGTTTCCATGAATAGCGAGCCATGTTAGAAGGTTTGTTGTAACTGAGACTTCTGTTTTGAGTTGTCGCTCTGCTTCTTCTCTAAGGTTTTTACGATTGAACATAATGTAGTCTTAGTTTGAGTGTTATTTAAAGGGGTATAGAAGAATGTTCTAGTAGGTTGCTCGTTGCCACTTCTGATAACGCCTCAAACCTTCTGTGTAGCCATACTTCTGTATTAGCCATGTCTTGAAGGGTTTAGGTTGACTGCTCAGATTTTTCCGCCTTCAGGCGTTGGAGTGCCTGTTATGCTCCAGTCGGCTTGCTCTATGTTGCCCGCAGCCTTAGCCTCATTCAGTTTCTGTAGAATAATGTCTCTAACAGTGTTTTTCTTAGCGGTGCCTTTAATCTGAATGGTTACAGTCATAGAGTAACTAAATTCTTGGGTTGCCATTTTATCACCTATGGGAACGCTACTAGGGTTATGCCCATGAGTGCTGCGATGGCTATTAAGTGTGTTGGATTGCAGCCTCTTCTCAGCCATTTGCTAGCGACTAATTCTGCCTCCATCCGTAGGGTTTCACCTGTGAACATGCGACTCTTAGCCCACAATTCTTGTGCAAAGTTCATGTAGTGATGTTGCTGTATAGTATACATGCCTAATGGTTCCAGATAGTCTTTGACTTTCATTTCAATGTGTTCTTGAATGGCGTAGACCACGTTGACTTGTTCAACCATGAAAGGCTTATACTCTGTGATTCTTTGGTTGACAACTGACCCATCCCATTTAGCGTTGAATTTATTGGTGCGGGTTGATGCTGATCTCACCATAAGGTTTCCTCTCAAATAAGATGGGGGGAACTCTTATAAAAACAGTGGGGAACAACTATTAACTTATTCCTAGCACATCTCCTTTGATTATCCATAACCAATGAGTTTCCCCTTCTATCTTAACTTCTTGCGAAATCACTTCTCCAAGTGCCACAACTTGTTTGCCTAGAAGCTCTGGATATTTATACTTAAGTTTTATTATGATTCCCTTAGTATAAGCATTGTCTTGATAAACTGCAAAGTAATAGTCTGTATCACTTATTGGAATCCAAAGAATCATTGTAGTATCATCTGTGCAAATAACTATTGGAATTAGAATAGTTATTGATTCAAACTCTTTGGTGTCACCAAGCCAACCCGTAACATTAATATGTTTACCAACATAATTTTCTGGATGCCCAACCAAGTCATGTATATCAACTCGCATATACTGTGTCAATGGCAAATTCTTAAGAAAGAATCCTATAGCAACAATTAAAACCACCAAAAGTATACTCACTAAACAAGTAGACTTGTTCATTTCTCTCCCAACCAACTAAGAAAGAACAGAACGTAGCCCACGACAATTATGATGATGCTCCATCGAAACCCATCTATGAAACAGTGTAGTTTAAAGTCTGGGTCTGGAAAAATCATCCATGAGATTACGCCTTCTGGTTTCGGTGGCGGAGTCCATTCTGAGTATAACGCTATAACCCCTGATAGAATGGCGTGTGATATGCCAACTATGAAGAGACTAACTCCAATTATTTTCGTGATTACCCTTCTATTCAACTTAATACAACCTTTCTGTTAAAGCCCATGTGCCTGCATGTCCATTATTGATGTAACACTCATACCAATAGGAAGCGAAGATGCGCACTTGATACTTCATGACACTGACTGGAGTTATGCTATCCCAGTTATAAGTTACTCCGTTTAACTGGAACTGCATGTTCTGAAACTCACCGTTAAGCGTGTTGTTATAGCTGACGCTTTCACCTATTCCTTCGTAACCGTGTGGAATTGGGTTGCCCGTTCGCCAAACACCTTCTCTTTTACCATTAATCTGGATATAGTAGATGCAATCGTTTAGTCTCTCCAAAGCAAACGTGTATGCTTCGCCTAGGAGACATTCAAACATCACCCAAAGATAGTAATACTGTCCTCCAATGAATCCGTCAGTGTAAACATAACATCCAGATGTGTTATGATAGATTCCGACTGCGACGAAATCGGACTGACATCCAACGCCTATGAAGAAATCAATGAACTCTTCACAGACTTTGTTGTCATCAACTTTGATAGTGCCGATTAACATATCCGTATATCCGATTCTTGCTATCGCTCCACTGTAGAACTGAATGTATTCTTCAGAAATTGTAAAATTTAAATCGACATCAAGTAGTGGCTTGGTGATCTGCTGATCTACGTCTGTTTCAACATACCGAGAGTCACGCAAAATCTCTGGTGACGTAACAACTCTAGGAATCAGCATTAATGTTAAGATTATGATGAGGGTTAGGGGACTAGACTGCGAAAAGAGATTGGAGAGAGGTGTTCTGCGAGACTTACGCAGTGTCAAAAGCATCTAGCCCCTAACCTTTCTCACTCTGCTAGTGTGACTATAAGGATTTTCTGAACCGTGTTCGCATGGATGGTTACTTGGATGCTTTCGCCTTTTCTGAGATCAGTGAAGGGAAATTGACTGTCTCGGGCTAGTTCTGTTGGAATGTAGAGTATCCATTTGTCATCTTTCCTATGGAATAAGGTTCCTTCCTTCTTCAAAACCATTTACCGACTCACTTCTCCTTCTTTGGCGGTTTACGATTAATGAACTGTTGTCTGTCGCCACTAAACGTGTATTCCCACTCACCAATAACAAGTGATCCCCCAGCCTTTTCCATAGCAGACACTAGTTTCTGAGCAGCCTCATGATTTCTCATGATCCAACCAACTTCGTGTGGTTGACATGGTTCTTTCTTAAAGTTCTTCCACGGTAGATCATCAACATCGCCTATATCTATTTCTGGAACCTTAGCAACCTCTCTCATGGCAGAAGCAACGCCTTTCTCCTCTTCAATCCACTTGTCAATAAGGTTCTCTACTCGCTTCTTAGCATCTTCAACAGTCTCAACGTTCTGTTCAAGACTTGACAATTCCACTTCTAGGGTGTAACTAGCCTTAACAAAATCATTACCAACCTTCGCCGTAACTCCCTTCTCAACCACAAGACTCTTAAAGAACACGTTACTTTCACCCAACTCTCTCACTCCTTCTCAGAGCATAATGGGCAAGTTAGAAGTTCAGCCTCAATCCATGCTTTACCAGTGTATCTTGAGATTCTCCAAACTGAACCACAGTTCAAACAACGTTTCAATTGAAAATCAGCATTTGTAGGCATTAAGCCACCTACAAAACCCTTAGTTAAACACTTATTTAAACTTTCCTTCCAACAAAAAATTAAACAAACCCACAAAATCCACAAACAAAAAAACATAAAAACGTATCTAAGTAACTAATCAACATGAACATCAAAAAACTTTTACAAACAGCAAGAGAAATTTGGGGCGACGAAAAACTAACCCAACCCACCACATAGTTCCAACCAACCAAACAAAAGGTGTCGTAAGATGCAAGAGATTGGTCTACCAATAGAAATCGTTGTTAAACCATTACAAGCGATAAGGTTAGACCCTCGCACCTCAAATTGGTGTCAACTACCCTACCCAAACCACCCAAAAGGCTGCCCAAACTTCAACAAAAAACCTACATGCCCCCCCAAAGCAAAATGGATAGAAGAACTAATAGAACCCCCATACTTCCTAGTCGGCGTGAAATTCAACCTTAAAACCCACATCGAAAGAATGAGAGCCAAACATCCCAAATGGTCAGAAAAACAACTAAAATGTCTCCTCTATTGGCAACCACACATCAACAAAAAACTAAAACAAACAGCAGAACGTTTAGCATCCCAAATACCTAACTCAACAATTCTCTACACACCAGAAGCCAACGGAGTCCACGTATTCAACACTTGCAAAACAATCAAAATCATCCTCGAAAGAAACCCCCAAACATACATATGGAAAATAGCCATACTAGGCACAAAGAAGTGCTCCATCATGAATAACACTACACAAGAAACAGGTCTACCAAAGTCGTACTGTCATATGTCATATTCGAATTTTCAGAGAATAGCAGTTTCGAAGTTTCCAGTGGAAACAGAGGGGGGTCAATAAACGACCACAGTAGTCACCTACTCAAAAAGAAGCATTGTAGCATCCTTCAAAGCAGATCCTGAAATCTGGAGTGGGTTTAAAGGAGACTGCAAACTCTTAGGAGTCTCAATATGCTCCGTGTTAGAGGCTCTTATTGTGGCTTGGAGAGAAGGACAGAAAGCGACAGCAACAGTGATTAAACCAGTAGTCATAAACCAAAACTTTCAATACACAGTGGAACGACCTCGTAGAAAACCACAAATAAAACCGTGTGTTCCAGATCCTTACCAATGTGCAGAAAAATGCGCCACAGCCTTTAAAAAAAGATTTGAGGGAGGTGAGAACCGATGAAACGAACAGACTTCCAATTCTTTGTAACTAGACAAATCACTAATGAAACAGATCGTGGCATCACATACACTCTGGAACTCAAGACAGGTAGCGGACACAAACTCACATTCAAAGGAGACAGCAAAGATCTCTTTGAAGGATTCCCAATAGGCTTAGCAGTAGGCGTAAAACTCTTTAACCCACAAACCACACTAGGAGAACTCAAAGGAAGTGAAAACGTGTCTGAAGAAGAACCCGAAGAAGGAGAACCCACAGAAGAAGAAGAACCAACAATAGAATGAGTCACTGCTTAAGAGACAAAACACCTACCTTAAACCACTATAAAACCCCTACTCTTTGTATTTTCATGTCTTCTATACGAAAGATTCATAAGGCTTAAATGTAATTAGGTTGAAAAAGGAAGGTTAAAACCATGTCTGAAAGAGGACGTGAAAAGTTGGGTATAAGCAACATTTTCAAGGTGGCTAAGTCTGGAAAAACCCTTTACATAGACATTACTAGAGTGGCGAAAATGCTAGGGTTAAAGAAAGGCGACAAACTCAGTGTGGAGATCAAAGAGAAAATCTTAGACACCTATAGGGATTAGGGATGAGAGATGAGTAAGACTGTTGCTGAGGTAATGCTTGAGCAGTGCGGCAAAATCGCAAGCGCCTTAGATCAACTACAGAAAGTCGGGTTGCCTCGTGACATCATCATCCTCTACATTCAGAAGAAAACTAGGCTACCACAACGAGACATAATAGCAGTGCTTGACGCCTTAAAGGATTTTCAGAAACAAATTAAGATCCAGACCCAATAGTGATGTTATGATTAGTCAGAACTTGCGAGTTTTGAAGGGTAAACCAATTTGTTTGGAGTGTTGTTACTCTTCTACTGGAAAGATAAAGAAGCATATACCCTTAGAAGAGGTAGCCTCACATCTGACAGGCGCTAAATTGTATAGGTGTCCTAAATGCGGAAAACTCTACATAAAACGACAAAGAAGGGCAAGCAAGAGTTAAGCGTTCAAGATGTGAAGGCTCAACTACGGAAACTCTTGAAGTATCAGAACGATCAGAACCTTCTGGAAGGGTTGATTTGTGCTACTGAACTATGTGCGTGGTGTCTAGGAAAAGAAATAAAAATAGTGGTTATTCAGACTTAGACTCAGATTTTGTGGCTCTGCCTACACCTACACCAACAAACGCTGCCAACGCCGCTACTATCGTGTTGATTAGTCCCCCATCATTCCCTGTTAACATAGCGCCTATTGCGATTGCAGCCAAAGATCCTGTGACAGTGCAACAAACAATGGTTTCATCCTTAACCATGCAATCACCTCTCTTTCTAGTAATACCCATAATACCCTTGAGCCTTTAAAAGCTCTACCATCAAATTCGCTTTTTCCTCTCGAATACCTAAGTCTAAGAAATCTTCAAGCAACTCTTCTTCTGTTATGACAGCAGTTTTATAATACCAACTGTAAATGTCTATTTTTTCTTCCATCAACTCGTCTTCATAATTCAGTTCTGCCTCTTCTGTGAGTAGGGTCTTTTCTGTCTCTTGAATGTAGCCGCCTTCAAGATATTCTTGTAAGGCTTCTTCTAGTTGAGTTGGTGTAGCCCATCCAAGCCGATACCGTTTAACCCAAATCGTGATTTGTCTTCTGATCTCATCTCTGAGTGGTCTAATCTTGAGCATGGCAACGATTTTGCTGATGTCATTGTCTCGTAAGCCTCTTTCCTTCAAAATTTTGATAGCCCAAATCCTATCCATTTCTACATAGTCGGCGATTCGGGTAAGGTCATAGACTGTTGGAATATAGTAACTGTTCTCTACAAGTTTACTGTGCCATTTAGGATCAAAGTCTGCAGCAAGAAATAATGCATTTCTTTCAGTAGTGGTTATCAACCCTTTCTGACACATGTAGAATGCTTCTCGATAGGATGGTAGTCTCTCCCACAAACTATCGAGAAGCTCTGCTGAGCCATTTGTCCACTCATTCATGGAAACATAGTTTTCATAGGCTTTCTGATCTATTGCTCCACGCATCTTGAGAGTGTGGGCTTCATGTGCATTAGGAATACGCTCATAGAGGCTTGGAAGCACTTTCTGATAAGTTTCCATGAAGCCCTGAGCCTTAAACAGTTTAGTCATGGTGGCGCTGTCTATTTTACCACGTCTCATAAGTCTGAATGCGTCTCGTCCATAGGGTAAACGTTGATAGATCGCCCAAAGCCTAGTGGCGCTTCCACTCTCCCATTCATCAGCCTCAACATACGAGTCAAACTGCTCCTCTGAAATGGCTTCACGCATAAACATGTTAAAGGCATCGCGAGCGTTAGGCAACCTTTCATAGAGCATAGGCAAAAGTTTTTGAGAGGCTAACAGAAACCCATTTGCTCTCATCAAATACTTGAAAACGTCTTCCTTGATTTTTCCACGTCTAAGCAAACGAAAACCGTCTCTAGCAGAAGGCAAACTAGAAAATATTGTGTCTAATTTTTCATGCCACTCTTCCTTCCATGCGTTAGCGTAATACTTCTTATGCACCTCTTCTAGGGGTAGAACCCCTCGTAGAAACATTTCAAATGCTGTGCGGTCTGTTGGAAGTTTGTATAGGGCTTTCTCAAGCAACGTGACATTAGTTTTATCCCAACCTTCATAAGATGCATATTCCTCAAACTGATCTAGTTTAAGGTCTCCTCGTGTGTAGAGTGTCCATGCTAATCTTGTGTCTGGAATAGTTGGTGTGTATTCTCTTAGCCAATGCCTACGCATACGTGGCATGATGCTTGCTTGCCACTGCAAATCATTGTACGCTCTGAGCATGGGTTCAGGATTATAGAATTTTTCAGTTATGGCTCCGTAGCCTGCCCAACCGTTTAGGCTTCCTATCCAACCTGCTTCAGTGATGAACTCGTAGATTTCGCCTGTTCTTTTGAGAAGGAAGTCCGCTAATTCTGGTAAACTTAGGGTTTTCGCTGAACTACATATACTTGAAGGGTATTTTTGAATGTATTGACCTGGGTATGTTACTGTGGGAATTAGTCCAAATGCTTTGTGGGTTCTTGGTGTGTTTGTGATGTTTGCTAATAGGTTGTCTATCAAAGCTCTTTGTGCATCTTTTTGGAGAATCTCTATTATGAGTTGTCCAACTGTTTGTGCTGCCCAGACTACACCGCTTGGAACTGAGGATTGAGGATGCTTAGTTGGTTCTTCGGATGGGAAACCCGCTCTCTCCGCCCATGCTTCTGCTACTGACATTGTTTATTTTCCCCTCTTTTTCTTTGGTGTTCCAACACGATAGAACCTTAGTTTTGCTGCCGCTTCTGCCGCTTCTTTTCTATGTTGTGTTTCTTTTGCTACTTTCTCTGCTTCACTCATTCAACTACCCTCACTTCAACTTCCCTTAAATAATGCATACTCACCATCAAAGTTACTATCAACAATTATGTATTCTCCATCTGGAGTAAAAAGAGTTGTGTAAAATTTTGATAAATTCGTCCAAGATATAGGTGCTTGAGACAAGTCTATCGTCTGTAACAATGTTCCATTCTTAAAAATCTTTAATTTTGGAACTCCGCCCTCATTCACAACGTAACCCACATACTTTGAAAGGAGACTACGATTAGTGACACCTTCTGGAAAGAACTCTAAAGTGCTGGTTTCTGAAATTATGGCACCAGTTGTAAGATCAACTTTTTGACTGCGGTAATCTTCGTGGGTGATAACCTCTATGAAATTGTTTGTTTTGTCTAAGGTTAGGAGACGGGGTATTCCAAGAAACACTTCAGCAAGGTAACTATGCTTCCACTGGTAACTATATGAAGAGTAGTTACCCTCTAAACATGCTTTTACTTCTGTGCATGAAACCACTATGCCAGCACACACCTCAGATACTGCTTGCACTTGCTCTAACACATCCTTGTCTTTTCCCCTTAAAACGTATTCTGCTATGAGGCTGTCCTTTTCCTTCTGTAAGGTTTCGCTAGTGAAAGTGAGATATAACTCTACCATGCGTTTCATGAAGCCTAAATAATACTGCCATTCATCCGTTGGCACTCCCAACGATTGAAGCAAAGCCATAGTGGGTTCTTCACACAAGACACATGGCGGCAACTCTTCCTCTAACAAATCACTCATGCGTGGCAGATAGATTTTGAAGCGTCTAGGAATAACATGATAGTCATATTTTTTGACTCTACGCACTCTTCTATGACTGAAACTTTTTCGGGCTACACCACGTTTCCTAACCATTTTGTTTCTTAACCATTCAGTATATGCGCTAAGGGTTTTGAAGGATGCAACCCAGCCTTCAATGCTGGTGCTGGAACAGTGTAATCAACCACTAAGTAGGGGGGATGAGTTCCATTCCAAGCATGCAAAATTATGTATTCATCTGTCGTTGGTTTAGTGCCTTCACGATCTGTTATGAAACGGAATTGTGTGCGTCCCGTTAGGTTGATGCTTCCCGTTAAGACACTGTGACTGTAATAAGTGTCTAAGGCTTTTCCAGCAGTGTTGAAGAAAACGCCTTCATCAACGGAGCAGTCTGTCCAATCTAAAGTCGCAGTATTAGTCCATTGGTCTTGTCCAGAGTAGAAGTGCATGTCAAAATCTACGGTGCTAAGATCGGAAACAATGGCTAAGTATAATGTTGCTACTGTTACGGTTGCATCATCGGGAAGAGCAGATGTGTCAAAGCTGATGAATCCTCTATAGAGACTGTAAAGATAATAGTAAACGTGGAGTTGAACTTGTGTGCATCTAGCATTATTGGCGCTTAAGATTGCCTCTACACCAGACTGTAATAGATTAATTTCAGCAAGTGTCCACGCTACCCCAGTGAAGGGATTAGTAGCCCTCACATCAATTAGGTTCTGATAAGCGATTCCAACAGAGTTAGTGGCTCCAACATACTCGGTTCCATATGTTTTATATCTGTTACGCATAAACCTACCTCCACTTTCAGTTCTACACCTAGAGAAAAATTCAACATGGTCAAAAGTGTAGTCACCAAACATATCCATTAACTGAAAAAGATCTATTCGAGTTGGTGTGTATGCTCGGATATACGTTAAGTCTTCATCAGTTACTGGTTCATCAACTTCAAGATAATGTGGGGTGGCTGGTTCATCCCATTGTTGTTTATCTCCAGCAGCACCTGGAAGAAGAAGCTCACTTCCAAGATCCGCTTGACGTTGACCAACACCAGAAGCAACCCCTAGATTTTTACTCTCGATTTCTATTGGGGGGTAACTGTGACCGTAACGCCAAATATACCCAGAAATGTTTTCAGCATAGAAAGTGCTTGTAGGATCATTCAAAGGGTCTTGAAAAATGATGGCACGACACTTCTTAGGGTTTTCACTATCATAAAAATGTATGCTAGTTCGAGTGCATCTGAATGGAATCCACATCTTAGACACCTCAAAACTAATGATGCCACACTTTAATCAAGACTTGCACATCATTTAACCTTAAGAAGTCAAAGTCAACATTGGCATCTTCAAATCTGAGGTTGTAAGTGGCGTTTCCATCCACTTCAGACTTGACATCATGGGCGTCATCGCCTCCTATGACATCACCAAACTCTCTAGTTGAGGCTGCCACAGTCCACATGTTGTCAGTTAAGGGAATAGCGATAATGTCATCTACTCCCCATGCTCCAGTAGATTTTTTGATTCTGATGTTTTGTGCGCCTTCAATAGCGTTGCTACCTCCTGCATTCGTGTTTTCTATGGCTCTGATTATGACAAAAACTAACACTTTGTCTAATGTTGCGCCTGCTGGGAGTCCAGAAATCACTACATCTGGAAGGTTAGTATCTGCTACTGCTGCTGGAAGATCTATAACATCATCTATGACTGAGAGGAAGATCATGGGAGATTTCATGCGGTCAAGTTTTGTTTCTAAATCATCTATCAAATCCTTTAGTGCGTCTAGTCCAGAGGTTCCATCATCCAACTTAGCCTCTAACGCATCTATCAACGCTTTCAACGCTGCTAAACCATAAGTGCCATTGTCCAACTTGTCTTCAATATCTTGAAGCGTCACCAAGATTTGCTTCACCAAACCACATTTATAGTCTGCGATGCTAATAACTTCATCCACTTCATGAGGATCTAAGCCTCTGAGAATGAACTCGTTTCTGAGGCTAGTCCTCTCTTTCTTGTAGGTTTCACTGCTGAAATTCAAACATTTAATGAAGCATCTCCTACCTAAAGCAGCATACCAAACCCACTGATCTGTAGGGATTCCATCTGCTTGTAGTTCTGCATAGATTTGTTTCTCCAGTTCCTCTTGATTAGTCAACCACTCTTGAAGGATGTTAGCGCCAATAGGAACAGTCTTCTTGAACCATAAGGGAACAGTTTTAGAGCGATATGTCTCAACATATTTTTTGATTCTTCTCTGAGATGTAGCAGTTCTAGGCTTAGATTTCTTGACTGGCATTCTCGGCTTCTTCTACACCTTGTCTAACTGCTTCTGAGACTCCTTTAGGTATAAAAGCACGCAACCCTTTATCATGTGGGTAAATCTTTTCCCATGAATGCAACCTTTTCAACATATCTCTTACTTTCTCTCTTTTGATTTTTCTAATACCTTTAACCATAGGCAAAGGAATGTTCCCCCACAAATCTGTCAACTTTTCTAATTTATATTCTAAGTCATAATCGCTATAGCGGATTGTTTTAGGGGGGATTCCTATGAACCATCTTAGACGTCCTTTAGGATTTTCCATTAGCCATCTTTTAGGTTTCAGATAAGCAACTACTTCAAGGCAAGCACCTACTATCATCATAGCATTCTTAATTCCTATTTTAGGAAACTGGAGACAAGCGAAACTAAATCTTTCACATGGAGGACTCATTAAAAGAACATCGGGTTGAAGATTCTCTCTTAAAGGCAAATAACAAACATCAGCAACTATAGTAGGCTCGAATTTTCTAAGAATATCGATGGTTACAACTTCCCAATTTTCATCATTCAAGAAACTTTGACTGAACCCACCTCTACCACTACAAACATCTATACAAAGATGCGGTTGCATTGTATAAAACCTCAGTAGGCAATCAGTTTAGAATAGACTTTACGGTAATCATACATCAACGATTTCTCGTATGCTTTCTCAGCCTTTTCACGACTTTCTCCTTCATCTTCCACTGCATGTTGCATAGCCTCAGCCAAATCATTAGGATCATAATCATAGAGTTGCGCTATAGCGCCATTATCCCATTCTTCCTCTCTTAACTCTTTAAAGGGAAACAGAAAAGCCTCTTTTTCATTGACAAGTTCATTCATGGCTGGAGCATCTAAACAGACTATAGTTTTCTTTGCTGCCATAGCCTCTAAGATGGGTTCACCAAAGCCTTCGAGCAGTGCTGGGTGAACGTAGACATCGCATGAAACTGTTTTTTCTGCTATGGCACGGAAAGGCAACTTACCATACTGATCTTCAATGATTAGATTTGGAACCTTCTCAATGGTTGGCTCAAACTTAAGAGCCGTTTTAAGTCCAGTGTGTAAGATGAAGATGTATTTGTCTGGAATCTTCTTGTGTAAGATTTCAAGTGCTTTCTTGAGGTGTGGAAACCCTTTTCTATGTAGTGGATTCAAGTTGCTGAACAAAATCTTGCGGTTGGGATACTTCTCTCTCAACTGTCTTAGGCGCCCATACTTAGGGATGTCTTCAAACTTAAAGTCTTCATGGTTTACGCCGTGTGGAACCACATCAAACACAGATAACCCATTTCTTTGAAGGCATTTTCTACAAAATTCAGAGGGAACAACAATACGCATCTGCTGCATCACACCAAAAAGGTTCAAGTTTGTTTTGAACGGTCCATCAACAGGACCGTAAAGGATGTGGGAGCGACTGAACCACGGCGCTAAAAGCCTACTAGCATCATAAACATATCTCATCCACAATGGCACGAGGGCTATGCCTTTATCATACCATTGTTTAGGGCGTTGAATCGCCTCGCTAGTGTTCATTAATTCAACTTCATAACCTGCTTCCACAGCCGCTTTTCTGATGAGAACTGCTTGATTCATAAAGGAAGGCACGTTCACCATAGTGATTAAGCCTAGTCTCATGGTTCATAACACCTATGTATCTGCAACCATTCATCTTCATCGACTCTTCTAATTTGTCTTGCGGGAACTCCATAAACAACCGTGAAGGCTGGGACATCACGAGTGACAATGGCGCCAGCACCAACCACAGCCTCTTCTCCAATCTTAAGTGCTGGTAAAATGATGGCTCCACTAGCGATTCTTACACCCCTTTTAATTATTGGTCCTACAAGCCTCAACTCTTTCTTGATGCTAGTTCTCAAGTGTCTAGGATGAAACATTATGTTATCATTTGTGGTTACGACATGAGCGCCAAAGAATACGTAGTCTCCGATTATGGTGTTTGCTGTAACATGGCTTTGAGTTTGAATTAGACAGCCCATGCCAATTCTTGTGTTGTCTTCTACGCATACGTGTCTTCCAATAACTGTTTCATCTCCAATAATGCAGTTTTCACGGATACCCGCATAGTCTGCTATGACACAGTTTCTTCCGATATAGCATCCGTTATAGATTGTGGCTCCCGTATAGATGCGAGTTCCTTTCCCTATTCTTGTGCGTCTAACTGCTGGATGACTCCCATCTTTTCCTATGACAACAAAATCTTCAAGTTCAACGTCAGCCTCAATTAATGGGTCATTGTAGAGTCGAGCATACCAATGTTTCTCCATTTGAGGATGATCTTGCATTTCAGTTTTGCTCCTAACCTTTAATTATTGTGTCTTTTCATTATTTAAGTATGAAACTGTATCTTGTCATGGTTACGCTAAACTGTCTCAAGTATACTCAAATGACTTTAGGAAGCATCAAAAGTAAGATTCCACACAACATTATCATAGTAGACAACGCTTCAACGGATGGCACTCTCCAACTCCTAGATGACTTATCTAAATTTCCTAATCAAATTCATATTCGCAACAAACAGCGCATCAGCCTAGCAAAAGCGTGGAACATGGGACTGAAAAGAGCGATGCAAGACTCAGAGTTCAAATACGCTTTCGTCATAAACAACGACATAGTTTTTGAAGATTACTGCGTTGATGTTCTCGTTAAGTTTGTTGAGGAGCATCCTGAATATGTAATCGTGAGCGGGGTTGACAGAGTTCCACGTCAACCAGTAATAGATAAAGTTGTTGACCATGTATGCGATTTTTCAGCATGCTTGATAACTCGCACATGTATTGAGAAGATAGGTTTTTTTGACGAGAATTTTGAAGGCGCCTACTTTGAAGACAATGACTATCACACTAGAGTTTTTCGAGGTGGCTTGAAGAGTTGTATGGTTTTGGCTGCGGGGTTCAACCATTTTAAGAGTAGAACTATTAATGAAGGTATGACACCTTTTGAACAGGGAACTCAACAAGTGTATTTTGAGCGTAACAGAGCCTACTTTAAAAGGAAATGGGGTTTTGTTCCTGCCTAAAGTTCAAGTGATCATGCCAAGTTTCAACCGTCCCCTCATGGTGCAACAAGCCATAAAAAGTGTTCAGCATCAGACTTTGAAGGATTGGCGCCTCTACATAATGGACAACAGCAGTAAACATCATTGGCACCGCATGAATCAAATATACATGCAATTCGTTAAGGATGACAGTCGCATAGTAGTGGATCATACGGTTGCTGAGGATAGGCTGAGGCTTGAGAAACATTACACTTGCATAGTCACTAACAAAGCCTTATTTGAACTGTCACAGAATGAACCCTACGTTGTTGTGACGTGTGACGACATAATAATAATGGAAGACAAGTTACAACTCCTAGCCAATTTCTTAGACACGCATCCACAAGCACAGGTAGTCTCTGGAATGCTACAGATCATTGGAGAATACGGAAGTGCAGTCGGCTTGTTAGGGGGCGCTAACTATTCTTGTGCTGCTAACATGATTGATTGGTGTCAACCCATGTTTAGACGAACACTCATAGAAGAAGTAGGCAAATTTGCAGAGCATACGGTTGTGAATGCTGATGCAGACTACTTCATCCGTATAAGTCAACTTGGGCATATAATGTATGGGATTCCTTTAGCGTTAGATCAAACACACATTAGATTCAGAATGACCAGAGCGAGTAAGGTTTTGGTTGAGAGAATGTTGAAGGGAGAGTTGATGGAATAGGCTAATATTCATAGTAAGCCCATAAATCACAGCCACAATAGTTAGCCATCAAGACAAGAGCGTTGTTGTTCAAGCCCTTCTGTAACCATCTTAGATAAGTGTTGTAACACTCATTCTGTCTACTTAGACTTATGAAGTTGCGACAGATACGACAGAACTCACGTCCAGCATCCAAATAAAACGGAATCTCATTCGTGCTGATTCCCAAAGGCTCAAGAATCTGAGTTTTAAAGTATTCCTCTGCTGGAACCAATATTCCCTGCATAGTCTCATGAAGGGTTTTTGCGGGAGTAGCGTAAGCATCAAACCTAGTTTCCGCAACCGACCCATCAATCTTAGCCTCATACTTCTTTCTTCGGAAATACTGATTTCTACCAATTCTAGCAGCCAACCTAGTCACCACTCATAAGGATAAGAGAAAAAAAAGGATAAAGGTTGTGGTTGAAGATTCGCTGGCTTAACTGGCTGGGTAGGCTGTGAGATCGGTTCCACATAGGGTTGCGATCTTGGTTAAGAGGGTGTTGTTCAAGCCTCGGTTAAGCCAAACAAGATATTTGTAGTAGACTTCATTGACGCGTGTGGCTTCTAGGTGTATCTTCCCTATCTTATAGCATTGTCGGGCAAAGTCAAGATACATAGGTATCTGAACGACAGAAACACCAGCCTCTTCCAAGATGATTTTGGCTTTCCTCTCCACCTCAGACAGTTCAGCGAACATTGAGGCTTCTTGCTCAACCATGCCGTCTCGTTGAGCAGCGAATCGGGCGCTTATGACTGTGGCATCAATTTTTGCGTCATACTTTCTTGTTCTAAAGACTGGGTGACGAGTCATATTTTATTCCTTCTGAAGTGTAGTTGTGTTCAACAAATTTAAGTCTTACGATAAAAGATAAGGTATGATAGTTAGGTGCGGGCACTTCAGAGATTTCCTAAATGATTTTCTCTATCTTTTTCCTCGATTTGCAGACAATCATAAAGAGTTTCCACAACTTAGACATGTAGCCTTGCATACTCATAATCCTCGATTCAACCTCTAAACTGTCTACTGAGAACTTGTCTAACTGAATTACTGTGTCAATCGCCATGAGGGCTAATCGCTCAAGCAATAAGGGTATCTGATCCTCTGCTTCTTTGCGTGTAAGAGGCATAACCTAAAATCTACTGTTACGGTGATTTATGTATTATCACCATATTGTCTATAAGATCAAGAATAGTTGGGTTTAAACCTCTTCGTTCCCATCTGTCCCTTAGAATCTGATGCTCACGGATCAAGTCAACCATCCATGTAAGTTCTTTCTGTGTGCGGTCTAGTTCTCTTGCATAAGCCATGTATGAAGGATGAAAGTCGCTATAAACACCTTGTTCATTGAGTAAGGTTGACATTTTCTCGTCAAAAAAACATAGCCTTCCTTGAGCGACTGAGGCGTTTAATTGAGTGGTTGCTTCTATGCGTCTGATCAGTTTTGTTAGGCGAACATGACTGAGTTTACGCTTATACTTTTTTATGGCTTCTTCAAGCCAATCAGGATCGGGAAATGGTGAGGACATTTTTGGATCTACTCTGCTCTCTTTTCTTCAATCATTGTTAGGTATGTTTCTTTATACGAGTTTGCTGTGTTCAAGTAGGCTTGCCACTCGTTATAGGCTCTAAGAAGCTCTCTGTATGCGGTTTCGGAGTAGGCGACTAGGTTGGCTAAATTCTCTATCTCCTCATGAACAACATCGTTTAAGGTATATTTGATCTTGACTGTGCCAGTTTCAGCAGTTTTGCCATAGGGATAATCATAATGGAAAGTTGGCAAAGGCTCAGCAATTTTAACGTCTACTTCTATGACTTCACACTTGAGAACACCATAAATCTCAGTTGGGTAGATTAGCCATTGATGAACCTTAACACGCTTCCAATCCTCAGACTTCATTTAGATCTTCTCTCCACATTTAGGACATTGATAGCCCGACCAATTTGGAACAATCATGGGCAGCCCAACATACCCGCATTTAGGACACCGCCATAATCCGATACGAGTCTCAATAACTCCCTCAGACTTCATTCAAGTTTCACTCCCATTTTCTGAAGCATAACCAACATCCACTTAAGGCGAAACTTAGTAATAGGTTTACAGTTATCAGCGTAGAGTAGAAGTAAGATAGCATCTCTAATCTTCATTTTCTCACTCTATTATGAAATACCAATCCTCAGACTTCATTCCTCAATTCCTCTAGGGCTGCTATAGGATGGTATTCAACAGTTGTATGCTCATTATCCCATTCTACCGCAAATAAGGGTTTTTTACGCTTGTCAATGCAGTCGTCACATAAAATTGCCAGAGCCTCTACGCATGGTTGTTTAGTTAGGATATTTCCAGTAGCAGGGTATTTCCATGTAGCCCTTTTTCCAGTCTGCACAAAATTTAGGTGCTTACTGTTTCTCATTGACTCACCACAACAGCAACACTCAACTTTATCTCTAATCCACTCTTCACTATCAAATGGCTTCATCAAAATCCCTACTCTATTATGAAGTACCAGTGTGCCGCCAACTCGCCTAAAGGCAACCTCTTACCCTTCTCCGTGTTATCATCTGTCTGAGGGAACCAGAGGTTACGTTTTCTGAACATCCTCTTAGCGGTGTTGATTATGGCTTCTCGTATAGGGGGGAGTGGCTCCATCAAGTGTTGCTTATAAACGACTACTTTAGGCTGAAAACCGTCTTCAGTGGGTTTGTCGCCTAAACTGTCTACTATGACACATAAGCCATCACTGTAATGAAACTTCTGTTCTGATGTGCCCTCTAACTTTGCTGATTCAACGATCTTACAGAGGTCACACATCGGTTTTTCTCTCCTCTAAAGGTGAAATTCAATTATTACGCTATCTGGGAAACGTTTTGATCTTGTAGCGTTCTTAATGTATTTGCTGACTATGTTTATGCTTTTTTCGTGAGTGTATATTGAGGCTACAAAAAGATCATCTTGCCAAACCTCTATTACCTGACGGTCTCCATCAATTTCCTTAGAAAGCCTGAATTGTAGCATGTTAGGGTTCTCCTCTTTCATGTAGTTTGATTAAGTCTCTGATAGCGTTTCTTATGGCTTCTGCACGACTAGGATAAAGTTTCTGCTTCACCAATAGGTCTAAGGCTTTTAAATAGCCTTCTGGAACAAACAGAGTAATCAACTTCATTATACATCATCCCAAAACTGCTTTACACCATTCAAGATAAGCCTTAATGTTTTCCTCAGTCATACAACCATTAGTTTTTTGACACTCTGGATTTTCAGGATCATAGGCAACGCAATTTTCACTATCAGCACACTTAGATTTCATAACATCAACTATATTCTAACCTAATATATAGGGATAGTGGTAAAAGAAAAAAGTTAGGGTTTTTTGATTAAGTTGTGTATGTTTTCTCTGCCTGTCATGTCTGCGATCTGTGCCAATGATATTGCCATGTGAACCCACACGCATTTTTGGAGTTTCCGATTAAACCACCAGCACCGTTCCTTTTCACAATCGTTCCATTCGTCTTCTTTTGCGGTTGCTATGCTCAACAGAGGACAAATCTTAGGCGGTTCCTCAACTTTCTCTTCACGCTTACTCATAACATCACCTCACTTTATTCTTCGATTCTTTAGGTGTGACTTTCTCAACTATCGCATAGACAATATACCATACGTTAGGCGCAGTCTGGAATCTTCCTATCTCTACTTTATTAACAACCGTTCCTTCAAACTTGAGTTCCATCTTTTCTCACCTCACTTCTTTTCCGTTTTTGACATCTTGTTCTATCTTCCAGATTAGGCTGTGCACCATGTTTAAGTCTCGGACATAGCCTATGAATTTCATCATGTTCTTTTCTGAGGCTGCTTTAATCACGGCTTTTTCTATGCTGAGCCTTCCCTGAGCCAAAGCACACAGTAGGGCATATTGATGTTCAGTTTCCTCTACTTGTTCTTCTGCTTTAGCGATCTGTAGAAATTGTGCTTGAACAGGAGTGTGTTTGATCATTGACATGAAAGCGTGAGTTTGACTTCGGTAAACCCAATGTTCCACAGCATTCATAATCTCATACTCCATGAACATTTTAAGCAGTAGAGTAGGCCTTCACTGAGGCGTATGGTTCTTTCACGATGACATCTTGGACACATTCTTTCTCACACCTACATACTCCGTAAGTCTACTCTGACGACTCTTAGACATTTTCAGACACCTCTAACGCTGCTGACTAAGATTTCAATGTCAAGTCGCATATCCTTAAGCGCTGATCTTCCACGATCTGTTATGTGATATTGTTTCTGTGGTCTAGAGTTTTCAAAGTTCCATCGACTAACAACATGTCCTTGCTTTTCTAAATCAGCAAGCACTGGGTAAAGCGTGCTAGGACCAATCAAGGTTCCGAATCTGTCTTTTATGTAGAGAATCAGACTGTAGCCGTGATTAGGTTTTTCACTGATCGCCTCTAAGATCACAGCATCCAAAAGACTTCTGAGAGTTTTCTTGTAGAAATCACTCATCATTCAGAACGCCCCCAACATGACAAGCCAAACAGCAACGGCACCGACAACAAAGACAACTCCGAGCAGAAAGCAGCCAAACGCAACCTTAACACCATTCATTTGAAAGCCTCCATCATCTCTTTTTGACAAGTCAAACAAAGCTCCTTAGTCAAATGCTCGTAGCGTTCACAACTAACTTTAGCGCCTTTCAGACTACAGCAGCAGGCAGGGAACACACCAAAGTTCTGAACTAGAAGATGCCTAGCAATCTGTCTCTGAGCGCTATTGCCTGATTTTACCCTTCCAAATATGCTTGTCATCTTACGACACCTACTTACATATATCGCAAGTCGTAATATATAAACGTTGTTGAACACACCTTCAAACAAACCACAAACCAAAAACACATATAGATGAACGTCGCAAACCCTAACCGAGTGAGTGCTAGCGTAAGTTTTGAAAGCCTTTCTCCTTTCTCTCTTACGACACCACTAGCACCACTCACCACAACATCAACCGATACACATCCTAAAAATGCCCCCCCACAAAATTTTTTATCACCCACACAAAAGCATCAAACAACACAAAAACAAGCCATTGACTTCTAACCTATTAGGAAGATACTCCGCAACGCTGAGGGCTCTGCTTTTTCTGGAACTATTCAGATCGCTAACTCACCAACAACCAACTTGACGAACTGTTCAACTGTTCTACACATCTACAAGTCTGAAAACTTGTCTGAAAACCAATCTCTAAAATAGTTCACAAACCAGACCATAAAAACTCTACTGCACAACTGTTCAACTGCTCTACACTTCCGAATGGGTTAAGGTCAACGTTAGAGACAATTTGAGAGACAACACGAAAGAGTGAACATAGAGATTAAAGGACAAACCACAGTGACACTCGCCCTGACACAAAGATTAAACCACACTAAGCAACGATGATGGCGCAAAATTCTATTAACGCTATCTAACCAAACATTTTTCATCTTACGATTATATATTGATGGGGCTTTGGTTAGGTTGCTTTTAGTGTGAGTGTGTAGCGGGCTAGGTGTTGATCTTGTTTGATTGATGGGTAGAGCGTTATGTCTATGGTTAGTTCCTGATCTTTTATGATGATTGTTAGGGGTGTTGTTATGGGGTAGTGAATTTTGGTTTGTGTGAGTGTTTTTACGTTGTTGGTGCTTCCTGTTATGATTGTTGTCTCTTCCATTTTCTCACCTCTTTAACTTCCTTTTGTTTGTCAAAATGCGTGTTTAAAAATGGGTATGGAAGATTCTTCTAGTAGTTAGATTCTATATTGATGGGGTTAGTTTTAGTCCTAAGTGTAGTTTTATTTGGTGGTTGTAGGTGATGTAGCGGATTGCGAAGGTCATGGTTATGTTTGTGTAGCCTCTGTGGAAGGTTACTCTGTCAGCGTTTAGTAGGCGTTTGTTCCAATAGGGTGTGTTATCTCTGTATTCTATGGTTTTCTTGCCTCTTTCAATGAGATCGTAGTAGTATCCACATAAAATGAGGTGAACAGTTTTAAGAGACATAGAAGTCAATACCGTTTTTTGGCTTATAGTTTGTTGTTTGTCTCGCGGGGGGTTGTTTTTCCTTGTCAGATTTTCTGTTAGAAAAATGGGGGTTTAGATTTTTCCGCCTTCAGGCGTTGGAGTGCCTGTTATGCTCCAGTCGACTTGCTCTATGTTGTCAGCAGTTTTGACCTCTTGAAGTTTCTGGAGTATGGTATCTCTGACAGTGTTCTTTTTGGCTGTGCCTTTAATCTTAATTGAAACAGTCATCACATAACTAAATTCTTGTGTTGCCACATTATCACCTATGGGAACGCTACTAAGGTTATGCCCATGAGGGCGGCGATGGCTATTAAGTGTGTTGGATTGCAGCCTCTTCTCAGCCATTTGCTAGCGACTAATTCTGCCTCCATCCGTAGGGTTTCACCTGTGAACATGCGACTCTTAGCCCACAATTCTTGTGCAAAGT
>Ga0315307_1000273_pt1 | contig 21673 bp, 29 predicted proteins | sample TDP2_MG_FD_203079 | JGI IMG/M metagenome (GOLD analysis project Ga0315307, IMG submission 203079) | Freshwater sediment microbial communities from Lake Towuti, South Sulawesi, Indonesia - TDP2 | ecosystem: Environmental > Aquatic > Freshwater > Lake > Sediment | place: Indonesia: South Sulawesi...
GTCTTGTTCTACGCGTTCTCATCCATCTTCGAGATTTTGGCTGAAACAAGGCAAAAATAGCAGTCAGCTGTACCGTATCTGTCCATGCTCCAACATGTTGAAGCTAATAATTCTTAAATGATACCTTACAGAACCGTCGGACTTATATTTCGCCATGCCCGGAAAGGAGGTGAGGTAGAGAATGGGAAAAGTGAAAATTAGCCAAGCGAACCCGGAGCAATATCCAGAAGTCGAGGAGTGGTTGAACGCGGTTACAGAGAAGCAAATGACTCGACTCGGCTATAGTCGAAGTATGGCCTTATTCATGGACTATACCGGATGGACTCCACGACAGATCCTTGACATCAAGAAAGAAGGCATGAGAGCCGGAGAACCTCGAACAGAGGTTGAAGCGAAGATCGTAGCGTTCCTCCGAGACATGCAGAAGGCCGGCAAGTATTCACCGGGAACCGTTGTTTCTTTCAAAACCGCGTTGGGAAGCTTCCTATCCTATCATGGGTTCCAACTACCCAAGAAATTGATTCGACTAAGCGAAGCTACGGCAAAGACGATTCGAGTTCCGGATCAAGACGAGGTTGAAGCAATGATTCAATATAGCATCGGCATAGAGGCGAAAGCGGTTATCACCGTTGCGGCTGAATGCCCATGCCGCACACATGTATTCATGGATATGGAGTGGAGTTGGCTTGAACCCGGTTGGGAAGAAAAGAACATTGCCTACGTCGAACTACCTATGAAGTTCCGACCAAAGGAAGCCGGACCCAAGAAATTCGAGCCAATCGCCTTCATCGGTCCAAGAGGAATCCAAGTCCTCAAACAACTTAAAGCAAAGAGAGGCGAAGCCGAAGCCCGCATATTTCCATACACGGCGGATTGGTTCCTAATCACACCGAAGAGGATCTTCCAACGAGCCATAGAAGCCCGAGCGATTCGACCTAGCGGCCCCGCCGAACAATCGATAACTTTGAAAAGTTTCCGGAAATATGTCTTCAACGCAATTGACGCGGCAACCGGGAAGGAGTTCAGCGATGAATACCGCAAAATGTTCAAAGGCCGAGACTTGGGCGTTGAGAAATACTATAGCAAAGTCTACATCGAGAACCTTCGAGAGATCTATAGAACCAAGATCTATCCGCTGATTTGGAGGCAACCGGGCATGGACGAATGGCAAGTCAAGAAGGAAGCGGCGATCCGCGCTCTTCGAGCCGCGGGCTTAGATCCGGAACTACTATTGCGAACTAGTATGCCGGCTTCGGCCTCGGTTGAGGAGCAAGTGAAATTCCTCGACGAGCAACTCAAGACTGTAGAGCGCTCGCGAAGGCCGGACGGAGGCATAGCAATAACCGCGGAAGACATTCAAGCGGCAAAGGCGTTCAAGAGGTTGCTTGATCGACTGTCGGCAATGACAGTCTAGCAATCTCCTCTCTTTTTCTGTATTTAGTGTTCGCTCATTGATCTGTTTATTATCGAACATATCTAACAGTTAGACATGTCATTTTATGACATTCGACATAAAGCGAAGGCTTTCTAAAGCAACGGCTTTAAGGATATTCCCGCAATGGAGGCCAATCCCGCAAATTATCCTTAAGAAACACGGGAATTCTAAGGCGATGTGCTTGCGTAATAAGGGATGCAACCCAAGATCGTTCCGGCTGTTTATCCGGTCTAGTTTGCGCTCCTATGATAATCCAACCGATACCTCGTAAGTCAACTATGCCCAAGTCGCCGTAGAGCGGTTCACAAGATATTATCTTAATTCGAGTCCGCTTTTCAAGCAATTTCTCTAGACGCCATAAATTGCCGGATGTGTTTACCGTAACGCCCAACCATAGATTCTCCGGCAAAAATCTATCCGGAATGTTTTGCGGTTGCTTTGTCAAACAGATAAATGTATGCCGTGGATTCTTTGATATAACGTCGTAGATCATTTCTTGCCATTGACGGGTCGCCGTGGGATCGTAGAGATCTCCCATGAAGCATACCCCGATTCGCGACGGTTTTCGAATAGAGAAAGGTTGAGAAAGTCTCTCCGGATGTAGATGCGGGACGAAGCGATAGCATTTGGAACAGTCGTTCTTTCGACGCTTGGCTTGCGCGTTTGCCCAACAAACCTTCCGAACATCACATAGGAACCCGGTGCAACCGACCATTGGATTCCATGTATAATCTAAGTATTCGATCTTTGTTCGATTCACTTTCAGTAACCTTTCTGCTTTTTTCTCCATTCGAGGAATTCTAGAGCGGGGATCTCGGAGATGGTTTTCATCTGTCTATTATCGCCGGCGAGAGTAGCATATGTTCTAACTTCACTTCGCCTAATCCTCCTCGTTGCCTTCGGTATCATCCCGACATGTTTCAAGCGCAAGATTTCAGTTGATAGCCGAAGGTAGGCTTGCTCAACTAACTCTTCGGTATTGTTCCCCATCTCTCTTTTCCTCAAGCCAAACGACGATGCTTATAGGTTGATCGTGTATTGGACGAAGGCGTATTTTCCGGCTCCGATCACGACATCACTTATTACGTCTCGAAAGAGCATGAATGTCCTGTAAGCGGCGCCTGAGTCGAAGTAATAAGCGAAGAACCCGACTTCTCTAACCGTTCCTCCCGCTGAAAGATACACGCTTCCCGAGAAAGTAATTTTTCCTGTCGCGGAAGTCCATACTCCATCTGTTACGACCGCCAAGCTCCCCAATATGGAGATCAAGTAGTAATCTGATCTTACGGGAGTTTGATTACTAGAACCGACGCCTACATAGTTTCCAGAAAGCCCTCCGTAATTGAACGTATTGGAAGTCGCATAGATGTTCAGGGTTCTAGTTGTATTCGTTATGTCTTGGAGCTGAACGGTCTTGCTCTGACTTGCACCGGGAACAGGTCTAATTAAGGCGGCTAACCATTTTCCGAATTGGTCGAGAATCAGATCTACCTCTTTCTCGGCCTTCCATCTTACGTTCTTTCCCGAAGGATCATCTGATTCTCCAACCCTCACCGTCACGGTGAAGGTTTCATTCAAGCCTTTCAACTTCTTCTTCTTTCTCTTCAAACTTATTCGCCTTATGATGTTTCAGTAACCGTAACCTCTTCGCTAATCGATTCGCTAGGCTCTGCACTTGGAAGTGAAACTTCGCAACTTTCAATTGGAACTCCTCCGGGACAAAACTCCTTCCATTGGGTTCCGTCATAGTAGTAGGCTTTCTTATCGGTCGTGTTGAAGTAGGATCGTCCCGCAACAGGAGATCCCGGAGCCGAAGCAAGATTCTCCAAAACAAACTTAACCGCTTGATTCTGGTCGAAGTTGAGGTTCCCGGTCAACGCCTCACTTCCATTCTTGGGGAGAAAATCGGGATCATGCAATTCATTTCCATGAACTCCTCCTCCGGCCGCCTGATAGACTATCTTCCCGCTTGCGGCATCATAGGCTAAAACTTTAGTATCGCCGATGGCTGAATCATCAACGGTCTTACCTTTGATCTTCAAGGCGTCGTGGACTAGATCGATTATGTCGGCTTCAACATGAATATGTCCAACAACCGAGAAATCAGGTGAATGATATTCGTTCCCATGTTCAATCATAGTTCCGAGCGATGTTATTTGAAGAGCATTATCACCATCAAGCCGAGTAATTAGAATATTCGAGCCTTCCTTAAATTTGACCGCTCCAACCAAAGTCTCTGTTTCGCCGAACTTTCCAATACTTGAGACGCCTGAACTGAACTCAGAAAGAATTTGGGCAACCGTTCTTCCTTGAAGGAGATTAGCATTGAGATTTCTCACTAAGGCTCTGGAATGAACCTTGAAGGGAGGGATCACTCGAACTCGACTGATTATCTGCATATCCGTATCAATGGCTCTGCATCCTTCTCGACTGTCATGGTGATGTCTTAGAGTTCGTTCTATCTCCCGGGCAATTTGATCCACTACGACTTTTGGAAGACTCAAACTTGCTCCTCCTTTGCTTGCGATTCCCCGTTCTCTGGACCTTTGGCAAGTTGCGCGAGCAATCTATCCTTCTCAATCTTGTAGGTTTCCGCCGCCATAGCCATTCGACTATAAGTATCAAGCATCGACGCGAGGAAGGTAGCCCATCTCTTACATCTCTCGCAAGTAAGGTAGCCTATATGCTCCCGGAGTTTTCTTCTAGCCTCATCGATTGCTAGAACAGCTTTCCACATAGCGCAAATTTTCGCGTCCATGTTCTTACATGGAACCTTCTCATCCGCTTTCGATTCCTTTGTTTCAGGACAAGGTTGGCATGGCATTTTCTCTTACACCTTTCTGCAATACAGGATCGTGTTGACCACGATTGATTGGGTGAGTCCTCCTCCGATCCCGGTGAAAGTCAACGTGACCATGTAGCTTGGACAAGGGCTTCCGTCGCATCTAGGAGGATAATAGTCTTGGCATGGAAGATCCCCGTGAGCAAACACGTTGCCTTCCTGATGTGTGGCGTCGAATGTGATCTTGCAAGTTCTATCACATTTACCTATGGTTCCTCCTTCACACCATGCCGAAGCTCCTCCTCCGGTTCCCAACATACAACATTTTCCGCTACTGACAACCGTGAAACTAACGGTTCCCACGAAACCTAGAGATTTCACTTTAGCTTTCCAAGGTGCGCCGGTGCAAGTGGAACAATCATCATTACAAACACATCCATACCATCTACAAGCGGTATATGGAGGACAATTCCAATTTTTAGTGCAGAGTTGAAGGTCGCCCTCCTCAATGCTATCAAAATACCAAATCCCGGAGGATTTCACTTCTACCGCGAAACTACAGGTTATGGCTTTACCTCCAATCGATACATCGACCGCGTAAAGATGAGTTGTGTCAGTGAGGCAACTTGAGGCGACTTCAACTCCAATTACGACAGAGCCATCCGCGGCAAGCGTAAAAGGCATGATGTTTCCGCTTTGAGATCCATACCGAAGCCAAGCCGCTAGACAAGTCGCGGGAGCTTGCCCGGGTTGATTGGCGTCATAAAGCATAATTGATCCAGAGCCGGCGAAACCGTTGAGACTTTTTATAGTGATTGCGCCATATCCCATCTTTCCCTCCCCGGTAGCAATGTAGATGATTGAACATTCAACTAGAATGTCTTGAGGTTTACATACACATTTGCCCGCTCCGTCATCCCAAACACATTTCGACCCTACCGGGCAAGCATCCGAATTACAGTTGTAGATTGAGATTCCGCAAGCTTTCAGGCATTCACCATTGATGCAATAATAATCGTCTCCGAACTTCTTACAATCATCGTCAGAAGCACAAGGTTTCGGTTTGTCGTCTTCATCCGGAGGACTACCAACTTTAATCTCAGCGTAGGCGACTCGCTTTATGCTTCCGCTTTGACCTGTAACCGTGATCGCATAGACTCCGGGAGGACAAGTAGCCGGGATTCCAATTCGTAATAAAGCACAATTCTTCTGTGTTTCAGGTGAAACAGAGAGTGAGGATTCATCTAAGGAAACATTGCTTCCGGCACATAGATTATTTATCTGTGAGATCTGGACGGTCCCCGCCCAATTCTGAGAGGACTCGACGCATACTTCGAAGGCTTTTTGCGCGGGAACGCCGTAGGGGACCTCATAGCTTTCCGGATCGATATATAGGTTGAAACCCGGTTCAATAGGATGACTTGGAATCAGAAAGCCTTTCGGCATGGCTTGGCCTTGCTTAATCGCATCGATTACGTTCTTGAATACTCCTTCCGTCCTCTCCGTCCACTGTTTTCGACTGTAAGATCGCGTGTAATCCGGCATCTAACTCACCGTTGATGGAATCAAATTGAAGACCGTAGCAATTCTCTCATTAGACCAATGATAATGAATCTCTAGGATTCGGAAGTAGGGTGAGCCGGGCGTGACATAGATCCTTGGAATATTCACCGGAATCGAGTAGGCCGGGTAAAGTGCTTCAACGGCCGGATCTATGTTTGCGTCAACTTTCAATAGAAGGGTTGGTTGACTCATGGCGAGGATAAGATTGTCGCCATATGTCTTCAAATCCTTCAAGGTTACAAAATCCACTGTAGACGGACGTTCCATTCGAAGACCAAACTTGCTTATCGAGGTTTGATTCTTAGCGATATACGTCGGCGTATATGCTTGATGAAAGTAGAGTCCATCTATCCAGAGAAAGTTCTTCCGAGATAAAGGATGTGTTTGGTAATCTTGAAATTCAATGACCCAAATACTATCCCAATTGAAATTATGATAGCCTTTCTCGAAAGCCCAATCTTTCATCCTTGTTTTCTCGCTTCCCTCATAGAAATCCGTTATCTGAGTTGACCAACCAATCGGAACAGAGACTTCTCTCCATCCTCCACAAGTCCTGAACCAAATCCAAGTAGACCACCAATCAGCATCAATGCCGGCTATTAGATCTAGCAACCGGAAGATTCTATTGCCATCTGCATCCTCCAAGATTATTTTCGGGGCGACGGCCTGTATGGTAGGTCCTTCGATGCCGGGCTTCACCGCATACCAAAAATGAAGAAAGTCTCCGGCTCTCAATGTGTAGTTGAAAGGCTCTCCTAAAACGTCGATTATGGAAAGACGGAACCAAGGACCAATCTTTGAGTCGGATGAACCGAGGATTGAGTAATGGCTAAGATTCTCCCCTTCCGATCCAATTACCGGAGCATATTTTCCGTCGCGAGTTACGGTCGTAGCCGAGTTTTTGCTCCGCCAACCCTTGGTATTCTCTTCGGTCCAACTGTCTCCGCTAGGAGGTTCACTATGGCTCAATCTACCGATGAATAAAGCCCAATTCTTAATCTCCTCGACGCTTCGAGGCATATTGAAGCCAACCACGTTATTACCCGAGTCGTAGAGAATACTTTTCAAGACGGTTGAGTGTCGCCTCCCGGTATCGGCTTTCGGGAAGAAGAGAAGTGTTCCTTGAGTCACGGCGGCTTGAGTCTTAACGAAGGCCGCGTAGCCGATCAACTCACATATCTCCCGGATGATGTCGGTGAGGTAGCGAGGATTCTGCATGGTATCAATGCTTGTTTCCGGTGCGCTTGATGGAGAAGAGTAAACCACGTCTTTCACATCCATCTTGGTCAAAGCATCCTCGATAATGTCGTCGGCCTTCCAATCATACCATGCATCTTGAATGAGTAAGTTGTTCAATTCTTGTCCCAAACAATACCCGTGGATCTTGAAGGTATCCACTTCATTCTCAAGAACCGGTTCCGGCTTGCCTATCCTACCGACGATTCTATAGGCGTCGTTCACGGCGATTCGAACCTTGTAGTGAAGTCCTTGCTCGATCCCAAACGCCGGGAAGGTTCCGGCCGACTTACTATATTTCCCTTCCTTGTTATCGAGTATAATGTCGAACTCGCTCATTCCGGCGGCTATGTCCCGGAGCCAAATATTGAAGTCCAACACATCGCTTGAAATATCCATCCAAGTCTCGCCGAGTTGATATTCGACTTTGCATGAAGGGTTGGATAGGCTCAAGCCGCCGTCCTCACGCTGTTCCTATCTCAACTATTTTGATTCGATCCAAGTAAGCTTCCGCCGCTACGGTTGCGGTCGCGGTTGCGGTAGCATATTTGAATTTACCCGAAACGCCTATCGTGTCGCCTGTCGTGTAGATGGAGATCGATGTTAAATCGAATTTCTTGTCGTCGCAAAGTAGATAGCCGTATTTATTGTTGTCAAAGTCAACGGTGATCTTCACATGATGGTAGGCTTGCGCTCTGAGTTTTTGGCCTCCGCTCGTGATATCGACAAAGCTTCCCGCGGAATTCTTATATTGCCATTTCTGATTCACCGGATCGTATCGGAGCGTTGCTTCATGTAGGTTTGTGCCGTCGAAGTAGATGAAGGTGAAGTCCACATATTTGTTGTCGGTCGCCGATTTGAATTGAAAGACTCCTTCGAATAGAATCTTCAAACTCGGAGTCAAGCCGAAAAGCCTGTAAGCTCCGTAGGTATCGTTCAAATCTGTATGCGTGACGACTTTCAGGTTCTTCGATCCTTCGAATGGATGCCCTGTCTCATCACTGTCGTATGAGCCTCCGGAATCCCCTTCACCGGTCCAAGGATCTACGGTGCTTCGGTCAAACTCAAACGTATCCTCAAGGAGAACCGTTTCGATTAGTTTCCTAACCCAAACGCCTTTGCCGGCATCGTATACTTTTTCGAGAGTCGTTGCCGGAGGAATTGCTTCTGCACCGGTTGGATATTCTTCCACTACTTCTTCACTCATCTTTCATTTTCACCTCATACCTATAACGGAGTTGATGTTGTAAGGCTCCTCAATGCGTTTTGAACCCTTACGCCGAAGGAACGCGCCGCAAAATCAACGCTCATTCCTCTCGGATTCATCTCGATCTTACCCACGGCCATCAATGGACCGTTGACGTTTATTCCCGCTCCTCTACTGAGAAACTCGCCTTCATGACCTACCATCAATCCGCCTCTAACGATCTGAGCAACTTCTCCGGGCCTCGTTTGGCCGGAGGGGACGCGGGATTGACTTTGAAAAGCGCCCCAAAGAGCTATTCCTCCCGTTAACGCTGAAATTCCAAGGATCGCCCAACCGGCGGGACCTATTGAAGCCCAAAATCCCCGGGCCGCAACGCCGGCGGCTTGAAGTGAAACCGTGAGCGAGATGAGTTGCGCGACCAAGCCCGGGATTTGGCCTATCAAAGAGATCATCGTCATTTGTTGTGCTTGTTGAGCGGCCCTCAACCTCTGCAAAGCTTCCTCTGTTCTTTGACTTGCCGGGCCGGTTTCCGACAATGCTTCTTGATAGTCGCGTTGAGCTTCGGTGACTCGGATCGCGGCGACGTTGTAGGCCGTAATCATGCTAGTGACATGGCTTGCAACCGCGCCCATATGCGATAATGCACTAGCTACCATTCTAGCATCTGAATATTGAACTCGGAACGAAGTATTCGTTAAGCGAATGATTTGGTTTTGTTCGCGGATGGTTGCACTAGCTTCTTCAAGTCTTCCACGGGCTTCATCGCTAACATATCCAAGTTGCTTCATTTCCTGATAGATTCTACGAATTTCAGCGGATGCCTCGTCTCTTCCTCGAATCACAATGTCAACTGAGTTTTCACTCATTCACCGGGTTCCTCCTTGCCTTCTCCTTTACCGCCTCTATCAAGAGGAGATTGAACTTGTCGATTGTCATGGTCTTGAAATCCTCAAACTTGTATTGTGGGAAAACCTCCATTATGTCAAGGAATCTTTGGAGGACGAACGTTCGGGAGAGACGCCCCTCCCGAGCGGTGATGATAAAAAAGGCGTGTTCTCCAACATGGATTGTAAGATCAATTCAACCTCAAGGACCGATGGCGCAATTTTATCAAGTTTCTTCTCTGTAAGGTTTGGATCTCCCTTCTTCCACATCAAGTATAGGAATCTTCTCGGGAATTCGGCTTCGGTTAAATGCTCGATCTCCAAAAATTCGGGGACTGTAAGCCTTGCATATCGGATCTTGCAACCGAGGAGTGGAACATAGACTTCGTATACCTTGTTTTGATCCTCCATGATTTGGTCGCATGTCTTAAGGACCGCTTTGGCTTCCTCTCTTCTGAATCTCTCCTGAACGTTAAGAAGATGCTTCATAGCCTCGGCGTCCATGCCCCTATCTTCGGCGGTTGGCTCTTGCCCCTTCTTCCTATGCCCGTGATAATGATTCGCGAAAGCTTTGAGGCCGGCGGGATCTCCCTCAAAAGTCTTATTGCATCCCTTCCATTTGCATTGAATCCGCCCGTTTTCGAGGACGATAAATTCTCTTTCTTTCTCCATCAAATCTTAGCCGCCTCCCGTAGTTTCTCCCTCATCACAACAAGTTCCTCCGCTAAGGCATCGGAGAGAATTCGACATGGCTCTGTGCCGGGATGGAGGACCCGACGGGCGAAGATCATTGTTCCGTCAACTTCGAATCGTAAGGCTTTCCGCGTTCTCGGTTCAATGATATGAGGTTGCGTTCCATATTCGAGAAAACGTGCGGCTCGATGTATGTTGCCGAATCTAACTTCAAGAGGAGCCGGCGAAATGTAGAAGGAATCTAGATATGTCCCCGGCTTCTCCAACCGTTCGGAAGCTAAGATCTTAGCTTTCTCAACGGTATCTTCGGCGGTTTCTTCAAGTATCTCTTGAATGTTGGCCGGTAGTCTTTCAGCGGCTTCTTGAAACTTCAAGACTAATGGTTCAAGTCCTTCAATTTCAATTGTGAACATTCTAGTCCCTCTTCACGAGTTTTATGGTGTAGTTGGCTACGAAGACTCCATATCCGGGTTCGGGGTCAATCTCAATGGGTTCAAGCCAATATTGGACGCCATTGATATACGCGGTTGCTCCAAACCGAACCGTGATAGAGATTGGATTTGCACCTTGGCCTTGCCGCATTGTCGTCAAAGTATTTTTGATAGCATCATATTCGCTTTGAGCATCGATGAATCCTTGAAGCTCCAAATCAAATGATTTGTCGCCCATGTAGGAGTAATCGTCTCCATGTTTGCCCGGGATCTCAACTCTTCCTCCCTTGACATCCAAGACTTCTCTCGGTTTCTGAATATGGTAGAGTTGAACGGTTCCAAGACCCGACGTTAAGGTTACGATGCCGGTTCCCGATCCAGATCCTATGATGCTTCCGCCGCGAACTGCAAGGGTTTCAAATCGAGGTTTCTGAGGACAATCGTTAGGCCATTCCTTGATGATCTTCGATAGTTCCCCAAGTTCTTTCGCTTGATCTTCGAGGGATTTCCCGGGCAAGAAGAGTTCCCTTTTAGCTTTCGACCGGTTCCGCGCTAAGGTCCAAGGTGAAACGGACTATCACGAATTGGTCGGCTTCACCTTCCTTCTCAAAAGGCGATATTTGGCCTACGAAAGTCCAAGTCTTCTTGACGGGCGTTCCTTGAACATCAGTTTCCTCAATCACAACAGTTACACTTGGAAGCACGCCGCCGGTAGGCGTTGCTTGCTGATGCAGAACGTTATCGGTTGTCCAAAGTCCTTCAACTACAAGTTCGCCGCCGAAGCTCTGTGTTAATCGAGCCGGCATATTTCCTCCGAATAGAGGTTTCTTGCCAATTCCATAGCCCCAACGCGCTCTATATCGATATGCTACGCCGAGAGTGCTTCCTCCGACTTTGACGACTACATGGGAGCCGTAAATCGTTTTTTCCGGAGATCCAATTGACGTTGCGTTTCACCTCCTCCTAACCCTTTCTCGCTTTCAAGGCTTTCTTCTTTAGAGGCGAGGCCGGGGCGCATTTTTGACAGAAGGCTCTTTGCCCTCCCGTCTCATCCTCGAATTGCTCGCCGCATCCTTCACATATTTTCAATGGTCCGGGCATTCATTTCACCGATACCTATGAGGAACGGACATACACACATTTGACATGAATCTCATGAGCAAAAAGAGGCGGATCTAAACTACCGTCATCCTTATTGATCGGGTTCTTCACCGTGGGAGTGAACTCTGTTATTGAATCTCTTTCGGCCGCAATTATTCGGGAGACTTCTTCAATCATGTTGCGTTCTTCGGTTCCGGCTTCTTCCAAGTCACTGATTGCGCGGGAGTTCGCTCTTAGAAAGATATTCACGACGAGGTCGAGGTCAACTCTTTGAGCTTGAAACGCAATGGCTCGGTGAGGCGAGTCTCCCTCAGTAACCCAAAGATACCGTCTCCCGGCGCTTCGAGGCGCTAACATGGAAGCCCAATCGATATTCGTCGTGAACTTCAAGAAAATTATTTCAGCCTTAGCCGGATTGCTCTCCGCCCAATTCCCCTCGATTAAATCAAAGAGAGTGAGACTAGGAGGATTCAACAAGGACTCGACTCCTCTTCAATCTCCGTATAAGAAGACGCTTTGACTATGATCGATTTCTTAATCCAAGGTTCTAGACGCCTCAAAACTCCCGGGGAGAGAACTTCATCCTCATCGATTGCGGTTGCTTGCAAGTCCTCCGCCTTAACAATCGGGGCCGTCTTGATTCTCTTCAAAATGTTTACGGCTACGGTTCGAGCGATCTCTTTAATCGCCTCCGGGATCGCGGAAGGAAATTCAACGTCAAAGTCCCGTTTGCAATGTGCTTCAATATGGCCTTCAACGGGCGGAATGATCTTGTCGGTTATGAATGTGTCTAGAGCATCTTCATTCGCAAAGATTCCTTCCTTGAAGTCTTTGAATGTGATTTGAGCGTATTGCTTAACTTCCTCGCTTGTTATCCAAGCCAACTTCGAACACGATTAGGACTAGGCGAAAAAGCGGCTTTTAATGACTGTCGTATAAAGTAGAACTTTCTTACATTATATTTCATTTCATGAAATGAAATAAAATAGAAGAGGTTTGAACGGAGGGATTCACACCCTCGCGGTTACACCGGACTCCCGAATCAGTTTCCTCAACAACGACTCGATGATTGGACTTGTTTTTCTCACTGATTTGTTCTCTTGCCTGTCTTTCTCTTGTTCGGCCTTAATGATTGCATCCATGGCCTTCTTGACATCGCTCTCGATTGTGAACGGTCCCCAACGAACCTTAGCCATAGCCTTCTCACCGCGTCGCGTTAAAGGCTACGACTAAGCATGTACGCCGGTTAGCTTTCTAATAGCGATTGCGAGGACTTTCTTAGGTTCAAGCCATTGACGGATTATGTAAGCGTCGTATCCCGCGCCTTCGTTCCTATATTTCGCGGCCGTTGTAGGTCCTAGTCCAAGAACCATTCCGGGTCCTCTACTCGAAAGGACTATTGCGATTGTATTTGTTAGGGCGAAATCACTGAATCCACTAACTCGCGGTAGACCCGGAACCGGAAACGATGTATCCTCGGGCATCTTTACTCCTTGTGCCGCTCCTTTAACATGGTCATTGCTAAAGAAGTCACCCCATGCGCGAGGATGAGCGGCTATCATATCCGCCGGATAACCGGCTCCTTCAATAACATCTTGTGCGGCTCCTATGTCGTCATATGGATTGTTTGCATCGTTACCCCAATCGGCTCCCGCGATGGCCGTTGCGGTTTCAGCGATTGTTTTGATTTGACTGTTCTCGGAAGCGGCCAAGGCCCCTCCGGCATCTTGGACGTGTTGTGCCATGAGATTGACGCTTGCCATCATTTGTTCCTCATCGCTCAAAGCGACGTGGACAACGTTCTTCCATAGCGCGAACGGGACCGTTGTGAACTCCATCTTCGTGAGTTGGGCTTCCACAAGCGGCTTCACTTTCTCGTCGGCTACTAGCTTCGTTGCGATTGGATACTCCCCTCCAAGCTTTGCCATTGGGACTAGTCTGCAAATGTTTCGGAGGACATAGTTAGGCCGCGCTAATCCTAAGACTTCGTCCATAACAACTTTCGCGGCTATAGCCGTAATGTCTAGGAATTGCGCTTCGTAACGCATGTCTCCGATCTCGCCTTTGTAGACTTTTCCGTTTGTAGGGTTTCTCCAAACTTTGGTTCCCGGATATGGGACCGCGTTCTTCTCGTATTCTTCGGCGCTTAGTATTTGAAATGGCATGTCGATTCCTCCTAGTAGGACATCATCCTTATCTTCACCGTTGTATCATCGTTCGCCGCGCCTCCGAGAATAGCTCTGCCAACCCGTTTGAAGATCTTGTCGAGTTCCGCTTGCACCGCCGCCTCACCATATGCGGCCGGCGCATCGGGCTTCGCGAACGCCGTGACTTTGCCCGCCGTGGTCGATAGACCGACCCAATCGCCGTCGTTGATGACGCCCGCAACCTTGTTGACTACCACGGCTCCTTCTTCGAGGACTCCAACCTCCGCTTGAAGTCCCGCGCCGGGAGCCGCGACAGTCTCTAAGGCTACATAGAAGGGACCGATGTTCCCGGCCCCGGCATCAGCATCGCCCGGCACATAGCCATCGGTATCCCAAGCTAGGACATCACCTTTAGTGCATCCCGTGTTTGTCTTTAACTTGACAACTCTCTTCACAAGCGGTGTTTGCTTTTCATGAACAATATCTCCCGCCGGCAACTCATAGACCTCCTACGATCTTACCGTCCTTGTCTCTCGTGTAACCAAAGAGTTGAAGACGCACTTGCTCCTCTCTGTTCCTCGATTCTTCGGCTGAATACTTGAATCTTGGACCGAGTTCGACCTTTGAAGCTTCAAGCTTGACAACAATGTTCTCAGTGTCTTGTCTAACTACCGCCAAAGCACTATCTGGAAGATCCTTGAGTCGGTTGATCTCCGCGCCACGATCCTTCTCCTCGATCAATCCTTTCTCAATCTTGAGACTAACGATCTCACCTACGAGATTGAGATGCTTCTCAGTCTCCATGTCGGCAACTCTTTTCTCAAGAGCCTTCTTCTCTTCGCCAAGCGTCTTCACTTCGGCTTGAAGCGCTTTCACCGGAGTTTCAGCCTCAAACTTCTCTATTTTCTCTTTAAGTTCCTTGTTCTGTGCTTCGAGATCCGCTAGACGCATCTTATCTTTTTCATCCAAATCTGTTCCCTCCAATGAACAGCCTACCCTTTCCTTGCAAAGCTCGCTTTCGATATCGAACTGTTTCGCCGCCGAACAGATTTTGCTTATGATCTCGCTTTTGTCGCTTGGCAACCCCTCGGTTTGAGGCAACCGGGATATGGCATCCCGGATGATGGCCGGGTCCAAGTCTCTTTTCTGTATGCTTGCTAAGGGAAGTTTCCGAAGGCTTTTCTTACCATTTGGACCTTTAGCTTCCGGCGGAACATAAGCAAAAAACTTGTCGGGCGCGTCGTCGGTATCCCAAGCATCAGCCGCATAGTAGGGTGTGGCTGTTGATTTCGATTGCATAGAATCACCCTCCTTGAAATCCCTGATAGTGTTCTTCTCGGCATCTTGCGTTCCTTTTGGGAGACTAGACGCCACATCGTTACAAGCTTTCTTGTAACTTTCAAGCGCCGCTTCAAATGCGGCGGCGAAGTGATATTTAGGAAAGTTTTCTTCTAGGCAACTTGGGCCTTCACATGTCCAAATTACTCCGTCGCTACCTCGCGAGTAAGCCGGATATCGGCAAAAGGCTAGGTGATCGAAGACGTAGTTTGTAATCAATTCTTTTCCGGGCAAGAAATGAATTTCATGCGCCCAAATCATGGGGCTAACATGGCGCCATTCTCGATTCTTAATCTTCTGATAAGCGTCTTCTGTCACCTCGAATATTCCATAGGCTACTCCGGTTTCCGGATCGATTGTGGAATGATCTAAATGTCCAACCTCGCGAGAACCGGCTTCATGAGCGGATTCCGGAGGGCCGAGCAATGAAAGATTTCTCAGCGAAGCCAAAGCCTTCCTAGTTGCTTCGGGAGTTACACCCCAACCGGCTCTATTCCTCGTATCATCAATCAGGAAGATCTTAGCATATTTCTTTCCGGAAGCCTCGAAAGCTTCAACGTCGGCATGATAACAGAACCTAAACATTCCTTCGCGCTTATGTCCCTCGGCGGGTTCAAATACGCCTCCCTCTTTCTCGCAATGCGCCCTTGCTTCGGCTTCCGTCCAATCGTCGATTGGATAACGAAATGCTTGGGTTGTTGTAGTCTCTTCACCCGGTTTCTTTGCTATGATTATTGCGAGTTTACCGCTTGTGATTCTACGAAAACTGTCTTCTCTAAACTTTGAGGGATCGGCGATTCTACAAGAATGTTCTCCGGGATAAGGCAAGATTAATCCTCCTTCGGCGGAGGAAGAGCCGGAGGTTCTAGCTCCTTGGGGTCGAAGTAGCCGAAGCCTTGAAGCAATTCATAGCTTTTCTTTCGGTCGATGAATCCTTGTCCTCCCGCATATGCTTCGGCAACCGTTTTAATCCACTCAATGATATCTTCGGTTGTGAGAGGCGTCCATTCATGTTTAAGAGTAACAGGAGGATCTTCGCCTTCGTTTGTTTGCAAGATTTTCCGGACGAGAGGATTATACCATTGACGTTCGATCTCCCTTTTGTAGTATCGTTGAAGGTCGCCAATCGGTCCTTCCGCTAATGCCTTTAACTGAGCGAATGCGGTTGCTCTATTGATCTCGCCTAGTCGGTTGAGGAGAAATCGGGGAACTTCGAAGTTGCCGATGATCTCGTCGGTGCATCGGTCAAGACCTTCAAGAAGTTCTCCAATCTTGATTTTCATATCAACTAATTCGACTTTCACTTTCTGATTTGTCCCGATGATCTTCCCGGGTTTGTATTGAGTGATGAAGTCGCTAACCGCCATGTCCGCTTCTGTCGGCGTCATTCCGGTAGTATCAACTTGGGCTATCGCGACGCCGGCCCAAAGAGTGGAGGCGGCTTCGGGAAGATCTTCATAGATGATCTTTCTTCGCGTTTTTAGAGCGCCCATGACGGGTTCAATAGCGCTTAACCCAAGCATGTCGGCTTCCATTTGCTCGTTCACGAAATAGAGAACTTTGTCGGGAGGATATCCTTCTCTTTCTCGGAGCGGCGGAAAATCAAAGCTAGTCAGTTTCCAATCTTCATCTAATTTGGGGTGTAGTTGGTCGCTTATGAGAGGGATCAAGCGAATAGGAAAGCCATTGCCATCGGCTACAATCTCGAAACCTGTTTTTCCAAAGATCTTCATCTTGATTATTGCGACTTTGATAATCCAATCCATTTGACAAACAGTGTTTATTCGATCAATCTTGCTCTTGACATGAAGGTGAGGTTTAACGAATTCTTCTTTCTGTTCCGCCGTCATGGTCCCGGGATCTGTCGGCTCAAGGACTGTTTGGTAGCCTTGCTTCGTAGTCCAAGAGGCTAAGATGTTTATGCAACGCCTTACAAGGGCGTCGCGTCGATATTCAGCGTAATATTGGTTCATCCCGGAGTAGTCTTCGCTTTCCGTAAAGGTCATCCAAGGCGAGAATTTGAATCTAGGCCCCGCGTCGGTTCCTAAGAAGGCCCTTGCCTTTCTAACAAGCGCGGTTAATATTTGACTCAAAACGGATTTCTCCTAGCGGTAGAGAGAATTTTGACGCCCGGCTTCTTCGCGAGGATCTCGTTGTCCCTCTCCGGATCTAATTCTTTTTCACGAGAACAGTGAAAGATGGGTTTCTGTTCGTTATCATCCCGTTTCTTCTTTGACAAGATAAGCTCACATGAGATAGAATGGTAACAAGGGACTGTGTTTTAAAGGTAACTACTTATCACGACGCTTCATACTACCGGTAAGGAAAAGAGAATTTTACCGTCACTTGAAGTAAGAAAGATGGGTGACACATTGGCCGTGTCAAGTTTATACATTTACCGATCTCATTAGCTTATAGTTCAAATCACCTTATATCGCAAGGAATCATAGGCATCCAAGAGAGGCGGCGAGAGTTGAATGAGTATTGTCGAGGAGCTTTAGAAGCTCTGAGTTGGGTAAAATGGGTTTGCCAAAGCATTAGATCTGAAATGACGGAAGAAGAAAGCGAGGACTTTGACAGGAACCCATTTTACAGAAAATATAGAACGGTTCTCAGCATGATTGAGGATGCTAGGGAGGACATTCTGAATGGGTCCGCCATTGACTTCGCGGCTCGTTTAAAGGCGATTGCGGTTCGACCCTAATCTTTGAGATATCCCCGTTCCTTCAACCAATCCCGGAGCAAACATGAAATAAGATCCGGGACATTTTCGTAACTGTATTTTCCACTTTGAAGCGCAACATCCGCTTTATCGGCTAGGACCCGGATAACGCTTAGTGTCCTCCATTTACCCTTCTTTTTCGGCTTCGTTTTTTCCGGATCACTCATTGGTTTCTCTACCTCATTTACCTGTAAGGATTTGTGAAAAAGCTTTTTAAGCATTTCGTTTGCCTATATCCTATGTTTGAAGGGTAATGACTTATGACTATGCCTCGAACGCCTTCAAAACACAAAGCCATCGATGTTTGTTGCGACCGGTATGGATTCAATTGGAAGATGGTTGAGGAAGTGCTTCCACTTGAAGGCTATGCCTCCCTTGGCGATCTCGCTCGGGATCTTCTGAGACATTGGTTGAGGAAGGTAGGTCTTCTATGACTAAGAAGATCAGAAAATCACACATCCGCGTCGTATCGAAGGAGATGGGTTTCAAAGCTGTTTGGCACTTCGCTAACAGGAGAGAACTTGAAAAGTGGAGAAAAGAGCGATTTTTGATTGAACTCTTGGAGAAACAGAAGCTTGTTGAAATTCCAAGGGGATTATTCTCAACACGATAGGAGTTTAAAGAACATTGAGTGAAAAAATCTGCTATTGTAGAAATTGCAAGGCTCATGTTGATAAAGATCATCGAAGTCGAGGCTATGGCTATGACAGAACCGACCATGTTGTTAGAGCCTTTGGTTGGAAGTATCGCAAGCCCGATCCGCGAAATTGGCGGTTAGCCAAGATTCTTCCAAAACCCAAGGTTGCTTTGCCTAGTTCTTTCAGTCTCCTCGATGAAGGATTGACTCCGCCCGTGAAGGATCAAGGCATGGAGGGAAGTTGCACCGGACACGCCTTCGTTGTTATGAAGGGAAGTCAAGAACTCTACGCTAAGACTTTTCCTCAAGGCGGCTTGTCGGAACGTTACATCTACAACGGCGCTCGCGCTCTCGAAAATCGGCTTAACGAGGAAGGAGCATATAGCGAGGACCTATTCATCGTCGCCCGGAAAGGTTTGGCTGATGTTCCGCCCGGACTTTGCCGCGAAGAGACTTGGCCTTATATGAACTTTGTAGATCAACAGAAATGGCCGCCGTCACAAAACGCGCAAGCCGAAGCGCCTGATTGGAAGATCCTAAGCTACGCGCAACTCAATCAACCCGGCGATGATGCGGTTGAGAATGTGAAGCAAGCGATCTATCAACTTCGCTCCGCCGTCTACATCGGTATACCTTGGCCTCAGAGTTGGATGGAACCCGATGAAAGCGGTAAATTGCCCATGCCGGGTCCAAACGATACAGTTGCCGGCGGACACGCAATAGCAATCGTTGGTTGGGATGATACCCTTCAAGAATTTCTAATTCAAAACAGTTGGGGCGATTGGGGTCCACTTCACGGCTACGCATGGTTCCCATACGCGGCCATCTCTTGGTTTGAACAACAAGGCGGATGGGATTGCTTCAAGTCTACCGATGCACCGTCACCGACGCCGCCCGAACCCAAAAGTTGCCTTGAGCAAATGCAAGATTGCCTTGCCAAAGCTCAATCGTTCATGGATCAAATCGATTGTGTAGTTCTCTTCATTATCTGCACTCTCGAACGATATGGATTCACCACTAAGAAACCTCCAACGGCTAAGTTCAACAAGAAACAAACGCAAGCAACCGTTACGCTTCCGAAGATCGTGAAGATCAAGCTCACTGAGAAGAAACAACTCAGTGAGGAGGTGAAAAAATGAGCGAGAGGCAATACCCCTTCATTATTGAGCCTGAGATCAAAAGGCATCCTCCGCCGGTCAGGAAAAGCGTTGAATGGGCTACGCCTCCGGTCCCGTTGATCGGTCTACCCGGAGTTGACCATCAATGGGAAGACATGCAGAAGCAAGAGCTTTTCGGAACTTTCGTCGATAAGCCCGCTTGGACATTGGTTCCCAATAATTGGCGAGAGATCTATCCGCCTTGGAAGATCGAGATGCTCACCAAGACCTACATTACACCCACACATATCCGCGAGTTCAGGCTTGTCGAAGTAGACTATGAAGCATTTAGGAAATTATGCTTCGACAAAGATAGGAAGGTCATGGCTTGGTATCTTGATTTCTACGGCAAGTCTCCGGAGATCCGGTTGAAACAGTTGGAATATTGGATGGAGAAGTGGGGAGAACCATACAAGGAGGAAGGAGATTGACCGTCAAATTCTGTTCCGAGTGTGGAAGAGAGTTGGCTAAGAAGGCCAAGTTCTGTGATGGATGCGGAATCCCATTGCCGCCCACTCCGAATCCACAAGGAACGAAAGAAAATCCTTGGCGAGAAGTAATTGCGATCTTCGTAACGGCGGGATACTTTGCAACGCTTGGGATCGTAGCATTAAAGACGGGATCGGTTGAAGCGGTTCGAATGTTGGCCCTTGAATTGATCTCGTTGCCGCTTGGAGTCAACGCATTCTATTTCGGAGGGAAAGCAAGCGAATTCACGCCGGAAGAATTGAAGGCTCTTGGAAAAAGATGATCTAGATGCAGTTTCCAAAAGAACGAGTGAGCATAGAATCGCCCGCCTCGAAGTATTGGAGATGGTGGGCCAAATCAAAAACCAATTGCCAAGAACCGCCTCATTGGTCATGGGATGCAGATGAAGATCAATATGTTTCTCTCACGTTGAAATCCGGCGACTCAATCATCATCCCCATTGAATTCGATAGGACGGTCATCCTCGGAGTCGATGTCTTTCAAATATGGCTCCAAAATCTACAATCCATTTCCACTCTACCGGGGAACGGTGCGCTTCAAGTAAGAGTGAACAATGAATGGAGACGCCTCCAACTTCTCCGCGCACCCGGCTCAGGTTACGCCTATGGAACTAGTCTAATTCTGAACTTCGACGATCCGCTTGACATCCGAGGAGCGGGTCTTGCAACCTTCAAACTCGACTATTCCGGAGATCCGATCCTCGTCAAAAGCCTAGAACTCTACGCGGTAGTCATGCCGCGTTGAAAAGCGTGAGAAGCGTGGAAACCGTGAAAAGCGTGAAAAGACGAAATCTCCTGATTCTCCCTGTTTTCTTCATCCTTATCGTAACAATAGTGAATTTTTGGTCTAAAACCGCTCCCCTTCTGAAACCCGACGAATATGATTCCTTCGGGAAATTCCTAAGTTTCTTACAGAACCCCGAGATCTTCCAAACCGTCGGCTCATCCTTCATGATTAGATACATTCCGCTCTCTCTCATCGCCCTCTGGATAATTTTCCTTCTGCAAACATTCCCAAAACATATTCCAACTTTCTATGTTTTATGGACAAATTGGAAATACATGATTTTGACTACGGTTGCCGCGATTATTTGGATGCTCTTCGCCGGCTTCGTTCAAGCCTACAACCTCTACTATGATCCGGCCGGAGGAATGCGGCCGGGCCTCGCCGGATACTTCGCTCATATGGCGGCCGGCTTCGGAGTAACCGTCATCCTCTACAACATCAATCTCTTCGACATCTTCGGGCTAAGAGGAAGGCGAGGAAGAGTAATCGAGGTTATCCTAATCCTCCTCATCGTCCTCGTCATAGCTTTCAACTATGAATATACTGAGGCGCTTCATCCCGAGAGATACTACTCCGAACTCGTGGATATGAGAGCTGATGTTTTCAGCGATATCTTTGGTTGGAGTCTAGGCGCGGCCCTCTATCAAATGATAGTTCCATTCGAGGAGTAAACATGAACTGTCCAAAATGCGGAGGCAACGAATTTTCGGTTGAACACGATAACTTGGGCGTTCCATACCGGATCTGTAAGAAATGCAGATTCGAAATGCCCTACTGAGGAATGAGAAAATGGAAATGGACCGAAAGAGATCATGTAAGGAATATGAAGAGAAGGTTCAGGTTTGCATCTCTGAAATAGTCAAGTTGACGCAACGACATAAGAAACAGCATACCAAAGAACCCAACTTCCACGAGCGAGAATATCTCGTGATTCAAACGAGAAAGATCGTTCAACTTCTCTTCGAAGGCATGGGCATCTATAACGGAGAGATCGTCTATATCGCGGAGTTCCTTAAACTGAGGAATCTTCTAAAGTCTAGTTCGCCTGTTCCGCCCTTCGTCATA